>Ga0137371_10002712_pt1 | contig 14093 bp, 9 predicted proteins | sample SagtaG_7_FD_104919 | JGI IMG/M metagenome (GOLD analysis project Ga0137371, IMG submission 104919) | Vadose zone soil microbial communities from Sagehorn Ranch, Mendocino, California, USA - Sage1_R_40_16 metaG | ecosystem: Environmental > Terrestrial > Soil > Vadose zone | place: USA: California... | reverse complement strand
GGCCGATCGCCCTCGTTACATGCTCGCCCACGTCAGGACCCATGTTCTCGCTCGGAACGACGACCGTCACGTGTAGCGCGAGCGATTCGCACGGCAACGTCGGCCACGCGTCGTTCCACATCCACGTCGTGGATACGACGCCTCCGACCCTGTCCGTGCCGGACCCGACGAGGATGTACGCGACGACGCCGACCGGGATTCCCGAGACGGACGCCGCAATGATCGCGTTCCGCGCCGCGGCATCTGCGTCGGACATCGTCGACCCACATCCGTACATCACGGACAACTTGGGATCGTTCGTGGAGGTCGGAATCCATACGGTCGGATTCGTTGCCCGCGATGCGAGTGGAAATGCCAGCCTGAGGGAGTCGACCCTCACCGTCCTTCCCCAGCCGCCCGCAGGAACCCCACCGCTGCCCCTGACGCCGCCGGCCAAGCCGCCGGCCGACGTGCCGAAGCTTCAGGCGTTCCCCGGCGACGGCTCCATGCGGCTCGTCTGGGGAGCCGTGCAGGGAGCGGCGCGGTACGTGGTCTATCGCTCCGAGAACAGCTCGCGCCGAACTGCGGCCAACGGACACGGGCAGGTCGTCTACACCGGCACCGCGACGACCTACACCGACCGCGGCTTGTCGAACGGCGTCGAATACCGCTATGTCGTCGTCGCCGAGGACGCCGCAGGCAACCAGTCAGCGGGCGTGGCGATCGCGGCCGTGCCGCGGCGGGATCTCCTGCGCTCGCCCAAGGACGGCGCCAAGCTCCGCAAGCCGCCGAAGTTGATCTGGGCAAGGAACTCCGAAGCCGCGTACTACAACGTGCAGCTCTTCCTCGGACAGGTGAAGATCCTCAGCGCCTGGCCGCTTCGACCGGCAGTCCTGCTCAAGCGTGGCTGGAAGTACGAAGGACACCGCTACAAGCTCAGGCCCGGGGTCTACCACTGGTACGTCTGGCCTGGGTTCGGCGCTCGGTCGGCCGTCGACTACGGTGAGATGCTCGGCTCGCGCAGCTTCCAGATCGTCCGCTGATCAGCGACCCGACGTCGCCATCCAGCGAAGCGTTGCGGCCAAGCTCACCGTAGGCAGTAGGGCGAGCGGGAAGGCGATTGCCAGGGAAAGCATCAGTCGCTTCCCGTCGCGATGATCGTTCCGAGCGCCGCCAGAGCGAGGAGGGCGAGGATGATCAGGCCGATGAACAGTCGCTTCTTCATGTCCTGGAGTCTTGACTACAGGACGGGCCAGGTCGTTACGGTTTTCCCTACTTACGGGGGCGGCCTGCAGGTGAAAGCTCGATCTTTCCATCCGTTTTCTCGATCTTTTCCACGAGCACCCCGATCGGATCGCCGAGGCGGTAGGTGCCGCCGCCGCGCCGGCCGACGAGCGCCGTTCCCAGCTCGTTGAGCTCGAAGTAGTCGCCGGGCAGCCGCCGCGCGGGCAGGAAGCCCTCGAAGACGTCGCCGCAGCGTGCGAAGAGACCGGAGCCGATCAGCCCGATGATCTCGCCCTCGAAGGGCTCGTCCCAGCCGCGCTCGAACAGCTCGTCGTCGAGCAGCCAGGCGAGGCAGAGCTCGTCGGCGAGATATTCGACCTGTGCCGCCTCGCGCTCGCGCGAGGACATGTGCTCGGCGAGCGCCTCGAGGTCAGGCGGCGGCGGATCGGTCGCGAGCCCTAGCTCCCGCAGCAGCGCGCGGTGCACGACCAGGTCGGGATAGCGCCGGATCGGCGACGTGAAGTGGCAGTACGCCGTGCTCGCCAGCCCGGAGTGGCCGAGATTCGCGGGGTCGTACCGCGCTTGTTTGAGCGAGCGCAGGACCAAGGCGGTGAAGGCCTCGCGGCCGCGGCCTGAACTGGCCGTGTACTCCGTTACGCGCTCGCTCGTCTGCGCAGCCAACTCGGCTGCGAGCGCAGGGGTCAGTTGTTTCGGGGCCGGCGGCGTCGGGACACGGAGATCCGCCAGCTTCTTCAGCAGCAGCTCGATCGCCTGCGGGTCTGGCCGCTCGTGCACGCGGTAAAGGGCTTCGCGCCGCCGCGACGACAAGAGCCGCGCAACCGCTTCGTTCGCGGCAATCATCAGCTCCTCGACGAGGCGGTGCGACGTCGGCTCGGACTCCTTCCACGCGCGGGCGACGCTGCCGCCGCCGTCGAACTCGAACGAGATCTCCGGGCTCTCGATCCTGAGCGCGCCGCGCGCGAAGCGGCGGTCGCGAATCCCGGCCGTGAGCCGGTCGGTGAGCTCGAGCGCCGCCGCGACCTCGGGCTCGGCCTCGCGACGCTCGGCCTGCGCGTACGTCAGGCGGGCGCGGCTGCGGATCACGGAGCGGTAGAAGCGCGGCTCACCGTGGGGCGGCAGCTCGACGGTGACGCAGAGCCGGTCTTCATACGGCCGCAGGCTGCAGCGGTCGTCGGCCAGTTGCGGGGGAAGCATCGGCGCCGCCAGGCCGGGCACGTAGGTCGTGAAGGCGCGCTCAGCTGCGCCGCGGTCGAGCGGTGAGCCCGCCTCGACGTACGCCGACACGTCGGCAATGTGCACCCAGGCGCGAAAGCCGCCGTTCTCTTCCCGCACGGAGAGCGCGTCGTCAAAGTCCTTCGCGGTCTCCGGGTCGATCGTGAACGAGAGGAGGTCCCGGAGGTCGACTCGGTCGGACGCATCCAGGCCCGGCTCGGAGTACGGCTCGAAGTCGGTGCGGGCGCCTGTGTGCACGAGCAGGCCCTCGAGGACGACCTGGATGTCGCTCGCCTTCCCGAGCACCTGCTCGAGGCGAGCGCGGCCGCGTCCGGTGCGGACGACTGCAAGGTCGCCGGGGTCGGCGTCGCCGAGGCCCTTGCGGTCGAGCACGAGCGGCACGCCCGGCACGAAGTACGGCTCGCCGACGACGAGCTTGCCGCGCTTCTCGACCTGGACGACCGCGAGGTCGGTCAAGTGCCCCTGCCAGTGATGCTGTCGTGCTTCTCGGTCGCGAGCACCAAGCCAGAGGCCGCACTCGCCCGCAGCCAAGGCTGGATTGCCTTGGTCAGGGCGAGGGTGGACTCTGGCGCCGTGTGATCGCGGGCGAGAAGCCGACGTGCATTGCTGGTAGGGGCACTACACTCGAAGGAAGCGCCTGATCGTGAGGCCGGAGCCGGCCGCGCCCAGCAGCAGGCCGGTCCCGACCAGGATCAACGCGTTGAGCGAGAACCCGAGCGCGTTGACGTCGCTCCCGGCGTTGAGCGGCCCCGTGTGCAAGAGCGAGGGCAGCGCGATCTCCTTGCCGAGGATCAGCAACACCACCGCGCCGACGGCGCCGGCGACTCCGCACAGCACGCCCTCGAGCATGAACGGCCCGCGCACGAACCAATTGGTCGCGCCGACGAGCTTCATCACCTCGATCTCGCGCCGCCGCGAGAAGATCGAGAGCCGGATTGTGTTGGCGATCAGCAGCGTCGACGCTGCCAGCAACAGGAACACGGCGACGACGAAGAACCCCTCGATCACATGCGCGAGGCGCAGGACTTTGTGCGTCGTCTTCTTCCCGTAGTCGACCTTGTCGATCCCGAGCGTCGGGTCGGCGCGGAAGAGCGCCGCCACCTTCTCGACGTCGTCACCCCGCTTCGGCACGACGGTGAGCGCGTTCGGAAACGGATTCGTGAACAGCTGTCCGACCTCGTCCGGATGGTTCTTGCGCATCTCTGCGAGGGCTTCCTTTTTCGACACGAAGTTGACCCGCTTGATAAGCGGGCTCGCCGACGCGAGTCGTGCAACCTCGTTCATCTGCGTGGGAGAGGCCTCCTTGGCACACGTGTCGCTCGTGCAGTAGTAGACGTGCACGACGAGCTCTCGCTTGACGTGGTTGCTCCAGGAGACGACCCACGAGCCGAAGGCGATGAAGAGCCCGAGCAGGAACATCCCGATCAGGACGGTCACTGTCGCGGCGAGAGTCGTCGACAGGTTCGCGCCCAGTGAGCGCAGCGATTCCGCGACGATCAGCTTGAAGCGTTCCACCTACGACTCGTAGCCGCCGCGCCGCTCGTCGCGCGCAAGCCGGCCGTCTTCGAGGGCGATCACGCGGCGGCGCATCTTGTCCACCATCTCGCGGTCGTGGGTGACCATCAGGATCGTCGTCCCGGCACGGTTGATGCGGTAGAGCAGCTGCATGATCCCGATCGAAGTGTCGGGATCGAGGTTGCCGGTCGGCTCATCGCAGACGAGAAGCGGCGGATGGTTGACGAACGCACGCGCGATCGAGACGCGCTGCTGCTCGCCGCCGGAGAGCTCGTCGGGCAACGAGTTCATCTTGTGTGCGAGGCCGACCATGTTCATCACCTCGGGCACCTTGCGCCGGACCGAGTTCGAGCCCTCGCCCTGCACCTTCAGCGCGTACGCGACGTTCTCGGCGGCCGTGCGGGTCGGCAGCAGCTTGAAGTCCTGGAAAACACAGCCGACGTTGCGGCGCAGGAGTGGCACCTTCGACCGCCGCAGACGCGTCAGGTCGCGCCCGCCGACCACGATGCGACCGCGGGTCGGCTCGAGCTCCTTCAGGAGGAGCCGGACGATCGTCGACTTGCCCGAGCCCGAAGCCCCGACGACGAAGACAAACTCGCCCTTCTCGATCACGAAGGAGACGTCGCGGAGGGCGGTGACGTCCGGCTCGTAGACCTTCGTCACCGACTCGAAGACGATCATCGCGCCGGGGCCCGCGACCGGCACCTCGACCAGCTGCGGCTCGGCGAGCGTCGCCGCGGGGGTTTCCTCTGTCTGAAGGGTTACGTCGGACACCGGATCTCTAGGCGCGGCGCGGTCCTGAGCGCGCACCGGCTCTGAATTGCGGCCAGTCTACCCGAAGGGTTAGACAACCTTTCCTGCCGCCCGGGCGAGCAGGTAGGCGTGGATGAAGCCCTCCAGGTCGCCGTTGAGGACGCCCTGAGCGTTCCCCACCTCGTAGTCGGTGCGGTGGTCTTTGACGAGCTGGTAGGGGTGAAGGACATAGCTGCGGATCGGGTTGCCGCCGAAGCCCATGCTGACGACGCCTCGTTCCTTCGCGAGCTCCTGCTCCCGTTCCTCCTCGGCCAGCTCGGCAAGGCGGGATTTGAGGATCCGGAGGGCGGTCTGCTTGTTCGCCGCCTGCGAGCGCTCGTTCTGGCACTGGACGACGACCCCGGTCGGCAGATGCGTGATGCGGACCGCCGAGTCGGTCTTGTTCACGTGCTGGCCGCCGGCGCCCTGCGCGCGGTAGGTGTCGATACGGAGGTCGTTCTCGTCGATCTCGACGTGGCCGTCCTGTGAGAGGAGCGGCGCCGGGATCACCTGCGCGAAGGACGTGTGGCGGCGGTGGGCCTGGTCGAAGGGGCTGAGGCGGACGAGCCGGTGTTTGCCGCGCTCCGCGCGCAGGATGCCGTAGGCGTTCTCGCCCTCGACGGTGAACGTGGCGGACTTGAGGCCGGCCTCCTCGCCGGGGCTCGCCTCGATCACCTCGGTCTTGAAGCCGCGGTCCTGGGCCCAGCGCTCGTACATGCGTAAGAGCATCTCGGTGAAGTCCTGCGCGTCGGTGCCGCCGACGTCGGACTGCAGGGTGACGACCGCGTCGCCGGCGTCATACTCGCCGCTGAACAGGGCCTCCTCCTCGAGGCGGTCGAGCTCCTGCTTCAGCGGTGCGATCGAGTCGACGATCTCGGCTTCCATGCCCCCGTCCATCGAGTAGAGCTCGCGCGCGTCCTCGTAGTCGCGCGTCAGCTGCTCGTAGCGGTCGAGCTTGCGCTGCACGCGCGAGTGCTCGGTCGAGATCTGCGCCGCCCGCTCCTGGTCGCCCCAGAAGCCGGGCGCCCCCATCTGCTGCTCTAGCTCGGTGCGGCGTGCGGCGAGCGCGTCCGGGTCAAAGGTAATCACGGACCCACGTCAAGCGCGATCCGATCTCCTCGAGCTGTGCTTCTAACGGTTGTGCGTGCTCGTCGGCCACGCGTCGATGGTAGCCAAGCTGGGGTCAGACCCCTCCGGGGTTAGACCCCGGGCGTTCGGGTTGTCAGGGGTCAGACCCCCCCGACCGCTCGGGTTGTCTGGGGTCTGACCTTGGGGTCAGACCCCAGTTTGAGGCCGCCGCCCCCAGACCACCAAGCAGGCCGGAGGTTAGAGCAGGCCCAGCCGCTCTAACCGCAGGCCGAACTCACGCACCGACCTCTGTCGCTCGGCATGTAGGAGCGCGCGAGCTTCGCTCGCGCGCGTTTCGCGCGAAGCGCCGTTTCTAGAGACCGCGCGAAAGCGCAGCTTTCGCGCGAAGCGCTAAGCGCCGTGGCACTTCTTGAACTTCTTGCCGCTGCCGCACCAGCACGGGTCGTTGCGGCCGATGTTCTCCCGCTCCGACTTGACGATCGGGCGCGGCGCACCCGCGGTCGTCGTCCCGCCGCCGGTCATCGCCACCGTGGCGGTCGCGGTCGTCGTCGTGCCCCCGCCCGCGGCTGCGATCGCCTCCGCGCCGGCGAGGGACTGATGCTCGTACTGCAGGCCGCCGCCGTTGACGGCAGCCGCCTGCTGCGCCCGCTGGAGCTCGTCGGCTTCCTCGGGCGCGAGCTGCGCGTGGAACAGCGTCAGCACGACCTCCTCGTGGACGGCCGCCCCGAGCTCCGTGAACATGATGTGACCCTCGTGCTGGTACTCGACCAGCGGGTCCTTCTGGGCCATCGCACGCAGATGGACGCCCTCCCGCATGTAGTCCATCGCGTCGAGGTGCTCGCGCCAGCGCTGGTCAACGACCTGGAGGATCACGAAGCGCTCGAGCTCGCGCATCAGCTCCGGCGTCAGCTCCTCCTCCTTCGCCGCATACGCGTCACGCGCGTCGTCCTGAAACTCCTCGATCAGCGATTCGCGAGAGACCTCACCGAGGTCTTCTCGGAGCTCGTCGACCGTCACCTCGGTGTCGTACAGCAGCGCCATCTGCTTCACGAGGCCCTCGAGATCCCATTCCTCCGCGTACTCCTCCTCAGTGAAGTTCGCCACCGTGCGCTCGACGACCTCGTTGATCCACTCGAGCACCTGCTCCTTCATGTCGACGCCCTCGAGCACGGCGCGCCGCTGCTCGTAGATGACCACGCGCTGCCGGTTCATCACGTCGTCGTACTTGAGGACGTTCTTGCGCGCGACGAAGTTCTGCTCCTCCACCTTCTTCTGCGCGCCCTCGATCTGGTTGGAGAGGATCTTCGCCTCCATCGGCTGGTCCTCGGGGATCTTGAAGCGCTGCATGATGTTCTTGATCCGGTCGCCGGCGAACAGCCGCACGAGATCGTCCTCGCCGGAGAGGTAGAAGCGGGATTCGCCCGGATCGCCCTGGCGGCCTGAACGGCCGCGCAGCTGGTTGTCGATCCGCCGCGCCTCGTGCCGCTCGGTGCCGAGCACGTAGAGCCCGCCGGCCTCGACGACACCGTCGCCGAGCTTGATGTCGACGCCGCGGCCGGCCATGTTCGTCGCGATCGTGACCGCGCCCTTCCGGCCCGCGTCCTTGATGATCTCGGCCTCGCGCGCATGCTCCTTTGCGTTGAGGACGTTGTGCGGGATCCCCTGCCGCGTCAGCAGCTCGCTGAGGTACTCGGACGTCTCGACGGCGATCGTGCCGACCAGGACGGGCTGGCCCTTCTCGTGGCTCTCTTTGATGTCGCGCAGGACTGCCTCGAACTTCCCTTCCTTCGACTTGAAGATCAGGTCGTTGCCGTCGTCGCGCGCGACCGGCACATTCGTCGGGATCTCGACGACGTGCAGGTTGTAGATCTCGACGAACTCCTTCTCCTCCGTCTTGGCCGTGCCGGTCATGCCGGCGAGCTTGTCGTAGAGGCGGAAGTAGTTCTGGAGCGTGATCGTGGCGAGCGTGACGTTCTCCTCCTGGATCCTCACGCCCTCCTTCGCCTCGATCGCCTGGTGGAGGCCCTCGGACCAGCGCCGGCCTTCCATGATCCGGCCGGTGAACTCGTCGACGATCTTCACCTCGCCGTCCTGGATCACGTAGTCGACGTCGCGCTTGTACAGCGACTCCGCCTTCAGCCCCTGGATCAGGTGGTTGACGAGCTGCGAGTTGCGCGGGTCGTACAGGCTCTCGATGCGGAGCGCTCGCTCGACTGCATCGATCGCTGCCTGACCCGGCGCGACCGTCTTGTGCTTCTCGTCGTACTCGTAGTCCGCGTCGGGATTGCCGCCCTTCAGCAGTGGATCGTGCGGCACGGCCGTCAGCCCGCGTGCGATCCGCGCGAAGTCGTAGTAGAGCTGCGCCGCCGTCTCGGGCTCGCCGGAGATGATCAGCGGCGTGCGGGCCTCGTCGATCAGGATCGAGTCGACCTCGTCGACGATTCCGTACGTGTGCCCACGCTGGACGACGCCCTCGAGGCTGACGGCCATGTTGTCGCGCAGGTAGTCGAAGCCGAACTCGGAGTTCGTGCCGTACGTGATGTCGGCGTCGTACGCCGCTTTGCGCTCGGCGAACGGCATCATGTTCTCGATGCTCGCGACGGTCATGCCGAGGCGCTCGAACACGCCGCGGTTCCACTCGGCGTCACGCTGGGCCAGGTAGTCGTTGACGGTGATCAGGTGCACGCCCTTGCCCTCGAGCGCGTTCAGGTACAGCGCGAGGCTCGCGACGAACGTCTTGCCCTCGCCCGTCTTCATCTCGGCGACGTCGCCCTCGTGCAGGACGATCCCGCCCATCAGCTGGACGTCGAACATGCGCTGATCCGACTCGCGGAGGCGGGCCTCGCGGACGGCCGCGAAGGCCTCGAAGAGCAGCTCCTCGAGGCTCTCGCCCCGCTCGAGCCGCTCCCGGAACTCGGCCGTCTTGGCGCGCAGCTCCTCGTCCGAGAGAGCCCGGAAATCGGGCTCGCGCGTGGTGATGTAGGCGGCCTGGTCGGCCAGCCGCTTCATCCGCCGGCCCTCGCCGACGCGGAGGATCTTCTCGAAGGAGCCGAGCTGCTGCGCCATCGAGCCTAGGGTAGCGATTGCGGTTTCGGCCCGGAACGTGCGTCTAGCGGCGGCGGGCGACGACGGCTCTGCTGCGGGCGATCGAGGTGCGCCCGCCACCGTCGCTCAACGTCACCGTGACGTTGTAACGACCGGCTCGGGCATAACGCTTGACCGCCCGCACGTCGTAGAACCCGTTGGAGCGGGACAGGATCTCCCCCCGGGAGGACGTGCCGTCCCCCCAGTTGACAACGGCTCGGAGACTCTCGGATACGGCGCCGGTGCCCTCCCAGAAGCGGGCGACCGTCACCCGCACACGCTTCCGCGCGGTCAACTTGACCGTCCGCGGGAAGGCCGACAAAGGCAATCCGACGCGTGTGGCGAGCGCAACGTTCATCCCGGCGCCGGCCCAGTCGTACGCGGAAAATCCGCCAATCTCGTTCAGCCCGAGGTTATAGATGCGGATGCGGGAGTCGCCGCCGAAACCCGGAGTCACCACGATTTCGTCGTGACCGTCCGAGTTGAGATCGCCGCCGGCAACCCGGACGCCGTTCGTGAAGGTCTCCCCGAGATCGGACGCGCGCTCAATTCGTCCGCTGAGGGGATCGATGAGCGCGAGCTGTGCGTGATCGCCACTCGCGGAGCCAGCGACCAGGAGGCCGCGCCCGTAGCCTTCGAAATCCGCGACGCCGACCTCAACGCCTGCTGCCGAAGGGCCGAACGGGACGATCGTGGCTCCGAAGGGCGCAGCACCTTCGAAGGTCCGGACTCGCGCCGGCGCGGCGAGCGTGCCGACGACGATCTCCGCTTTGCCGTCGCCGTTCAGGTCTCCGGCCGCGACGCTGATGCCGCCCGTGTAGTCGGGTTCGAAAGCCAGAAACGATTGGAGCAGCCGTCCGTCGGCGTCGAAGACGCGAACTTCGGGGGTGTGCCCGGCTCCGGCGCCCACGATGATCTCGGGTCGACCGTTGCCGTTTACGTCTCCGGCAGCGACGCTGACGCCGCCGTCGAACGACGATTCGAAGGCGAGGAAGTGGCCGAGACGGGTGCCACGGTCGCGGCCGTTCACCCACTGCTGGCTGAAGATGCCGATCTCGGGCTCCATCCCGGGCCCGGGTGCGGTCAGTAGCTCGGGGCGGTGGTCGCCGTCGAGATCGGCAAGCGCAACGCGGACGCCGCCCTGGAAGAGGCCGGGATACGCCCTGAAACGCCCCGCGACGGTGCCATCCGCCTTGTAGACGACAACCGGCTGGTCCGGCCCGTTCGCCGTCGGGGGCCAGGGCGCCGTCGTCGGGCCGCCGCCGAGGACGATCTCCGCTTTGCCGTCGCCGTCGAGGTCGCCGGCCGCGAGTGACGCCCCCGGCACGAGTCCGGGATCAAGGACGTAGAAGTCCGCGAGCTGGTGGCCGCTCGTATCGACGGCTTTGACCTCCGTGCCCTCAGATGTCGTCGCGCTCGTGATGATGTCGGTGTGGCCGTCGCCGTCGACGTCGCCGAGCGCAACTTCGACGGACGAGGCGTACTCGGATCCGTACGGGAATAGTGAGGCGCTGACCCCTCCGGTCGCCACGTCGAAGATCTTCACCTGAGGTCCTGAGTAGGTCGGGGCCGCCGCGACGATCTCCGCGCGCGCGTCGCCGGCCACGTCGCCGGCGGCGAACGTCGTGGGGCCGTTCGCATCCGCACCGAACGCGTCGATCGTGCGGAACGCGCTCCCGCCCGAAGGAGCGTAGATGCTGATGCGGCTCGTGCCGACCGGCTCCGCGATCACGTCGGCTTTGCCGTCTCCGTTGACGTCGGCGGCCGCGACACGGGCGCCGACCTGGCTGTTGTTGCCGTACGGAAACCACCCGGCGAGGTCGTTCCCGCTCTCGGCGTCGAGGACATGCAACGTCGTGCAGCATCCCGGGGCGAGGCCTTCGACGATCTCCGCGCGGCCGTCGCCGTTGGTGTCACCCGTCGCAACGTACGCGCCGGCCCACCAGGCAGCGTCCTTGAACGGCAGGATGGTTCGGAGCTGGCGGAAGCTGCGTCCGTCGAAGACCTTCAGCTCCGTGAAGCCGTTGTTTCCCGGCGCCGTCACGATCTCGGGCCGACCGTCGCCGTTCACATCGCCGACCGCCACGCGGACTCCGTCCTGGTACGTCGGATACGGAGAGAACGCGAGCGGCCACTCGCCCCACGGCGCCCACTGCTGTGCCTGAGACCCGTTGCTGTTCCAGCCGCGCACGTCGGGCCAGCCGGCGTCCAGACCTGTGACGATCGCCGGCGGCGCGGGCGTTGCCGCTGCGAAAGTCGTAAAAGAGAGAACTCCGACCGACAACAACATCGTGAGCGCGAAGGTGCGACGCATTTCGAGCGACATTACGCCTGTGCTGTAAGGAATCGATCACGATTGCGTTCACGTTTTGCGCCGCGATTACCACTCGATTAGAGGTGCGCCGTAATGTCCGCCTATGCGCACGGCATTGCTGGTCGTTGCGTTCGCGTTCTGGCCGTCGCTCGATTAGAGCGGGTCGACGCGTACCTCCCAGAGGTTTCCGTCGAGTCGGGCGGCGCGGATCACCGCGTCTCCGGTCGCGAGCGCCTCGAGCTCCGGCAGCGTCCCGAAGGCGCGATTGCCGTCGACCACGAGCGTTCGCTCGTCACCGCGCACAGCCAGCTCGACCTCGTCGCCGCCGGGCTCGGGCAGCTCCATCACCTGCAGCCCGTCCGCGGCGACAGCCCACTGCTGCTCGCCTCGCCGGACGGCGATCGCGCGGTACGGACGCTTGACCTCCTGCTCGATCGCGTCGGCCAGCTGCGTCAGGTCACCGTCGCCTTCCTCGAGCAACAGCGAGCCGTCCTCCAGACCGACGAAGCGCGCGGTCGCGCCCTCCACGTCCGGCGCTTCCGTCGTCACGACGGCGTCGTACTGACGTTCACGGGGGATGCCGTGAATGCCGGTCTCACCGATGACGCCGGTGAACACCGCCCGCGCCGGTGGCTCGACGAGGCCGCCCTCCTCCGCCAGCCGCTGGTGCAGCGGCTTCGAGCGGCGGAACAGACCCATCTCTAGCCCTGGGGCTCGATCAAGCCGTAGCCGCCGTCTCTGCGGCGGTAGATGACGTTCACGTCCCCGGACTCGTCGCTGCGGAAGACAAAGAAGTCGTGCCCGATGAGATCGAGTTGCAACGCCGCCTCCTCGGCGCTCATCGGCTTCACGGCGAACTGCTTCGTCTTGACGATCTGCGGGCCTGTCTCGTCGTCGGGGATGCTCATCGAACCTCCGGGCGGAACTCCGTTTCCACGCATCTGCTTGCGGCTGCGCTTCGCACGATAGTGCTCCACCTGGCGCAGCAGCTTGTCGGTCAGCTGGTCGATCGAGGCCTTCATGTCCGTCGACGCCTCGCGGGCGCGCAGCGTCGGCCCCTTCGTCCAGACGGTCGCCTCCGCGATCTGGTTCGCCGAAATCGAGGGGTTGCGTTCGACGCGCAGCTCGAGCTCCACCTGCGTCAGCGCATGCAGCTGACGATCGAGCTTGCGCAGCTTTTCTTCGGCGTACCGGCGGATCGAATCGCTGACCTCGACGTTCTTTCCCTTCACCTGAAGTCGCATCGGTCTCCTCGTGCCGGGACTCCGACCTTAGCGAATGCGAATCGTCCGAGCGAACGTCACGACCTCGACCCGTCTGGCACCTCCCTTTCTCAGGGCAGACGCGGCCGCCGTGGCAGTAGCTCCGGTTGTATAGACGTCGTCGACGAGCGTTACCTGCGCCGGAACGACTGCGCAGTACGCGAAGGCCGAGACGACGTTGCGCCGGCGCTCGACCCTCGTCAGCTGCCGCTGGCGAGGCGAGCCTCGGGCGCGCACCAAGAGGGGCTCGAGGCTGAGGCCCCATGCCTCCGCGAGCTCGTGCGCGAGCCTCTCCGCGGCATGATGTCCACGCCTCAGCCTCCGGTCCGGATCGCCCGGAACGTGGACGAGACAGGCCGCTTCCGGCCTCGGGACGCTCTCGACGACAACATGAGCGGCCCAGGCGGCGAGCCGCCGCAGGCCCCGCTCCTTCCACGCCGCGACGATGCGGCGCACCCGCTCGTCGTATTCGACGGCCGCGCGGGCTTGGGCGAACGCAAGCCGCCGGCCGGCGCACTCGTTACAGCGCCGTACCGGCCAAGCCGTCGGTGCACCACAGCGCTCGCACCGGGGAGCCCCGATGCGGCGAAGGCCGGCCGTGCAGTCGTCGCACACTTGCTCGCCGGGACGCGAGCAGCCCAAACAGCGCTGAGGCAGGAGCAGATCGAGCACAGCTCGACGTTACGCGCGGAGGTGCTACGTGTCTGTGTCAGCTTGGTGCCAGAAGAGAACCAGGCTGAGGTTCACGGCCACGGCCACTGCGAAAAGGGCGGCGAGCACGCCGTTCCCAGCCGCGGCGAGCCCCGCGACGGCGGCGCCGAAGAGGACGACCTGCACCGCCACCCAGATCGGGCGGGCAGGCGGGAAGGTCGCCTTCGGCGAGACGAAGAGACTCCAGACGATCGCGGCCACCGCGGGAGCGCACACCGCGAGCACGACATTCACCTGCAGCCCGTCGTACGCGAGCGCGGCCAGCAGGCACAGCTCGAGCGCGAAGCGGACGGCGAGATTCGCGGCCTTCACTCGGGCGAGTACTCCGCCCGCTCCGGCAGACCGCGCCGGCGCCGCATGCGGTTGTCCGCCTCGAGCAGCTGCGCGGCATCGCCGATGTCGTACCACTCGCCCGGAAGGCGGTACGCGTACACCGGTGCGCGGGTGTGCAGCCACGCGACGAAGTTCCCCGGCTGGTCGGGCGGGTTGCCCTCGTCGAGGTAGGTCGCGATCCGTGCAGCATCCTCTCGTTTGTAGAGGTACGTGGCGGTCGCGCAGAGCGTCGTCGGCGGATCCTTCGGTTTCTCGACGAAGTTGGTGATGCGATCGTCCGCGTCGACGTCCACGATCCCGTACTTCTTCGCCAGCTCGGGATCGCCGACGTCGTGCACGGCGACGCAGCTCCCGCGCTTGGCTCGCCAGTAGGCCTCGTAGTCGGCCAGCGAGTAGTCGAACAGGTTGTCCCCCGCCACCACGAGCAGGTCGTCGTGGAGGCCGACGAACTGGATGTCTCCGATCGCCCCGAGGCGGTCGTCGTTCGACGTCGTCCCGTCGTCGTGGACGTGGACGTCCTTGTCCTCTGCCCAGCG
>Ga0137371_10002706_pt1 | contig 14108 bp, 15 predicted proteins | sample SagtaG_7_FD_104919 | JGI IMG/M metagenome (GOLD analysis project Ga0137371, IMG submission 104919) | Vadose zone soil microbial communities from Sagehorn Ranch, Mendocino, California, USA - Sage1_R_40_16 metaG | ecosystem: Environmental > Terrestrial > Soil > Vadose zone | place: USA... | reverse complement strand
CCCGTGGACGCGGTAGTTCGACATCAGGGCGGCAACGTTCCGCAACGGCGTCTCGGGCGGGCAACTGATCACTCCGACGCTCATGGCGTCCGCGACGGTCGCTGCCTCGAGGCGAGCCGGAGAGCCTTCCACGTGTTCGATCGCGGTTGTCATGTCTAGAGCCTCACCCGGGGCGGAGTGCCCCGCATCGGCGTACATCCTGAACATCGATCAGTAGTTCGGCGCACCGTCGACGACGATGTGCTCGGTCTCCGGATCGATCTCCAGGATCCGCTCGATCGCGATCTCCGCGAGCCCGCGCTCGCCGTAGCCGCGGCGGACGATCAATGCCGTCGGCCCATCATCGGGGTCTGCGCCGACGACCTGCTCGACGAAGCCGAGGTGGCCGTCCGGCCCGTCGACGCGATACCCCTCCGAATGCGCCAGCCAGTAGCCGTCGACCCATGAACACCTATGACGTGCGACGTGCGGTGCGGTAGCAGTCATGACGCCTCCTTTCCATTCGCACGGAGGGTCGCCCGCGAAGCCGGCGCCCGCATCGGGGCGCCCGCTGAGCCGGTCTTCGGGTAATCCGCGGGCCGGGCCGCGGAAGCGCGGCAAAGGCGTTGCCGACGAGCAGGTAGCGGCGGACGAGCGCCCGCGTTCCGAGGAACGCGAGGCCGGCGCCGCCGGCGAGCAGCGGCACGGCAAGCGAGGTCACGCAGGCGGCGTCGTACGGCGGCGACGCGCGACGCCGCTCGCCTCAGCGGCGCGGGCGACGGCCTCTGCGACCGCGGGCGAGACCCGGCGGTCGAAGACGCTCGGGATCACGTAGTCGGCTTCGAGGTGCTCGGGCTCGACGACCGCTGCGAGCGCATGCGCGGCAGCGAGCTCCATCTCGCGTGTGACCGCGGATGCCCGCACGTCGAGCGCTCCGCGGAAGACCCCGGGAAAGGCGAGCACGTTGTTGATCTGGTTCGGGTAGTCGGATCGACCGGTCCCGATCACGGCGACGTCGCCCTCGATCTCCTCCGGCAGGACCTCCGGCGTCGGATTCGCCATCGCGAAGACGATCGCGCCGTCGGCCATCGTCCGCACCGCGCGCGCCGACACGGCGCCCGCTCCGGACAGGCCGATGTAGACGTCGGCGCCCGCGAGTGCGTCATCGGCCGAGCCGCGAGCGCCACGCCTGTTCGTCTCCTGCGCGAGTGACGCCTTGAACGGATCGAGGCCCGCTCGACCGGGTGAGAGGACACCGCGACGGTCGCAGACGACCACGTCGCCGGTCCCGGCGTCGAGGAGCATGCGCGCGGTCGCGGTACCGGCCGCGCCGGCGCCCGTGACCACCACGTGCACGTCCTCGAGGTGCTTGCCGACCACGCGCAGCGCATTCAGCAGCGCGGCGAGAACGACGATCGCAGTGCCGTGCTGGTCGTCATGGAAGACCGGAATGTCGAGCTGGTCGCGGAGCCGAGCCTCGATCTCGAAGCAGCGCGGCGCGGAGATGTCCTCGAGGTTGATCCCGCCGAAGCCGGGCGCGAGCGCAGCCACCGTACGGACGATCTCGTCCGGATCGGTCGTCGCCAGACAGACCGGCCAGGCGTCCACCCCGCCGAACTCCTTGAAGAGGATCGCCTTGCCCTCCATCACCGGCAGCGCGGCCTCCGGGCCGATGTCGCCGAGCCCGAGGACGGCGGTGCCGTCCGTGACCACCGCGATCGAGTTCTGCTTGATCGTCAGGGTCCAGACCTTCTGGGGGTCATCGGCGATCGCGCGACACACGCGCGCGACGCCCGGCGTATAGGCCATCGAAAGGTCGTCGCGCGTCTTCAGAGGCGACTTCGGGACCACTTCCAGCTTGCCCCCGAGGTGCAGGAGAAACGTCCTGTCCGACACGTGCTCGACATCGATCCCGTCGACCTCGCGGACTGCGTCCACGATGCGCGCGATGTGCGCGTCGTCGCCGGCGAGCACGGTCACGTCGCGGATCTTCTTTCCCCTCTCGATGCGGACGAGATCGATCGCACCGAGGAGTCCGCCCGCCGCCCCGATCGCTGCGGCGAGCCGTGCGAACGAGCCCGGGTTGTCGTCGAGATGGACGCGCAGCGTCGCGCTGAACGAGGCCGACGGATGCTGCGTTCTCTGCTCGTGCTGGATCGCGGTCACGTCGCAGAGCCTTGCGTGGAAGGCACGCGTCGTCATCCGCGGTCGCACCGATGTCGCCTGCGGGTTTCCCGCCGTCGACGCGGGCGACGGGCGAGGTTGCGGGTAACTACGCCCCCCGAATCCGTGAGCGCGCGGATGGTGCGCCCGTGGAGCCGAGAGAAGATCGACACGCGCAGAGAACAGATCGCAAGTAGGACGAAGCTTCAACGAGAAGGCAGCAGGAAGAACCCACCGAACGCCTTCCCAGTGAAGTGGACGAAAGCGACACTGACTCCACGAAGGTCGAACAAGGGCCCCCGGCAAGGGGCCCTTGTCCTTCTCGCCGAGCGTGCGAGCGACGAGGAATCAGTAGTTTCGGCCGCCGAGGCCCGCGAAGACACCGATGTCGGTGTCCGTGTCGTGGGTGAGAGTGGCGTTCATCGAAGGGAGCACGATGAACACGCTCCTCACAATCGTTGCGTTCGCGGTCGTCTTCGCGGTGCTGGCCGTCGCAGCGTACGCGCTCTTCGAAGTGAGCCCGTTCGCTCGCCATGCTGAGCGGTTCCGCGATCCCCGGACCGGGAAGCGCCGGGGGAACAGCCCCCGATTGGACTGACGGGGGCAGCTCGACATGGTCAACGGCGCGTCGTCGTAGCCGGAGCGGGTGTCGCAGGACTCGAGACCGCCCTCGCCTTACGTGCTCTCGCGCAGGAGCGAGTCTCACGCGCGCGGCTCCCGCGCCGATTTCTGCACCGGTCCGAACCGGTGTCAAAGTCGTTCGCCCAACCCGGGCGCCCCACCGCGTGCGCGGGGGTCTCACTACAGGTAAGCGGGTACTCGTAGCCGCCGGCACCGAGGGTGCACCACGGGCGAACTGAGTACGGCGCGCAAAGGGTCGGCGCCGGAGAATTTGAGGCTGGCGGATCAGCTCGCCGCGGAGCCGCCGCGCGGCAGCCGTAGCCGCTTGAGTGCCACGGCGTTCAGCGCGACGAGGACGCTCGAGCCGGACATTGATATGGCGGCGATCTCGGGCCGCAGCGTTACGCCCCAGGGCTCGAAGACGCCGGCGGCGATCGGGAGGGCGAGCGAGTTGTAGCCGATCGCCCAGCCGAGGTTCTGGCGCATCTTGCGCACCGTGCCGCGACCGATCGTCACCGCGGTCGCGACGTCGAGGGGGTCGGAGCGCATGAGGACGACGTCGGCGGTCTCGATCGCGACGTCGGTGCCGGCGCCGATGGCGATGCCGACGTTGGCCTGGGCGAGAGCGGGGGCGTCGTTGACACCGTCGCCGACCATCGCCACCGTGCGGCCTTGCACCTGTAGCTCGGCCACTTTCGCCGCCTTGTCGGCCGGTAGCACCTCGGCCAGCACCTCGTCGATGCCGAGGGCGGCGGCGATCCGCTCTGCGGTCTGGCGGTTGTCGCCGGTGAGCATCACCGGGCGGATTGCCAGCTCCTTGAGCGCGGCGACCGCGGCGGAGGCCGTCTCGCGAGGCGCGTCGGCGATCGCGATCAACCCGGCTGGGTGGCCGTCGACGGCGACGTGGACGACGGTGCGCCCGGCACCTGCCATCTCGTCGGCGCGGATGGCGAGGCCGTCCAGGGAAACGTGCTCGCGCTCGAGCAGGCGGCGGTTGCCGACGAGCACGCGCCGGCCGTCCACGGTCGCAACGGCGCCGTGCCCCGCGACCGACTCGAACTGCTGCGCGCGCAGGCGCTCGACGCCGCGCTCCTCGGCCGCTTTGACGATCGCCTCGGCGAGCGGATGCTCGCTCTCGCGCTCGACCGCGGCGACGAGGCGGAGTAGCTCGCGGTCGTCGAGGCCGTCGCCGGTGATGTCGACCACCTCCGGCTCGCCGCGAGTCAGCGTGCCGGTCTTGTCGAGCACGACAGTGTCCAGCGAGGCAGATTGCTCGATCGCGATCGCGTTCTTGAACAGGATGCCCCGGCGCGCGCCGAGCCCGGTTCCGACCATGATCGCGGTCGGCGTTGCCAGCCCGAGCGCGTCGGGGCAGGTGATGACGACGACGGTGATCGCGAACAGCAGCGCGTCCAGCGTGTTGCGGTCGATCCCGTACCAAACGAGGAACGTACCGACCCCCCCGATCAGTGCGACCAGCACGAGCCAGAAGGCGGCGCGGTCGGCCAGCCGTTGCGCCGGCGCCTTCGAGTTTTGCGCCTCCTGCACGAGCTTGACGATCTGGGCGAGCGCGGTGTTCGAGCCGACGGCCGTCGCTCGCGCCCGCAGCGTCCCCTGCTTGTTGATCGTCGCGCCAATCAGCTTGTCGCCCGGCTTCTTGCTCACCGGCAGCGACTCGCCGGTGACCATCGACTCGTCGACCGAGCTCTCGCCCTCGAGCACCTCGGCGTCGACCGGCACCTTCGCACCCGGCCGGATCAGGAGCAGGTCACCGACCTGCACCTCAGCCGTCGGGACTTCTTGCTCCTGCCCGTCGCGGATGACGACCGCCTTCGGCGGCGCGAGGTCGAGCAGTGCGCGGATGGCGTCGTTCGCTCCGCCGCGCGCGCGCATCTCGAACCAGTGCCCGAGCAGGACGAACGCGGCGAGGAAGGCGGCGGCCTCGTAGAAGACGTCGCCCTCGATCCAGAAGGTCGCCGCGACCGAGTAGACCCAGCCGGTGCCGATCGCGACCGCGACCAGCACCATCATGTCGAGCGTCCTCGCCCTGAGTGCGACGTAGGCGCCCCGGAAGAAGATCCAGGACGAGTAGAAGATCACCGGCAGGCTGAGGAAGAACTGCCAGAGGTCGTTGCCGATCCCGAACGGGGTCGGCGGGATGGAGCCGAACAGGAACTCCCCGACCGGCGACCAGAGCGCGATCGGGATCGCGAACAGCGCCGCGACGAGGAAGCGGTTGCGCATGTCGCGCACCATCGCGGCCATCGACATGCCGGCATGACCGCCGTGACCGTGGCCGTCGGCATGGTCCGCGCGCTCGACGGCGGCGGGGTCGTGCGCCGGCGCGTCGCGCCCCTCCTCGGCGAGCGGATCGCAGACGTGGCCGGGCACCGAGCGGCCGGCGCAGTGGAAGCCGCACTCCTCGACCCACTTGCGGAGCGCCTCCACCGTCGTCGCCTCGAGGTCGTACTCGACGGTGGCCGTCTGCGCGACCGGGTTGGCGTCGACGGCGAGGACGCCGGGGCGGTTGCCGAGCACGCGCTCGACGACGGACTTCTGCGAGGCGTAGTGCAGGCCGCCGACAGGACGACGGACCGGTGGCGGTGCGTCGTCGCCGTCGTCATCAGCGCGTGCGCGCGAACCGCTGGACGGCCTCGAGCAGCTCCTCGGTCTTCGTCTGTGCGTCGGCCTCGTCGCCCGAGGCGAGCGCGCCGGCGACGCAGTGGCGGACGTGCTCGTCGAGGATCTTGAAGGCGAGCGACTCGAGCGCAGTGTTGACGGCGGCGATCTGGGTCAGGACGTCGATGCAGTAGCGGTCGTCCTCGACCATCTTCTCGACGCCGCGCACCTGCCCTTCGATCCGGTGCAGGCGCTTGACCAGCGCTTCTTTGTCCTTCGTGTAGCCGTGAACTTGTTTCTCGACGATCTCGGTCATGGCGGTCTCCTTTAGGTTTGGCGTGCGCTCTGGAAGCGCTTGAGGCGCAGGCTGTTGCTGACGACGAACAGGCTCGAGGCGGCCATCGCCGCGGCGGCGATGATCGGGTTCAGCAGGCCGGCGACCGCCAGCGGGATCGCGGCGACGTTGTAGGCGAACGCCCAGAACAGGTTGCCCTTGATCGTCCGCAGCGTCTTGCGGGCCAGGCGAATCGCGTCGGCGGCGGCGCGCAGGTCGCCGGAGACGAGCGTCAGGTCCGAGGCCTCGATCGCGATGTCGGTGCCGGTGCCGATCGCCAGGCCGAGATCGGCCTGCGCCAGCGCCGGGGCGTCGTTGACGCCGTCGCCGACCATCGCGACCACGTTCCCTTGTTCTTGTAGACGCGTGATCTCTTTGACCTTGTCGTCGGGGTAGACCTCGGCCAACACGCGCTCGATCCCGACCTCCCTGGCGACACGCTCAGCCGTCTCGATCGAGTCGCCGGTCAGCAAGATCGGCGTCAGCCCGAGCTCCTTCAGCTCGCGAATCGCCTCGGCGCTCGAGGGCCTGACCGTGTCGCGGACTTCGAGCGTCGCGCGCGCGAGACCGTCCCAGCTGACCTCGATCCGCCCGTCTTTGCGGCCGACGGCGACCTCGTGGCCGTCGACGACGCCGGTGACGCCGACGCCGGGCTCGTTGCGGAAGCGCTCGACCGCCGGCAGCGCCCCGACTTCGGCGCGCGCGGCCTTGGCGACCGCTTGGGCGATCGGGTGCTCGCTCGCGGCTTCGACGGCGCCGGCCAGGCGCAAGACGTCGGCGCGCGAGGTTCCGTTCAGCAGCGCGACCTCCGCGAGCTCCATCTTCCCTTCGGTGACGGTGCCCGTCTTATCGAGGACGATCGTGTCGACGCGCCGCGTCTGTTCGAGGATCTCGGGCCCCTTGATGAGGACGCCCATCTGCGCGCCGCGGCCGGTGCCGACCATCAGCGCGGTCGGCGTCGCCAGGCCGAGCGCGCACGGGCAGGCGATGATCAAGACGGCGACCGCGGCTGTGAAGGCGGTAGCGGCGCTCGCGCCGGCGAGCAGCCAGCCGCCGAGCGTCAGCAGCGAGAGGACGATCACCACGGGCACGAAGATCGCCGAGACGCGGTCGGCCAGGCGCTGCACCGGCGCCTTGCCCGACTGCGCCGCCTCGACCAGGCGAGCGATCTGCGCCAGCGCCGTGTCGGCGCCGACGCGCGTCGCCTCGACGACGAGCCGTCCGTAGCTGTTGACGGTCGCGCCGGCGACGTCGGCACCTGGGGCGACCTCGATCGGCACCGACTCTCCCGTCAGCATCGACTGGTCGATCGCCGACTCGCCCTCGACGACGAGGCCGTCGGTGGCGACCTTCTCGCCGGGGCGGACGACGAAGCGGTCGCCGACCTCGAGCCGGTCGACGGGGACCAGCACCTCCGCCCCATCTCGCAGCACGCGCGCCTCCTTCGCGCCGAGCTCCAAGAGCTTCTTGATCGCCGCGGACGAGCGGCCCTTCGCGCGCGCCTCCAGATAGCGGCCGAGGACGATCAAGGTCGTCACGACGGCGCCGACCTCGAAGTAGGTGTCCGTGTCGAGCGCGCCCACCAAGACGACCGTCGACCACAGCCAGGCCGCTGTCGTACCCAGCGAAATCAGCGTGTCCATTGACGCCGCCAGGTGGCGCGCGTTCTTGAGCGCGGCGCGGTGGAAGCCGATGCCCGAGTAGAAGACGACCGGCGCCGAGAGGACGACCGCGAGCCACTCCCAACCAGGGAAGCGCAGCGGCGGCACCATCGCCAGCAGCGCGACCGGGATGGTCAGGACAATGGCGACGCCGAGCCTTCGCGTCAGGACGCGCAAGGGTTCGTCGTGATGGTGATGGCCCGCCTCAGCTTGGTCATGGCCGTGCGCGCGCGCGGCGCCGGTAGGGCGCGCGCCGTAGCCGGCCGCAGCGACCGCGGCGACGAGCTCGTCGATGGGGACGTCCCTGTCGCAGTGCACGGTCGCCTGCTCGGTGGCGAAGTTGACCGTCGCCTCGACGCCGTCGAGCTTGTTCAACTTCTTCTCGATCCGCGCTGCGCAGGAAGCACAGGTCATCCCCTCGAGGTCGAGGCGGAGCGCCTTCTCCTTGTTCTTGGCTGCGGTCGCTGTCGTCATCGGTCTCCCCCTAAGCCGCCTCGTAGCCGGCCTTTGCGATCGCCGCGCGCAAGACGGCGTCGTCGAGGTCGTGGCCGCGGACGGTGACGAGCTTCGCGTCGAGGTCGACGTCGACGCTGTCGACGCCGGCGACCTCACCCAGCTCCGAGCCCACCGCCTGCTTGCAGTGGCCACAGCTCATGTCCGGGACGGTGTAGGTGATCTCGCTCATCGTCTAACTCCTTGATCGCTATACCCCACTAGGGTATCAGAGTTGAAGCGATGCTCGCGCTCGAATTGCTCGCGGCAGCCAGCGGCACAGAAGTACAAGGTGGCGCCCTCCCACTCCAGCCGAACCGCCCGCTCCAGCGCGACCAGCATCCCGCAGACCGGATCGCGCGCGAGCGCCGCCATTTCCTTGAAGCGGCCGTCCTCGAGCCAGAGGACACGGTCGGCGACCGCGCGCAGGCGCTCGTCGTGGCTGACGATCAAGACCGTCGCCCCCTCGTCGTTGGCAAGCCGGCGCAGCAGGCGCATCGTCTCCTGGCCGCGCTGCGAGTCGAGGTTGGCGGTCGGCTCGTCGGCCAGGATCAGTTGCGGGCGGTTACCGATCGCACGGGCGACGGCGACGCGCTGCTTCTCGCCCCCCGAGAGCTGGTCGGCGGCGAAATCGAGCCGCGCACCAAGGCCGAGATCGTCGAGGAGCTCGCGAGCGCGCGCGCCGGCGTTAGCGCCGCGGCTGCCGGCCAGGTTCAAGGCGACCTCGACGTTCTCCTCCGCTGAGAGCGCGGCGAGCAAATTGAAGTCCTGAAAGATGAAGCCGAAGCGGTGCGCGCGGAAGCGCGGCAGCTCGTGCTCCGAGAGCTTGGCGATGTCGACGCCGTCGACCCAGATCTCGCCTTGTGTCGGCCGCAGCAGGCCGCCGAGCATCGACAGCAGCGTCGTCTTGCCGGAGCCTGACGGCCCCATCACCAAGACGATCTCGCCGCGCGCGAGCTCGAGCTCGACGTCGCGCACGGCCGCGACGCGCGTCTCTCCCTCGCCGAACACCTTCGACAGCCTGTGGACACGGACGAGCGGCTCGCTCATGACGACCTCCGGTAGACGCTGGCCGGCTCGAGACGCGCAACGCGCACGACCGGGATCAGTGCCGCTGAGAGCGCCACCGCGCAGGCAACGAGTACAGCCGTCACGACGTCGCCGCCGCGGACGGCGAGAACGAGTGTCGGCGACAGACGCGGAGCGATCGCCGCCAGCGCGAAAACGAGCGCCAGCGCAAGCGCGAAGCCCCAGACGACGAGCACGCCGACCTGGGCGACGACCAGCGCCAGTGCGCGGCGCGCGGTCAGTCCGATCGCCCGCAGCACGCCCCAGTCTCGGAGCTGGCTCAGCGTCAGCGAGTAGGCGACGAGGCCGGCGACGGCGATGCCGACGACGAAGCCGACGAGCGTCATCCCGCGGACGTGTCGGTCGACATGTCGCCGACGACGCGCCGCTCGGACGCGGCGAACTGCTGCCGCGTCGACGCCGTCACGCCCGGCACGCGCCGCTCGATCGCACTGGCCAGTGTCTGCGCGTCGACGCCAGGGCGGGGCCCGGACGAGCACGTAGCTGGCGACGCCGTCGGCGTGCAGGACCTTCGCCAGCGTCGCGCGGTTGACGAAGGCGAACGAGCCCGCGATCGCCGCCGTCCCCGACACCTCACCGACGACACGCAGCGGCGCGCCGAGGACGCGGACGGTATCGCCCCGCGCGAGCCCGAGATTGTCGGCGGGCGCCTTGTCGATCACGATCTCGCCTGGTCGCGGCCGCGCCGTGATGCGCTTCGCTTCGACGCTCTTCCTCATCGCCGCGGCCGCCACGGCCGCGATCGTCGCGAACCTGGCGCTGCTCCGCTACGGCTCCTCGAGCAACGATCCAGTCGGGAAGTTGCGCCCGGTCGCGCACTTCCCGGCTGCTCCCGCCGATGTCGTCCGACCGACGACCGGGCCGCTCGAGCACGAGCATTCAGACGACTAGACGCGCGGGCCGGCGACGCGGAGAGCGGGTCAGCAGCCGCCGCGTGGCGGGAGGTCGTCGGGCACATGCGCGAGGTCGACGAATTCGTTCGCGAAGTCTGCGAAGCGGTCGATGTCGGCGGGGTTGGAGGCGATCCCGAGCGAGGCGCGGACGGCGCCGCCGGAGGGGAGCCCGATCGCCTCGACGTAATCGTCGATTGTCATCCCCTCGCCGAACTCGCCGCCGACGAGCGTCTCCCGCGAGATCGTGAACGCGACCTCACCGGCGCCGGGATTGCAGAAGCAGCCCGTGCGGAGCGAGATCTTGTGCTGGCGCGCGACGCGCTCGACATACCGCTCATCGACCACGCGGCCGTCGGGGTGGAGGAGGTTGAAGGCGATCGTGGCGCCGCGCCGGTCGAACTCGCGCGGGCCGTAGATCGTCGCCGCCGGGGCGCCATCCCCGTGGCGCAACGAGGTGAGCGCCTCTAGGAGCGACCTGCCGAGTCGTGCGACGCGATCGTGGATCGTGTCGATTCCGATCCGCGCCAGGAAGCGCAGACCGATCTCGACCGCCGGCAGGTTGAGGAAGTTCACGGTGCCGTCCTCGAAGTGGGCGGCCCCCGGCGCCGACTGATACCACTCGCGCTGGACGAAGGCGGCGACGATCGTGCCGCCCGAGAACCAGGGCCGCTCGAGTTTGGCGAGCGCCTCGCGGCGGGCGAGCAGGCAGCCGACGCCGGTTGGCCAGCCGAACATCTTGTAGAAGGAGAGCGCGACGAAGTCCGGCTGCCAGCGGGAGAGGTCGAGCCGGTTGGTGGGCACGTAGGCGGCGGCGTCCAGGAGGACGTCCCAGCCGTGGGCGTGAGCAGTGTCGATCCACTCGAGTGGGTGCTGGACGCCGGAGAAGTTGGACTGCGCCGGGTAGGCGAACAGGTTGTGGTGCTCGCCGGCGACGTCGGCCAGGTAGCGCGGCAGCAGTTCCTGGTCCACGCGCAGGTTTGGCGCTTCGCTCGGGACGTAGGTCGTCTCAGCGCCGCGGGCGCGCGCGAACTCGCGGATGCCGTTGACCGAATTGTGGTTGTCGAAGGTGAGCAGGAAGCGGTCGCCGGACTGGAACGGGTAGGCCTCGCCGACCAGACGCAGCGCGCCGGTCGCGTTCGGCGTGAAAATCGCGACGTACTCGTCGCGGGCGGCGCGGAAGAAGTCGAGCACGGCGTTGCGCGCCTGCTCCACGAGCTCGGTCATCGCCGAGGAGGTTGGGTTGAGCGAGTGCGGGTTGCCAAAGACGCTCTCGCGCAGCAGCTCGACGTGCTCGGCGAGCTGCGAGTCGGCGTAGAGTCCGGCGCCGGTGTAGTCGAGGTAGACGTGGCCTCCCGCGTCGAGGCGAGCGAACTCGCTCTGGCGTAGCTCGTCGAGTGCGGCGGTCGCGGCGAAGCGCGGGCCCGCTCGCGCGGAGGCCGCCTCCCGTAGACGTCGTGTTACGGCGTTGATGGTCGCCTCACTTCGATCTCGGTTTCAACGGGGAGATCGAGCGAGGCGGAGACGAGACAGCTCGCTTCCGCCTGTTCGGCCAGCCGGCGCGCCTGTACCTCTTCGGCCGGGTTGGTCTCGACCTTCAGACTGAGCAGCAACCGCGTAAAGCCGAAGCGTCCGTCGGGACGGGTGCCGGCGACCCCGTCGGCGTCGACCGTTAGCTTCGCGTAGCTGAGGCCGGCCTGCGCTGCGAGGCCGGTGAAGGTGACCGCGAGGCAGGAGGCCGCCGCGGCGACGAGGAAGTCTTCTGGGCTCCAGGCGGCCGGGTCGGTGCCACGGAACACGGGCGGCGGCGTGACTTCGATCGCGGGCTTGCCCTCCACCTGTGCGGCGACGCGGCGCTCTCCGATCCACTCGACCGAGAGCGGGAAGTGGAACTCTTTCGGCCGAACCGCCGCCCGTGTGCTGGTGGTCGCCATCACGCACTGCCGTTCATGCGGCCGACCCGGGCGACGACGTCGCCGAGCCGGCGCTTCACCTGGGCGGCGATCGGCGTGAGTTGCTCGTTGCCCACGATCGAGAGCATCCGCTCGGGGTCGACCGCCGCGACGTGCGTGTCCCCGTCGCGCTCGTAGACGATCACGTTGCAGGGCAAGAGTGCGCCGAGTTCGGGTTCGGCCTCGAGGGCCCGGTGGGCGAGCGGCGGGTTGCAGGCGCCCAGGATCGTGTACGGCTCTCCCTCGACAGCGAGCTTCTCCTTCAGCGTCGCCTGCACGTCGATCTCGCAGAGAACGCCGAAGCCCTCGCTCTTCAGCTCCTCGCGAACACGCTCGACGGCCTCGTCGAACGGGAGCGGTGTCTTCTCGTTGAGTGTGTAGCTGGTTGCGAGCATTCGCATTCCTCCTCCAGGTAGCGGCGGCGCGCCTTAGCCGCCTTCTGTCGATGTGCTTCCGCCTCGAGTGGCTCCACGAACTGTTCGCTGAGGTATACGAGGATGTTCTCCTCGCCGGCCACGGCGGAGCCGTTCTCGAGCCGAAGCGCAGGGATCGTGTCGGTGCCCATGGCTCCTCGGAGGGCGGTCCTCGCCTCGCGCTCGACCGGCACCTGGCGGTTGATGTAGTCGAGCCCGAGCTCGGTCATCCGCTGGCGGACGCGCCGCGAGGCGGGGCACCACTCGGTCTGGAACAGCTCGAGCATCCGAATCACCCGCGCCCTGCGGCGACAAGCTGGCGGAGCGACTCGATTTGCTCCGCGAGGCTGCCGCAGACGTCCTCGCAGAGCGCGAAGACGCCGTCGTCTGCGATCGAGTAGTAGGCATAGTTGCCGCGCTTTCGCCGCCCGACGATGCCGGCCTGCAGCAGGACGCGGAGGTGTTTGGAGATGTTCTGCTGCGTCGAGCCGATCGTCTCGGTCAGCTCCTGCACGCTCGCGTCCCGTTGTCGAAGCAGGTCGAGCAGCTTGATCCGCGTCGGGTCGGCCAGCACACGGAAGCGGCGTGCGATCAGCTCGATCAGGTCATCGGGAAGCGGATGCTGAGCCATCGCTCGCACTGTGCCGGCCCAGGCCCGCCGGCCACATCCGCAACGGCGCTGATCCCTCTGCGGACAACTACTCAACCGCGTAGTTGTCCGCAGCCCGATTCCGGGCGACCCCCGATGGCCGGCAAGCGAGCGAGCGCCAGGCTGTCAGTGCACCCCAAGGAGGTGAGCAGAAGTGGCGAGGAAACAGATCGTGATTCTCGGCGGCGGCACCGGCGGCACGATGACCGCCAACCGGCTGCGCCGCCGCTTCGACAGCGACGAGGCCGAGATCCACGTCGTCGACCGCGACGACCGGCACGTCTACCAACCCGGCCTGCTCTTCGTTCCCTTCGGACTGGCGCAGCTCGAGGAGATCGTGCGGCCGCGCCGGCGGCAGCTGCGCAACGGCGTGATTTTCCATGAGAACGAGGTCGAAGAGGTCTGGACCGAGCGCGACGAACTGCTGCTCGACGACGGGACGGTGCTTTCCTACGACGCATTGGTCGTCGCGAGCGGCGTGCGCCTGTAGCCCGAGGAGACCGAGGGGCTGACGGGCCCGGGTTGGAACGAGCGCGTCTTCGCCTTCTACAGCCCCGAGGGGGCGGAGGCGCTTCGCGGTGCACTCGAGCGTTTCGAGGGCGGCCGGCTGGTCGTGAACCTGGTCGACATGCCGATCAAGTGTCCGGTGGCGCCGCTCGAGTTCGCCTTCCTGGCGGACTGGTACCTGCGCGAGCGGGGGATCCGCAGCCGCACCGAGCTCGTGTACTCGACGCCGCTCGACGGCGCCTTCACAAAGCCGATCGCCTCCGAGCACCTGGCGGGCCTGCTCGCCGAGAAGGAGATCGAGCTCGTGACCGAGTTCAACGCCGGCGAGGTCGACGGCATCGGCGGCAAGCTCAGCTCCTACGACGGTCGCGAGCTCGAGTTCGATCTGCTGGTGACGATCCCGCTGCACGGCGGCGCCGCCTACGTCGAGCGCTCACCCGGCCTCGGCGACGCGCTCGGCTTCGTCCCCACCGACAAGCGCACCCTGCAGACGCCCGCGAAGCCGAATGTGTTCGCACTCGGCGATGCGACCGACCTGCCGACCTCGAAGGCCGGCTCGGTCACCCACTTCGAGGCCGAAGTGCTGACCGAGAACGTCGCCCGCTTCTTCGCGGACAAGGAGCTCGACACGAGCTACGACGGGCACGCCAACTGCTTCATTGAGACCGGCTTCCACAAGGCGCTGCTGATCGACTTCAACTACGAGACCGAGCCGCTGCCCGGCCACTTCGGACCGCTG
>Ga0137371_10002697_pt1 | contig 14153 bp, 11 predicted proteins | sample SagtaG_7_FD_104919 | JGI IMG/M metagenome (GOLD analysis project Ga0137371, IMG submission 104919) | Vadose zone soil microbial communities from Sagehorn Ranch, Mendocino, California, USA - Sage1_R_40_16 metaG | ecosystem: Environmental > Terrestrial > Soil > Vadose zone | place: USA... | reverse complement strand
TCGGGCTGCGTGTTGCTCAGGGTGAGCTTTAGTTCGGGTTTGAAGTCTGCGTTGGCCTTGTCGGTGCCAGCGAGAACGAGCAGCAAGGATAGGACTCCCACTACTGCTCCCCACGCGAGAAGCCGTGTTGCTCTCACGTTATTCGTCTCCTTTCTTGGGTTCCGAGCTAGCCAGCCTCTGCCGGCATTGGGGTCGCATAAGTCTCGCTGAGAGAGTAGGTAATGACAGAACCGCCGGGCAGGGCACTGAACAGCGGCGCTGGACGGTCAGACTAACGCGACGGCGAGGACGGGCAAGGCTGAGACTAATCCCTCCGGTCCAAATGGGTTGTTCTTTACCTGCGGACGTACGTCATCAAACTTAGGCATGCCGTACGAATATGAGGCTACCCCTCTGTATAGCCCAAGTTTGATTGCGGTGTCAAGCGCAATTGACAAAGACATGAGCCAACCTATTTTCGCAGACGCCAACCCGAGGGATACATACCAGCGGATATTTGCACGATTAAGTCCGGCGAAATCCACGACACAGATACAATCCGCCGCCGGCTTCGTCGACGCCGAGGGCTAGGGCGGCACGAAGCAAGGAGCAAGGAGAGAGCGGACTGCTGGAGCCCTCATTGGAAGGCGGGCCTCAGCGGCTGGATCGGCTTGCTATTGGCGAACGGACCCGCTTCTGCGTAGCGTTGCCTGCGCCCGATCCCCCAACCGAGTCATTGTGATCCGTAGAACCCGTTTCGACACGGGCGCTGCCGTCCAGCAGTCCAAGGGAATCGACCGGCGTTGCCCGGGCCGCACATCCCAATCGACTTTAGCTAAGTCGCGACAGGACAGTTTGCCCCAACGTTTCAATGGTTGTCCTCGCCTTAGAAGCCAAGGCTTCCTCCGTCTGACCCTCGCATAAAGAATCGTACGAAAGGCCAAGCAAGAATCTAATGTCGCCTTTGCGAACCCAGAGAGAAGGACTGCCGACTTTGGTGATCCAGTATGCCTCGTCGCCGAGTCCCGAAACTGCTTCATTCTTCGCAAGATCGAGCGCAGGATCGCTCCATACCTTGATGCCTAGACCCAGCGGGCAACCGTACGTCGGGTCGTTGGCTCCGCTTGCTCCTCCCTGCAACCTGTACGAGCAGTCTATAGCCTCTTGCGTCGGCGACGACTGTGATTCGATCGACAGTTTTCCGAAAACCTGTTTGGCGTCTGCCAGCGAGAGGAGGGTGCAGGGATCCGGCAATTGGACGCTGGGTGTGGGGCTTGCCTCAATGGCAGTGTCTTCGAACTGTGACTCGCCGCCACCCGTCGAGAGGAGCAGGACCACACCAGTGGTGGCGGCGAAAACGAGGATAACGCCAAGCAGTAGGCCCTTGTACAACCGGCTGAGTGCCGACCACTTCGCCATCGGGTTCATTTGTAGGTGGCCGGCGGTACTCGCCTTTTCAAGTCAACCTCCTGACTGGCGCTGGCTTAATTCGCGGCGGCTGACTAGCGGATCTTGCGTCTGCGGTCATGGAATCCGCTTCTACTTCCTGAGCTCAAGACGGTCCAATATCGATGTATGCGGGGGATTTTTCGTCCGGCCTCCCCGGCAGTTGGCATAGCGCTAGCGCCGCAACGGCCAGCGCCTGACCGAGGCGCAGCCGCGTCATGACCCGATGGTACGCCGATTCGGGGTCTCGTGCCACCGGCGGCGGTCCGGGCAAACGCTTCCCTCTCAGGTTGCCCTGCTTCCTAAGTGCAACGTAACATTAATATGGCCCCGAAATTGAATACGCGTGAGCAGGATCATCGCCGGGTCGCGGAGAAACGCTTCGAGGGAGAAGGACAATCGCTATGAAATTAACACTGAGCTCCGTCGGAGCGTGCTTCCTGTTTTCGTTAGTACTCGCCGCCTGTGGCGGCGGAGGGAGCACGCCGGGCGCACTGCCGGCGACAGGGGCAGGTGTTTGTACAGACCTCAAGAAGGCCGAGCGCATGCGTTACGCCATCAACTACACGCTGGAGTCGGCAAAGCAAGCGAACCCGCCCGATGACAGCACGTCTGGTGACTGGGTCGCCAAGCCCTCGCAGGCAGGCTTCAGTTTTCAGGCGAATTACACCGGGGCGTTCGTGCGGCCTGACAAGCTGGACTACCAGCTTTCCTCGTCACCGGACCAACCGTCGGTGCGCGGGATCCGAATCGGGAACGCTGAGTGGTTCCAGCTTAATGGGACCTGGGTCCCGAGCAACGCGCCTAAACAAGGGTTTGTATTCACGCCCCCGGTTTTCTGTGACACGCTCATCGCACCGCTCGACTTGGCAGGCAAGACAGCCAGCGTCGAGAAGATAGGCGACACAGAGGCTCGACACGTTCGTATCAATGCCGCCCCCATCCCGATAGCGGCCAAGTTATTCGGGGACAGGAGCGATAACGGGAGGCTGCTTACTTCCTGGGATATTGACCTATGGCTAGACAAAAACAAAGACCGGTTGGTCAAGGTGGAGGCCGACTCGAAGGCCACCTACCCATTTGGGCGCGAGATGTCGTCTAAGTTGGTGTTGGAAACCAGCGCCTTTAATGATGACGGCATTCCGGACATCAATCCTCCGATTTAGCGCGAGAGAACGCCGGGCCGTACTGCCACTGGCTAAAGCGAAGGGGGCGACCCACTGGGCCGCCCCCTTCGCCTTACCGGCGATTAGCCGGGGCTGTTTACCGCATTATGTATCCCGCCGGCGCTTGATGAGGCGAGAGGCCATCGTCCCGAGCGAGCCGATCACGCCGGCAGCGCCGAGAGCCGCCGCGAGAGCGGCCCAGGCCGGAACGCTACCGCCGACCGGAGATAGGCTTCCAACGCCGCTGGCCGGCCCGCCGGCGCCTCCTGCAGCTCCGCCGGCAGCACTGCCGCGGCCTGCGGCTGTGCCGGCGCCTGCCGCTCCGGCACCCGCGCCTGCACCGCCAACCGCGCTGGTATCAATAGTGCCACCAGCGACCGGAGGAAGATCAGACAGGCAGCCGCTATAGGCGGTATTCGGATCACCGCCGGCTACTGCAACGCTCGTCTTTATACATTTGATTTCAGCGCCGTCCGGACTCCCCGGGTTCTGGTCGCAGGCATCGCCGATGCCGTCGCCCACTTCTTCACCAGTAGGACCCGGGTCCTTGTCGGCCTGATCGGCGTTGGCGACGGTCGGACAGTTGTCCCCGCGGTTAAGGAAGCCGTCGCCGTCATGGTCCGTCGGCTGGGGGTTTCCGACCGACCCCGGCGGAGGCTGGCCGGCTGTCGCCTCGGTGGGCGTTGGGTCGCAAGTGTCGGGTATACCGTCGGGATATGAAGTGCCACTATATATATCGCTGTCACCCGTGGCTGCGCCCGTGTCCTGCAGGTGCGGATTCCAAACGGTGTCCGGATTGTACGGACAGGTGTCCAGCGCGTTCTCAAAGCCATCGCCATCGGCGTCCCGCTGGCTCGCGCCGTAGCTGATGCCGACGATCTGAGTGCCGGTATCCGGGATCGTGCGTATCGGGATGCCTCCCTCGTTGGCGGGGGTGTCCGGATTGTCGTGTGTGACGCCGTAGGACACGTTCACGGTCTTAAGCGGGGTACAGAAGTCGGTCACAGCGCTCGGAGCCGGAGGAGTGGCCGAGCCCGAAGCGGAAGACGTTTGAAGCACGACCACGCTCGGGTAGCCGTACGCTGGGTCCAGGGCGGGGAAGTTCGGCAACTTCGTGCCCTTATCGAAGATGACGAGCTGGAGGATCACCCAAAGGTTGCTCGCTTGAGCGATAGACGTCGTGCCCACGGCGCGGAAGACGGGCTTGATGGGTGAGGGGGACCCGTTGTACGTGTCGTCGCCATTGCCGGCGATCTTGTCCGGCCCGAAGTCGACCCAGTTCGGGTCGAAAATCGCGTTCAGGAAGGACGGATAGTGAGTAACGGCCGGTGCAGGGGTCACTTCCGGCTTACCGTCGCCGTTGTTGTCCCCGCTCATGGGACCCAGGTCGTTGGATTGGCCAAATGGTTGCGGGTAAGTCTTATCGTTGATATCAGTGCTGCCCTTCAGAAAGGTAAACGGCACGCGCAGCTGGCTGTTGTTGCAGCCGGTGTTGACAAGCCCCAGAGTTGGCTGCGAACCAAGCTCACCCAGAATCGCACCGACAGGTATGGCGTTATCATCGGGCACACTCGGCGAGAATGCGACGACGCCGCCAAAGTTATAGTCGAACGTGTCGTCACCGGTCCCCGCCTGCCCGTCGGGGCCCAGGCCGATGTCGAAACCGCTGACGATGTCCGGGTGGGAGCCCGGGCTAATGTCAGGCTCGCAGCTCACCGTCAGCGCTTGCTGGTCGATCTTGCCGGTGCCCTCCTTGCAGTAGGTGGAGGTATTCGACGGGTTGAAACCACCCGCGGCGTGTGCCACCTCATCCCCGCTTACCAGTAGCGTGACAAGCGCCAAGAGGGGGATCGCCGCCACCCTGAGCAGGGCGAAGGGCGATAACAACTTACTTAAGCGTCCGGTCATGGCGTCCACTCTCCTTTGCTTGGGCCCGGTATGGTTTCTCCTTGGCCGGAACTCCGCAAATTACCTCTCTATGCTCCCTTGCCAAGCGGTCTATTAACCATCACCAAATATGGTTACGTAGTGTTTCATCTTTATTACATTCTCGCTAATGTTGTCAAGCCAAAAACCAGGAGCTCCGGCATCTCTTATCCCACTATCAACAATCGACGGCAAATTCATGCCAATCCTACTCGGCAGGACAAGAACCTCAAGTAAACCAGGGAAGCCGCGAGCGATAGCGCCACGCGGCGAAGCCGGCTGCCGGAACCGCCACAACAGCGGCGACGATGAGCACGTACGCCCACGTTGGCGTGCCTCCATCGTTGCTGCCGCCACCTTGCCCGGCGGCGTTCGACCTACTGGGACTTGACGTGGGAGACGCCGAGGCGGCGCCTGTGGCCCCTCCTGGAGCTGTCGTAGCACCGGCTGAGCCCGACGCGCCTGGAGAGCTGCCAGGGGCGCCTGATGCGCCCGGTTCGCCGGAGGCCGCGGGCGCTCCCGGTCCGCCCGGCTGGCCCGGACTCCCGTTCGTTCCAGGTAGCGGCGGTACTATGACCGGTGGCACGCACGTCGACCCTTCGGCATGAAACCCGTCAAACAGCGAACCCTCATCCAGGTAAATCTGCTTAAGACCCGCGCTCGTGAACACAGACAGGCCGCTACCGGGCGGATTAGGATCTCCGTCGTCAAGGTCAATGGTCAGCAGTGGCTGACCGGCCTGGCCCGCCAGGACTTGTATAGCGATAGTCGCTAGGATGCCGCCATCCGGAGCGCTGTATGACGTATCGTCGGGCGGGTTCTTTGGGGGCGAATCCGGCGAGATCGGCGCTGTCTGCTCCCCTGCATATAGCGCCCCCATCGCTGCCGTCTGGGCGCCCGGCTGTGCAGGCGGGATACGAGAGGCGTTAATCAGGTCGCGGTGGACGCCCGTGGCGGGGTCTATCGGCAGGTTCGTGAAGGCAACGCTTTGTGCGGTCCGGGAGTCTGTAAACGGCGCGGTGTTAACACTCGCCGGCCTCATCCTGCCTCCGTCATAATTTAGCCTCGCCTGCCAGCCGATCATATCTTCGACTCCCTGGAGAATCAGGTAGGCAGGGTGAATATGCTGGTCATTATTTCCGGGAGGATCCGTGGTCAGGCAAGTTTCGATGCTGCTGATGCTCATGCTGTTAGTCGCTTCGTTGTAGGTGTCGTCGGCGGTTCCCCAGTCGAGGCTCATCCTCGGTGTTTGGGTGGCGCTGCTGATCGGAACGAATAGCAAAAAGAGTGAAACGAATACGGCCGAGAGCGGAAGAAGGACCGGGAGCGCTCTGGACCTTCGCAGCATGTTTCTGAGTAAAAACGAGTGTCTCATGATGCTGCGGGGCACCGCTCTTGTGAGAGCCGGTGCCCCGCGACTCCGATTCGTTTCAAGCGGTTCGCACTATCCTCGGGCTATCTCCTTCGCAGACGCCAGACGGCGTATCCGGCGCCAGAGGCAGGCACCGCGATGACTAGGACAAGCAGTGCATAAGGCCAGGCTGATGAGTCTCCTTGCTCGCCGCCGGTCCCCGGCAACTGACTGGCGGCCTGAGTCGCGGTGCGCCCGGCCGCGCCGGCCCCGCCCGCGCCTGCGCTGCCGCTTGCGCCGCTGGTGGCGCCGCTAGTCTTCGGCGTGGCGGTCGGGGTAGGCGTAGCGCCGGCAGCGGTGGCCGTGGCGGTCGGAGTAGCCGTAGCGGGCATCGGCGTCGGGGGGGCGCAGGCGGCCGCGCCCTCGGCGTGGTAGCCGTCGCCCAGGGAGAACTGGGAAAGGTCCATCAGTACGCTTCCAGTTCCATTGAAGTACGAGATGCCGCTGCCCGGCGAGTTGGGGTCAGCATCGTCCACGTCCAGGATCAGGTTATTCTGCCCCTGTTGTCCCGCGAGCACTTGGTACTGAATAGCGGCGAGAATTCCACCGGTGGGGGCGCTGTACGAAGTGTCGTCCGCTGGAGACTTAGGCGGTGTATCCGGTGAGACGGGGGCCGTCTGGGTGCCGAGGTAGCTGCTGCCGAAGGCGGCGGTCTGAGGGCCGGGCGAGGCGGGCGGGATGAACGAGGCTGGGTTAAGCCCGAGGTGGGTTGAGGTCCCGGAATCGATCGGAAGGTTGACGAAGGAGATGCCCTGGAGCGTGTTGCTATCAGTAAACGGCATGAATTGCACACTGTTCGGGCGCATCTTGCCGCCATCGTAGTTTAAACGCACCTGCCAGCCGATCATGTCCTGAACATTCTGAACGATGACTTGAGCGATGTGTGTGTGCGGATTATTATCGCCCGCCGCATCCGCGAAGCAGGAATCGACCGCACCAACGGTCATGCTATTCGCCGGAGAGCACGGGGTTACACCATCGGGTAGAAGGCCCGCTCCGTCGCAGTAGGTGTTGCCCGCCGGGCCCGCCGGGACCATGTCCAGAGCGAGCGTCGTGTTCGTGTTCACCTGAGCGCTGGTCAGGTGCAGAGAGAGCAGCACCCCCGATGTGATTGTCGCTGCTAATAGCACCGGCAGCAGGAGCAGGACTCGTCTCATTTAGCGCCCTCCTTAGGCTGAAAGAGCAAGCGCGCGTGCACCCCGGGCCGCAACCCCCGAAGACTAGCTTGCTTTCCTTCTAACGCGAAACGCCTACTTGTGTCAAGAGTTGACGCTTTTTCCCTTTGAGTCCGCGCAGATGAGAGGTGAAGATTTTTCGCCGAATTGGGTCTTTCCAACGGAAACTGCTAAAGCGACCGCATCAGACCGACTGTAATCCCGCCAAGGTAGGTCGAGGGATAAACTGAGACACGAGCCGTCAGCCCGGAGGTGTGCGGCGGGGAGTGTGCGCGAGGCGGTCCTCTGATTGACGGCTCACAAAGATTTCGTGTCACGAGGCCCTACTCGATGTCCGCTTCGCATCGTCTGGAAGTCGTGGGGCAGCTATATTTACTTCTCCCACCCATTGATGGCGAAAGCGGAAGGGGCTGAATCGGCTGAGCTGATTGACGCCGCCAATCGGCGCGTTATACTTGGCTTCGTTTCGGGCGCGGCCTGCCTTTCGGCATGGGATATCTAAATGCGTCCCCGGAGCCGAACAACGCGTCCATGTATTGCACTTTGATCTCACTGCCCTCGAAGAGGATCGTCTCAAAGGTAATGCCTTCGCCTGGCGCGCAATCGAAACAAAAGGTGTGCGGCAGACGTCCTGGAACTGGACGACAAACGTCTGGTTCGGCGTTGATCCGAGCGCTTTGTAATGATGTTGCCGCAAATTGCGGGCTAAAGATCCTCGAACCAGGACGCGATGAGAGGGTTGGGCCCCAGCCGTCGCTTGAACAGACAGCATCAGAGTGAGGGATACCGTTGCCGAGTTCATCCGCCCCCAGTTGTAGTTAGTGTTACACCGTTCGGGGTCGGCCGTGTTGAAGGTGAGGATTCCGTTGGAGCTGATTACAATTGTTGGCGTAATCAGTGCCGACGAAGTTGAAGGCGAACGGCAGAGACACAGCGGCAACACAGTCATCGCAAATCGCGGGGGGCAAGCGTGCCATGGTAACGTTTATGCAGTCGAAGGTAAGGCGCCCTGAGGTATGAGCAATTCTGCATAAGTGTTTCTACAGTCCGCTGATTATAGTGTTGATAACTCTTCTCTGCGCCGGGGCGTGCGGGGGCGGTGAAAGCGCGCCGGTGCCGTCGTCGTCCGAACCGGCCCTCACACCGGGGCGCGCCGGCCCCCATGGACCCGGCGTCACTGAGACCGACATCATGCTAGGGATGACCAATGACTTATCGGGCTCTGGAGAAACTCCGTATGGGCTGATCACAAAGTCGATCCAGGCTTACTTTCGCAAAGTGAGCCTGGAGGACGGCGGGGTCTGCGGCAGGAGAGTAGTGCTGCTGGCAGAAGACGACGGCTACACGCCAGAAGGCGCACTGGAGAAGACGAAAAAGCTGGTCGAGCAAGACCACGTGCTGGCCATGATCGGCGCGCTCGGTACACCTGTGCACGCGCCTGTGGCTGCGTACCTGAATGATCCCAACGGCGACGGCAACGCTGCCGACGGCATACCGGACCTCTTCGTCTCAACCGGCTGGTCCGGCTGGGGGGATGTGACGAAGTACCCGTGGACGATAGGCTACATTCCTGACTATCTTACAGACGCGCGGGTTCTTACACGCTACGTGAATGAACACCTGAAAGACACAAAGATAGCGATCCTGCATGAAAACGATCAATTCGGCAACGATTATCTTCGGGGCGTGCAAGAGTCGATCGCCAGCAATTACCATCTTGTTTCCGTGCAAGCGGCCGACACCTCGCCGGACGCCCTCAAGAACCAACTCTCGATAATTCGGAAGGCGGGCGCTGAGGCGATTATCCTGGCGCTCAGCCCGGAGCTTTCCGCGGAGGTCCTCCGAATAGCGGACGCGGACGGATACGCGCCGAAGTGGCTGATGAGTTACGTGAATTCGCCAAGCGCGCTGGCTCGGGCACTCGGCGGGGGGATGCTGGCCGAACAACTGGTCAAGGGCTTCGAGGAGCTCAAAGGGTCGATCTCAACTGAGTATTTGCTGAGCGCCGTCGACGATGCGGAGGTTCCAGCGATGCGTGAGCACAGACGGATCATGGAGACGTTCAACGGGCCCGTGGTAAGCACCCTGAGCGTCTACGGCCAGTCGCTGGCGGAAGCGGTGATTGAGACGCTGAAGCGCACATGCGCGGGCATCACGCGCGACGCAGTCCTGCACGCCGCCGAGTCGCTCCAGCACTTCCATTCGTCGCTTATGCTGAACGGCGTCGAAGTGAACCTCGGCCCGGAAGACCACTTTGCCATCCAGACGCTCCAGCCCGTCGAGATCCAGAAGGACGGCACTCTAAAGCACCTCGGCGACCCCGTCGCCGTCGAATAAGCATGGGCGAAGGGCCCAATTGATGATCTCGTCCACCGGCATGCTAGGGGGAATCGTCGCCATGGACATCGCTAAGACCATGAACGACCTGGAACCGCGTGCGGTGGCGAAACTCCAACAGCAAGCCGGCGGAGGGGACCGCGATTCAGATGCCGAGTTCGGGAAGAGCGTGACACCCGCCCCCGCCCGCTACGATATTGCGCCCAACCCGTCAGACCGGTTCATCGACGTCATCGGTGACATATCGAAGATGTCCGGCTTCTTCAGCCTGGCCTACGGCTAGCGGTCAGACTGCCAGACACACTAAGTGTCGTTTAGCTCGACCAGTCGACCAATTTTCACCATTGAGACCATCTCGTCGGCCATTTCCTTAGTCAAGATATCGGTACGAGTACCGCGCACGAGCAACACCGGGCAGGAGATCATCCCCAACGCTAGGCTAGGGAACCTCTCGCTCTCGCTTCTTATCCGCGGCGGCATGATCGCCGCTCATCGCCAAACCCGCTGCGGCTATCCTTGCATCCGTCTTCGGGTGGTGGCGGCAGTCGGCCGCCCGAATTCAGTAGACTGGGAGCCGTTGAGAGCGCGATTGGAACTTGGATGGTGGCCCGGCGTCGGACTGCTGGTATTGGCCGGCGCCGGCGTGGTGGTCGTCGCCGTGATCCTGGCCGGAGGCAGGAGCAGCGAGACGCCTCTCCAAGGGGCTAGGGCACCGGCTCGCCCAGCGACCGCGGCCCCGGCGCCGAGTAATGACGCCGCCGAAGCTTGCGCCCCAAGCGCAGCGGGGCCAAGCGGGGAGGCCACGCTGTTTGACAAGCTGTCCAAAGGGGCAACGAGGGACAATCCCGACTTTGACGTAAGTTTCACGGCCGGCGTAAGCGATCATGGGGCGCGGGCCCACGCGGACCTCAGTTTGGAGATGCATGTACCAGGCGGCGATGTGGCCCCTAAAGCGTTTTCGGTGCTGCTGCCGAAGGAATGGAACATCACGCCGGGTTGTGCTATCCCGCTCGGGTTGGCCATTGGGAGCCTGCGCTGGGACGTGCTATTGGGCCGGCAGGGCAACCCGTGCAACGAGCCGGCCCCGCTGATATTCAGAATGGTGAATGCAAGCACCAATACCTCTGACACCGTGGACTTTCGGGACGCCGACGGCAACGGCACGCCGGACTTCGCCGAAGACAAGGACCACACGGGCAGGCCGGATGTTATCGAGAAGTATCCGGCGTTCTTGAACCGTATGTTTCCGGGGCGTCAGCCGCTGCGTCGGACGGCCGGGCTATTCACGTATGTCAATCCCCCAGTTCTCGCTCAGTCACTCGCCTTCAAAGACCTTGACGGCACGGCGGGCACCACCCTGGTCTTCCTGCTGCAGGACCTCGGGGACCCGGAGGCGGTCGCCGGAAAGAGCGGGTTTTCGGACTATTGCACGCCTTTCGAATTCAGGATGACCGACTCGGGCGCAACCTACAGCGGAGCGCCTCTCTACACAAACCCGCCAGCCGGGAGATACCAGATCATTCTGACGGCCTTTGGCGAGCGGGATGCGGACGGAGATGGAATCGAGAACGGACTGGACACGTGCCCCTTCGATAAGAACGTGGGTAACCCGCGGGTAAAGGGGGACGGCGACGCCGATCAGGACGGGCTGGATGCGGCCTGCGACCCAAACGATTTTGAGGCGAATCCCGACCAAGACTCGGATGGGTATCTCAACCGTGATGACATCTGTCCGCTCGTTAAAGCAGACGACTCGAGCACGCAAAAGGACACCGACGGGGACCAGATAGGGGACGAGTGTGATACGTCGGGCAAGGGTCCCAATGTACCAGACGGCGATGTCCCGCTTGCAATTCAGGCCGCCGAGGTAAACATCCACTAAGCGCCCGGCCGGTCCCGGCAGTAGAGCTCGATTGCGAACTCCCGACCGCGCCCTGCGGTTACCTGCAATTGAGGGCGAAGAAGCCGCCGAGTTTCGAGATGTCGAAGATATCCACGTAGCCGTCCGGCGGGTCTGGCGCGATGTTCTGGCGAGCGGGCGCGGGCGGCACTGAGAGCGCGAAGTTCGCGCTCATCTGCGTGATATCGAAGATGTCCGAATAGCTGTCGTTATTGAGGTCGGCGGGCCAGGCGTTGGCGCCGCAATGAGCCAGCGGGTTGGTACCGGCGGCGTTCTCGACCGTGGTGCTGAAACCGTCACAATCGGGATCGTTCAGGGGGACGGGCCATGGTGGCAGGTTCTGAAGCGGATTCGGCCAATTGGGGCAGTTGTCAGAGGCATTGAGGACGCTGTCGCAGTCGGAGTCCCCGGCACACGGGGCGCAGGTCAGCGCGAAGAAGGCGCCGAGCTTCGAAATGTCGAAGATGTCCACGTAGCCGTCCGGCGGGTCGGGGGAGATGTTCTGCCGGACGGGGGCCGGCGGAACGGAAACGCCGAAGTTTCCGGTCACCTGAGTAATGTCAAAGATGTCAGAGAACGTATCGTTGTTCAGGTCCGCAGGCCACGCGTTGTAGCCGCAGTGGACGAATGGGTTGGTAACCACCCGGTCTTCGACGGCGGTGCTGAATCCGTCGCAGTCCGGGTCGCTCGCGGGGACGGGCCATGGAGGTAGGTTCTGGGAGGCGTTGGGCCAGGCGAGGCAGTTGTCCGAGACGTCAGGCACACCGTCGGCATCGGTATCACAGGTATTGCCGATACAGACGGAGTCGCTTGCGTTGGTGATGAACTCGCCACCGAAGCTAGCGTAGCTGCCGGTCCAAACGGCCGTCCCGGCGGATGCCGGGTTTGTGAGAACCACGTTGTTGTTGGGCGAGGAGCGGCCGAATACGGTGATGATCAAGCTCTGAGGAGAACAGAGCTGATGGAACACGCTGAAATTAGTGAGATCAGCGCTCATGTCAAACGGGTCTCCCGGCAGAACCTGATCGACGATGATGGCAAAGTTCCACCAGCTCGTGATCTGCCCGACCCATTTGGCCACGGGGCTGTCGGGGCCCGGGTCTACGGCGGCGTCAAAGATATCGAACGCGTAGCTGTCGATGCTACCGTTGCATTCCACATCGACTGACATTGTGCCGCGCGCGACGAGATCGCCGTTAACCACGGCGCTGTCGGGGCTGACGTTCCAGCCTGCGGGCATCCTCATCGACCAGGTGCCCAGCGCGCGGTCGCCTGAGGGCACGGAGGTGGCGATCCGAACGTTACTGTTAGCCGAGGGGGCCGGCGATGACACGAAGACGTCCAGGGCCGGATTGAAGGGCACGGTCGCATGTGCGGTGAGCATAACTGATGCGGCCGCTAGAACTACCGCGAAGATAGCCGTGTTGCGCCAGCCCCCCAGCATACGACTGTTCCCCCTCGAAGCTAGAGGAGAGGGCCAACTTGGCCCTCTCCTCTCCCTCGTCTAAAGTTCCCTCGCTCGAAACTAGTGGGCTCGGACTATTGGGAAGCCCCTGACCATGGTGTTGTTGTCGTCGTTGTCGTCGTCACCGTTTACAGCGGCGGCGCACTCCCCGTTGAAGGTCTTACCGAGCGTGTCGCAGGACGCGGCGTCGTCGGCGTGAACGTCGGCAATCGCCTTCAGCTGCCAGTTCTGGCCGTTCACTGCGGCAGGGTTGGTGCAGATGAACTGCGGGTTGGCGCTGAGCCTAATCGACTGGCCGGGCAGGAGGTTGACCAAGGGAACTCCGAGCGCTATGCGCGTCCAGTTGAAGACCTGGTTGGCCTGCTCGGTGGGTGTGGCGCCGGGAACGACGACGGAGCAGCCGCCGAGGTTGGAGCCGAAGCCGCCGGGCGGGTTGAAGGCCAGGTAGACGCTGACATCGTCCGCGTGGTCGCTGAAGCTCTGGCCGACGACAACCGTCATCGTGCCGGTAGAGTCTGGAATACCGGGCGACAGGTCGACATACTTCGGCGACTTCAAGCGCGTGATCCCGGCATCGTGGTGGCCGCTAGGCTTGGCGAAGTTCCAGCTGCTGGCGCTGGTGGTGAGGACTGTGATCTGGACATCGCCGAGGGCGGTCATCGCCCGGTTGGAAACACAGGGGTCCGGATTGGCCACGCCGGCGGCGAGGCATGCTCCGATTGGCGGGGAGCCGTTCTTGGAGATGGCCACCGAGGTATCGACGCCGAGCGAGGGGTCGAGGGTGAAGACGAGGGTAATGGGGTTGTTGGCATCGGCCGGCGGAGGAGGTGAGATTGAAATGTCCACCTGCTGCCCGACGAAGGTGAAGCCGGACGGCGGACCTTGAGTAATCGCCCCCTCATTGATGGTCACGGTAGCGGCGGTCGGGACCGTCACAGAGCTTTCTACTGGGTCAGTGCTAGTTGCGCCAGGGCTGCCGTCATTGTCGGTTGTGGCCGTTCCGCCTGCCGGGACAGGCGTGGAAGTAGATTCAGGCGCCGGGGTTGGGCTGCCTGTAGCGGTCGGCGTGGCTGTAGGTGTGGCCGTCGGCGTAGCCGTTGGCGTCGGCGTTGCAGTTGCAGTCGGCGTAGCCGTCGGTGTCTGTGTAGCCGTGGCCGTTGGCGTGGGCGTGGCTGTCGGGGTTGCTGTCGCAGTTGGAGTGGCGGTAGCAGTGGCTGTCGGGGTTGCCGTTGGGGTGGCTGTAGCTGTCGCCGTGGCCGTCGGGGTCGGAGTTCGTGTGACCGTTGCTGTAGGCGTAGCCGTGGCGGTCGGCGTCGCCGTTGGTGTCGCGGTTGGTGTGCCAGTTGGC
>Ga0137371_10002696_pt1 | contig 14153 bp, 7 predicted proteins | sample SagtaG_7_FD_104919 | JGI IMG/M metagenome (GOLD analysis project Ga0137371, IMG submission 104919) | Vadose zone soil microbial communities from Sagehorn Ranch, Mendocino, California, USA - Sage1_R_40_16 metaG | ecosystem: Environmental > Terrestrial > Soil > Vadose zone | place: USA: California... | reverse complement strand
TTCAAAGAAATTGAGAAAAGCTCGATCCAAGTGCCGAAGTGCCTGTTGCAAAGGAACACTCGAAACATCAGCAAGCCACCTGGTTTCTTCCTGCTTTTTGAGTTGGGTCAAGGCTGCACTCAACTCATTGTAGTACAGGCGTTGACCCTCTTGATAGTAGGCATCGGTTTTCTTGCGCAGCCCCCAGTTGTAAACAGAGCGACAACACCCAAAGGTTTGGGCAAGGAGGCGCTTTTGTTCTTCAGTCGGGTAATACCGATACGTGTAGCTCGTTTCTGCTTCATGTGGTACATGCTAGCAGCTATCTCGTAAAACGTCAAGCAGGAACCACCCAACTCCCGCCCACATAAGGAACGCGCCTTGTATCACCAGGCATGAATGCCGGGGTCTTACGGCGCGGTTTGATAAAAGCTGTATTCCCTTTCTTTAAGGTGTACACTCCTGGCCTGAACTCTCTTCTTGCATGGCAGATAACGCAGCTCAGTTTTACCGGCAATCGCCTCTACAGTTTGACGGATGGTTCCTTACAATCCCCTTACCCCAACAACTCCTCCATCTGCGTCAGATGCGAATCAAACAACTGCAATGCCTGTCGCACAGGCTCAGGTGAGGTCATATCCACCCCCGCCTTTTTCAGCAGTTCAATACTATAATCGGATGAACCGGAACTAAGGAACTTCAAGTAGCGATCAACAGCAGGCTTTCCCTCTTGTAGGATCTGTTGAACCAGCGCGCACGCAGCAGAGATCCCCGTCGCATACTGGTACACATAGAAATTGTAATAGAAATGGGGAATTCGCGCCCATTCAATATCAATCAGTTCGTCAATGAACGCCTCTCCGCCATAATATTTTTGATTGATTGCGCGATACATCGCACTCAGCGTATCTGCGGTTAATGGTTCGCCCTGCTCGGCGCGGCTATGTATCTGTTGCTCAAACTCCGCAAACATCGTCTGTCTGAAAAGCGTGCCACGTAAATCTTCCAATGAATGATTGAGTATCGCAAGCCGAATTGCAGTATCATCAGTCGTCTTCAACAGGTACTCGGTTAACAGGCCCTCGTTCAGCGTCGAAGCAACCTCAGCCACAAAGATGCTATAGTCACCATACTGAAATGGCTGATTGGTGCGTGTAAAGTACGAGTGCATCGAATGCCCCAGCTCATGCGCCAGCGTATACATGCTATCCCGCTTATTCTGGAAACTCATCAGAATAAACGGGCGAGTTGCGTACCCGCCGCCACTATACGCCCCACCACGCTTCCCTGGAGTCTCGTAGACATCGATCCACCGCTCTTGAAACGCCTGCTTGAGAATATTCGTATAATTCTCGCCCAGTGGAGCAAGGGCATTCACTACTATATCAGATGCATCCGAGTAGCTTATTTCATCGGTAGTTTCCTTTACAATTGGCACATACAGATCGTACATATGCAGCTCATCGAGTTGGAGCAGGCGCTTACGCAATTTCATATACCGGTTGAGCAGGTAGATATGCTCGCTGACTGTCTCCACCAGGTTGTCATAGACGCTGACTGGAATATTATTACGTGCTAAGGCTCTTTCGCGGCAGGAACCATAATCACGTTGTTTCGTATAGAAGATATCCCCTTTGATCTGGGCTGAGAGCGTAGCTGCAATTGTATTGCGCTGCTTGAGGAACGTCTCATGTATACCCTCGAACGTTTCTTTACGAACCCGACGATTGGTGTTGCGAATATAGACCAGGTAATTACCTTTCGTCAGTTGAACCTCTTCGCCTTTCTCATTTTGAATCAGGGGGAGTTTCAGATCAGCATTATCGATCATCGAGAAAATGGCGTCTGGCCCTTCAGAAATCTCACCTGCAGCAGCTAGTACTGCCTCTACTTCTGTAGAACGAACATGAGGACGCTTACGGTTTAATTCGTCCAATTGGTGCCCATAAAGGTTCAGTCCTGGAGTCTCCTGTACAAACTTGTCAAGTGTAGATTGGGGTAATGCCAGGATTTCCGGTTCGATATAAGAGGCAACCGTTGAAGCATGAACATACAATTGCATAGCACGATCAAACATCCCCTGATAGGTGCTGTTCGTGGTATCCTCATCCTTACGCATTGAAGCATACACGAGAAGAGTTTCAAGTTTCTCCAACACCTCGTCACGCTTCTGTAACACTGTCAGTAACGCCTGCCCACTTTGAGCAAGGGTATCTTTGAGCGCCTCAAGCTCCGGTAAACGCTGCTGAACGGCCTTGAAAACGTTTTCCCAGTCTTCATTGGTTGGGAATATACTTTCCAGGTCCCAGGTGTATTCTCTGGCTATTTCACTCCGCTTCGTCACTGTTTGCAATTGAATACTCTCCTTTATTCCTTATTCTCGAGTAGTAAATCATCTCTATGCCCCCATTTCTCTAAAAAGCGATAGAAATTCCTCTTCTTCAATCGCGTTCGCTCGGCATCAGAGAGATGGACATCTTGTAACAGAGGATGGCTTATCATGGGCATATTGGGCGTAACTATCGCCTGAGCACCACTATTTCGCACAGCGAAGTTAAAATCGATATCCATATAATATGGAAAGCGAAAACGCTCGTCAAACAATCCAACCTTCTTCAGCAACTTGCGCCGGAAAGCCATACATGATCCTTCTATGGCTTCTACTTCCAAAGCTGAGGATTCTTCAAAATGGTGCAGATCTTCGGTACTCAGACCTTTAAAGCCGGTTATACCGATGCTGCTATCCGCTAACACTTGCGCTAGTAGAGTAAAAACGTCGCCTGTCAATTCGACACTACTATCCAGCAACAGTATATACGTTCCCCTGCTTTGCTTCAAACCAATGTTTCGGGCTTCTGCTTCGCCCAGAGATCGTGATGTACTCAACATATGCAAGCGCGAATCGTCTCGCTGCAACTCTTTGATCCAGCCATTGAGCTGATCCAGCGACCCGTTATTAACCAGTATTATTTCGATGTTTCTATTCCCTATACAACGCAAGACGCTTTCGAGACAGCGTTTTGTCTCCTCAAAGCTGGTATTTGCCAGTATATTGATCGAAAACTCGCAGCGATCCTCCTCGTCCAGCAGCGAAGGAATTTGGCGAGCTGTGCGATAGGCTACTCCATCTACCTCAACACTGGGCAAAACTATGAGATGGGCACCATGTGGATTATCTTTAATACCATAACCAGCCTCCTCAATTTGCCGTTTCAGAGCATCGGCTCGATCATATTTTCCTCGTCTACGCAGTTCATCGCGCTCATGTGAGAGCGCTAGAATATCAGCAGGAATACCGTGGCGTGAGGGTTGTAAAGTCATATACTTTTCCTTCTTTATTACAATATTACAATTCTTCTATCTACAATTGTTCTGGGTTCTGCTCCCTCTCCACGAAGTGGAGAGATTGACGCCGGTTGCGTCTTGCATAATGGTCACGTCTCTTCTGGGTTCTGCTCCCTCTCCACGAAGTGGAGAGGGCTGGGGTGAGGCACCCCTAAGAACCCTGCTAAGCTACCAGCCGAGCGCGAGACCATCACAGCGTGGGTCAGCAGCTCCCTCAAAATAATGGCTGGAGGAATTGATTTTGATTGCCTGTGCATGGCCCATCCCATCATCCCAGGGTCCCATGATGTTAGTGCGATGACCAAGCATATCAAGCAGCAAAGGAACACTACTCGGGAAACGGTTCTCCAACATCACCACTTCGGTGATATCGCGTTCCAGGTGTCCATCCACCCCTCGTTGGCCATGCATAATGTCCTGTCTGCCACTCAATGGGTTTATGCGTATATGTCCGCTGCGCCAGCGCGGTGCTGCTATTGCCTTCTGAACATTCATACCAAAATCAAGCATTGCTGAAAGCAATTGGACATGGATCTGCGGTTGTGCATCGCCACCCATCGCTCCTACCGCCATATAAGGTGAATCATCACGCAGAACCATCGCAGGTGTCAACGTATGCATCGTCCGCTTCCCAGGTTGCAAGTAATTCACATGCCGTGGATCAAGCGAGAAGTATGCCCCCCTGTTATGCAACATTACTCCTGTATCACCTCCAACGACCCCACTTCCGAAACCAAAGTAGAGGCTCTGTATCAATGAAACGACATTGCCTTCTTCATCCGCAACACACAGGTACATCGTATCGCCGTCTTTTTCAAATCCTGCAGCGACATTCGGCGCTGCCTTGCGCAAGTTTATCCGTTCACGTTGCTGCTCGGCATATCCCTTACTGAGAAGGCGTTCAACTGGCACATCGACAAAATCAGGATCAGAAATATAACGATCCCGGTCGGCAAAAGCCAGTTTTTTTGCTTCGAGCAAGATGTGCAGGTATTCAGGGGTCTGATATCCCAGTGACTTCAGATTATATCCCTCGATGATGTTCAACATCTCCAGGGCTGTGATACCCTGGGAATTTGGTGGAAATTCAAAAACATCGTATCCGCGATAGTTCGTTGAGATCGGCGCTACCCAGTCGGAATGGTGTCGTTGCATATCTTCCATGCTCAGCACACCACCGCTCTGCTGTACATAGTCCGTTATTGCGCGCCCTATTGGGCCACGATAGAACACATCCCGTCCTTCTCTTGCTAGCAAACGGTACGTACGAGCCAGGTTGGGTTGGCGTAGGATATCTCCTGTGCGCGGCGGCCGATCATCTGGTAGATAAACACCGGCGCTGCTCTCCCACTGTTTCAATACCGGTACAGCGGCCTGGTTTAGCCAGCCACTCAATTTGCTGGTTACAGGCACTCCCTCCTCGGCATATGCGATAGCCGGTGCAAAGATCGTTTCCACAGGAAGCGTTCCAAAGCGCTTCAACGCCTCAAACCAGCCATCGACCGCCCCAGGAACATTAATGGAAAGTGGGCCGCGTTCGGGTATTTGTTTGAAACCCTGCGATGCAAAAAACTCAGGCGTCATACCCTGGGGAGCGCGACCACTACCATTCAGCGCGTACATATTCCGTGACTTCGCATCCCATATCAGCATAAACACATCGCCACCTGCTGAACATGTGGACGGATAGACCACAGTCATCGTGGCATTTGCAGCAATTGCTGCATCTACGGCATTTCCACCCTGAGTAAGAAGCTGCACACCTGCCTGGGTAGCAAGATAGTGTGCGCAGGCGACCATACCACGGGAGGCGAATACAGGCTGTTCGGAGAGCATAGCAGGAGACTCCGTTTCCTTCATGAGTAAGGGGCACCGACGGCTTTGTTAAAAGTTGTGCATATTGGATATTATAGCATCAAATTTCAGAAAACTTCACGCCTTCCTAAGTTGGCGCTCCGCCAGTTCCTTCACCCTTTGCACTGCATTCTTGTGACAAATAACCGTCTTATCATTCATCTCAACCACCACCACATCCTCCAACCCAATGGTGTATACCTGCCTTTGCGTGTTATTGTACACAAAGATATTTTGACTACCCAGTCCCTGATGATGCCCAACACTACGTACCGCATGCTCGTCGGCAGGAAAGAGCGAACCATATTGTTCCCAATTGCCAACGTCATTCCAACCAATATCAACTGGAATCACAGCAAACTTGCTTGTTTTCTCCATCACACCATAATCAATGGAAATAGTTTGTAATGTAGGCCATAGTTCATCGAGAGTGGCGCGTTCGTCTGCCGTCTCCATGACCTCAACAATCTCATCGATTCCCCACGCCAATTCGGGCAGGTACTTGTGTAGTTCAGCCAGGATCGTTTCTACTTTCCACACGAACATGCCGCTATTCCACACATAGTGACCGTCTTGTAAGTAGGTCTGCGCGGTAGCAACATTTGGTTTCTCGATAAATCGCTCGCCATAAAATGCTTGGTGGTTAAACCCCTCAGTCAAAGGATCAGCATAGCGAATATACCCGTACCCGGTCTCAGGGCCAGTAGGCTTGATACCCAACGTCACAAGATACCCCTGCCCGGCTAACCTGGCGGCCAATCGCAGCGCCTGGTTGAATACATCAATTTTTGTAATCACATGGTCTGCAGTCAACACCATCATGATCGCCTGTGGGTCTCGCCTCGCAATGGTTGCAGCAGCCCAGCCGATCGCGGCTGCAGTGCTACGCCCCATCGGCTCTCCCAATATATTGGAAACAGGTACTAAAGGCAGGTGTTCATGCACTAGTTCAACCATACTCCGACCTGTTACTATCCACGCCTGCTCAGGTGATACGAGTGTCTCAACTCGCGCCAGGGATTCCTGTATCATACTCCTACCATTCGGCAACGGTAAAAATTGTTTGGGGAAACCTGGCGTGCTGAGCGGCCACAGTCGTGTTCCACTTCCACCCGCCAGAATAACCGCGTTGAGATGTTCCATATCTCCTACTCCTCCTTAACATCCTCTTATACCAGATACAAATCTTATCCTGCAACCTGTTTTCCTTTATTCATGATGCGAGGATTGTATAGGGCTTATTGCTTCTTGTCAATTGCAATAACCTAGGCCCACACCTTTGCATTCTTATACACTACCTCCGTCGTTACATCATTGGCCTCTCCATAAACACCAATCATCCCATGACTGGAAGTAAATTTGGGATCACTCACCGGGCCTGCAACATGTGCTCCATTTACATACAGATTAAAAATATTACCATTCGCCACAATCGCGATAGTATTAGGCTGATTTAAGCCAATATGAAACGAGGGAATGCCCTGTGATAATCCTTTCGCTACTGCGTGGCTACAATCATTTCCTGTACACGCTGTAAACGTATACCTGCCACTTTCGAATATCTCAAAATAGTAATAGTTATTTCCGCTGCCCCTGATAGCAATGCCCCCTCCATCAAAAGATTGACCAGCCTTCACAAATGTCATTTCCACCTGGTACGTGAAATTGCTGAAATCAGTGGTGCTGGCAAAACATGCACCCCCATAATGTGGCATATCAACCACGTGATAAGTGCCGTCCACAAACTGGCAGGAATTCCCCCTGGCGTTATCACTAAATACCTGCCACGGATGCCCATGATTGTTTTCATTCAACGGGTCATTCAGCGCCAGCAACCCGCTATAGGGTGGATAGGGATTTGCACCAGAGGTAGTTGCGGTCGCATTAGCTTTAACAGTTGCCGTAGCGCCAATCTGAGCGTCTCGCGTCGCATGAGCCTGGGCTGTCGCCGTGAGTAATGTAATGCTCTGAACAGTGCCAGTTGCTTGAACATCTACACCAGGCGCAGAATAGCGTTCCCCCAAATAATAGAACACTCCGGCGCTGCTGAACACCAGGAGACAGACCAACATAAGTAAGACTATTACATTCACCTTTGACAATTTTCGACGCTGGTCTGCTATTGATGGCTCATACTGATTAGGAGCTAGCCCGGCATCCGTGGCAGTAGGTCTGGAGGTAAGTGGTGCTACATTGGATAGCCTGACTCCTTCACGGTTCGGGGGCATGTTCGCAGTATTGCGAGGAGGAATTCTGCTATCATCGGCAGGTAAGGTTGGGTTGCTATGTACAGTAGCATATTCACTCCCGACAAGCGCCGTCACATCATCACTCATAGCTGCCTTCTCGCTTACGAGAAGTGGAGGAGCATTACCAGAAGTACGCACAATCGACAGCATCAAACGCACCTTGTTTGTCGAACCACCGCCGCCTGTAGTCTCACTCTGATCCATCACACTGATAACCTGTCCATCCTGTATCCCTGCTGGTATCCTGATACGCACCTGTCTTCCACCAGGAAGCCTCAGGGTACGATTGGCGCCAGCGTGTGCCTCATCTTCACTGATGGCCAACGTAGCAGTGAAACCACCACTACCCAGCGTATTCTGGGTTTTGACGAATGTGGACAAATCGGGACTTGAAGCGCCCACAGCAATCGACGGATCGATACTGCGCAGTGCCTGCCGGAAAGCAAAGGCAAACGCAATGATCGAGGGGAAACGTTCCTCCGGCCTCTTTGCCAGCCCACGTAAAACTACCGCATCAATTGCAGATGAAAGGCGCGGATTCAGGAGGCTCGGTGCCTGTGGTTGTGTATTGACATGCGCGTACATCATTTGCATAGGAGTTCCGTGAAAAGGAGGGCGACCCGTGAGTAGTTCGTATACCATCACTGCCAGGGCATATTGGTCAGTTGCGGGAACAGGATGGCCTTCCCACTGTTCAGGTGCCATATAGGTTGGAGTACCGCGAATAATCTGGCTTGCCCTTGTAGTCAACATGCTCAGTTTTGCGATCCCAAAATCAGTCAATAACAGATCAGGCCGTTTTGGATTCTCTCTGCTCGTCCGTATCAAAAAATTAGAAGGTTTGACATCCTGGTGTACAACCTGGCGGTCATGCGCATATTGGAGCGCAGTCGCTGCCTGCTGAAGTATCTGCTCGACATTCTGCACCGATAAGAGAGCAAAGCCACCCTTTTGTAGCCAGTTCGCCAGGGAACCTTCTTCGCGATATGGCATAACCAGGAAGGTGAGCATCACTCCATTGAAATATTGCTCACCATAGTCATAAAGGGGTAAAATGCCTGGATGATCGAGCATCGCGATTGCTTTGGCTTCTCGTTGAAACAGATGTGCAGCATCTTTCGAACCCAATGTCCCCGCCCCATGCAAAGTCCCTTTCCCAGTCATTGTCCCTCTACCAGTTGCAGAGTAAGCGGCACCCTCTGCTCGAACCACTTTGATTGCCACTTGCCGGTTGATACCAGGATCTTGCGCGAGGTAAACTTCACCCATACCCCCGCTTCCTACACGTTGTAAGAGGTGATAGCGACCAAGTTGCTGTCCTTCGAGTGACATATCTTCCCCCCAGTGATTGTGATACAAAACACTATCGTGGCTGCCTTCATCCCCCAGAAAGCGACACCAGTATAGCACAACCTATATTGAGGTAAAAGAAGAATGGGAGTTCTGTCGGCATCCTGCGTTTGTTAAAGGCTTTCTATACTTCCAGGGGAAATTCCCTTCCCGTAGGGGCGAGGGTGGTTGATGTGGTGTTGGGTGGGCCTTTATGGTCGCCCGCCGTCTCCTTAAAGAATATAGAACTTTGTTAAACTTTCCGTTGCCAGAACGTTATGAGTATGATATGCTTTGCAAACAGATTTTACATGCATGAACCATTCAACACATTGAGCAAGACATTGGCAAACGAAGGGCAACAACCACCCCTACCACAACAGGGGCCACCAGGACAACCACCACAACAATACTATGGTTGGCAATACGACCAGGATCATCCTGGTCCAATAATGCAGCAATCTCCTGTTGTACCACCACAGCACGGCTATCCTCCGCAACAACCCCCAATCAATCCCCAACCGATCCAGGGGCAGGTGCCACAATTACCTGTACAATACCAGCAACCAGTCCAGGATATGGGCACCTCACTTGGCTATGGGCAAGGGATGGAATATCAATACGTTAATACGCCTCAACCTTCTCAGCCCCTGCCACAGTTGCGGCAGGCACGTCTGCAACAACTGCGCGAGGAACGCATGCGTCGTCAACAACGCCGCATCAAGCCAGATAGCCCAGGTTTTTTTCTACGCAAGAGCGCAAAGCAACCTGCAGATAATGTTCCACCACCACCTATCAGACCGCAGACCTCTCCATGGAGCCAGGGTGCACCACAACAGCAGGCGCCAGCACAAATGTCGCCTGGGATGCCAAAGCCTCCGATTGATGCATCTCCCGTACTCCCATCAAGGTTGCCACCGCTTCTGCAGCACAGCCCATCCGGCTTGCCTGCCCCTATAGGTGAACAACGACAATCTGCCGCTAACATTGCTCAAGATACCGGCATGCTGCAAAAAGCGCGCATTGGACGAGCCACACTCATCCTTACAGGCTCTTTTATTGCAAGTCGCATCCTTGGTCTGCTCCGCACCTCGTTATTCGCCTACGTATTTGGTGCATCCAATACCTCTGATGCATTTTTACAAGCATTCCTGATCCCTGATCTGATCTTCACTATCATCGCTGGTGGAGCGCTCAGCTCAGCCTTCATACCTGTTTTCACACAATACATAGTAGGCGATCATGATGAAAAAACAGCATGGCACATTACCAGTTCGCTACTCAACCTTGTCGTTGCCATTATGTCAGGCCTCGCCTTGCTCGCAATGATCTTTGCTCCGTGGATTGTGCCGCTCTTCAATCCTGGCCTGCACAACCAGCAGGAGCTGAATCTGATCATTTCACTTTCCCGCATTATGCTTTTGCAATCCGTCATTTTGGGTGGAGGAGTCATTATCAATTCCGTGCTCTTCGCCAAACAGAACTTTCTCCTGCCAGCTATAGGCACTGTTCTTTACAACGTAGGCCTAATCGCAGGACTTATTCCCGGCCTTTTCCTCACCATACACCGTACACCCACTACTTTAACCGCTGCTGCTTATCTGGCTACTATTGGAGTCGTATTGGGAGCAATCTTGCAGGTTGGCGTTCAGGTACCCGGTGTTATTAAAGCCGGCATGCGCTACACATTTACCTTCGATTGGCGCCATCCCAGCGTCATCCAGGTTGCTCGTCAAATGGTGCCGCGCGCCTTCAACTCTGCCATGCTCTACTTCTCTATCTTTGTTGACCGTGCCTTCATCCTGCTTCTATCTGTAGGAGCAGGGCAGGATGCCATCAACGGCTCTATTACCCAGTATTACCAGGCATTCCAACTGGTATTACTACCAATCGGTATCTTCGGTATGGCTATCTCCACAGCCGCCTTCCCAACGCTGGCTGAAAATGTCACCCTTGGACGCTTTGATCGCTTCCGTAGTATTATCCAGGATACCTTGCGCACTATCCTGTTTTTATCATTACCCTCGAGTGTGGGATTAATCATTCTCGGATTACCCATTATACAGGTGCTGCTCGAACATGGCGCCTACAGTCTGGACAGCGCATTAAAAACTTCTATACCCCTCGCATTCTTCGCTGTCGGCCTGATTGGGTTTTCCGCGGTCGAAATACTCACTCGTTCATTCTATGCCCTCCGGGACACCAAAACACCTGTGACAGTAAGTGTCGTCCAATTTATCTTTAAAATTGCTCTCAGTGTATTGCTGATTCAGGCTGCCAGATGGAGTTTAGCATGGGGTCTGGGTGGATTAGCGCTGGCAACCTCAATTGCAGCGAATCTCGAAGCATTTGTTCTTCTCTGGCTGCTCCAACAACGTCTTGGCGGTTTTGAACTTCGTAAACTAGGCGTCTTTGCTGTGCGCGTTCTTCTAGCTTCCCTGGCCATGGGCCTTGTCCTGCTGATTGTCCGTTTCATGCTTGACCACATCCTTGTGACTACAAGCGACCAACGTCTGGGATTCGGTGGAACCTTGCTTGCTCTCATCAAGCTCTCTATTGAATTGTCCGTAGGCCTCCTCATTTACATCCGCTTCACACGCATGCTAGGTATTGAAGACTTCTGGAGACAGGGACCAGTCAAGCGTGTTCTCGAACGCCTCCGTCTATCCTGGCTATGAGTCAGCAGAAATTGTAGACCTGCTCAATAGGGCATATCGACAAGTTATAAAGGTTTCTTCTCAGCCACCTTAAACACCATACGCACTGAACCAAAGCGCAACACATCTCCATTCCGCAACAGCTCAGTCTTGAAAGGCGTAAGTGTCAATTCTCTCAGGCGCGTTTTGTTGTGACTCTTCAGGTCCTCAATAGTGAAGAATGTCTTCTCAAAACGTATGCGCGCATGCTGGCGCGAAACGGTCATACCAGGATCTATGGAGGTAAGATCGATCTCTGGTCTCAGTCCACGTTTGGGGTCAACGCGTCCCACTACTACATAGGTGTCTTTAATCGCAAACCTCCGCGCCTCCTCACCCTCTTTTTCGAAATCCAAATAAGCATACACACCCTCTTCATCTGCAGCAAGGGGAGTACGTTTAACGGTCAGGCCACCTTCGATCAGTGTATCCTCCGTTGCAGTACCTTTCTTAACAGGAACTGAGGGCATTTCACCAGTTCTTACACTGCTTTTCACGGTCGGTAATGCGCCTGCGAGTGGAGTGAACACAGCGCTACTTCTAGATCCAGGTTCAATTGATATTGCTTCCAAAGCTCTCAATAGCGCTTCGGCGTTAAGAATTCGCTGGGCAGGGTCCTTCGCCAGCGCCCGATCAACCAGGTCTTGCAGTACCTGGGGTGTATTCTGCCTGAACTCTGACATACGAGGAACAGGACTGCTAGTTTGTAACGCGCTCGTCTCAGCAGAATTTCGTCCAACAAAAGGCACCCGTCCAGTAATCATCTCAAACAACAGCAACCCTACCTGGTAGATATCGCTCCAGGGACCAATTTGCCTACCTTGAATACTCTCAGGCGCCACATAACGCGGATCAAAGAAGCCGACATCTTCACTACGCTGGTCACCCACATAGCCCAATCGTTTGAGCAACAGGCGTAATCCCACATCGTCGAGCTGCACCCGGTCAGCATTCCCTACTAAATCTACAGTGATCAATTGGGGACGCATATCCGTATCCTCCACGCCTTGCGCTTGCAATGCCACCAGTCCTCGAGCTATCTGTTGCGCCATCCCAACAGCGCGATGCATTTCGATCGTCTCATTGTCCAGAACATGTCGCAATGTGATACCCCGTGGAGGAGCAGTAGCAATATAAGCGCGTGAGCCATCAATGCCCCAGTCATAAACGTGGATTACATGTGGAGATTGTACCAGGCGGCGTCGCTTTAGTGGTTCGAGTAGTCGCAGCGCAGCCTCAGCTTCAAACTGCGGTGGCAATTCGAGGACCAGCAGCCCGACCACGTCATTCGTATTGCGATTGTACGCAGTATAGACAGTCAGTATTGGGCCAGTTGTAATCACCTGCCCCACTTGATAGACCCCACCTATTAGTCGAGGGTTTTTCCGTGCATCTTCTACCATATACTTGTCCCTCAGTTCCGCGTTTTCCGAACAACCCCGTCCTCAATTATACAATTGCTGGCCTACATAACTCTTGATTGCATTCCAGTCACCGTTCTTCGGCAACAGAATACTTTGACCATCATCTGACCTTGCGCCCATCAGAACATTTGAATAACTCAATCCCACCCGGTGTGCGTTGTTCAGATCCATTTTCAAAGCAAACTGTGCTAAATCTGCCAGCGACAAATTTGTGTAAATGGTATGTTTCAGTGCATCCAGCGCGCTAAACAAACTGGGCCAGGTGTGCCAATCCTTCAATTTACTCAACGCAGCTTTCATAATGAGTTGCTGGCGTGCCGAGCGTGCAAAATCGGTACCTTCCGCCGGATTGTCAATCACATAACGGGCGCGGGCGTATTCAATTGTCGTCTCACCATTCATATGTTGCAACCCCTTAGCAAAATGCACCTTTTTCCAGCTTGCATTTATCGTGGGATCATCATTCGCCGGGTAATTAGCTGTGAAAGCATCTGGAACAGCTACATCAACACCGCCAATAGCATTAATGAAATCGCGAAATCCCGTGAAATTGATGGTCATCCAGTATTTGACATCCAGGCCAGTTACCAGCGATACTTTCTGTGCAGCCGCATCACCACCAGCTACCGGATCGGCATTATTGTTTGAAGCAATAGGGTAAACTGCATTAATCTTCCAGTATTTTCCCGAATTCGGAGGATATTGTATCCACAAGTCACGCGGAACAGAGATCAGCGTGGTGTGATGATTTTGCGGCATCAGGCTCATTACAACCATCGAATCCGTCAGGTACGCTCCCTGGTGTCCACCACCACCATAGCCCATTACAAGTATATTTACACGATCACTCGTCCCCATATAACCTGTTTGCGTGCTAAGTGGCGATTGCGTGGAGATTGCAGATCCGAAAGCGAGCACTTTTTGCGCCGTTGGGATCGTAATTGCACCCAAAATGACCAGGAGTAATAGCACAACCATGACGCTAACCAAACAGCCTTTTCCCCTACGTTTAGGCTGAGACAACTTCGCTCTATTTCCCTTTGCAGGCGTAGCACCTCCTATATATAGCGGCGGTTGAGGTTGGGCGCTTGGGTATCTTTGAGCACCCGGGGAAACTGTCGCAGGAGGAGCAACATATGGTGCTTGTTGAACTGGAGAAGATGCAGGTCTGCGAGGTGAATATGTGACTGCAGGGACATCTGCCTGCTGTTGACCCTGATAGGGTTGGGGTGAAAACTGATACGGTTTACGAGTAGAGCGTCTTGGAGAGCCTGGTA
>Ga0137371_10002692_pt1 | contig 14162 bp, 15 predicted proteins | sample SagtaG_7_FD_104919 | JGI IMG/M metagenome (GOLD analysis project Ga0137371, IMG submission 104919) | Vadose zone soil microbial communities from Sagehorn Ranch, Mendocino, California, USA - Sage1_R_40_16 metaG | ecosystem: Environmental > Terrestrial > Soil > Vadose zone | place: USA... | reverse complement strand
GGGGAACGCAGGAGAACTCGCTCAGATCTTCCAGTTGCCAGGTCTAGTGACCGTTGATCAGAGTACGGTGAGCGTCACCTTTCGCCCCTTCAATGATCGACAACTCAACGAAGACTTGACGATTCTCTGCCAACGCGTGAGCAAAGCGGCACCGCACTTGCCAGATGGTCGACGTCTTCTCTTCACCGTGGGAAACATCCGCCATCCCATTCTAGATCAGTACAAACGACGCGTGGCCTGACACTCTGCTCAGGATGACTGAAGCTCGTGGTAGGACGCGAGGGTGCGTTCAATGAATGCATCTGTACTCCCCAGATATTCGGTTGGCTCGAAGGCGCGATCGATCTCTTCTGGCGAGAGTACAGCACGTATCTGTGTGTCCTCAAGGGCAGCCTGGTGCAGGTCTCCTTCTGACTTGATGACGGCGTTACAGACAGCCTGGACGATACGATACGCCTCGGGCCTTCCTATATGTGGAGCGAGCGCCATCGTAAGCGACTCGGCCATAATCAATCCCCTGGTCAGGTCAAGGTTCGCTCTCATGTGTACAGCGTTGATCTGGAGATCAGACAGCGCGCTCCAAACTCGCTCGACAGTATGCGCAGTGAAGCGGAAGAGATCGGGGATAGCAGCCCATTCCGCCTGCCATCCTCCGACGGCCCGCTCATGCTCCTGTACCATTGAGGAGAGGAGCACCGGCACCAATCCAATTGCCAGCCGGGCCGAAGCCAGCGCGCCAGTAGCATCGACCGGATTGCGTTTCTGTGGCATCGCGGATGATCCTCCCTTCCCCGGAGCGGCCCCCTCCGCTACCTCGCCAACCTCGGTCTGCGCGAGGAGAGCCACATCGCCTGCGATCTTTGCCATCGCACCGGCTACTATGCCAAGAGCTGTAGCAATCCTGGCAATGCGGTCGCGCTCAGTGTGCCAGGGCAATTCTGGTACTGAAAGTCTCAGTTCTCCTGCGAGGAGTTCTACTATCTGGAAACCGCGATCTCTGAGAGAGGCAAGCGTTCCGGCTGCACCACCCAGTTGTACGACTAGCTCCCGGTTCCGGCATTCACGCAGTGTTCGCACCAGGCGTGTTGCCAGTGCCAGCCAGCGCGCTGCCTTGAGTCCAAATGTGATTGGCAACGCCTGCTGTAAGAGTGTGCGTCCGACCATTGGCGTCCTCCGGTGCTGTTCAGCGAGCGTCGCGCATACTGCACACACACTGAGTAACCCGGCCATGAGAAGGTCAAGTCCTTCCCGCATCTGGAGCATTAAGGCAGTGTCGATCGCGTCCTGACTCGTGGCACCCCAGTGAACGAACTTCTGCGCATCGCCTTTGACCTGCGCTGTCAGCATACGTACGAGGGGAATTGCAGGTGTACCAGCCGTCGCGGCCTCGCGATAAAGCGCCGCAACATCAAATAGCTCCTCCCTGCAACTGGCTACGATGGCGGCTGCCGCCTCCTGCGGTATGACTCCAGCGCTTGCTTCGGAACGTGCAAGTGCGGCCTCAAATGCAAGCATTGCTCGCACATGTGCCTCGGAGGAGAAGATGGTGGACATACCAGGCATGCTGAACAGTTCGTCAATTGGCTCCGACATAGGGCGTTGCCTCTCTCGTATCGACGCGATTCGTCCGCGCCGTCACAGGTTGAAAAACGCCGTTTCATCCGCGCCTTGCATAATAATGTCAAAGCGATAGACAATTGGCTTGCTACCGGGCTCGCGGCGGGCCAACAGGGTTGCACGGCGATCAGCAGGGACGCATTGCAGCACCGGATCTCTGGCGTTGTTCGGCTCATCTTCAAAATACAGGCGCGTCACCAGGTGGTTGAGCAACCCACGAGAGAACACCGTAACACAGATATGCGGAGCCTGCATTCGCTCACTATCAAATGGAACGAATCCTGGCTTGATTGTCTCGAACCAGTATTTTCCGTCGTCCTCTGTGCCCGAACGACCAGAGCCTGAAAAGGTAGGATCGAGCGGCGCAGGTCCTTGATCCACAGCGTGATTATAACGGCCATAGGCATTTGCCTGCCAGATCTCGACCATTGCGTCGGGCACGGGTATCCGGTCGCCATCGAATACACATCCCTCGATGCGTATGCGCTCCCCGCTGGTTTCTGGGTGGACCAGAACGTTTCGGCGCGCTCCCTCGCGTAGCATACAGGGCGAGAAGAATGGTCCGACCGTCTGTGAAGCTGTCAGGAGAAATGTGTTCACTGTCCTCCCTCCGGTGATTCAAATGGCGTGGCATATGCTCCACGCACAACGATGTCCCAGCGATAGCCGAGTGCCCACTCCGGCTCTGTCACGGTATGGTCATATGCCGCAATCAGACGTTGCCGTGCGCTCTCTGTCGGTACCGACTGCATGATGGGGTCGATGGGATGGAGCGGATCATCAGGGAAGTACATCTGCGTCACCAGGCGTGAGAGCATAGATGGACCAAAGACTGAGAAATGAATGTGAGCCGGTCGCCAGGCATTCGGATGGTTTTTCCAGGGATACGCACCAGGGCGAATCGTCAGGAAACGATAGATACCTTCTTCATTCGTCAGACAGCGGCCTATCCCAAGAAAGTTCGGATCAAGCGGTCCTGGCCATTGATCCCGTTTGTGGAGATAGCGGCCAGCGGCATTGGCCTGCCAGATCTCCAGGAGCGTATTCGGCACAGTCTGCCCGTGCTCATCAAGCACCCGGCCGGTCACAATAATGCGCTGACCAATTGCCTCGCCCCCAGTTCCAGCGTTTCTCGTGAGATCCGCATCCTCTGGAGTGATGGCACTGATGGCAGGACCAGGCCCTGTCAACTCCGAAAGGGTCAGCGGCACGTCAATGAGCGGAAGCGCCGGGGCACGGCGGCGCGTGGATTGATATGCCTCGTACAGGTAGGGAGGAAAGACTTCCCGATCCCCTCGTACGATTGCGCCAATGGTTGTATGATTCATCATATGCCCTCCTGGTTCACCTTCGTCGGGTCAGTCTCTTCTGGCATCGATGTTTGCTGATCGAATTCTTTTTTTGCTAGCGAGAATGCGGCATTGGCGGCGGGAACACCCGCATATACAGCAACGTGAAGGAGAACTTCCGCAATCTCGTGCGGGTCGACGCCAATATTACGGCTGGCATGCAGATGCACGGCCAATTCCTCACGACCAAGTGCCGCGAGAATGGCGATCGTGACCAGACTTCTCGTCCGCCGGTCCAGATCAGGCCGAGTCCAGACGGAGCCCCAGGCCATCTCTGTAATGAAGCGTTGAAAGTCAGCATCAAATTCGCTGCTGTGAGCCTGCTTTTGCTCGACGTACTCGCTTCCCAGCACTTCTTTACGAACCTTCATCCCGATGTCGTAGCGCGATTCTGTCATAATGGTTACTCCAATATATAACTACCAGTTAAAAGGCAAGTCAACGTAACTTTCTGCCTCGCCTAGTCGTGTCGCAAAGATATGCGATTGTGCAGAATCAAACATGCGTTAACGGGAGCCCCATACCTCCCAGGCGACACGTGCCACAAGCTCTAATTTGTGACGCTGGTCCTCAAACGAAATGCGGTTCCCTTCCATCGTGGATGCGAAGCCACATTGTGGACTGAGGGCGAGACGCTCCAGCGGAACATAGCGAGCCGCCTCCTCGATTCGTCGTCGCAGATCGTCAGCAGCTTCGAGATGCGGCTTCTTGGTGGTGACCAGGCCCAAGACGACAAAGCGATCCTCGGGCATATGCTGCAGTGGTTCAAATCCACCCGATCGTGCGTCGTCATATTCGAGCAGGAAACGTTGAAAGTGCGTACGGGAAAATATGCGGGATATCGGCTCATAATCGCCACTGGCATAAAATTTACTCTGGTTGTTCCCGCGACAGATATGCATCCCAAAGGTGATACCAGGATGGTTGCTGATAATAGCATTGTCCATTTCGATGCAGAGATCGATCAGTTTATCGGGGTCGTTGCCCCTCTGGCGATACCCCGCACGTATCTGGGGGTCAAGAAGCGCGGCATACTGGGGAGCATCGATCTGGATATAGGTACAGCCCAGACGAATCAATTCTTCTACTTCATGGCGTGAGAGATCCACAATGTCGGCCAGGTAAGCGTCACGGGACGGATAGGCCGCTTTCGATTTTTCAGGGTCGTAGTAGGCGGCTGCCTGCTGAGCACTGATCATGGTCACTTTTCCAGGACGCGCTTTACGTGAGCGGAGATAAACCCACTCCTCGGCGCACATACTCCTTTTCCATTGTAGTTTCTCCACTACCACCGGGCGCTTAAAGATAAGTTCTTCACCGCTCTCATCCCGGAAAGGGATGGCCCAACCACCAAACTTATCGAAGCCTGCCAGGGCATCAACGAGATGTCCATAGAAGGCATAGCGACGCAACTCTCCGTCGGTAATCACGTCGATGCCAGCAGTTTCTTGCAGCGCGATTGCTTCATTCACTGCCCGGTCCTCTATGGCTTTGAAGTCTGCCGCATTCATCTGGCCCGTTTCGAATTGCTTCCTTGCCTCAACCAGGTAGGTCGGCCTGAGCAGGCTCCCCACCACTTCGCTGTGATAAGTCATTTTCTGTTGCCTCCTAAGCTGTTGCGCCGTTTCGTGGCGGCAATGATTTTGATACGGACGTTTCGAGCATGAGCCAAAAAGGTCTGGATGTATGTGCTGAACCCCAGGGCCGTTCCACTTCTACGTTATCAGTATAACACCGATGTGCCTGTTCTTGTCCAGACGGACGCGGAGACCCATTCGGGTCGCAGCCGCATGTAACGGAAGGTGATGGAGATCGACATTATTTGATAAGAAAAGAAAATGGATAAGGCGCTTGAAGGATCTCGCGGATGTGACGAACGGATAATTATTATACGAATAAATAAACTGTTGAGCGGTTTATATAAATAGGCAAGCAAGTGGCCGTTCGTTCCCACTTGCTTGCCTGCATTAGAAGATGTGTTTTTCACTGTCCATTCGCGCGGCAAGGAAGCGATCTTCTTTACCATGCCGATCGCGAGATAGCGGAACTCTTATGCTGTCACCACGTTCATCAACTTTCCAGGAACGTATATCACTTTGCGTACCTCCTGTCCCCCAATAGAGCGCTGCACCTTCTCCGCTGCCAGGACTCGTTGCTTGAGTTCTTCCTCAGAGATGTCAGGTGCTACTTCGATGCGATCTCGCAAGTGCCCATTGACCTGTATAATGATGGGTATAACATCTGTACGAATAGCTTCAGCATCAAAGACAGGCCAGGTGGTGCTGTGTATCGAGTTCTGATAGCCAAGATATGCCCATAATTCTTCCGTAATATAGGGAGCCAGCGGAGCCAGTAGTTGCAACAATACTTGTAGTTCTTCACGCGTAACGTCCTGTCTGCTCTCCAGATTGTTGATACACTCCATTAGAGCTGCTACTGCTGTGTTATATTTAAGCGCACCCATGTCTTCCGTTACGCGCTGTATCGCCAGGTGCATCAGGCGCTTTGCCTCTCTGGAAGGCGTCTCCGTTGCAGCCTGCTCTCGGCGTTGCGTCACCAGTTTCCACACCCGGTCCAGGAAACGAACGACGCCACCGATGCCACGATCGCTAAAGTCGCCTCCAGCTTCGTATGGTCCCATAAACATGAGGTAGACACGAAACACATCTGCCCCAAATTGGGCAATATAATCGTCAGGATTCACAACGTTGCCTCTGGATTTGGAGATCTTTGTGCCATCCTTCGTTATCGTGCCATTGGCGCGGAAATGCTTGAATGGTTCCGCAAAATCCAGGTAGCCCAGATCATGTAATGCCATGGTGATGAAGCGCGTGTACATGAGATGGAGGACGCTATGCTCTGCCCCACCAATATACATATCCACCGGTAGCCATTTTCGTGCCAGTTGGGGATCCCATGCCTGCGTATAGTCTTTATCTGAAAGGTAGCGCAAAAAGTACCAGGAGGAGTCCAGGAAATTGTCACTGACATCGGTCTCGCGCCGCGCGAGCTTTCCGCACAGGGGACAGGCCGTATTGACGAAACTTTCGATCGCTGCGAGGGGAGATGATCCTGTACCAGTCGGCATCCAGTTTTCCACTTCTGGGAGTACCACTGGTAATTGCTCTTCGGGAACTGGCACTGCTCCATGCTCAGGACAGTAAATAATTGGGATCGGTGGCCCCCAATAGCGCTGCCTGCTGATGAGCCAGTCGCGCAACCGGTATTTGACACTGCGCATTCCCAATCCCTGTGCCTCAAACCACTCACCAATGGCGCTCCCAGCGCGGATAGAGCACATTCCAGAGTACGCGCCAGAATGGATCAGGATCCCTTGCTGCACAAACGCTTCAGTTGTCACATCTATGCTGGTCTCACTCGCTTCTGGTTGCACAACGATACGTATGGGCAGTCCCATTGCCAGTGCGAATTCTCTATCCATCTCGTCATGCGCCGGAACACCCATGATAGCACCAGCACCATGTCCTTCCAGTACGTAGTCAGCGGTCCAGATGGGGATATGCTCGCCAGTAAAGGGATGCAATGCATAAGAACCGGTGAAAGCACCTGTCAGTATATGTTCATCTCTCGCTCGCAGGCGGCTCGCCGTCTCCTGATAGGTGTCCACGGCATTGTGTTGTGCCTCCTTTGTAAGATCGGCAACCTGTGGATGGCGGGGTGCCAGGGCAATAAACGTCATGCCAAAGATAGTGTCGGGACGTGTCGTATAGACCAGTACACTGCGTCCTGGCGTACCTGCAATCGAGAGCCTGAACTCCAATCCTTCGGAACGTCCAATCCAATTGCGCTGAGCTGTCTTGACCCGTTCAGACCAATCGAGAATAGCAAGATCATCCAGCAATTGCTGTGCATAGCTGGTTAACTTCAAGAACCATTGCTCCAGCCAGCGCCGTTCCACAATAGTGCCGCAACGCTCACAGTGTCCATTGATAACCTGCTCGTCTGCCAGAACTGTCTTGTCATTGGGACACCAGTTGACCGCGGCAGCTTTGCGCTCTGCCAGCCCTGCTTTGAACAACTGGACAAAAATCCATTGTGTCCAGCGATAATAGCGAGGATCAGTCGTGTTCAGTTCGTGCGACCAGTCGTAGCGATTGCCTATCACCTTCAACTGCTGTTCGCGAAAGCGCTCGACATTATGTGCCGTAAGTATACGTGGGTGGATACCTTGCTTGATGGCAAAATTTTCGCTATGGATGCCGAACGCATCAAATCCGATCGGCTCAAAGACATCGTATCCTTGCATCGCTTTCCAACGCCCATGGATATCCGAGCCGATGTAGGAGTACATATTACCAACATGCAATCCTTCAGCCGAGGGGTAGGGAAACATCATCAGATTGTAATAGGGCCGCCTCGCATGGTAGAGATCTACCACATATAACTTTTGTTCTTCCCAACGTGCGCGCCACCTGGGTTCGAAATCATGAAAAGGATACTTTGGTGGACGAACGTGCGCGATCACAAGCTCCTCCTGATATCATATCTGCTGACTCAGTAAGTTTGTAAGAACAGGAAATGTATTGCATCTAGTATAGCAGAAATGGACTCTCGCTACTGCGTTTAAATACATTGCCATTGTTGGGATCGTATACGTGTGATATCATTGAAACTCGCAGTGGCTTTGGTAATCCTCGTAGAGAAGCTTCATCTGTCGGTTAAAGAGAGGATACTATCTTATGGCAAATGGAAACCATCAGATGCTTGCAGGAAAGCGAGCGGTCGTGACGGGGGCGGGACGGGGCATTGGCCGCAGCATCGCCCTGGCGCTGGCTGAAGCAGGCGCTGATGTCGCAGTGACAGCACGTTCAATCCCGGAACTTGAGCAGCTTGCTGCTGAGATCGAGTCCATTGGTCGTCGTAGTGTTTTTACTCCCTGCGATGTTACTGATCCGCAGCAGGTACAGCGTATGGCTTCAACCCTACTTGAGGGCCTGGGTGGCATAGATATCCTGGTTAATAACGCAGGAAACGCCGGTAGCCATAAGTTTCTCAATCATCCCGACGAACTCTGGCATCGCATGTTGTCCGTTAATCTGACCAGTGTCTATTATGTTACCAGGGCCTTTACGCCAAAGTTGATTGAGCAGCGCTCAGGACGCATTATCACTATTGCTTCTATTGCCTCCAGGGTGGGTGATCGCTATATCACGGCATATACCGCTGCCAAACATGGTGTACTTGGCCTGACACGTGCTCTGGCAGTCGAACTTTTGCCATACAATATTACCGTCAACGCGATTTGCCCCGGTTATGTCAATACACCCATGACCGATGCCAGCGTCAGCAATATCACTGCCCGCACCGGTATGTCTGCTGAGCAGGCACGAGCAGCTCTGGAAAAGGCGAGTCCGCAAAATCGTCTGATAGAGGCAGAGGAGGTTGCCTCACTGGCCGTTTTCCTCGCCCAGGATATCAGCAAGGGTATTACCGGCCAGGGTATTAATCTCGATGGCGGTGGGATTATGTCATAGCTCGCTACTGAAACATTACACATAAGCTTGAAGAGCGGCAGAAGGAAAACGATCATGACCATTCTTACGGCTATTCGAGAGGCCCTCTTCATGGCTTTCAGCATGTTCTGGGAAATCCTCTGGCCCCTTGTTCTGGGCTTTACCCTCTCTGGAATTGTCCAGGCTGTGGTGTCCCACCAGGCGATAGCGAAGGCATTAGGTGGCGACTCACCAAAACATCTGACACTTGCCACCCTGTTTGGCATTGCCTCTAGCTCCTGCTCGTATGCGGCGGTCGCCCTGGCTCGCTCTATCTTCCAGAAAGGAGCCAGTTTTACTTCAGCGATGGCATTTGAATTGGCCTCGACCAACCTGGTGATCGAGCTGGGCATCATTCTCATTGTCTTAATGGGCTGGCAATTTATGGCGGCGGAGTATCTCGGTGGACTCCTGATGGTGATTTTGCTCGCGGTCATATTCCGACTGACCCTGACACCACGTCTTGTACAAAGAGCGAAGTCGCAGGCTGAGAAAGGGGTGATGGGGAGGATGGAAGGGCATGCTGCAATGGATATGAGCGTGTCGGGAGGCCCATTTTGGCGCAAACTGTTCAGTGGAAAAGGCTTGACTTCTGTTAGCAACTACTTCGTGATGGATTGGGCCTCGGTCTGGGTGGATATCGTCCTTGGTCTGCTCATTGCTGGTGCTCTGGCCGCCTGGGTTCCGGAGTCATTCTGGCGGGCCTTTTTCCTGTCCAATAATCCCACCTGGGCCAGGATTGAAGGGCCACTCGTGGGACCGCTCGTTGCCATCGTGAGTTTCGTTTGTTCTGTTGGCAACGTGCCACTGGCAGCCGTGCTCTGGCGGGGTGGGATTAGCTTCGGCGGGGTCGTCAGCTTCATCTTTGCCGATCTGATCATTCTGCCCATTCTGGACATCTACCGCAAATATTATGGATGGAAGGTGATGGGCTATATTCTCGTGACCTTCTATATCACTATGGCTGCCGCTGGCTATATCGTCGAGTTCTTGTTTGCGGCGCTCAGGATCATCCCACAGAATCGTAACGTGGTTGCTCTTACCGAGGGTATCCACTGGAACTATACCGCTGTGCTCAATATCATCTTTCTGGTGCTGGCGGCAATCCTGGTGATCCGCTTCATCCGAACTGGCGGCGTGGACATGCTGAAAATGATGAATAGGCCGGAACACGAGATGGAGCATCATGATATGGACCATTAGGCGAAAATTGGACGAGGAAGCGCTCTTCCTCACGGAAGAGCGGCAATTGGACCTTGGCCCGCTCGATCTAGTGAATGTTCCTGCTTCTCGCATCAAAGCTCTGGCTGGGTATCAGGCACCTGAATGTAAGAGAAACCGTATTGCTCTCGCCGCGCGAGGAGTTGCTCAGCGATTTGCTCCCTACTGCCGCTCAGCACATGAAAGGCGGATGGCGCAGAGGGAGCTGCGTTAGGCGAAGGAAAGACGGAACGTTCGCCTCCGCGGTACCTTGTGCTCTCGGTAATGGTCAGGTGAAACACCGTGAAGCTCAGTTCAAGCTGCTCAAAGCGCTGGCCTGCCGCCTCGCGTACCCAGGCGACTTTTTGTGCAATCGCTTCCGGTGTCACACTGCTTGCCTGTTCGCCCCAGGCAGCAAGCCAATGCCGACGATATCAGCGTACCGAGCAGCAAGGGAAAGCATGCGTTTGGCGGTGCCCCCAATATACAGGGGTGGGTATGGGCGCTGAAGCGGCTTCGGCTTCCCCTGCATCTCTTTGAGCGTGTAATAGGTTCCCGCAAATGTGACGGATTCCTCGGTCCAGAGGCGCCCTATGAGCTGGATGGCTTCTTCCAACCGGCTGATACGTGTGCCAGGGGCATCGAACGCCAACCCAGGCTGGGTATAGTCATCTGGCAGGTACCCTGCTCCAAGACCGAACTCGAAGCGTCCATCGGAAAGCAGGTCGAGCGTCGCCACTTCTCTGGCCAGCAGGGCCGGGTGGCGGAAATCGTTACAGAACACGAGGCTGCCGATTCTCAGCGAGGTCGTCGCCTCGGCTGCGATAGCCAGAGTCGAGAGCGGGGCTAACCCCGTCGACAGATGGTCAGCCACGACCAGCGTCGCGTAGCCGAGGAACTCGGCTCTGCGAGCCCTGCTGACCCATTCGGCACGCGAGCGGGCGCTTCCTGTAGCGACGCCAAAGCGAAATGGTCGAGAGTGCATAAGCAGACTCCTTTCAGACAGAGCAACAGAACGACCGATCGAGGAGATAACAGTCTCCTTGAGAGCATGCGCACCTGGCTCACGAAGAAGTGAGCCTTTTTGGGGTTGGTGCAGAGAGCAAGCCATCCAATCAATGTACATCGAGGTGCTCCTCTACTCCATGGTCAAGCCGCCGTTGACAGGCACAGAGACGCCTGTCATAAAGCCGCTGTCATCGCTGGCAAAGAAGGCAATGACGCGGGCGATGTCCTCCGGCTGCGCGATGCGCCCCAGCGGGGTCATGGCGGCAAGGCGCTGTCTGTGCTCGGCGGGTATCATAGCGCTGAGCTCGGTTTCGACCATGCTTGGGGAGACCACATTGGCGGTGATGCCGGAGGGTCCGTACTCCTTAGCAATGTATTTGGCAAACGCGACCAGGCCAGCCTTGGCTGTGGCGATGCTAATCGCGCCCTCCACACTTGGGGCTTTTGCCAGCCCACTGGCGATATAGATGATCCGCCCATAATGCGAGGCTCGCATGGTGGGCAGCACGGCTTTGGTCAGCAGGAAAGCCGCTCGCAACTCATTTGTGACGCCCAGGACGAATTCCTCCCAGGTCATCTGCTCGAATGGTTTGAAGACGCCGGACGGATTGGAGCTGTTGACGAGTATGTCGATGCGACCGTAGGTGTCGCGTGCTGTTTGCACCAGGGCTTCTACCTGAGGCTTTTCCCGAATGTTGGCTTGAACGGCGAGCGCCTGTCCACCGTTGGCATGAATCTGCGCCACGACCTGGGAGGCGGTGGCCGCGTTTTGCAGGTAATTGACGACCACGCTGGCTCCCCGTGCAGCTAGCAGGGTGGCGGTAGCCGCGCCAATGCCACGTCCTCCCCCTGCGACCAGTGCGACTTTTCCTTGGAAGGTCATACGGATTTCCTCCTTATGCAAGTGCTGATCACTCTCGTGGCGATCAGGATCATCCACTATGAGAGATGGTGGTTCCTGCGCGACAAAGACAGACCGCGATTGGGCATTTAGTACATCACCTCTGCTGCCTTATCGAGGAACGTATCGTCGACCAGTTGTTTGAGCATGAACTCCGCCAGGTCGACTCGCGAGAATTGTGGGATGATGGCCCTGGCTCTGAGATGCTCACCGCTTCGATAGGTACTGGTGCGCGCTCCATTGGTCAGCATGGGTGGACGAACGATGATCCAATCCAGATGACTTTGTTCGATCATGCTCTCATTAATTTATTGATCGCATAAATCCCAAGCGCAACGGCACCGACAGCAACGAGGGCTACCAGCCATGCAGGAGCTTGCAAGTCAGTGGCAGTGACAATAGCAAAACCATCAAAGAGGGAAATGAGAATAAATCCGATATGGTCAATGACGGCTACTTGATTTCCAGACTGTGCTTGAAGGACTGACACGGCTTGAACCGCACGCCAGATCATATACAATCCCAGAACGGCAAGGCCTAGAAAGATGATTTGCGTAATAGCCGGTAAACTATTCAAATGCGATATGATCGCGATGACGAGAAACACCTCCATCAGAATGAGGAGCACTAAAACTACCCTGGCTAATTGCCGTTGCCGGAGCGCCTTGTTTTGAAAAAGTAAGACGATGCCAACGATAAAGGCTCCGGTTGCACTGAGTGCATGTATCACGATCGAAAGTGTATGGAGGTTGAGCATTCCTTTCTCCTGTCTCGTTCAACCTGTCAAGCGATGACCAACTGCCTTGTTGCGAACGAATTGCACCGTCGCCGCGATACCGGCCACGATGGCGATCACCTCGCCGATCAACTGGAGGCTGTCTTCAATGAATCCGATGATCAGCCCGGGATGGGTCAGCCGGAACGAGACCGAGGCCGACCCGAAGGTGGCAGCTCCTATCAGCAGGATGGCGGCGAACGCTGCTCCCAGCGCCGGCATCCAGCCGATGCGGGTCACCACCAGGCTAGCTATCGCCAGGGTGACCAGTCCCACCAGCAACGGTGGCAGATAGAGCGGGCCCACGGTGAGAGCTCCCTGCACCGCGCGCGGCCCTGGGCCAGGGTTCACTCCTGCTCCCAAGAACCCGATCCCTGTCGCGACCAGGCCAACGATGGTCAGCCTGGCAAGCCCTGATAGCGGGGCATTAGTCTTCATGGCTCACTCCTTTGCCCTGGCCTGACTCCTCCATTCCTGCACAACCTGGAGAAATCCCTTTCGCCAACTGGGGTACACCGGCTGCCAGTTCAAGAACTGACGCGCTTTCCGATTCGTCGCCCCACGCGCCGCGCGCCGTTGTCCTGTGGCCACGGGCGGTGCAGGAGCACCGAGAGTAGCAGCATACACCGGCAGCCAGACCGTCCCGGGGGCGGGCTCGTCATCCACAATATTGACGATCCCTGGCGGCCAGTCCAAGGCGAGCAGCGCCGCGCGTGCGGCATCCTCGACATGCAGAAAGGAGGTGATGCCCTCATCAGCGGTCAGTTGCCCTTGACGCACCTGCTGAGCGACAGATCCGTCGGGGGCATACCAGGTGCCCAGCCCGTAGAGCGTCCCATAACGCAGCACAATGCCGCGCTCCATCTCGGCGACGGCACGCTCAAGGGCGTGCACCCCCTCCACTGTGGTGCGCCGTGGCTCGGGTGCTTCCAGATCCAGGGGAACGGTCTCATCCGCAGGGCCGTCGCCAGGGGCAGAGACCCAGGAAATGCTTTGCGCGATGAACTGGCGCACTCCAGCCGCATGTGCCGCGTCAACCAGGTTGCGTGTTCCTTCCCTGCGCATGCGCGCGTTTGCCGCTGAACTTCCAGCGCGTAAGTCGGTGAGTTGCTGGATGATCACCCCTGGGTGTGTCTCGCGCACAACGCTAGCGAGTCGGGCACGGTCAAATGCATCCACCACCTGAGGCGTTGCGCCGAGTTGCTGGAGCAACTCACCTTTATCTGCGGTACGCGTCGTGCCGATCACCTCATGGCCAGAGGCCACCAACAGAGGAATGAGCCGACGCCCAATGACTCCCGTCGCCCCTGCCACCAATATTTTCATCTCGATACCTCCTCTTCGTTTGATCTTCCCTCTTCTGTCCGTTACCCTTCAATTTTGAGCGAAAAAAGTTGCCTCTCTCTGCGAGCATGCTCTTCTAGTACACGAACATGGGCGCCGATACGATACTGAACCATCGGGGATGAGGCACGAGGCACAGGGGTGAGAGTACGGAACTGTGGGACATGTGGCCGATGAGCAGGAAGCGATTCTGACATGATGACCCTCTATTGTTCTGAGGTAGAATGAGAGGAACGGCTCAAAACTCGTTGGAGAACCACTCCACGAGCAGCCTGGTGATCCCTCTACCTCAATGAAAGGCACGAGCTCATCGCTCGAAAGGAGTAGAGACAGATGGAACAACACAACATCGAGCACTCCCCGGTGGAGCTTTCCTCGCAACTGGTCACGATCATGACAACGGAACACTACAACTTGCGCATGGCGCTCTCGATGAGCACGACAGAAACCAACGG
>Ga0137371_10002688_pt1 | contig 14179 bp, 11 predicted proteins | sample SagtaG_7_FD_104919 | JGI IMG/M metagenome (GOLD analysis project Ga0137371, IMG submission 104919) | Vadose zone soil microbial communities from Sagehorn Ranch, Mendocino, California, USA - Sage1_R_40_16 metaG | ecosystem: Environmental > Terrestrial > Soil > Vadose zone | place: USA... | reverse complement strand
AGGCCGGGCGCACCTGCGTCGACGTCTCGCTTGGCTGCGTCGAGCTCTGCGGCAGCGTCGGCTACGGCGAGAACGAGCTGCTCGAGAAGTGGGCACGGGACGCGAAGATCCTCGACATCTTCGAGGGCACGCAGCAGATCCAGCTGCTGATCGTCGCTCGTCAGCTGCTCGGCAAGTCCTCCAGCGAACTGCGGTAGCTGGGTCCGGTGCCCCTCCTCCGGAGGCCGTCGCGCAGCTGAATTATCCGCGCGATTCGAAGCCGTTCCGCTTGAGCCTCCGGAGGAGGGGCACCGGACCCACCCATCGGGCAGACTGGGCGGACCTTGAACCTGATCGAGGATCTGATGGAGCGATCTCCGGCCTCGAGGTTGGGGATCGTCGCGATCGACTCCGAGGGGAGCCGGCGCGATTGGCACTTCGGGGAGCTGATCGCGCGCTCCGCCGGCCTCTCGGGTGCCTTCGCGGCGTGCGGCGTCCGTCGTGGCGACGTCGTGATGACGTTGGTCGGCAACCGGATCGAGTGGGTCCTCTCGCTGCTCGCCTGCTGGCGGATGGGCGCCGTGGCGCTGCCCTGCAGCACGCAGCTGCGCCGTCATGACCTCGAGCTGCGGGCCAGCGCGGCGGCGCCGGCGCTCTGTGTCGGCGAGGAGACGCTGCTGGACGAGCTGCCCGAGGACGTGGCGGCGATGACGCTGGCCGAGGTCGCCGAAGCTATCGACGAGGACCGCCCGCAGGCGGCTCCGGCGCCGGTCGAGGCGATGGACGCCGAGGACCCGGCACTGATCGTCTTCACCTCGGGCACGACCGGCGAGCCGCGCGGCGTCGTCCACGCCTACCGTTACCTGCTCGGCCAGCGGGTCCAGGCCGAGAGCTGGTTCGGCTCGCGCCCGGGCGAGCTGGCCTGGTGCACGACCGCCACCGGGTGGTCGAAGTCGGCGCGCAACGTCTTCCTCGCCCCCTGGCTGACCGGGGCCGCGGCGGTGATCCACGACGGCCGCTTCGACCCGACCGAGCGACTCGCCCTCGCCGAGGCGCTGGGCGTCGACGTCCTCTGCCAGGCGCCGACCGAGTACCGGATGCTCGCCAAGCGCACGGCCCTGCGTCCCCTCCCCGCCCTGCGCCGCATGGTCTCCGCCGGCGAGCCGCTGGAGGCGGAGACGATCGCCGCCTTCCGCGAGGCGACGGGGCTGGAGCCCGCCGACGGCTACGGCCAGACGGAGACCGGACACGTGACGGGCAACCTTGCCGGCGAGCCCGTCCGCCAGGGCTCGATGGGCAAGCCGCTGCCCGGCACGGAGACGCGGATCGTTGAGGGGGAACTCCAACTGCGCGCCGCCTCCTCCCCCACCTTCTTCTCGCGCTACCTCGACGGCGAGCGCTTCGAGGGCGAGTGGTGGCCGACCGGAGACCTGGTCCGCGCCGAGGGGGACGGCTATCTCTTCTTCGAGGGCCGCGACGACGACGTCATCCTCTCCTCGGGCTACCGGATCGGCCCCTTCGAGGTGGAGTCGGCGCTGCTCTCCCACCCCGCCGTCGCCGAGGCGGCGGCGGTCGCCGCCCCCGACCCGGAGCGCGGCGCCGTTGTCCGGGCGATCGTCGTGCCGCGCGACCGCGAGCCAAGCGAGGAGCTGGCCCGCGAGTTGCAGGAGCATTGCAAGCGCGAGACCGCCCCCTACAAGTTCCCGCGCATCGTCGAGTTCGCCGCCGAGCTGCCGAAGACGACCAGCGGCAAGATCAAGCGGGCGGAGCTGCGAGCCCATCCCGGTAGGGGTTCCACTTAACTTTTTCGAGCTGCGTCTGTGACTACCGACAATGGCTGGCCGCGAAAAAGTACAAGACGTTCCACCCCTACCGGGATGGGCTCCATTGGACGCCGACTAGTCTTGACCGGGTGGAGGAGATCGACCGCAAGCGGATCGCGGCGCTGACCGAGGCCCAGCAGGAGCGCTTCCGCAACGCCACCGGGCAATCCGCGAAGACGTTTGCGCGTGCGGTGAAGGTGATGCCGAACGGCGTCCCCTCCTCCTTCCAGGAGAACGACCCCTGGCCGGTCTACATAGAACGCGGCGAGGGCAGCCGGGTCTGGGACGTCGACGGCAACGAGTACGTCGACTTCCACAACGGCTTCGGCGTGATGTGCATCGGCCACGCCAACCCGGCGGTAGGGGGAGCGGTGAAGGCGCGGATCGACGAGGGGACTCACTTCGCCGCCCCGACCGACGGCTCGATCGCCGTCGCCGAGGAGCTGGTCCGCCGCTTCGGCCTGCCGCAATGGCGCTTCAACAACTCCGGCACCGAGGCGACGATGGACGCCGTCCACCTCGCCCGCGGCGCCACCGGCCGCGACACGATCCTCAAGATCGAGGGCTCCTACCACGGCCACCACGACTCGGTGATGGTCTCCGTCTACCCACCGCTGGAGGCGCTCGGCGCCCGCGACGACCCGGTCAGCGTGCCCTACGGCGGCGGCCTGCCGGCGGCGCTCACCGAGCTGACCCGCGCCGTCCCCTACAACGACGCCGAGGCGCTGGAGAGCGTGCTGGAGAAGATCGGCGACCAGGTCGCCGGGCTGATCATGGAGCCGGCGATGATGAACATCAACATCATCCCGCCCCGCAAGGGCTACCTGGAGCGGGTCCGCGAGCTGACCGCGGAGCACGGAGTGAAGCTGATCTTCGACGAGGTGAAGACCGGCTGCACGATCGCCCCCGGCGGCGCCACGATGCGCTTCGGCATCGTCCCCGACATGATCACCCTGGCCAAGGCGAGCTGCGGCGGCTACCCCGGCGGGGCGATCGGGATGAGCGAGGAGCTGGCGGCGATCGTTACCGACGGCACGGTGAAGCAGTACGGCACCTTCAACGGCAACCCGCTGGTGATGGCGGCCGCCGAGGCGACCCTGACCGGGGTCCTCACCGACGACGCTTACGAGCGCCTCGAGGCGACCAACCGGCGCCTGCTCGACGGCTGCCAGGCGCTGATCGATTCATACGGGCTGCCCGCCTACACCGAGGGCCTCGGCGCCAAGGGTTGCGTGATCTTCTCGCCGAGCAGGCTGTACGAGTACCGCGACTACCTGAGCCAGGTCGACGACGAGCTCTCGACCCTGGCCTGGCTCTACCACATGAACCACGGCGTCTTCATGACGCCCGGGGTCGAGGAGGAGTGGACGCTCTCGATCGCCCACTCAGACGAGGACCTTCAGCGCTACCTCGACGCCTTCGAGGCCTTCGCGCGCGACCTCGCCGCGTAGTGCCTATCCCGCCAGCGCCTCGTCGATGGAGATGGGTTTGCCGAGATGGAAGCCCTGCGCCAGGTCGACGCCGTATTCGCGCAGCATCTGCGTGGTGGCGTCGTCCTGGACGTACTCGGCGATTGTCGTCTTGCCCAGGCCCCGCGCGATCTGGACGATCGCCTGCACGGTGAGCTGGTCGGCGTCGCTGCGGGGCATGTCGCGGACGAAGGCGCCGTCGATCTTGATCACGTCGAAGGGGATCTGTTTCAGGTAGTGGAACGACCCGAACCCGGCACCGTAGTCGTCGATCGCCACCTGGCAGCCGAATTCGGTCAGCCGGTCGGCGAACCCAGCGGCCGCCTGGTAGTCGTCGACCCGCGCCGTCTCGGTGATCTCGAAGGTGCAGCGCGAGGGGTCCGCGTCGCCTTCGTCGAGCCGGCGTTCGATGAACTCGATCACCGAGACGTCGGTGAGCGAGGCGCCGGAGAGGTTGACGTGCAGGGAGACCGGCTGGCCGGCCCGCTCGCGCTCGGCCAGCAGCTCCAGAGCGCGGGCGACGACCCAGCGGTCGAGCTCCTGGACCATCCCCGAGCGCTCCGCCGTCTCGATGAAGGAGGCGGCCGGCAGCAGCTCGCCGTCCTCGCCGGTCATCCGCAGCAGCAGCTCGTAGCGCTCGATCACGCCGGAGGCGAGGCTGCGGATCGGCTGCGTGTGGAGACTAAGCCGGTCGTGGGTGAGCGCTTCGCGGATCCTCGCGGTGGTGGTCTGGGCGCGGCGCTGGCGGCGTCGCGGCGCGCCCGGGTCCTGGTAGAGGGCGATCTGGTTGCGCCCCTCCTCCTTGGCCTGGTACATCGCCTGGTCGGCGGCGACCAGCACGGCCTCCGCGCCGATGTCGCGTTTCCCGCCGAACATCGTGATCCCGACGCTGATCGTGGCGCTCTCGGCCTCGGGCGCCGGTGCCGCACTCTCGGCCACCTGGGCCCGCAGGTCCTCGCCCAGCTGCAGCGCCCCGGCGGTGTCGGTCTGCGGCACCAGGACCGCGAACTCGTCGCCCGAGAGGCGAGCGACGATGTCGGTGGCGCGCACCCGCTCGCACATGATCGCGGCGATCTGGCGGAGCAGGTTGTCGCCGACGTGGTGGCCGAGCGAGTCATTGACGGCCTTGAGCCCGTCGATGTCGATGATCATCACCGCGCCCTGGCCGCCGTAGCGGGCGCTGAAGGAGACGTACTGGTCGACCTCGGCGCGGAAGCGGCGGCGGTCGAGCAGGCCGGTGAGCGAGTCGTGATCGGCGATGTAGCGAAGTTCCGCCTCGGTCTTCTCGGCCTTGGCGAGGGCGCTGACCACGATTTTCCGATCGCCGGGATCGAGCTTGCCGAGCACGGCGTCGATCGCCGGATCGCTCTGCGTGAGGAGCCGCTCGTTCGTCACTTACTGAAGGTAGACCCTCCCAGGTGCAAATCGATGCGGCGATAAGCCGATTTTGGCCCTGCGCCCTATTTTCGGTGATCGCCGACCCCCAATAGTGAGCGTTGAGGCGTCCACGGGTAGCCTGGGAGTCATGGCCAACCGCCTGGCCCAGGAGACCAGCCCGTACCTGATTCAGCACCAAGACAACCCGGTGGACTGGTACCCATGGGGCCCCGAGGCGCTGGCCCGGGCTCGGCGGGAGGACCGCCCGATCCTGCTCTCGGTCGGTTACTCCGCCTGCCACTGGTGCCACGTGATGGAGCGCGAGTCCTTCGAGGACCCCGAGACCGCCGCCTACATGAACGAGCACTTCGTCAACGTCAAGGTCGACCGCGAGGAGCGCCCGGACGTCGACGCCCTCTATATGGAGGCCGTGCAGGCGATGAGCGGCCAGGGCGGCTGGCCGATGACCGTCTTCCTCGACCCCGAGGGAGTGCCCTTCTACGGCGGCACCTACTTCCCGCCCGACGAGGGCCGCGGCATGCCGAGCTTCCGGATGGTGATGGAAGCGGTGGTCCAGGGCTTCGCCCACAAGCGCGAGGAGCTGCGGGAGGGAGGGGCCAGAATGCGGGCGCATCTGGGCGCGATCGGGCAGGTCGCGCCGGCCGCCGAGGCGCCGGGCGCCCGCCTCCTCGACGAGGCGGTCGCGGCCCTGCGCGCCCGCGCCGATCGCGAGCACGGCGGCTTCGGCGGCGCGCCGAAGTTTCCCCCCGCCTCCGCGCTGGAGCTGCTGCTCGCGCGAGGGGAGCGGGAGATCGTCGAGACTACCCTCGACGCGATGCTGGCCGGCGGCGTCTACGACCAGCTCGGCGGCGGCTTCGCCCGCTACTCGGTGGACGCCGTCTGGCTCGTCCCTCACTTCGAGAAGATGCTCTACGACAACGCCCTGCTCGCCCGCGCCTACCTGCACGGCTGGCAGGCGCTCGGCCACGATCGCTACCGGCGAATCTGCGAGGAGACGCTCGACTGGGCCCTGCGCGAGATACGCGGCCCGGAGGGCGGCTTCTACTCGGCCCTCGACGCCGACTCCGAGGGCGAGGAGGGCCGTTTCTACGTCTGGACGCCGGACGAGGTTCGCGAGGTACTCGGCGACGGCGCGCAGGCCGCGATCGACTTCTACGGAGTCGGCGAGCGGGGCAACTTCGAGGGTCGCAGCATCCTCCACCTGGCGAAGGGCGCCGCGGCGGCCGAGCCGCCCGGCCTCGCCGAAGCGCGCCGCGCCCTCTACGAGGCGCGGGCGAAGCGAGCCTGGCCGGGGCTCGACGACAAGCGCCTCACCTCCTGGAACGCCTTGACGATCACGGCGCTGGCCGAAGCGGGCGCGATCCTGGATCGCGACGAGTACCTCGACGCAGCCCGGGACTGCGCCCGCTTCGTGCTGGAGTCGCTGCGCGACGGCGAAGGGCGGCTGCTGCGCACCTACAAGGATGGGAAGGGCCGGCTGAACGCCTACCTGGAGGACCACGCCTTCCTGCTCGAGGCGCTGCTGGCGCTCTACGAATCGACCCTTGAGCGGCACTGGTTCGAGCAGGCCCAGGCTCTCGCCGAGACGACGATCGCCCGCTTCGGCGACCCTGAGAGGGGCGGCTTCTTCTCCACCTCCGACGACCACGAATCCCTGATCGCCCGCCGCAAGGAGATAGGAGACCACCCGATCCCCTCCGGGAACAGCTCCGCCGCCTTCGGCCTACTGCGCCTCGCCGCCCTGACCGGCAACCGCAAGTACGAACGGCACGCCGAGGAGATCTTCCGCCTCTTCGCCAAGCCCGCGGCCCAAAACCCCGAGACCTTCGCCCACCTCCTAAGAGCCCTCGACTTCCACCTCTCCCCCACCAAGGAGGTAGCCCTCGTCGGCGACGACCTCGACGAGCTATCCCGAGTCGTGCGCTCGAAATACCGCCCCCATCTCGCCCAAGCCGGCGGCCCCGAGGGCACCGAAGCGCCTCCCCTCCTCCAGGGACGCACGACCACCGACGGCCAGCCCACCGCCTACGTCTGCGAGCACTTCACGTGCCAAGCCCCGGTCACGGACCCCCAAGCTTTGGACGACCTTCTCTGACGATGGGAAGGGGCGGGGGTGCCCCTCTCCGGGAGACTTTGGGAGCGACCACCTTCCGCACCCTGCACCCCTGCCGGCCGGACGCGGTCTCCCGGCGAGGGGCACCCCCGCCCCCACCACCCCACCGTCAGAGAATCGGCAGGAACTGCTCGATCTCGTAAGGCGTCACCTGCACCCGGTAGTCGTCCCACTCCTGCCGCTTGATCTCGACGAAGCGCCGAAACGTGTGCTCGCCGAGCGTCCGCAGCACCAGCTCGGAGTCGGCGGCAACCTCGATCGCCTCGCCGAGCGTCGCCGGCAGCTGCTCGATCCCGCGCTGCGACAGCTCCTCGGGCGAGAGGTGGTAGAGGTTCTGCTCCATCGGCTCGGGCAGCTCGTAGCCCTTCTCGATCCCTTCCAGGCCCGCTTGCAGCATGCTGGCGAAGCAGAGGTAGGGGTTGCAGGCGGGGTCGGGGCAGCGCAGCTCGGCCCGCGTCGCGTTCTCCTTACCGGGGTGGTAGAGCGGCACCCGGATCAGCGCCGAGCGGTTGCGGCGCGACCAGGCGAGGTAGACCGGCGCCTCGTAGCCCGGGACGAGGCGCTTGTAGGAGTTGACCCACTGGGCGAAGAGCGGCGAGATCTCGCGGGCGTGCTTGAGCTGGCCGGCGATGAAGGCCTTCGCCGTGGCGGAGAGGAAGTACTGGTCGTCGGGATCGAAGAAGGCGTTCTTACCGTCTTTGGTCAGCGACTGGTGGACGTGCATCCCCGACCCGTTCTCGCCGAACAGCGGCTTCGGCATGAAGGTCGCGTGCCAGCCGTATTTCATCGCGTACTCCTTGACCACGATCCGGTAGGTCATGCAGTCGTCGGCCATCGCCAGCGCGTTCTTGTAGCGCATGTCGACCTCGTGCTGGGAGGGGCCGACCTCGTGGTGGGTGTACTCGACGTGTATGCCCATCTTCTCCAGGGCAAGGACGGTCTCGCGGCGCAAGTCGGAGCCGGCGTCCAGCGTGGTCAGGTCGAAGTAGCCGCCCTCGTCGAGGACCTCGGGCACGCCGCTCGGCGGCTTTGCCGAGCGGAAGTAGAAGTACTCCAGCTCGGGACCGATGTTGAAGGCGTCGAAGCCCATCTCCTCGGCGCGCTTGAGAGCGCGGCGCATGATCCAGCGCGGGTCGCCCTCGTAGGCGTCGCCTCCGGGAACCCTGATGTCGCAGAACATTCGGGCGACGGCGTTCTCCTGCTCGGGGCGCCAGGGGATCAGGGCGAAGGTCGAGGGGTCGGGCATCGCGATCATGTCCGACTCCTCGATCGGGTTGAAGCCGGTGATCGAGGAGCCGTCGAAGCCCATGCCGCCGTCGAAGGCGTCCTCCAGCTCCGCGGCGTTGATCGAGAAGCTCTTCAGCTGGCCCAGCACATCGGTGAACCAGAGGCGGACGAAGCGCACGTCGCGTTCCTTGACGATCTGCACGACGTCAGCGGCACTCGTCGGTTGCTCTGCCATTCCGGCCTCCTTGCTCGTGGGCGCCTAGATGAATCTGGAGTCTGTCTGAAAGTGTGCGCAAACGTCCGGTGGCAGCGGCGCCTGCCGGCTTCTCAGCCAGGCTCCAGGCGCCCCGCCTGAACCACAAGGGGTGCAGCCGACGTAATGCGGGTATAGGACGACCTTGCAAGAGCGTCTGAAACTCGGTATAACTTACTTCAGGTAAGTTATCGGCTGAAAGTAAAGTAAAGGCCACGTAAAGGCTCTGCGAAGCGGAATCGACAGAGCCGGAAGCAGGTAGCGACGTGACGGTAAAAACAGACGTGAGCAGATTCCAGATCCACGACGAGCTGACGGCGCCCGATGAGAGCGCGCCGCTGATCAAGAGCATCCAGGCGGCGGGCGGCGGCGTGACCAAGTTCGTCGGCGTTCTCGCCGGCGCCCCGGCCGTGCTCCGTGCATACACGCGGATGCGCTCGGAGCTTCGCGGCGGCGTCCTGCCCCAGGCGACGCGGGAGCGGATCGCCCTGGCGGTCGCCGAGTACCGCGAGGACAACTACAGCATCGCCCAGCACGCGAAGTCGGCGCGGCGCGCCGGCCTCGGCCTCGACGAGGTCTCGCGGGCCCGCAGCTTCAGCTCCGCGGACGCCAAGGAGGTGGCGCTGCTGGAGTACCTGAAGACGGCGCTGGAGGCCGACGGCCCCCCGCCCGTCCACCTCCATGAGGAGGCGCGGGAGATCGGCTGGAGCGACGAGGAGATCCTCGAGGCGGTCGCGCACCTGGCGCTCAACGAGTTCCAGAGCCTGATCGCAAGCGCGGCGGCGCTGCCGAAAGACCAGGCGACTCCCACAGTGCTGCCCTCAGCGGCGTAGGCGCGCGAGGAACGCTGAGGGTTAGCCCTCTACGATCGTAGCTGTGTAGAGGAGGCGGGCTGTGCTGTAGCGGCAGCCGTAGGTGGCGCGCTGGCCGACCTTTTGCTGCGGTTCGCCCTGGCGGACGTCGGCCGAGTTGACGCACTTACCCGGCGCCCGGCTGGCGCGCCAGACGTTGTTGGCGGGAAGCCCCTGGGCGAATGCCGGGGCCCAGGTCGGGACGGTCAGGGCGACGATGTCGCCCTGTTCGACCTCGAGCGAGGCGCCGAACTTGACCGTCTGCCCCAAGTACGGGCTGAGCACATGGATCGACCCCTGGCTGCGCAGGTTGTAGCGGGGCGGGTTGGTTCCGGGAACGCGCCGCAGGATCGCCAGCCGCGCCTCGGGCGGCATGCCGAAGAAGCCGTTGAAGAAGGAGCGCTGGCTGCCGGTCGGCTGCGCGAGCGTCAGCGTCCAGGCCGTGACCTTGCCGTCCCTGGGGACGCGGAAGGGAAGCTTGGTCTGGTTGTTGCTGACCTGGAAGCCGGTGACGCTGCCGACCGCTTGGCACGGCAGATCCGGGCAGGAGGGATCGGGCGTGGTCGCCGTGCTGCCGAGGACCACCGTGGTCCGCGAGGTCGTCGCCGCCCCGGCGCCGGCGACCAGCGCGACCAGGATCGCCAGGGAACCCCCGAGCACCCCTGCCGCCAGCAACCGCGAAGACCTCGCCATCCCCATGCTCCTCTCGTCGAAAGTCCAGCCTTGGCGGTGAAGCCTAACCGCAGCGCCGGCCGGATCGAGGTCGCGCGGGCGAAAGCCAGCCGTACGCTCAGCCGCTCTCGGCGGACTGCTGCGCGATCGCGTAGCGGATCCTCGCCGAGCCATCGAAGTGGAGAACCCGGCGGGCGCCGTTGGTCAGGTCCCAGGCGTTGCCGTGGGTGTAGGGACCGCGATCGATCACCCGGGTGATCAGATAGTGGCCGTGATAGGCGAACTTGACCGCGGTGCCGCAGGGCAGGTCGCGATGGGCGACCCCGATCGTCCGCGGTTGCAGGGTCTGCCCGCAGGCGGTCCGGTGGCCGTAGAAGCCGGGGCCGTACCAGGTGGCGCCGGCTTCGCGCATCGAGCTGAAGGCGACCCCTTCTGCGCTGGGAGGGTTGCCATAGGCGACGCTCGAGACGCCGCCGGTCGCCGCCTGTGCCGGGACGGCGCCGAGGGCCGCCGCCCCGCAGAGAGCCGCGAGAGCCGCTTGGCGCACGCGCCGCCGCGAGCGCCTGCGCATTGCGCGCTCCCCTCGTGGGTAATCTTGCCGCTCGTGGCGGTCTGTTCCTGCCTTCATCGCTCTTTCCGACGCTTACGGGGTTAGCTGACGGGCTCGCGCTGAAAGAGCTGCGCTACGCGGCAGATGCCGGCGATTCGCCCCAACCAATGGGTCCCCCGCTCCCCGCGATATGTAGGCGGGGACTCAGCGGAAGTCGCGGCAGGTTAGCAAACGCTAAGACAGAAAAACGTGAAGAAATTGGGAAAGGCCCCCGAGGGGGCCTTTCCGTTAGCGGGCCTGTAAGCCGGATCCTGTCGAGAACGGCCATCTATCTCTCCGGGATTGGAACCGGAGGGACCGCCGAGACGGTCCTGCGACCTACCTGAGCCTCGCCGGGCAGGGTCGTCGGCTCTGCTTGGCCTTGCACCGGGCGGGGTTTGCCTGGCCGCCGCGTCGCCGCGACGCCGGTGCGCTCTTGCCGCACCATTTCACCTTTGCCTGTACGCGGCTCACGTGTGGCCGCGCCATCGGCCGTGTATTTCTGTGGCACTTTCCCGCGGGTTTCCCCGGGTGGGCGTTTACCCACCGCCCTCGCCCTGTGGTGTCCGGACTTTCCTCGAGGGGTTTTCTCTCCCCGCGACCGTCCAGCCCGCTTACGCATGGTAAACCTTGGTCGGCCCGCTGCAAACCTGCGCAGCAGGCGGGCCTAAACCTTGCGGAAGACTCCTACCACTCGCCCCAGGATCGTCGCGTCGGTGGTGCGGATCGGCTCCATCGTCTCGTTCTCGGGCTGGAGGCGGACGTGGTCGGCCTCGCGGTAGAGGCGCTTCACCGTCGCCTCGTCGCCGATCAGGGCGACGACGATCGCGCCATCCTCGGCTTCGTCCGCAGGCCGCACGACCACGTAGTCCCCCTCGAAGATGCCCGCCTCCACCATGCTTTCGCCGCGCACCTGGAGGATGTAGTCGCCATCCTCGCCGCCGATCACGTCGGGGATCTCGATGTACTCCTCGATGTTCTCCTCGGCGAGGATCGGCTCCCCCGCCGCAACCTGGCCGACCAGCGGCAGCCCGCCGCTCGGCATGATCGTCCGCTTGGCCTTATCGATCAGCAACTCGATCGCCCGCGGCTTCGACGGGTCGCGGCGCAGCAGCCCGATCTTCTCCAGGTTGGCCAGGTGCGCGTGGACGGTCGAGGACGAGTGCAGCCCAACCGCCTTGCCGATCTCGCGCACGGTCGGCGGGTAGCCCGTCTTCGCGGCGTACTTGCCGATGAAGTCGAAGATCTCCTTCTGGCGCTTGGTCAGGTCCAGGTCCACGTTCGCTCCCCACCCCTGTTCACGGTCCCAGCAGCCAGACACCTGGCCGACCGCTTGTCGAAAATCATCTCGAACACGTGTTCGTAGGCTACCGCCTCCTCCGGACGCCGACAAGGCGCCCCGCCCCGCGCCTCTCCCCCACAGCGCCAAGCATCTAGAATCGGCCGCCCTCGAGCGGCTGTGGCGGAACTGGTAGACGCGCAAGGTTGAGGGCCTTGTGCCCCTTACGGGGCGTGGAGGTTCGAATCCTCTCGGCCGCACTCATATCGCCCTGCAAATCAGGGATTCCCCACCCACGAGCCGCCGGGCCGACCCCGCGGCTTGTGGGTGGCCGTGGACAGTCCGTGGACAGTTCTTGCGGCTCGCTCGCCGGGCCGAGCCCCCCGGGGGCACGTCGCCGGGCTGGCACGTATGTCCGATGTGAGGAGCGCGTTGCCACACTTTCCGCTTCGACCGCGCGCTCGGCGATGAGCCAGTCGCTGCGAGACGCCGACTACGTGGCCCAGCGCCTTGGCGTGCCGGTCAGCTGGGTCTACCGGGCCGCGCGGCGCGGTGCGCTGCCATCGGTGCGCTGCGGGCGCTACCGACGCTTCGACGAGCGCGATGTCGAGCGCTGGATCGAGGAGCGACGCAGGGCCGAGGGCGCCACCACGAGGAGCTGAAAGGAGCCCTTGATGATTCAGATATCGATCCGCAGGCTGTCGAGAGAGTGTCGTCGGGCGCTTCCCGTCTGGAGTCGCCTTCTCGCCCGCACCTACCTGGATCTACGGACTCGGTGGGCTGCCTTCCAACGCGGGCACCTGCCGCACCCGAAGTCCCGACATCTGGTCCCCGAACTCAGCGTTCGCGAGCTGAAGGCAATCCTCACCGCTGCTCGCCGCCTCGGCGGTCCTTATGGATCCGGCGACGGCGTGCTGCTCGAGGCCGCCGCCGCCAGCAAGCGGCTGCGCGTGGGTGAGCTGCTGGCGCTGCGCTGGGGAGACATCGACTGGACAAGCGCCACCTTCTGCGTGGAGCGGGTCTTGCGCGAGGGGGCGCTCGAGGCCCCCAAGTGTGGGCGAGCCCGCGACGTGCGGCTCGCCCCGCACACCCGCCGTTCGCTGCTCCGCCACCGCGCCTCACTCGCTCGGCGGGGACCCGAGGATCTGGTCTTTCCGGATCCGACAGAGGGCAGCTTCCTCGATGTGCGGTGCCTCGGCCGCCGTTTTCAGGCCGTGCTGCGGCGTACCGCCTTCCCGGCGATGGCCCTATCTCAGCTGTCTTTGGCGTTCAAGGCGCCTTGGTGGAGCCGCTACCTATGACCGTCGCCGCGACGCTTACCGCGCCGGAGCGCGAGTGTGCTGGCGACAACACGTCCCCCAGCAAGGGCCCGAACAAGCGCCAACGCAGGGGCGCTCCCAAACGCAAGAAGCCGGCCGGGCGACGAGGATACGGCACCGGAACCCTCTATACGAAAACCGACGCCGAGGGTCGCGAGTGGTGGTACGGGCGCTGGTGCAACGGCTCCAGCCGGCCACATCGCAAGATCGGCCTCGTCCGCGTCCGAGGCAGCGAAGAGGGGTTGACGCGCACCGAGGCGGAGAGGGCCTTGCGCCAGCTGATGGAGAGCGAGCAGCCGAAGCCCATCGGGGCCGAGGTCCCTGTCGCCGACGCCGGCGATCGCCTCCTGCGCCATCTCGAGGCCAAGGGCCTCAAGCCGACGACCCTAAGCACCTACCGATCGACGCTGAGAACGCATCTTCGGCCGCCTCCGCTCGGGGAGCTCGCGCTCCACGAGGTCGATCCCGAGGCCGTCGAAGAGCTGATCGCGACGATGCGCGGCGACGGCAAGGCACCGAAGACGATCGCCAACACCTTCAGGCTGCTCCACCAGATCTTCGTCTTCGGCAAGCGCAAGCGGTGGTGTCGGGAGAATCCCTGCGCAGACGTCGACTCCCCCGTGGTCGAGCGAAGCAGCGACATCCGCTTCCTCGACCGGGAGGAGCTCTCGGCGCTGCTGCGCGCCGTCGACATCGAGGAGCTGCCGTTCGGGTCCACCGACCGGGCGCTCTTCCTCACGGCGGCGATGACCGGCCTGCGCCAGGGCGAGCTACTCGGCCTGCGCTGGCGCGATGTCGACTGGGGGGCGAGCAAGATCCGGGTGCGCCGCAACTACGTCCGGGGCCACTGGGTCGTGCCCAAGTCCCGCCGCGGCTCGCGCGCCGTTCCCCTCGCCGACCAGGTCGCCGGCGAGCTCGGCCGCCATTTCAAGCGCTCCGCCTATCAGGACGACGACGATCTCGTCTTCGCCCACCCCGAGAAGGGAACCGTGCTCGACCACGGTGCTCTGGGCAGGCGTTTCAAGAGGGCCTTGAAGGCGGCCGGGGTACGTCCGGTCCGCTTCCACGACCTGCGCCACACCTTCGGAACCAGGATGGCCGCCGAAGGCGTGGCGATGCGGCGCCTTCAGGAGTGGATGGGCCACGCCGACCTCAAGACGACCCAGATCTACGCCGACTACGAACCGAGCGACGATGAGCGCAAGGT
>Ga0137371_10002674_pt1 | contig 14237 bp, 12 predicted proteins | sample SagtaG_7_FD_104919 | JGI IMG/M metagenome (GOLD analysis project Ga0137371, IMG submission 104919) | Vadose zone soil microbial communities from Sagehorn Ranch, Mendocino, California, USA - Sage1_R_40_16 metaG | ecosystem: Environmental > Terrestrial > Soil > Vadose zone | place: USA... | reverse complement strand
CACGAGGCGCATTGGGATGTCGTCGTGCTGCAGGAGCAGAGCCAGATCCCCTCGTTTTCGCCCGATTACCGCGCTCGCGAGTTCGACCCGTACGTGCGAACGCTCGTGCAGAAGATCGAGGACGCCGGCGCGCGCCCGATGCTGTTCGAGACCTGGGGCTACAGGACGGGCGACCGCCGGAATCTTCCCGGCGACACGTTTGTGCAGATGCAGGCACGCCTTGGGTGGGGCTACGCGGACGCGGCCAGGGCCGTCCACGCCCCGATCGCCCCGGTCGGCCCCGCCTGGTTGGCGGCGCTCTCCACCCGGCCGCAACTCGACCTCTGGGCGGACGACGGCAAGCATCCGAGCCGGCTCGGCTCGTACCTCGCCGCGTGCGTCTTCTACGCGACGCTGACGAACAGAAATCCGATCGGCAACGAGTTCACGGACGGCTTGGACGAATCGGACGCGCGCTTCTTGCAGCGCGTCGCGTGGGAAGTCACCCGCTCCCGCTACTAGGCCGGCGGCACGGCCAGCTGCGTCCAGACGGTTCCGTCCTCGACGGGCGCCGGACAGCTCGGCTCGCGGGTCGTGATGCTCGCAACGATGCAGACGTCCGAGAAGCCGTGCCCCACGACCACGGAGAGATGCCGGTCGAAGACGCCTTCGGCATCCGGCGCGAGCGACCACTCGGCGAGCACTCGCGTCGGCCGGCCGGACATGATCCCGTACACGCGCAACGTCATCGAGCGCGACGGCCGCCGCGGCAGGTTGGTCGCCTTCAGCCTGATCAGCACGCGCGGCGCACGCACGAACGTCTCCCAGTCGACCGCCAGTTGCGGCCGCTCCTGCGGCCGCGGAATGTGCACGCGCACACAGCCGGTCGTGTTGCCGTCGGTGTAACAGTCCTTCGGCTCGTCACCGACCCACACGCGCGCGCCGACGTCGTCGAAGTCGCCGGCCGGCAGCGGCACGTCGACGGTCTCGGCGACGTTGCCGGAGCTGTCCGGGCCGAGTGAGGCGCCGTAGAGCGGCTGTCCGGGCTTCCAGGTCAGCTGCCCGCGGTCGTCGGTCGCCCGCAGCAGTTGCTCGACCTCCACGACGAGATGGTCGCTCGAGCGGAGGCCCGTTCCGTGGACGGAGATGCCGACCACCGAGCCGCGCTTCGGCGTGACGGTGATGCTCGGCTGCGGCCGGTCGCCCCATGTCTTCACGCCCGCGTAGACCGTGAAGACGAGGCCCGCGCCGAGCAGGACCAGGCCCAGGTAGAGCGTGTGCCGCTCTTCCTTCGAGTTCTCGCGCAGCCCGAACGCCGCGACGGCACCGAAGAACACCGCGAGCGCCGCGCAGCCGAAGGCGGCGAACGTTGCGAGCGCATGGTCTCGCGCCATGCGTCCAACGAGGTCGCCCGTGATCGCGAGCGCCGTCAGGAGAGCGCCGAGTGCCGGGAGCGCTGCGAGGAGGAATCGTGCGGCGCCCTGTGCGTCCTTCCCGACCGGGAGGAGCCTCGGCATCCCGTTCGACGCTACTCCGGAGTCGTTACGGAACGATCAGGAGTGCGTGCGGAATTCGCGCGCCCCCGGCGACGTTCGCGGCCGCGCAGGGCAGCCTGCGACATTCTGGGGTCTGACCCCTGGGTCAGACCCCTGCAGTTCAGCGGACGGCGACATTCTGGGGTGTGACCTCAAAGGGGACGAGCCCCGCCCCGAGGAGAGAGGGGCGGGCTCGTTGCTGGCGCTACTTCTTGAACCAGGCCTCCGCGTTGTAGCTCGGGCCCTGACTCGTCGGGTTGTCGACCATCCCGCCGACGTTCGTCTTGTAGACGAGGTACGTCGGGCGCTGGAACAGGGGGATCATCGGCACGTCGGTCGCCAGCACCTTGCCTGCTTTCACGATCAGCGCAAGTCGCTTGGCGTCGTTCAGCTCCCGGTCGGACTGCGAGAGCCACTTCGTCACCGTTCGGTTGCAGTACTCGGTGTAGTTGCTCGCACTCCCGCACGAGAACGTGCTCACGACGTAGTGCGGATCGACCGTCACGAGCTGCGTGAACATCGCCAGGTCGAAGTTGTGATCCGGCAGGTGGCTCCCGAAGAGCGTGCCGGCCGGAACGAACCCGTTCCTCAGCTCGATGCCCGCCTTCTGCGCCTGGTCCTGGAAGATCGTGAACGCCAGAGTGCGCAGCGCGTTGCCGGACGTCGACTCGAACAGGAACGACACCTTCGTGCCGTTGCAGCTGTAGATGCCGTCGCCGCCCTTCGAGCAGTTGTGGGCACGCATCAGGCTCTCGACCTTCGCCGGGTTGTAGTTCCACTTGGCGAAGTTGTTCGCGTAGCCCTTCTCGCCGTGCAGCCGCACGAGGCTCTGCAGCGGGCCGACGCTCGGGTTGAGCGTGCCGTAGAGCGCGTGGGCCGCGGCCGTGCGGTTGACCGCGGTGATCAACGCCTGGCGGAGCCAGCGCTGCTTCGCGAGCGGATTGCCCTTCGAGCCCTGCTCGATCTCGATGTGCTCCCAGGACAGGCTCTGGTGGGTAACGACCTTGAGCCCCGACTGGTTCTGCAGGTCCGCGAGCGCGAGCTGCGGCTGCGGATAGATCGCATCGACCTCGCCGGAGCGGATCGCCTGGATCTCCGCGTTCGTGTTCGTGATGAAGCGGAACACGATCGAGTTCAGCTTCGCCGGCTTGCCATACCAGCCGCGCGTGTTCTTCGACAGCGTGATCCCGGAGCCGCGGTCGAAGCGCGTGAGCAGGAACGGCCCGTCTGCGATCGGTGCGTTCGCCTTCTTCGGGTTGCAGATGCAGTCGTTCCAGACAGTCAGCATGTCCGTCCCCTGCAGGGCGTGGCGCGGCAGGATGTAGCCGAACAGGTTCTTCCAGCCGGCGAAGTTCCGCTTGTAGGTCACCTTCACGACCTTGCCGTTGCCGACGACGCTGCGGATGTCCTGCCAGCCGAGTGGATCGATGTGATCCTTGTACTTCGGATTCAGCGTGGTTTGCCAGGTGAACTTCCAGTCTTTGCCTGTCACCTGGACGCCGTCGCTCCACCTCGCGTTCTTGCGGATGTAGTACGTGACCCGCTGCGGGTTCTTCTGGAACGTGAACCGGCTGATTAGGTCGTTCTGATACGTGAACTTCGGTGTGAACAGGAACGCGCCGCGGATCACCGGCGTCTGGAACATGACGTTCCAAAACGCGTTGCAGTCCACGTCCAGGATCAGGTTCAGGCACCAGTCCGGACCGCCGCCCTGCTCCGCCCCGAAGACCAGTGTGCCCGCGGAGGCACGTTCCGGTCCACTCACTCTCGCCGAGCCGTTCGCCGCCAGCGCAAGCGCTGCGAGCACCACCCCGGTGACGAGCCAGAGCTTCCGTCGATGCATCGATCCCTCCTTGTCAGGCCTCGATCTGCGAGCCGGAACGCGCAAACGTCGAGCAAACCGCCGTGATCGCAGCGAGGCGCATTACGCCAACCGAGACTCGCGATCGCGCAACGGGTTAGCGCGCATAACGAGGTCGAATCAGGCGATCAAGAAGCGCGTCGCAGAAACGCCGAAGGCGCACGGGTCATGCGCCTTCGGCACGGATGTGAGTAGAAGCGCCGACGTCCGGTAAAGACGCAAACGCACTCCGTCGAACATAGTCGGGCGCGACGCCATTGCGCGTCGCGTTTCCTTATCGACGTTTTTGAAGCTGCAATCAGCCTCCGATGACCGCCTCGGCCCGAGCGACTGCGCGGTCGTGCCAGATCCTTCCGGCGACGCGCCGGGTTGCCGCGACAAATGCCTGCAGGCACGGCGCCGTGGCCAGGTCGTGCGTCCAGGCGAGCGCGATGATGCGCGGCGGCAGGGCGGGCTCGAATGGGAGCACGTCGAGCGAGCCGGACAGCAGCTCCGCGGCGAGTCGCGGAATCAGGGCCGCGCCGAATCCCGCCGCGACGAAGCCCTGCACGACGTTGTTGTCATCGGAGCGCAGCACGAACTGCGGTTCGATTCCGCTCGCACGCAAGTGGTCGATCACGCGCTGCGTGCTGCCCGAGCTCTTGAAGGTGATCAGCTTGAGCCCGCGCAGCTCTGCGGGTCGGACGGACTCCTGCAGCGGCGTGCGGCGACCGTTGCGCGGCACGACGAGCACGTACTCGTCGACGGCCAGCGCTTCCTTCTGCAGGCCGCGGTCGAAGCGAAGCGGCAGATCGACGAAGCACGCGTCCAGCTCGCCGCGGTCGAGCGAGGCGACGAGACGGACGTCGCCGGGGCAATCGTCCAGCACGAGCTCCACGTGCGGCGCCTTCCGCCCGAGCTCGCGCATGACGTGGGGGAGGAGGTGCGCCGCCACGCTCTGGTAGACGCCGACGCGGAGCCGCGTGGTGCCGGCTTCCGCATCGAGCTCCGCCTCCGCGGTCGCGAGGCTGGCCTGGATCGCGCGTGCATGGACGAGCAGGCGTTCGCCCGCTTCCGTCAGCGTCAGCGGCTGCGAGACGCGAGGGCGGTTGACGAGCTGCGTGCCGACGATGCGCTCGAGCGCTGCGAGTTGCTGGCTGACGGCGGGCTGTGAGTACCCGAGACGGCGCGCGGCCCCGTGGAAGGACGCCTCTTCGGCGAGGGCCTGAAGCGCGGCCAGGTGGCGGACCTCGATCCCGTGCCAAGCGGTCCGCCCCACGCTTTCGGTCATCTCCGCTCCCTTAGCTGCGCCGCCACGGGCCCAGGGGATATCTGGCCCGATATCGATCCGACGCCGTCCTGGCGCTTTAGTTAGTGAAGCTTGGCCTTCAGGCCGGCCCCCTCACCGGCGTCCTCGTTGCTTGCGATCACAGCAACGGGCAAATGGTCGGGTGAGTGGTTGCCGTGCTCCACTTCCGACTGCGACTAGCACGTAACGCGCGGTCAATTACTGCGCGACCGTCAACTCGAGCGCGCCGCTGTCGCAATTGCCGTCCCAGCCGGTGTCCCAAACGAAATAGATGCTTTCCCCCAGCGAGGCGTCGACGGCTACGTTGAAGCTCGCCGACCCGCCGGCGGGAAGAGCGCCGCTCTGAAGAACGGTCGCGCCTTTGTCAATGGACCAAAGGGCTCCACTGCCGACCGCGCACTCGTTGAGACTCGGTAGCCGAATCGTCCCCGTGACGGTGACTCGGCCGGTGACCGGGCTCCGCCAGCCAAGCACTGCGTTCCTCCCGTAACCCTGGACGCGACCGCCCCAGGGGTGCAGGATCAGCATCTGAGGTGAGACCACCGTCGCGACGACGAGGTTGACGAAACCGGGCAGCACCCAGCTCTGACGGTTCGCATCGGTGATTTCGTACTTGAGGAACAGATGGTAGGTCGCGGGGTCGTGGGCGAAGGTGTCGCTGTAGAGGTAACTCCAGGTGGTTTCTCCCCATGCATCGGGACCCGGATTCCGGTTGTTCGGAGCGAGGAAAAAGTCGGCATCGGCATTCCAGCTCCGTGTTGCCGGCAACGCCTGCCAGTCGGGCTGCTCTCCGTCGACGCCCCGCTCCACCAGCGGCCGTTCGCCGGTTCCGTCGGCATTTACCACATACAACTGGCACGCGGCTGGCGAGGAGGCACAAGCGCGAAAAACGATCTTGTCGCCTCCGGGCGACCAGGCTGGGCTCGATTCCCCTCTACCCGGCGTCGCGGTCAACCGTTTCAAGGCGCGCCCGTTCGCATTGACGAGGTACAGGTCACTCTCGGTCCCGTTGCTTCGCACGAAGACAATGCCGGCACCCGCTGGCGACCAGGCCGGCTGGGAGTCGAGGCCGGGGCCGCTCGTGAGACGCTTAAGGCGCCTACCGCCCAGCGTCATCTTGAACAGGTGACCGCTCCGCCCGAAGACGAGCCACCGGCCCGTGGGGGCCGTAGCAGGATCGTAGTCAGAACGGCGGTTTCGCGTTAGACGCCGCGCTACTCCGGATGCGGAATCGAGCGAGTAGATCTCGGCGCTTGCGCCCGTCCCGCGCTGAAACACGATGCCCAAACCGTCTTTGGTCCAGCTGGGATGAAGATCCGGAACGGCGTTCTGTGTCAGCCGTTCCTCGTCGATGCCGTTCGCCGTCACGGAGTAGAGCTCGGCATCGCCGTCTCGCTCGCTTACGAATGCAAGCTTGGTGCCGTCAGGCGACCAGCGCGGAGAAAACCCGACAACCGGGTCACGGCCGAGTGGAGTCGGCGTCGGTTGTTGGGGGCTGACCACGTAGAGCTGAGAGGTTGCGTCCCCATTGGCGAACACCACTCTGCCCTCGATTCCGGGGAAGCTTGCCACTGCAGCCTCGGCATGGATCGCCAACAGGCCCGCGAGGAGCAGCAAGCCTGCGACTCTGCAAGCATCCCTACGGCTCATGTCGCAAAGGATCCGCGAGCCGCCTAACCCGGGACCAACGCGTGGGGGTCACTAACTCGATCCCGCTGCAAATCGGGAGAATCGGAAAGGCCGCAGCGCCGCAGCAACGATCTGCAGGCCTGCCAGGAGCACGGCATGCGCCTTCCGTCGCCTTTGTTACGAGTCAAGAAAAGCTATGCCTCTGAACAGGCTAGTTCAACACCGCCAGGGCTGAGCTCAGAGCTGTGAGATCCGGGATGACGGCGTCCGCGGCGGCGAGCTCGTTCCTTCCGTAGCGACCGGTCGTCACGGCGATGCACCGGCAGCCGGCGGCGTGGGCGCTTGCGATGTCGAGCGGCGTGTCGCCCACCGCGACCGTCTTCTCCGCCGGCCAGTTGCCGGCCCGTTCGCGCGCCAGGGCGAAGAGCTCGACACGCTGCTCGCGTTCGCAACCGAACGCGCCCTGGCCGGGCGGGAAGAATGTCGCAAGCCCGAGCCTCTGCATCCGGGCGTGCGCGACGGCCGGCGGATTGCCGGTCAGCAGCGCCGGGTTGGCGAGAGCCGCGACCGCCTCGTGGGCGCCCGCTCCCAGCTGCCAGTGGCTCGTATCGGCAGCGGCGAGCAGCCGCACGTAGTGGGCGGCGAACGTCTCGCACCAGCGCGCGAGGCCGGTGTCGATCTCCGCGGTCGAGAAACCGGCGGCAGTCAGTGCGCGGCGCGTGTGCGCAGTCGCCGTATCGCCGGGCACGTCCGGCCCTTCCGGCGCGTCGCCGTACACCTCGGTGAGCGCAAGGCGGTTTGCCTCGACGTACACCTCGTCGTGCGTGAGCAGCAGCGTGCCGTCGACGTCGAGGAGGACGAGCCAGCTCACGTCGAGTCGATCGCTTCGCGGAGCGAGGCGACGTACGTTCGCAGGGCGCCGGGCCCTTCGTCCGCGATCTCGACGGCGCGGGAGCCGACGACGACGCCGTCCGCCAGCTCGGCTGCGGCGCGCGCGTGGCCGGGTGTCGAGATGCCGAAGCCGGCGTACAGCGGGACCGGAGTGACCGCGCGAGCCCGCTCGACGAGTCCGGCGAGCGCGGGGGAGAGGTCGTCCCGCGCGCCGGTCGTGCCGGTGAGCGTGACGAGGTAGAGCCAGCCGTCCGTCTGCTCGGCGGCGAGCCGCAACCGTTCGTCGGTGGAGGTCGGCGCGACGAGCTGGACGCGGCGCAGCTCCGGCCGCTCGCCCGCCGGGAGGTCGGCGACGATCAGCGAGTTCGCTCCCGCGTCGCGCGCGGCGGCGGCGAATCGTTCCCACCCGTACGCCTCGAGCAGCGCGGCATACGTCATCGGGACGAGCGGCGTGTCAGGAGCCAGCTCGCGCGTACGCGCGAGGCATTCGAGGCAGGCCCGTGTGCGCATCCCCTCGACGAGGGCGCGCTCGGCGGCGCGCCGGATCACGGGCCCGTCCGCCAGCGGATCGGAGAAGGGAAAGCCGAGCTCCACGACGTCGGCGCCGCCCTCGACGGCGGCGGCGGCCAGCTCCGGCGTCGCGTGGCCCGCCATCAGGTAGATGACGAGCTTCTTCACGCAGCGGCGACGAGGCGGTCCGACCTCAGTGCGCGAGCACCTCCGCGAGGTCCTTGTCGCCGCGGCCCGACAGGCAGAGGAGGACGTCCTCTTCGTCCAGCTCGCGGACGCGGGCGAGGGCGTGTGACGGCTCGAGCGCGGGGATGATCCCCTCGAGCCGGGTCAGCTCGCGGAATGCCGCCAGCGCCTCTTCGTCCGTCGTGCCGACGTAGTCCGCGCGCCCGTTGTCGCGCAGCCAGGCGTGCTCCGGGCCGACGCCCGGATAGTCGAGCCCGGCGGAGATCGAGTGCGCATCCGTGACCTGCCCGTCGTCGTCAGTCAGCACCGACGAGCGGGCGCCGTGCAGCACGGCCGCGCGGCCGGTGCCGAGCGAGGCGGCGCCCGCCGCCTCGACGCCGACCAGGCGGACATCCGGGTCGTCGACGAAGGCGGAGAAGATCCCGATCGCATTCGACCCGCCGCCGACACAAGCGATCACCACCTCCGGGAGGCGGTCCTCCGCCTCGAGGAACTGTGCGCGCGCCTCGCGTCCGATCACCGCCTGCAGCTCACGCACGAGCTCTGGGTACGGCGCCGGGCCGACGCACGAGCCGATCAGGTAGTGCGTCGTCTCGACGTTCGTGACCCAGTCGCGGATCGCCTCGCTCGTCGCCTCCTTGAGCGTCCGCGTGCCGAACTCGACCGGCCGCACCTCGGCGCCGAGCAGGTGCATGCGCTCGACGTTGGGTCGCTGCCGCCGCATGTCCTCCTCGCCCATGTACACGACGCATTCGAAGCCGAAGCGTGCGCACACGGTCGCCGCGGCGACGCCGTGCTGCCCCGCTCCCGTCTCGGCGACGATGCGGTCCTTGCCGAGCCGCCGCGCGAGCACCGCCTGGCCGAGTGCGTTGTTGAGCTTGTGCGCGCCGGTGTGGAGGAGATCCTCACGCTTGAGGTACAGCCGCTTGCGCGGTGCGAACCGCTCGGCGCGTGTGAGCGGTGTCGGTCGGCCCGCGAACGTGCGCCCGAGCACATCGAGCTCGTCGTGGAACGCGGGATCGTTCTGCGCGTCGCGCCAGCCCGCCTCGAGCTCGTCGAGCGCGGGGACGAGCGTCTCCGGAACGTACCGGCCGCCGTACGTGCCGAAGAGCCCGGCCGTCGAGGTCATCTCGCCGCCGCCACGAACGCCCGCACCTTGTCGTGATCCTTGACCCCCGGCTCGGATTCGAGCTGCGACGCCGCGTCGACGGCCCAGGGGCTTACCGCCCGGACCGCTTCACGCACGTTGTCCGGGCCGAGCCGGCCCGCGAGCATGACGCGGCCCTCTCGCACGACAGCGCGTTGCAGATGCAGCGGATCGGGCTCGTCCCACGGGAGATCGACGACGTGCGCGACCGGCTCTCCGGCGCGCAGCAGCACCGCGTCGCGGCCGCGTACTCGCCCCTCCTCGCGCTCGTAGAGCTGGACGAGATCCGCGCCCGTGTCCTCCGCCTCGCCGACGAACACGGCCACGCTCAGCCTGTCGTCGGGGACCGGCAGGACGCCCGGGGCACGTCGCGGGCTTTGCTCCGCCAGGATGAAGCCGAGCATGTCGGCGCCGGCCTCGACGGCGGCCTCGACGTCGTCGGCACGCGTGAGGCCGCAGACCTTCACGAGCGGCCGCGAGCTGAGCTCCCGCAGTTTCGCCGCCGGATCCGCGGCCTGCATCAGCGCCGAGCCGACGAGCACCGCGTCGGCGCCGGCGAGCTCGGCGGCCGCGCCCTGCGCACGCGTGCGCACACCGCTCTCGGCGACGACGACAGCGTCCTGCCCGCGCATCCGTGCAACAAGCTCGAGCTGCTTGCCGCGGTCGAGCTCGAACGTCGTGAGGTCGCGCGCGTTGACGCCGATCACCTCGGCGTCCAGCGCCACGGCCCGGTGCAGCTCGTTCGCGTCGTGCGCCTCGACCAGCGTCTCGATCCCGAGCTCGCGCGCGTACGAGAGCAGCGCGGCGGCGCGTTGGTCGTCGACGTCGCGCAGGATCACGAGCGCCGCGTCTGCGCCGGCGACCTTGAGCTTCAGCAGGTCGAGCTCCTCGGTGAAGAAACCCTTCGCGAGCAGCGGCGCCGTCGTGGCGGCCCGTGCGGCCCTCAGATCCTCGAGCGAGCCCCCGAAGCGCTCGTCGACGAGGATCGAGATCGCGGCGGCGCCTGCGTTGGCGAACTGAGATGCGAGGCGCGCGGGATCCGCGTCCGGACGGAGATCGCCGGCAGAGGGCGAGCGGCGCTTGACCTCGGCGATCGCGCCGAGACCCGGGACTGCGAGGGCGTCATGGAACCGGCCCATCAGGTGGTCACAGTCTCGCGTGAGAAGGCCACGAGCTGTTCGAGCCGCTCCGCGGCGGCGCCCGAGTCGATCGTCTCGCACGCGAGCTCGAGCCCTTCGTGAAGATCCTCGGCGTGTCCCGCCGCGGCGATCGCCCCCGCGGCGTTGAGCAGGATCGCGCTTCGCCTGCCGCCGTGCGCGCCGTCGAAGACCTCGCGCACTGCCGCGGCGTTCTCGGCCGGCGTGCCGCCGCGCAGCTCGTCGACGCTGCAGCGTGGTACGCCCAGCTCCGCTTCCGGATCGAGCTCCCGCTCGCGGACCGACCCGTCGACAACCTCCGCGACGAGATTCGGCCCAGCCGGCGACAGCTCGTCGATCCCGCCCGCTCCGTGCACGACGTAGGCCCGGCGCGCGCCGAGCTGCGCGAGTACCTCGGCGATCGTGCGGACGAGCTGTTCCGAATAGACGCCCACGACCTGCGCGCGCGCGCCGGCCGGGTTGGTCAGCGGCCCGAGCACGTTGAACACGGTGCGCGTCGCGAGCTCCTTGCGCACGGGCGCGGCGTGTCGCATCGCCGGGTGGTGGGAGGGCGCGAAGAGGAAGCCGAAGCCCAGCTCGTCGATCGACTGCGCGATGCGTGCCGGCTCCTGCTCGAGCGCGAACCCGAGCGCTTCGAGCACGTCGGCCGAGCCGCACGCCGAGGAGACGGCGCGGTTCCCGTGTTTCGCGACTGCGGCGCCGGCGGCCGCGGCAACGAGGGCGGCGGCGGTGGAGATGTTGATCGTGTGTGCACCGTCGCCGCCCGTGCCGGCCGTGTCGACCAGGTCGTCACGCTGTGGCTTGACGGGCAGGACGTGGGCGCGCATCGCCTCGGCGCAGCCAGCGATCTCCGCGGACGTTTCCCCCTTCGCGCGCAAGGCGACGAGGAAGCCGCCAATCTGCGCGGGCGTCGCTTCGCCGCGCATGATCTCTCCCATCACCTCGCGCGTTTGCCCGCGGCCGAGGTCGTGGCCGTCGAGCAGCTCCTGTAGCGCCTGCTGGATCATCTCGCCAGGAAGTTTCGCGCGATCTCGCGGCCGAGCGGGGTCAGCACCGATTCGGGGTGGAACTGCAGACCGTCGATCGGCAGCTCGCGGTGGCGCACGCCCATCACCTCGCCGTCGTCAGCGGTTGCCGAGATCTCCAGCTCGTCCGGGATCTTCTCGGCCGCGAGCGAGTGGTAGCGGCCGGCCTCGAGCTCGTCAGGGAGGCCGGCGAAGAGGCCGCGGCCGTCGTGGCGCACGGTGCACGCCTTCCCGTGGACCAGCTCGCGTGCCGCGCCGATCTCGCCGCCGAAGGCTTCGACGATCGCCTGGTGGCCGAGGCAGACGCCGAGCGTGGGCAGGGTCGGCGCCAGGCGGCGGACGATCTCGAGCGTGGCGCCGGCGTCGGCCGGGCGGCCCGGGCCGGGGGAGATGACGAGGTGTGTCGCGCCGAGGCGGGCTGCGCCGTCGGCGTCGATCGTGTCGTTCCGGCGCACGGTCACCTCCGCCCCGAGCTCGCCGAACAGGTCCGCGAGGTTGTAGGTGAACGAGTCGTAGTTGTCGACGAGCAGGATCAACGCTGCTCTGCCTCCGCGAGGTCGATCGCGGCTTCCACCGCCGCGAGCTTGCGCAGGCATTCCTCGTGCTCGGACGCGGGATCCGAGTCGGCGACGATTCCCGCGCCCGCCTGCAGGTGTGCGACGCCGTCGCGCAGGACGATCGTGCGGATCGCGATGCACGTGTCGAGCGTCAGCTCGTCCGGCAGCGCGTAGCCGACCGCGCCGGCGTAGGGGCCGCGGCGCCGTCCTTCGAGCTCGGAGATCAGCTGCATCGCGCGCACCTTCGGGGCGCCGGACACCGTGCCGGCGGGGAAGCACGCACGCAGCAGGTCGAACGGCGAGATGCCGTCCCGCAGCTCACCGCTGACCTGCGAGACGAGATGCGTCACGTGCGAGTAGCGCTCGACCTCGAGGAAGCGTGTGACGTCGACGGTGCCCGGCACGCAGACCCGCGAAAGGTCGTTGCGGCCGAGGTCGACGAGCATCACGTGCTCTGCGCGGTCTTTCTCCGACGCGAGCAGCCGCTCGGCGTCGCCGGGGCCCCGCTCGGTCGTGCCGGCAATCGGGTTGAGGCTGGCACCGCGTCCTTCGCATTTGACGAGCGTCTCGGGTGAGGAGCCGATCAGCGCGACGCCGTCGAGCTCGAGCAGGAACAGGTACGGCGACGGGTTGACGCGGCGGAGCGCGCGGTAGAGGTCGAGGGCCGAGGCGGTCGTCGGCCGCTCCGCCCGCTGGGAGAGGACGACCTGGAAGGCGTCGCCCGCGCGGATGTGCTCCTGCGCGGCGCGCACCGACGACTCGTACTCCTCGCGTCCGGGCGTGCGCTTCGCGAATCCGCGGTGTCCGTTGGCGGCCGGCAGGCGTGGCGCCGGCCGGGCGAAGATCTGCGAGACCTCGTCAGGGTCGCCTCGAATCACCTCGGCCGTCCCGAGCACGTGATCGAAGCGGACGAGGACGTCGGCGACGAGGAAGCGGCTCTCCGGCAGTCCGGTGCCGTCGCCGGGAAGCGGCACGGTCGGTTCCAAGCGGGCGGCGTAGTCGTAGGACAGGTAGCCCACCACCGGCTCCCCGCACGCCTCGGCCTCGGCCAGGTAACAGAGATGGGAGCCGCAGCCGACGAGCGAATGGCGCCCGAGCCGTCCGCGCTCGACGGACTCGAGCAAAAACGCCGCGCGGCCTGCTTTGCGCAATCTCAGGTACGCGCCGAGCGGTGTGACGAGATCGGTTGAGATGTCCGGTGCAATGGTCATTCGAGTCCTCCGGGACTGGACGGGTACGCAAAAAGACCTTCCGGGCGGAAGGTCGTGAGCGAGCGGAACGGGGTTGTCTCTGGCCTAGCTCAGCGCCGGCGCAGGCTCCCGCCCCGCTCGTAGCGCCAGGCCCAGCTGCTTCGAGTGGCAGGAGTCATGTGGTTTCAGCGTAGGGGCGGCCGCGACGAAGGTCAAGTGGGATCACGCCGGCCCAGACCGGGAGTGACAGGTCCTCGTCGAAATCCTTCGGCGGCCCGGTGCGGACCTTGGCCGAGGCTTCCTCGAGCGGCAGGGCGAGGATGGTGGTGCCGTCGATCTCGCCCTCGTTCGGCTGCCGCGCCTCCGCCCAGCGGCCGGGGACGATGTGCTCGACGACGACTTCCATCGCGTGCAACTTCTCCGCCCGGTCCGCCAACTCGGCGGCACGGCCGAGCACGACGACGGAGCGGTAGTTCATCGAGTGGTTGTAGACGGAGCGCGCGAGCACGAGCCCGTCGAGCAGCGTGACCGTCACGCACACCTCGATGCCCGTCCTGATCGTGCGAAGCATGCGGCTGCCGGGCGAGCCGTGCAGGTAGAGCGTGTCGCCGTCGCGAGCGTGGATCGTGGGGATCACGTACGGCTGTCTGTCCTGCACGAAGCCGACGTGGCAGATCAGCGCCTCGTCCAGGATCGCGTCGATTGCGGCGCGGTCGTACGCGCCTCGTTCGGCGTGGCGCTTGACCGTTGTGCGCGGCGTCGGCACAGCGCAAGCGTATTGGTACCTTGCGTTTGTGAACCGTTCAGTGATCGTTTCGGCCGTCCGCACGCCCTTCGCGAAGCTCGGCGGCTCGCTTGCGGACAAGGAGGCGACGGAGCTCGGCGCGATCGCGATCCGCGCCGCGATCGACCGCGCCGGGGTCGAGAACGACGAGGTCGAGTACGTGATCATGGGCCAGGTGCTGCAGGGCGGCGCGGGTCAGGCGCCGGCCCGGCAGGCGTCGATCGGCGCCGGCCTGCCGATCGAGATCGGCTCCGACACGATCAACAAGGTCTGCGCCTCCTCGATCCGCGCGGTCGAGATGGCCGACCAGATGATCCGCGCCGGCGACCACCAGGTGATCGTCGCCGGCGGGATGGAGTCAATGTCGAACGCGCCGTACGCGCTCAAGAAGGCGCGCTTCGGCTACCGGCTCGGCGACGGCACCCTGATCGACCTGATGACGCACGACGGGTTGACGTCCACCTTCGACAACCGGCACATGGTCGAGCAGGCGTCGTT
>Ga0137371_10002663_pt1 | contig 14261 bp, 10 predicted proteins | sample SagtaG_7_FD_104919 | JGI IMG/M metagenome (GOLD analysis project Ga0137371, IMG submission 104919) | Vadose zone soil microbial communities from Sagehorn Ranch, Mendocino, California, USA - Sage1_R_40_16 metaG | ecosystem: Environmental > Terrestrial > Soil > Vadose zone | place: USA... | reverse complement strand
CTGTGCGCGCCTTGGCGTCATCCATTCCGAGGTTTACGGTGGATTCAGCGGGACGGCGTGCGGAGACCGGATGGCCGACTCGGGAAGTCGCATCTTGGTGACGATGGACGGCTACTACCGCAATGGTGAGTTGATCGACCACAAGGCCAAAGCCGACGAGGCGGTCAAAGCGGCCCATGAACGCGGTGCCGAAATTGATAAAGTACTGGTCTGGCGACGGTATCCAGGTCAGTACTCATCAAAGAGCCCGATGGTCGCTGGCCGGGATTTCTTCGTCGACGAAGTGCTGAAAGACTATCGCAGAAAAGTCGTCGAGCCGGTTTCCATGCCTGCCGAAGCCCCACTGTTTCTCATGTACACCAGTGGCACGACCGGTCGACCCAAGGGGTGCCAGCACAGCACAGGCGGATACCTTGCGTACGTCACGGGCACGTCAAAGTACTACCAGGATATTCACCCCGAGGATACGTACTGGTGCTTCGCCGACATTGGGTGGATCACCGGACACTCCTACATCGTCTACGGTCCATTGTCGCTTGGGACAACCAGTGTGATGTACGAAGGTGTGCCGCTCTATCCCGATCCCGGCCGTCCCTGGCGGATCGCCGAGCAACTGGGCGTGACCATCTTCCACACTGCTCCTACGACGATTCGCATGCTCCGCAAGTCCGGTCCCGACGAGCCGAAGAAATACAACTACCATTTCAAGCACATGACAACCGTGGGAGAGCCGATTGAGCCGGAGGTCTGGCGGTGGTATTACAACGTCGTCGGAAAGGGCGAAGCGGTCATCGTCGACACCTGGTGGCAGACCGAGAACGGTGGCTTCCTGTGCAGCACCCTGCCTGCCTTGCGGCCGATGAAACCTGGCAGCTGCGGCCCAGGAGTCCTTGGGATCTACCCCGTGATCTACGATGAAAAAGGCAATGTGGTCGAGGCCGGAAGCAGGCGTGCCGGCAACATGTGCATCCGCAACCCCTGGCCCGGCATCTTTGAGACGATCTGGGGCCAGCCGGAGCGCTTTGTGCAGATCTACTATGAGAAGTACTGCCGCAACCAGGAGAGTAAAGACTGGCGTGACTGGCCGTACTTCGCTGGTGACGGCGCTGTTCTGGCAGCCGACGGCTATTTCCGCATCCTTGGCCGGGTCGACGACGTGATCAATGTGGCCGGGCACCGACTCGGAACGAAAGAGATCGAGTCGGCGTGCCTCACCGTCGAAGAGATTGCCGAAGCCGCTGCGGTGCCGATGATAGACGAACTACGCGGCCGGGTCGTTGAGGTGTACGTTGCACTCAAGCCGGGGTTCAAGCCGAGTAAGGACATTGAGGAGAAGGTGGCCAGGGCGATTGAGACGGAGATCGGCAAGATCGCAAGACCGAAGAATATCTGGATCGTCGCGGATATGCCCAAGACCCGCTCGGGCAAGATCATGCGCAGGGTCCTTGCCGCTACCACCAATTTCGCCGATGTTGGAGACATTTCGACGCTTGCGAATCCGGAGATCGTAGACAGCGTACGCCGTCACGTCCAGAGCGAGAAGCTGGTACGTGGCGAGACGCCACGCCCACTATCCGAACGAGAGATTGAGGAGATCAGGTTGTTTGGGAGTGCTGAGTAACCACTCAAGTCGCCAATAGTAGCGGCAAGCGGTGCCAGTTCCTTACTGGCACTAATTGAGGAAACAGGTGGCTTATAGCCTGATCCTCTGGACGGGTCGAGATCGGCCTCTGAGGAGCAACAGAACGGTGCGACCCGTTCTGTTGCTCCTCAGAGGCCAGGATTTATTCTGAAAGAGACTCATCACGCAATGGCGAGGCGCGATCATTTTGCAGGAGAAAGAGAAGCCGTTCGCTGGGAGCTATGGACTGGTTAGCGGCTCCCTCTAGAATCTGTTGCCGTTCTTCTTCATTGAGATCTCGTGACGGATCCCAGCCGTAACGTTTGAGGTCTACACGCTCGTTAGCGGAAAAGACGACGCCCTCTGCCTCCAACAACTGGCGCATCCTGCCGCGCTGACCAAAGGCCCAACTGCCCGATAGCTCGCCCTTACTATTGATCACCCGCTGCGCAGGCACCCCCTCCTGTGACTCATTCATAATCCAGCCGATCATGCGTGCGCCACGCGGATAGCCCAGAGCTTTGCCGATCCAACCATAGGTCGTCACACGCCCAGCAGGACATGCACGTACCAAGGCGAAGACTTGAGCCTTGAGCACAGCCGCTTGCTCGGTAGGAGATATTTCCTCGGACATTGCGTTCACCTCACTTGTGTTTCAAAGAAAACAACGATCTGAGGGTGCGAGTTCCCCTCTATCGAGACTTCCCCAGTGACCTTAGCTCACCTCATCAAGTACATCGCGTAGTGCTAGTGCGATTTCCCGTTGCCGTCGTTGCAAGAGCAGTTCGAGCCGTTGTCCATCAATCGCACGGATGCGCCCGTTCGTACTGTTAATCAACTGGCGTGCGGCAGGCGTAAAGGAGGAAGTGGTTACGAAGAAGCCATACACCGCCCGATGGAAAACGATGGAACCCAGGAAATCGCGCAGTAGCGGTTGCCCCACAGAGTTGTCAGGTGCATAGAGTTTAGATTGGACAACGACGGGCTGGCTGTAGATGTTGAGCAGTTTGCTATCTATGCCCTGATCTCCGCTCTGTCCACAGTGTTCAAGAAAGCGATGTCCTTCCCCCATTGCCATAATGACGGCAGCCGAAAATAGCTCAAATTGCCTATCGTCCATTCGGGCAAAGATATCTGCACGTGTTCGAGGGACCGCAGGCAAATCACCCAGAGTCTCAACGGGTGACATGGCATGTGCTGAAACAGATCGTACACGCTTTGGTGTGATCGCTACCGAGAGTGCAAACAGTGCTGAGATGATATTTACGAACCCAAGTACGCATTGGAGCCCCGGGCTAAATATCGGCCAACTCAACACCATTACACATGTCAAGACAAGTGGCAACACCCAGATAGTCAAGCGAATCATGTACCGCCTCCGTGGGGAACTAATTCTCCTATTTAGCGATTCCATTCTTTTGGATGTCGCAAAAATCGGTAATAGACCTGACTCTCCTCTCTGTTCTGCTTTCCCCTGAAACACCTCTGCTCTGCGTTCGTGTAAGAAGAACGCAGATGTACCGATAATGCGTATACACAAGCCTTTCGTTTGCGTCCTGGTGTTAGGGTACTAAACTGACCTCACCACGTTGTCACGGTTTCTTGCCTCATTCTCATGAGGAAATCACAATCCGTTGAAGGTCAACGTGGTTCATCCTGAACCTACTTTAGAAACGATGCCAACAGGTATTTTCTGCGTACAACTTTGTTGAGGAGCAACACGAACGGAATGGATGCTTGCAAGGCCAATTCCCTGGGTCCCAACGATGATGGATCAAGTACAGATGTTTCCTTGCCATTCACAGCGAACTTCTTTGGCGTGACTTATAGTAGTGTTTATGTGAACAATAATCTTTCTTCTGCCAGTTTTTCCTCTATTCTATCAACCACAGGCAAGAGGGAGACCACCAAATTCCCTGATGCTATTAGAACGAAATTCTGCTATTATATACCCATGAGCAAATCTGTCTATTATCAAGGTGGCACCCTCGTCCTGCGCGACGTAGGTACGCAGGAGCGACCACCAGCACCATTCAAGCTAATTCGGGAACGCTGGCGGTGCGAGGGCTATCATTATGGCGAAGTCTTGCCCTATTTGCAAGAGCAGGAGGTGCGCGATAGCGTACCACGCTGGCAGCCACTGCATGTGCAATTGCAGGAGACGCGAGAACCCCATGACTACCAGGTAGAGGCACTGACAACATGGGACGAAGCTGCACGACGTGGAAGTATTGTCCTGCCGACAGGAGCAGGCAAAACATTTGTGGCGATTCAGGCCATTGCACGTGTCAACCGCTCGACCGTGGTGGTTGCACCAACGATTGATCTGCTGCACCAGTGGTATGCACGGCTGGTCAATGCTTTTGCGTGCGAAGTGGGCGTGTATTATAGCGGCGAGAAGAAGGTTTTGCCGATCACCGTCACCACCTATCATTCGGCAGGTGATTTGATAGCCGATTATGGCAATACCTTTAAGTTGATTATCTTTGACGAGGTCCATCACCTGCCTGCCCCAAGTTGGGGAGAAGCCGCCCTCATGGCCCCTGCTCCCTTCCGTTTAGGGCTAACAGCAACCTATCCTGAAGCCCATGAGCAGAGCAATGGACGCTGGCGGGTCGATGATCTAATTGGGCCGATTGTCTATACCAAACGGGTTGAGGATTTAGTCGGCCAGCAACTCGCCGACTATCGCACGCAGCGTCTGCGTATTGATCTCTCAGATGCAGAACGAGCGCAATATGACGCGAACTACGCTATCTATATCGGCTTCGTGCGCTCACAACAGTTGCAACGCAGGTATGGAGCAGGTTGGCTGATGGAATTGATGCGCCTCTCTACCAGCGATCCCCAAGCTCGGCGGGCCTTGCTGGCACGTCAACGCCTGCTCCAGTTGCTTTCCAGTTGTGAAGGAAAATTTCGCGCCCTTGATGGCTTGCTCAGTGAATATGATAATGAGCAAGTGCTGATCTTTACCGAACATAACGCGGCGGTGTATAATATTGCCCGTCGCTACCTCATTCCGGCCATCACCCACGAAACTCATGCCGCCGAACGTAAGCACATTCTTGATTCATTCCAGGCTGGACGCTATCGTGCCATCGTTACATCCAAAGTGCTCAACGAGGGAGTCGATGTGCCAGAAGCCAAAGTAGCAATTGTCCTGGGTGGAGGCTCAAGCGTGCGCGAATATATACAGCGGTTGGGGCGTGTGCTGCGCAAAGTCGAGAATAAGCAGGCAGTCCTTTTTGAAGTAATCGCACGCAAGACGCTTGAAGAGGCCAAGGCCCAACGGCGGCACAAACAACAGGAGGACAGTTAGTGCTCACGGCTGATCTCGTCAAGCCCAGACTACGTATTCGCGGCTCAGAAATCTCTCTCGATATGCTCAATGAACATGACCCCTACTGGCAGCAAACTGCCACAGACCTGATCGCCTTATTTGGGCAACATCAAGATCAGTCGCAGGAAGCATGGCACAAAACCCTCGAAGCCTACGAGGGGGAGCGCTTGGACTATATAGTGGTACGCGGCCTAGCCAAGGTCCTATCCGATGCCGCCACTTTTACGCCCCTGACAACGCCCTTACCCCCGCTTCAATTGCGCGAACGGCTCTTTACGCATGGTCCCGTGTTCACAACACCCCAACTTTTTCACCCCCAGGCCCGCTCCGAAGTGGTACAAAGCGTGGCAGACGAGCTAGGCATCTGCATTGAGCAGCTAGAGGCAACCCTCTTTGCTGATCGACCTGCCACCTACACGCTGAGCGACGTGGGGCCTCAGTGGACACCCGCAGGCTTGCTCGCCCGCTATAACCTGGAATTAGCACGCGGCGTGCTCTACTGGGCCTCCTCTGTACAGATCGAGGTGCATAGCAACTATAAAGATCTCTGGAAATATCTCAAACTTTTTAAGCTGATGTTTTGGGCACGTCTCCAGGAGGACGGCTACCTGATCGATCTGGACGGCCCCATCTCTCCCTTCGTAAATGCCACAATGCGTTACGGGCGCCAGTTCGCAGCATTTCTGCCAGCCCTCCTCTTCTGTGAACGCTGGCGTATGGTCGCTGCCGTCCGTCCACCACAAACAGGCACCTTGGGAGCCTACCGGCTTGACTATACCTCGTCCTTACAGACACATTTTAAGCAGAGTGGCCTGTTTGATAGCCGCCTGGAAGCCGACTTTGCCCATGAGTTTGAGGAGAAGATGGGAGAGAAACGAGGCCATTGGCGACTCTCTCGTGAGAGCGAAGTCCTCCTCCTGGGCGATACGGTAATGATTCCAGACTTTCTGCTGGTTGATGACCAGGATGAGAATCGGAAAATTCTCATCGAGCTCGTCGGCTTTTGGCATCCCGATTACCTCCGGCGAAAAGTCGAAAAGGTGCGTGCCGCCAATTGTCAGCATCTGCTCCTGCTTGTCTACCAAGGACTGAACGTCACCGAAGAAGCATTTCAAGATGTAGCAAGCGAAGTAATCTTCTTTCAAAATAAACCCGTCCTCAAAGAGGTCATAGAGACCGTTGAAGCCATGGCCGACCGCCTCTACGGCCCACGTCAGAAACAAGAACGTCCACCCAAAAAGGAGAAAAAGCCCCGCGATCACACCCCTGCTAACGCTGAGCGCGTCCAGCTGTTTCTAGCAGAACATCCTCATGCCAAAACCCGTGAAGTTGCTGAAGCTTTAACCATCAGTCTGACAACGGCGAATAAATGGATACGGCGTGTGAGGGAAGAGAGCGAAGAGAAGGAAGCACAATAGTGCCAGAATGAGCAGGAAAGCATTGTTCTTTCCCTCGTTTTTGGATTTCTGCCTTTGCCATGTCTCTTTTCTGGGAGTGCATTCGTGCAGTTCGCATATCCCCTTATTCCCTTTTAGAGAACTTGTGCAGCAGAGATGATTGCAATCTCGCTTCTTTCATGGTAATCTCACCGAAAAGTCGTGTAGAGGTTAGAGGAGATGGCACAAAAGAAGAAACGGGTTGATATACCCCGAGCAATTGAAGCTCAAGTCCAATTTGCTTCTGATCGGACATGTTGTGTATGCCGTGTTAAAGGAAAGCCTTTTCAAATTCACCACATAGACGAAAATCCTGCCAACAATGATTTCAAAAATCTGGCGGTTCTTTGCTTAGAGTGCCATAACGAAACGCAGATACGAGGAGGCTTCGGAAGAAAGCTGAATGCTGAGCAGGTTATTCTCTACCGAGATGATTGGCTTATTCAAGTTGCGAAAGCACGAGCTGCACATGTTGATCGACTTCCTACAACAAATCCAGAAGATCGAGCAATAAATGTGGAGCTTGCCACCTCTTTAGCAGAAATTTACCGTGAACGCGAGGAGTACGAACTATTAGCACTCCACTACTTAGGCATAGGCAACGACGAACTGCGGGATAAGTATATAGACCTGGCTATTCAGCAAGGGATGGCTGATGATAGCCTCATCTTTTTCAGGAGCGTACAACAACGCTTAGACCTTATTCCAGAAGAGGTGAAGGAACGAGAAGTCAAGAGGCTCGAAGATCAAGGTCAATGGTTTAGTCTTGGCCGTCTCTACAGGGAGCTTGAAGAATATCAATTAGCAGCCCATGCTACATGCAAAGGAGTCGTTGAAGCAATCGAGGAAGGAAATGTTTTTACTGCTGCATTTCATCTTAAAGAAATGGTTTCAGCGGGAACGCTGGACTTTCTTTTTATCGACGAATTGTATCAGGCCGAAGAAGAGAACGATCTCTGGTTGCAGTACCGCTGTTTAGAAGAGTTAGAGTGGAACGAGGAAGCTAAGCAGTTTCTTTTAGCACACCGAAAAGAGATTGAAGAATTAGATGCACCCGAGTTTGATGAACCGCTTGCGCTTGCTCTCGAAGATAAGCAACGATATATAGAGCTACGGAAAGAGGAAGCTAGATCAATCAGTGCAATACCAGATCAAGCAGATAATGCTAGCTAACATGTCAAGCCTTCGATCTCTTCCCTTCCAAGAGGTGTACCGTCTTGCGGTGAAGCAGCAGCGCATTCTTGTTACCACAAATAGTAAGGACTTTCGGCACCTTGCAGGCACGATGCGTGATGCAGGCATTATCGGCGTGTCAGCCCATCTGTCTGCGAATCAGATTGACCTCAAACTCACGGCCTTCCTGATGAGAGCCACCCCCAAACCCCTTCAAGGAAATTTCACCTTGCTCTCTGGTGAGACAGAAGCATAGACATATTTCCATCTTGCCTCACAACTGACCTCAACATCGCCTTTTGTCTATGGTACGAACCTAGTCACAAAGTCCTCTAAGACTAAAATCTTAGAAATGTATGATATACTAATGTCAAATTCTGCCTTGCAAGAGATTGTTTACTGTGAAAACTTTTGAACCTTATGTTCAGAACCTCGAAAACTTAGCTTCAAAATTGCTAAGCTTAAATCTGCTTAATCATCAAGACCATCTAATGATTGAGAGTGCCTTAAATGGACAACCTTCAAAGGCATTGCGAAGTTTAGTTCCTGTAGCAGAATTGAGGCAATCTGGAGTCTTCTTTACTAACCGTAATCTGGCTGATCGGCTAGTGAGTTTAATTATTCCAGAAATTAAGCGAGGTATGGTTATCTACGATCCTGCTTGTGGGGCTGGTGATTTACTTCTAGCTTGCGCACGGCATTTACCTATTTCAGACGATTTAGGAACAACATTAAGCAATTGGAACTATAGGCTAAGAGGTGCTGATTTATATCAACCATTTATCCGAGCCACAAAAATCCGTTTACTCCTTCTTGCTATTGAACGAGGTTCTCGGTTACATGCCCCATCATTGGAACTAGAGCAACTATTCCCAGACATACAGGTATGTAATACCTTGTCCTCAGAAGAGGTGATTTTAGACAACATATGTGTTATCATTAACCCGCCCTATACTATGGTTGAAACCCCTAAGACATGTACATGGACATCAGGGTTAGTATCTCAGGCTGCCCTTTTTTTAGAAAAATATGTGAAAGACGCTTCACCTGGAACCCAGATTGTAGCTATTCTACCGGACGTACTCAGAACAGGCACCCGATATAGAAAATGGAGAGAACGTATTGAGCAATATGCTAAAATAGAAGAGGTTGAACTAGTTGGATGTTTTGACACGCTGACCGATGTCGATACGTTTATTTGCAATTTACGTGTCGGGAAAAACGCTTCGGAAAGAGGTATTGATTGGTGGACATCAAAGGAAAATATAGATAAAACCACCGAAAGAGTAGGTGATTACTTCGAGGTAAGAGTAGGACCAGTAGTTCCTCATCGGCATAAATTAGAAGGTCCGTTATACCCTTACATTCATGCGCATCGACTACCCAGTTGGCAAAGTGTAGAAGTGATATCAGAGTTCAGAAATTTTTCTGGTACAACTTTCGACCCGCCTTTCGTAGTTGTGAGAAGAACCTCTCGTCCTGGTGATAAATACCGAGCTATTGGCACAATTATTACAGGGAAAGGTCCAGTTGCAGTTGAAAATCACCTTATAGTATTGAAACCAAGTTCCAACTCATTAGAAGATTGTTTCCAGCTTATGGAAGTTCTACGTCGTCCTCAAACCAATAACTGGTTAAATGAACGCATCTGTTGCCGTCACTTAACAGTAACAGCGATGCGGCATCTACCATGGTGGAAAGAAAATGTATTTTAAGTTTGCGACAGGCATATTAACCAGGCTTGGAGAGGAACTTATTTCCAACCCGGAACATGGCTTAGTTGAATTAGTTAAGAATGGATATGATGCTGATGCCCTTGAATGCAGAGTAGAGCTTAAGAGAACGAACACCCTTGGAGGAACGATTATCATCTCAGATGACGGAACTGGCATGGACTTAAAAGCCATTGATGATGGTTGGTTCCTCATAGGTGGATCACCAAAAACATCGCAAGAAGTAACACGGCTTGGCCGACAGCCAGCGGGAAATAAAGGTCTGGGAAGAATTGCAGCACTGAGACTAGGGAGCAGAGTAACGCTCATTACAAGGCCATTAAACGAACCTGGAGTAGAGTATACACTTACAATCAATTGGGAAGACTTTGAAAAAGTTAACGTAGTTGAGGCAATCAATTTTACCCCACAAAAAGGCGAAACCGATAAAAAACACGGAACGGAAATAATCATTGACGACTTGCGAGTCAAGCTTGATAGGCCAGAAATTCAAAATTTAGCCAGAGAACTTATTCTCCTTGCAGATCCATTTGGTGATCAAGTAGGTTTCCATCCAAAGCTTATTGCTCCCGAATTCGCTGACCTGGAGCGGCAAGTGCTTAACGCATACTTCGATGATGTAGAATACCATCTACAAGCTCAATTAGATGAAAAGGGACTAGCTGAAGCGTGGGTACTAGACTGGAAAGGAAGAGTACTTTTTCACGCAGGACACCAGAAACTCTCAGGCTCGGACAAACCATATAAAACAGCTAAAGCAAAGTTCAGCCTTTGGGTTTTTCTCCTGAATTCCCAATCCTTTTCAAGTAGGAAAGCATCTCTCAATGACGTTCGGAATTGGATATCTGTCGTTGGAGGGGTTCGACTTTATCATAGAGGATTGCGCGTAAGACCGTATGGAGATCCAAGCCACGATTGGCTGAATATGAATCTGTCACGTGCGAGAGATCCCGAAGAGCGACCTTCTACAAACACTTCGGTAGGCGTAGTTTTGGTGAATGATACGGAAGATATGTTGCTTCAAAAGACTGATAGAATAGGTTTCGTAGAAACTGAAGCTTTTTTTGAGCTAAAACGCTTTGCAATCGACGCATTGGAGTGGATGCACAGAGAGCGTATGCGCGTAAGGGAAGAAAAACAAAAGAAAGAACGAGAAGAGGCACCCAAGAAAACTGCCGCAGCAAAAGCAAGCATAGAACAGATCGTTGAAGCTACCATTCCAGAAGAAATTCGCCCGAAAGTGCAAAAAGCATTACACACCTATGAACAAGCAAAAGAACGTGAATCACGGATATTACGTGAAGACCTGCAATTATATCGAGGAATGGCAACTGTCGGAATTACCGCTGCCGTATTCGCGCATGAAGCAGGCAAACCTGTCTCACGTATTATAAGAGCAGCTAAGATTATTGAGAAAAAGGGACAAGATCTGCTTGGGGAGGATTACATCAAGTCACTGGAGCGCCCAATTGTGGGCTTGCGTCATGCAGCCGAAACAATTAAGGGCTACGCACTGTTGCCGTTACATATTTTAAGCAAAAACAAACGACGCTCAGGAGTTGTCGATGTACATATGGTTATTGACGAGTTGGTTGGGGTGTTCAACCCATTTTTTGATGAAGCCAAAATACAGATTGTATGCGAGAAAACTGACCGCAGACCCCATATCCAAGGAAGCATTTCTTTGCTCGAGGTGATATTAACTAATTTTCTGACGAACTCCATAAATGCTTTAACTAAAGTTGATGGTGCTCCGATTGAGGACCGTAAAATTATCATCAGAACTGAAATCACCAATACGGAGTTTTTTCGCGAAACATTAATTCTTAGGGTACTTGATAATGGTTTAGGCATTGTCAACATTAATCCCAAGGATATTTGGATACCTGGGAGAACAACACAAACAGACGGAACCGGTTTCGGATTAACGATTGTCAAAGACTCTGTTGCCGACTTAGGCGGAAATGTACGAGTTATCCCTCATGGAGAGCTAGGAGGTGCTGAGTTTATTATAGAGCTACCGATTATTGAAGGGAGTTAATATGACGTTGTGGTCACTTACTTATGATTATCAAATTCGAAAAATCGCAATAGTCGATGACGATAGAAGAGAGGCCGAAGTGGCCGAATTAGAAGCAGAAGATGCAGGATTTGAGCCATTTATTGTAGAAGGAGGCCCTTTTCGAAAGATAGAAGACCTAACTAATCTTATTTCATCGAATGCTCAGGCGGCAATTTGCGACCATCGCTTAGGACATTCTGGATTTGCTAATTTCTCTGGAGCCAAACTGGTTGCTCGCTTATATGATTTACACATTCCGGCCATACTGATATCACAGTACGCCGAGATGGATAATGGCATATCAATACGAGCTTGTAGAGACAAAATACCCGTTCTTTTAAACCGAGACGAGACAGATGCTATTAGTATTGCTCGCGGAATCGAATATTGCGTAAATGAGTTACGTGGTCAAATAGCAAATGCTAGGAAGCCTCATCGTACTTTGCTCAGAATTGTGGATATCGGACAGGAAGCCGGTGAAAAGGTAATAGATGTGATCATCCCAAGTTGGAACCCTCATAGAGCCGTCCGCTTACCTGTGTCTTTACTGCCCAAATCTATTAGTAAATCGCATTTGAAAAGGGGAGAGCGCTTATTTGTTAAGACAAATATTGGAGCGGAAAAAGCAAGCGAGCTTTATTTTAAGGATTTTGAAGTAGCAACGGAGCTGGATAGTGATGACGAACTTGCCTGAACTTATTATCTTAGATGTTGGCCATGGAGGTTGTGCGGTTTTACGAGATACAAATCATACTATCATCATTGATTGCGCACCGGGATCTACATTAATAGAACTCTTAGAGAAGTTGAACGTTCATGAAATATCTAATATTCTTATTTCTCATGCAGACTCCGATCACATTGCAGGGATTATAACTCTGCTCTCTAATTTGGAGATGAGAATACACAATATATATCTGAATCCAGACTCAGTGAAAGATACGCAGATATGGACAGATTTACGCTTTGCTTTAAGAGACGCACGGAAACGCAATAGAATAAAAATACATATAGGATTGACAACGGAACAAACAGGACAGTTAGATACCGAGCGGGTAAAAATAGAAATCCTGGCCCCATCTCCAGAACTAGCGATGAGTGGGGTAGGAGGAAAAGATTTGCGAAGAAAACCACTGAACTCTAATTCAATGTCTGTAGTCATTAGCCTAATTCACGAGAGTCATAGAATAGCTATCTTACCAGGTGATATAGACGAGATAGGATTAAGCAACCTTACAGACGATTATGAAGAATTACATGCTGATTTACTTATATTCCCACACCATGGAGGAAAGCCTAGTCATGCAGATAGTGAACAGTTTGCCCGGTCATTGTGTTCGTTAGTAAAGCCTAAAGTGGTACTTTTCTCGTTTGACCGAAATAGGTTTAATAACCCAAGAGAAGATATCATAAAGGGTATAAAAACTGCAATTCCAATGGCATATATAGTCTGCACTCAATTATCAAAAAGTTGTGCCGCTCAGCTACCCAACTCAGAGCTTGCTCATCTCTCTGAATTACCCTCCAAAAGCCGTAAAAGCAATTGCAGTTGTGGAGGAACTCTGCTTATTAAAATTAACGGTAACCATACATTTAATACGTCACTGTTCACGCATCATCATCAATTCGTTAAACGTGAAGTGCCCACACCTATGTGTTTAAAGATTTTTTTTGAGAACAAGATATCTTGAAGCAAGTATTTAGAGGGTGTACGAAAAGGCCAGAGAAGCCAGTTTCCATTGTTCAGTTTCTATTGGCTTCTGGAGCCATTTGCGCTACAAGCGAAAGCCAATTTGGACAAAAACACCTACCGTTTGCTTCTGGAAAGGCTTGTCAGGCCAAAGCATCTCATCCATGCAATTGGCTCTAGAAGGCTTTTCGTATACTCGCTAATCAATCATATGACTTTTGTTTCTGACAGACCATCCCCACGCCAAAGCTCGCGAAGTTGCCCAAGCCCTAACCACCGCAAATAAATGGATACAGCGTGTGAGGGAAAAGAGCGAACAGAAGGAACAGGGGGAAGCACAATAACACTAGAACAAGCAGAAAAGCAGTGCTTCTTCCCTCGTTTTTGTAGCAACTCTATCTTTGCCCTTTTTAAAGGGAAGCAGTACTAACCCGATGTGCAAGTTCTTATGAGGTAACCAGCCAATGGCATGAGATTTGAGAAGAGAAATGGGGCATATGACACTCATCTCAAGAAGTTGCCTCGGTGTATACTGCTGGTAGTTCTCATGGTCAGATTTAGAAGAGCCAGGAACGAAGCGAGAAAGGGAAAAGTGATGGCGAGTTATCAAAAAGGCCTGTGGTCTCATCATGGCCCATCTGGGCTGGCAACTCTCCTGTTCATCGTCGCAATCATGGGAGTTTTGTCGGCCTGCGGGTCTCGTGCGACACGTCCTTCTGGCGCACCCTCGACACCAGTCCAGACGATCCACACCGTCTACTTCACAGGACAGCCCACAGGACAGTCTGGCTCGGTAGATGCCCTCCGCAGTGAGAATGGGAGTCTTCGCTGGCACAAGCAACTTGACAAGCAATGGAGCGGTACGGTCTCACTTCTGGTGTTTGGCGATGTCGTGTATGTCGGGAGAGCGAACGAGATCTGTTCTCCTCTTTGCAAAACCATAGGCTCGGTTGATGCATTGAAGGTGGGTGATGGGACCGTCCTGTGGCACTCCAACATTGATGTACATAATGACACTTCTCAGTCGGTACAAGTGAAGGCGATAGTCAATGGGGTGGTGTATGTTGAAGTGGATGGTGGATTCCCGAGCCATTCTGCTGGAGATATATACGCACTGCGGGTCAGCAATGGTTCCCTGCTCTGGCACTACACGGTGAAAGGAGCTTGCTGCCGTAGTCTCGTCGTGACCAATACTGCTATCTACGT
>Ga0137371_10002661_pt1 | contig 14270 bp, 14 predicted proteins | sample SagtaG_7_FD_104919 | JGI IMG/M metagenome (GOLD analysis project Ga0137371, IMG submission 104919) | Vadose zone soil microbial communities from Sagehorn Ranch, Mendocino, California, USA - Sage1_R_40_16 metaG | ecosystem: Environmental > Terrestrial > Soil > Vadose zone | place: USA... | reverse complement strand
CCCGTCTGATCTTCTTTCTCCTACACCAGACTCATCTAAGCAAACTTCTTCTCTCTATTTTCTCTCACCGGTCAAGACTTCTGCGAACCGCTGTAGCCTATGCGCAGCACCAACGTCTGCCCGCGCTGGTCAGTATGACCCTCAACCGCCTGGCGATCCTGGCGGTGCTACAGTCGCACGACAAGGCCAAGGTGCAAGCGCTCCTGGAGGATGCCCGGCGCTGGGCAGAGACCAATCACGATCAGCGGGCGCTGGCGGAAACGGAGTGGAACCTGGCACAGATCATGGCCGCAGTATGGGACGATCCAAAGGGCGCCTTGCCTCATGGAGAGCATGTGCTCTCCCTGGCACGAGTCAGCCTCGACCACGAACTAGAGGCAAGAAGTCTCTTCTTGCTGGGATGGATCCATCTTAGTGGGGGAGACTTTGAGGAGGCCATGCGCTGTTTGGAAGTGTCCCTGGAGGCCTATGCGCTCCTTCGCAGCGAGCAGACCGCTTCGCGGGAGCTTTCACTTGCACACTTTCTGAGTGGCGCCCCGCTCACCCAATCCTTGACGAATCGCACGTCAGAAACCTTGTGCTCGGCGCTGCTGGCTTTCGCACAAGTGCATGCTGGGCAGGTGCTGGGCAGCATGCGCAGTAGCCGCAGCGCGCTCGCGCTCTCACAAGAGATCAAGAACGACTCGGTACAAGTCATCAGTACAATTGGCCTCACGTATGGATTGCTGGATGCGGGGACTTATGAAGAGGCGCTTGGGCTCATGCAACACGCCGTCGCGCTTGCGCGGATCATTCCTTCATTGGCAATCTTCCAGAGCTTTCTCACTGGCCTGGGGAGGACGTATCACGCCTTGCAGCAGTGGGAAGAGGCGCGCAGCACGCTCGAAGAGGCAGAAGCCATGGCAGAGACGGTAGATCTCAGATCACTGCACGTGCCCGTCCTGTCGCAGCTGTGCATGCACTATGCCGTGGCAGGGCAGTGGGAAGCAGCCTACCGCTATGCTTCCAAGGCCGTCGCCCTTCGTAAGAGCTTTTGCCCCCTCTGCGTTGGGGTGGATTTCTACTCTCACTATGAAACGGAGGCGTTAGTGCGTGGGGGGGAGGAGAGCCAGGCGCGAGCAGCAGTGCAGCGACTGGGGGAAGGCCTGGGGCCAAATCGGCGCTACCGCATTCCCTACCTGCGCTCGTTGGCAGCCCTCGCAGCCTGGGAGGGGCACAGCGAGCAGGCCATCGGCCACTTGCGCGAGGCGGCCCGGGAGGCCTCGGACCTCGGGTTGCCAGGCGAACAGTGGCCGATCCAGGCGGCGTTGGCAAGCGTGTATGAGGCCGGGGGAGAGCAAGGACAAGCGCACACCGCCTGGGCTTCGGCCGCCAGGATCATCCAGGAACTGGCGCAGGGTATCAAGGATGAGGCTCTGCGTTCGCGCTTTCTCGCTGGGCCACAGATTCAACCAGTGGTGCAGCACGCCCAATCCGAGGTCTCCCCGCTGCTGAACGACCACACAGAGCCGAGCGATCAGCGTCCTCATGACCTGGAGAGCGAAAAGGACGTCCTGTGATACCATCACCACTTCCTCTTGCATCCCAAGAGGGCCCCGAGTCACGCGAGCTTTTGAGCTAGTCCCCTTCAACACGGCCTAATAGGCCATCAATCGCCTCAAGCTGCTCAAGCGACAAAGCTCTGGACGAGCAGGAGTAGCCCCTCTCTTGCAGGGCGCCGATCATGCGGTCACGCTTCTGCTGCAGGTGTGCGATGTCAATGGAGAGCTTCTCCAGGTCGGCCAGCGCGTGCTGATGAGAGCTAACAAATTAATCCGGCTATGGGGACGTGGGAGAGGCGGCATTGATGACGCCAGTCCGCCTGTAAAGAGGACTGGCGTCATCAATGCCGCCTCTCCCACGTCCGTAAGTATTTTGTTAACTTTCATAAGCAGGGCATACGCGATGGCAAAGCTAGTCACCAGCTGCGAGAGCGCCAGGGCACTGCGATCTGCTCCCAGTCGGGCATCGTTGGTGGCAGAGCCACGTAGCCAAGCCGCTGACCGGGCGTGAGGAGCGTCTTGCCATACGTATAGATGAGGAACGAACGAGGGTAGTCCGAGTATGTTTAGTTCTGTTGTTGAAGGACTGGCGCAAGCAGACTGCGCCAAAAACGCTCGCATGATCCTTGAGAAACCATTTGGACGCGATCTTGCCTCAGCCCAGTCCCTCAATCAGATTCTCCATTCTGTCTTTCCCGAGTCATCCATCTTCCGTATTGATCACTATCTTGGCAAGGAGCCGGTTCAGATTATTACCGCTTCCGCATCAGTCCGATCGTCAAGATCTCACTGGGTGCCCGGGCCAAGATGGCAGGAGAGGCCATGCATGGTGAGGGAGTTGAGCTTGTCGCGGTTCACCAGTCTCCTGACGAGATGGCACCATATGAGCGCCTCCTCGAGAGTGCTCTGAAGGGTGACGAGACGCTCTTCGTGCGTGAGGACTCCATCGAGGCGCAATGGAAGAGAGTGGATCCCATTCTGGGAAACGTGACTCCCGTCTTCGAGTATGCACCCGGTACCTGGGGACCTGCTGAGGCAGACCAGGATGATCAAGCCTGATGGAGGTTGGTACAACCCGGAGCCCAGTGCAGACACGGGAGCGTCTGGCTCTCAACCCGCTAAAGAGGAGTCGTAGCTGAGTTTCGTATTCATCATGCTACGACTCTCATTACACAACAATGAGCCATGCGCCCACTTTCACTTTTTGCATCACTTTTTTTACCTGGCTTCTTTTTATGATTGACGGATCCAGTCAATGAGCGTCTGATCAAAGAGTTCTGGTTCCTCATACATGGGATTGTGCCCACTGCGTTCGAAGATGACTTTCTTTACCTGATTTTCATCGCGTTCGATCTCATTCCAGAGATCAATGGGACCTACCAGATAGTCGTACCTTCCCAGCCCCAACAGAACAGGCTTCTCAAACGTCGCTAAGCCTTGTGTCAGATCAAGGTGTGCAAATGCCTCGCCCCATAAGTAATCGATGATTGCCATATTCGTCTTGACACCCTCCCACAATGGACAGGCCATACTTGTCTCGCATCTCCGCCAGTTTATTTACTCTACATCTTTACACAACTTTTGGGATAGGGACGCCCTATGTGGGCGTCCGGCTCCTACCCCTACATGAAAGCTACCTCGTGCTTGCTGTCCTTGAATTGTTCGCTTGGCTCGCTGCCCTCGAAGCTTGGTCCGTTATCGCCTTTTTTGCAGAAGAGACTTGTGCTCCAAGAAATAGACCGAGCGGGCCAAAGGCCGCACGGGCAATTCGCTGGATTTCTTCAGCTCGGTCCTGCTGCGTCCAGATAACTTTCGTGAGGAAGTCGTACCCATCCCGAATCAGGTTATCCGTAGCTTGTGCAACCCCGCTTGTGCTGGAAGCGGCTGGGGTGCTCGTAGGAGTAGCACCTATATTTTCGATAGAATGCTCAACGAAGAATTCAATCAACGGGAAAGTAATGGCGGCGCTATGATTGAGACCGGCAAAATCAATCGTAATCTGCGCATAAGCATCACGAAATGAGGAGGCCAGTGCTGAGCCAGCTAAACCGAAAAGACCAAGACCTTCTAAGCGTTGCGTGAGACTGCTGGTGTCCGGTGTCCCAGGGGTGCCAGCAGTCTGCCCTGCTTGTCCTGTAGATGCAGGAGCAGGGGAAAAGAGAGTATTGAGCCTCCCGATAGCAGCGCTGAAGAGACCCAAGATGCCACCACCAACGAGAGTAAGCGCAGTAGCGAGGCCTTGTAGCTGACCCGTTTGATACAGAATCACTCCGGCAGCTACTAGAAGCACAAGCAGGAGAATGCCCAGGATGATCGCTGTGATCACTATTGGCCGATGCGTCTCTAACCAGCTCTGTGCCTGCTTATTGATGGCTGCTTTTACCTCATCTTCAGCAGCCCTGGCTGCATCTTCGAAATCCGCTATGCAGTCCTGCAATATTCTTTGAGTCACTTTCTCACTTGTAAAATCCTGTAACGTTTGCTGGCAGAGGAGCAGCGATTGCCAGGCCTCCGCTTGTTCGACCAACTTCCCCCGCAATTTGCGCGACCGCTCCCAATTGAGAGGTGGTACGGCGGGTGGCTGGGTTGCTATCGTAGAAGGATTACACATGAGTTCAACTGTTCGCTGCCAATAATCGAGGCTATTCGTGATGGCATGAATAGACTGGCTTGGCAGAGCAGGATTCGGTTGTACAAGGGTAGCCTTGGGGTCTGGCCGTTGTATATTCGTATTGACGCGATAGTAGGCATCATCCAATGCAGTGCTGAGCGCGGAGATTTGGTACTGTACATACGCGATATCATGCGCATCAAAAGCGTTGAGCCAGGCTTTGGAGAGTTTCTGTGCCAGGTCTTTCAATCTCTCCTGGTCTTGTCCTGCTGCCTGTACAGCGTTCTCTAATGGCACAGCCACTGCTGAGAGGCTCCATGAGAGAGAGGCCAGTGAGCGTCCTGCCTCATAGGCAGTGAGCATAATTTCGTTGTTTCCTACATTGGAACTCGCATACAAATTTTCACGCACGTAGCTATCCCACTGCATCAGGAAGGTCACGTTCAGCCCACTGAGTATTCTAATGCCAGCGTTCTTGTCACTCGAGTTTCTAGAACTGACATTGTCGTTGTTCGTAATACTTTTCAACAACGGGTCTTGTAATGCGCGTATGTTGTCAGGGATGAGGCTGTCGTTGGGATCGGTGAGCAGGAGCGTCAGGCAATTGAGTGCCCGCCGCATAACATCATAGAGTCGAAAAGAATCAGGAAGCTGCGTGTTACTGGTTATACCAAAGCGAGTGTAGTCAGGAGTAGGCTTAGGATAGAGATAAGTAATCGCTGACTCATCAGGTGGGTCATACAATGTATTACCGGTATCACCTCCAGACAGACAGCTCTTGTGCGCTGCCACGATGTTCTGAAAGAGTGCGTGCCATACACTTGTCAGCCAAATATTATCGACCAGGTCCGTCGGCAGTCTTTGGAAATCGGCCACTAGCTTTTGAGCTTGTCGAAGACTTTCCACGATGTTGATCACATCATTCATCAATAATCTGACGAACTCGGAAGCCCGTCCTGCTACATCTGTGATTTGTGGGCTCAGCACGACAGGCGGACTGGCTGGCTGATTCGGCTGTGCTGGTGCTGAACTGGCAGAATTGGTCGTAAAGGCAGGAACTGCTGCAATCAATATCCTGCTTCGGAGTTCGAAGAGGCTCCAGCCTAACAAAAAAGCATCGTGAATAGCGACAAACGTATCATCAGTAAATAATGCAGAAGAAATCCCTTTTTTTGGGGAGCTGCTTGCTGTGTTAGTGGGGGCTGGAGCGTTCTGGACCGGATTTGGAACAAGATTCTGTGTCATTGTGTTCTCCTTTTCTCTCCCTTGTTCGGGCGATTGATTATACAGTGTACCTTTACGATAAGACGCTGGAATGGGAAGTTTTTCGCACCTGCATTTGTGCTGGAAAGATCATACGTTCATTTCGACTTAACAAGCATTATAGCATATATTGAATGCAAGATAACCAAAGTTTCTCTCCTGGCCAAATCCGGTGTCTCAAAACTCCTTGTTGCCTAAGGGATTCAAAAAGAATTAAGTACCCAGTGATGGAGGAGCAGTGGAAGAAATCTCCACAAACCATCTCTCAAGACCCTGCAAGCGCTGAATGTGCGTTTCCACTTGCACCATCGCCCGCTTGGTCAAGCGAACGCCGCTCTGATAGGTGTTCGTCATCAAGCTGACCACCGGGTGTTTGCCCTTCCAGGTCATGGTCTGGGCAAACTGGACCACGGTCTCCACCGTGTCTCACACATCCCCATTCCAGTGCTGCTCCACGACCCCCCACCACCGTTCGACAGGATTGTATTTGCTGTGATACGGGGGGTAATAGGCCAAGCGGACCGTGAGCTGAGAGGTCTGGGCGAAGGCCACGAGCCGGTTGAGAAACTGGGTGCGATGGCTGTGATTCTCTGGCCCGTTATCCAGGTTGATCACCAGGGTCTTGACCTGCTCAAAGCGGTCTCTCACGCTGTGCCACCACTGCTCCAACACATCGACCGGACAATCACTGGTGACTTTGGAGGTGACACAAGCCACAAACAGTTCATCAGACTGGGGCATCAAGATGCCCACAGGAGTCAGGGTGGCCCTCGGTTTGCGCATCGTGATCGACCGCTTTGACCTGCACGCGCTTCTTGCCCCCACGAGAGAAATCTCCCACCTTGACGGTCGCTTTGGCATCCATGGAGATGCGCATCGCTGTCGCCTCAGCATCAGCGGCCGCATTGGCCACGCTTAGCTGCTCGAAGATGGCATCGGTGGCTGGCACCTTTTTTTGGGTTTGCTTTTGGCGACTTTCGTTGGGTAGTAGCCCAACTGATTGAGTTTGGTGCCAATCGTGGTGGCGGTGGGCAGTTCCTCGTCTCGATAGCCGAACTTGCTGATCAATTGACGGCGTACCTCAGCCGCCGTCAAGCGCGTGTAGAGCCGATTGTGTTTGAATTGCGGGTCGGTTTGGCTTTGTCCGTCGACAATGGCTTTGAGATCCAGCAGCAAATTGGGCAAGTGTTCTTCGGCCAATTTGCGCCCTCTGGCCCCGAACGCATCCAGACAGGTGATACCGCTGTCGACTTCATGGGTCCCTTTGCGAACGGTCTTGCGATCCCAGCCCAACTCGCGTTCGGCTCGGCTGGCTCCGCCAGGCCCCAGTTCTTTGACGATGCGCGCCAGAAAGATCCGGCGAGCACGGCCTTTGAGCTGCTTAGCGGTGTCCCTCAAGATGCTCTTGAGCGAGTCCGTTAGTTCCATGCTTTCCCTCCAGCTTGTTCTTGTTGACAGTATAGCACAGTCTGGTGGGGAATTTAATCTTTTTAGGCATGGTTCAAATGAACTTGACACTTTTCTGCTCACATGAGGCAACCCTTGTCAAGCAAAATGGCCTCTCTTTGAACCTTGCCTTACTTCCCTTAGTGGCCTTGGGCTTCTGGAATGATGGCAGCGGGAGGCGCGAAGTGCTGGATTGGCAGATAGCAGGCAGTGAAGAGCACACCGAGTGGGAAACGCTGCTTACCCGCTTATGGCAACGGGCGTGCGGCCTGAGAAGGGCTTGCAGATGGTGGTGCGTAATGGGGGCGGTGGGTTAGGAGAGGCCGTAGCTCTGGTGTATGGCTCTGAGGTGATCGAGCAGCGCTGTCTCTTTCACAAGCTGCGCAATGTGAGTGACAACTGCCGTGGCGAGTTCGCAGGCGAGGAGAAGCGTGAGGAAAAGAAACCGTTCTTGGAGCAAGCCAGGGCCATTTACCAAGCGGAAAGTGCAGCCGAAGCTAGACGTCGTTTGGCCACCTGTGCTGACACGTGGCGTGAGCGGGCACCCAAGGGGGTGGCTACGTTAGAGCGAGACGCGCGAGCAGACGATTGCCTACTACGCCCTACCCGCTCTCGCCCGTCAATGGACGCGCACGACCTCCTTGTTAGAGCGAACCAATCGCGAATGACGGCGCAAATTTCGGCAAGTCGGCAGCTTTGACAGCCAACGGGGAGCTCAAGTAGCCATCTTTTTACAGATCAAGCGCCTCAATGCTCGTTGGTCAAAGAAAGAGTGGTGGGAAACCTCGACCTCTCTCTATTTTGACTTTCTCAATCTCAACCCTTAGCGAAGGATACACTACCCAATAGAGCACTGATTTGACTGATGCCGCTGCTGCCAGTCAAGGCTATTCCTGCGCTCCAAAGCACTAAGCCATGCACTTGCGCTTTGCTCAAATGGAGAGAAGGATGTCAGTCCCAAGCATCTAGAAGCAGCCGCAGAGCTGCTCACCCTTCGCCGCGACGCGCTTCGGGTCATGGATGCCGTCGGGCGGAAAGAGGAAGACAAAGACAGGAAACAGGAGGCAGCATCAGTCTATTTACCACCTCCGCCACTTACACCAGCACATGCACTATCACCCACGCCACATAGCTTAACAACAACAAAGCTCCAACTATACGGTCGACACGCCTCCTTAGCACACAGAGCAATCCCGCTAGCGTCAGTACAACCATAAGCGGAGCATCCAGCCATAAGAGAAGCTGATCATGGACTACACTATGCCAGAACAGCACAGGAAGGGCAATACCCAGCGTAGCATTAATACTATTGCTACTAAATATCTCCTCCACACACGATGCTTCCCTATCTGTGCGTGCTAGAATGAAGGCAACGATAGTATTGGGGAGAGAAGTGGCTACCGCCAGCACGAGCAGACCAGCTAATACCTGGGGCATATGTAATGCCGAGGTGAGACTTTGCCCAGATTGTACCATAACCACAACGGCTCCCAGGGCTGTTACCAGAGCCAACAATGCTTCACCAATCCAGATCAACAACTGCCGTAGGGGAACAGCACTTACCCATTTTTGTCGGGCCATACGCCATAGCATCGGTACGGTCAAGCTCTCATCATGATCATAGTGGGTGCGTCTCAGGGCGTGCAGTATCAGCCCTCCAAATAATGCGACCATAGTCACCATCACTGTAGTGAGTAAGATAGTGAACAGCAAAGGAGCACGAAACTGACTAACTAACGGCGTTCCTGGTAGTAACCATACTCCGCATGAAGTGGTGAACATGCCTATCAAGGTATAGAGTGCCACGGTACGTACATCATGTGCCATTCTCACCTTTAAGACAATACCGTCTCTATGGGGGACAGCAAATGTGACTATACCCAGAATGATAGCGATATTGTAGATATTAGAGCCAATGATAATTCCGAGCCCCACCTCCATCTCATGACCAGAGATGGCAACAATTGAGGCAGCATAATTAGGAATGTTCGCTCCCAATGCTCCCAACAAGCTCAACAGGCTCGGCGGCCAGTCCAGAGCTGCGCAGATAGCCTCCAGACGGCGCGTGAACCACGCCGAGCTACCTATAGCTATCAGCAGCGAAGCCAGAAATACGACTGAGACGATGAGCAATGACTGGAAAATGCTTCACCCCTTGTGTGATAATTGCTATGAGCATACATCGTAGTTTAGACTGGCGTCAAATGAACGCCTCACATAGTAGAGGCGGCATTCATGACGCCAGTCAGCACGCAGGCAGACCCTTTCATCAGAGATGGACTGGCGTCATGAATGCCGCCCCTACCATGTATCTTGGATTCGTGCAAAAAAGTGAACTGCACCCGGTAGCAGGGAGTAAGGGAGCATATTCAGCAGGAAAGGCAATCCATGACAGATACCATATTAGTAGTACGTATCCTTGTCGTACTGTTACTGATCGCCCTGGCGGTCATTTTAACAACAAAACGCCTATCTGTGCCCTACACCCTTGGACTGGTGATAGTAGGTTTGCTCATCAGTATCTTTAACCTGTTACCAGCTATCCGCCTGACGCCTACCTTAGTCTTGTTTGTCTTTTTACCAGCCCTGCTCTTTGAAGGCTCATGGTCGAGCTCCGTCCGCCAATTACAGGCCAACTGGCTAACCATCACCCTGTTAGCAGGCCCCGGTATTCTATTGGAGCTCGTGTTGATTGCCATTCCCCTCCATTTTCTGGCAGGTCTGGACTGGAGTATCGCCTTTCTCTTGAGTGCTATTCTTTCACCGACTGACCCCATTGCGGTGCTGGGCCTCTTCAAACAATTAAAGGTAAACGCCGACCTCTCCACAATTATCGAGGGTGAAAGCCTGTTTAACGATGGGGTGGCTGGCTCACTCTACCAGGTGTTTCTGGCTCTCATTCTCGCCTCTATTCACGGATCGCCTGTAACCGGTATACAGGCATGGCTCACCGGCATTGGCATGTTTCTGCTGGAAGCCGGTGGTGGTATACTCCTTGGCCTGCTCTGTGGCTTCATCATCAGTCGCATTGTGAGGCGTATCGATGATCCTTTGATCGAGACGACCATCACACTCACCACAGCCTATGGCGTCTATCTCCTGGCCGATACCCTGCACACCTCCGGTATTCTGGCTGTTATTCTAGCAGCCCTGGTCCTTGGCAGCTATGGGCGCAGCATCGGCATGTCTGAACAAACTCGCGAAACGATTGACAACTTCTGGAACGTCATCGCCTTTCTTGCCAATGCTCTGCTCTTTCTCTTAGTAGGCGTAGAGCTTAACCCGGTACGCTTTTTCACCACTCAATCCATTGCATCTTTTTTACTTATTGCTGGCATCACCATCGTAGCCGTGCTACTGGCACGCTTCGTGATGGTACTCGCTCTTCCTCGGCATGCACCACCCGCTCGTGGCAAACTTCTCCCCTCGTGGCGATTCATTATTTTCTGGAGCGGCCTACGCGGTGCGCTCTCTCTAGCCCTCGTTCTCGCCCTCCCATTTGACATACCCAATCGCGAGCCTTTAATCTTCTCCACGTATGCGGTCGTCCTCTTTACTTTGCTGGTGCAGGGTTTTAGCCTGCGGCTCATTCTCAAGCGGCTACCTTTGACGTAGAGTCGGTATGAGTACTACAAAGGGTGGCATGATGACTGCCATTTCATGATGGTAGCCTCGTCCACGATGACCGCCGCCCCTCCATGATGACCGCAAGAGTCATCACTACTATACGACGGCTTCATAGACCGACGCACCGTATATAGTAGTGATGGCCCTTGCGGCCATCATGGAGGGGCGGGCCGCCCATCATGCCGGATACGAAACCATACAACACTTCCCAAAACGCGATATAATGACAGCACTCTTGCCCTATTTACACTCTTCGTGAAAGGACGATATCGCCTATGACAACTCACCCTGACTCCTCCAGCACAACGAAAGCTTACCGCCAGCGCGTCGGACTGATGGCAGAGCTACCCAATTTCCCTGGCCCCTGGAATGAGGTGATGGAAAAGATCAAGATCGCCGACGAACTGGGCTTCAATTCTATCTGGCTGGCCGAATCGTGGGGCTATGAGCTTTTCACCTCCATGACCGATGTAGTACGTGTTACCAAGCGCATTCAGGTTGGAGCAGGCATCGCCAATGTCTTCTCACGCACTCCTGCTCTGCTTGCCAGCACCGTTGCTACGCTCGATGAACGTTCCGGCGGACGTATCATTCTGGGGCTAGGGCCATCGGGTGCCAATGTGATTGAAGACTGGCACGGCGTCCCCTTTCAAAAACCTGTGCAGCGCACACGCGAGTATGTTGAAATTATCCGCATGATTTTACGTGGGCAACGCCTAGTCTATCACGGCGAGATCTTCAACCTCGAACGTGGTTTCAAGTTGCGTTTTACACCTCTGCGGCCAGACCTGCCTATTTATATTGCGGCCATGGGACCGAAGAATGTCTTGCAATCCGGCGAGATCGCCGATGGTGTGATGCCTATCTACTGGCCCGGCAATAAATGGGGTGAACTGCGCGAACAGTTGGACGAAGGTTCACGCCAGGCTGGACGTCCACCACATAGCGTAGCCATTGCCCCATCTTTAACGTGCATCCTGCTCAGCGAACAGGCCGACGAGCAGGAAAAAGCGGCAGCGCGTCTAGCGGCAGCCACTCCACTCGCCTTCTATATTGGCAGGATGGGAGTCTATTATGCACAGATGCTCACTCGTCATGGCTATGGCGAGGATGTCGAAACAGTACAGGAAGCCTGGAAACACCGCGACAAAAACCCTGCCGAGGCCGTCCCCCAAGAACTCATCGACGCAACGGCTATCATCGGCACACCTCAAGAGGTTGTAGCGAAACTCGATCAGTGGGCCGAATCGGGCCTGGACGAGCCGCTACTGGGCATGCCCAGCGGCTCTATTGACGAAGTGGGAGCCAAACTCTCCGCACTGAGAGACGCATTGAGAGCATAACGCTCGGCGAAGGCATCGGCATGTTTCAGCCGCTTGCCGATAGAGGGATGGTCGTGGAAGAGGATTTCAACCAGCGGCGATGGCTCGACGTCAGCAAGATTCTGGTTGGCGAGACGAGTCATCGCACTTTTGAATACTCCCACCATCTTCGTCGTTTGCAACGCGTACTCATCGGCCTGATATTCGATAGCCCGACTTAACCCATTCCCAATGGGCATGACAATCAAGCCGAACAGGCCAGTGAGTACCAGCACAAAGGGAATAGTGGCAACATCAGTCAAACTGAGATAGTAGTGTTGTACATCCACCGTCCAGTGCAGAGCTAGATTGACCAGATAGAGGCCACCGAGCGTCAGCACCGACTGGCTGACAATCATTTTCCAGATATCGTGATGCACATGATGCCCCAACTCATGAGCCAGCACCACTTCAATCTCATCCGGTGTGTAGCGATCCAGCATGGTATCACCCAACACAATACGCCGCGTGTTACCCAGCCCCATCAGAGCCGCATTGGCTGCCGTCGTCTTGCTACTCATGTGCATGGTAAAGACTCCCCGCACGCGGGTGTGAGCCCGATTCGCCAGGGCCAGGAGTCGCTGCGTCAACTCGCCTTCCGGCAGTGGCGTAAATTTGTAAAACAGAGGCAGAATGAGTATCGGTGCCAGATTCGCCATTACTACCGTGAAGAACAACAGAATCAGCGCAACTTCCAGCCACCACGTCTGCGGCTGCGTTGCCAGCAAGAGATAGATCAGTTCGACAACGATGGTTTCCAGAATTAAGCCCAGAACGAGGCCCTTCAAGAAATCAGCTAGCCAACTGCGCAGGGTCATGGTGGAAAGCTCATAGCGATGAGGCAGCGTGAAGCCGCCGTAGTAGACAAGGGGAGATGTGATGATTTGGTAGCCTAGCATTAATATCAGGAAGTAGGCCGCAACCTGCAAGGGATACCAACCGGCCACCGGTTGCCACGAGAGAGGCTGTAGCCAGTCACGCAAGCCAATATACAGTTCACTCCAAAAGATAAAAATGATACCAATGACGGCTATACCCATATTAATAAAGCTCAATTGCCGCCGTAAACGCGCATATTCGCGTGCCTTTTCTTGTCGGCCGCTGTCGATTTCCACCTGTTGCTGTGTAGTGTCAGTTTCCATATCTGCACTTTCCTGATAGTATTGTTCTTACCATTCTATTTCATTATAACACCCATGGGATCATCTTGATTTAGTATGAAATATTAAAGATGCCCATGAGGCTCTTGAAGGGCCTCGTGAGCATCTTCCCAATTTCTCAAGCAAGATCACGCTTTCTTAAACGTGCAACTCACCTTACCAAACTCAATCTTATCGCCCTCGTTCAGCGGCATGGCCTTATCCGGTTCGAGGCGTTTGCCGTTGAGGCGAGTAGCATTGGTGCTATTCAGATCGGTCACGGTATAGGTGCTGCCAATGTGTTCGAGGGCAGCATGAATGCGCGAGACGGTATCTGACCCTTGCACATCGCTCAGGTCCACCTCTGGTTGCAGGCCACCGATATCGTGATCGGCGCGTCCGACCACGGCCCGTTCGCCGGAAAGTTTCATCTGCTTGCCATCACTAAGGGTGAGATAGCCCCAGATAGCCTTGGGATCAAAGGCCGGTCGTGCCGTCGTTTTGGGCTTAATCGGCTGCGGAGCCACAGGCGGCAGGTTGGTAGGTGGTGTATAGTAGGGCACATCGGCCTGTTGTGACTGCGCAGGTTTTGGCGTGGCAGGCTTTGGTTTGACGGGCGGCGTCTGCGCCGGAGGCTGGGAAAGTGTTGCGTGCAGGTCGGGCGGCGGCGTATAGTACACCTCTGGCTCCCGTTGAGGCTGCGGCGGTGCAGCTTGCGGCTGCCGGGAGGCCGCCGGTGTATAGGTGATCGTCGTTGGCGACTGTACGGGCGGTTCCTGCGGCGTAGGCGGCACATATGGCTCTGGTGGGGTAGGTGGTGTATATACCGGTGTCTGCTGTACAGGCGGCGGATTATACACTACCTTTGGCTGTATAGGTGCCTGAGGCGGTGTATAGGTCGGCGTCTGCTGCACAGGTGGTACCGGAGGGGGTGTATAGGCCGGTGCCTGCTGCACAGGTGGAGGTGGCTGTACAGTTGGCGTGGTGTACGTTCCGCTTGATGATTGGAAAAGAGAGGCACCACACTTGGGGCAAAACGAAGCGTTATCTTTGATCTCAGTTTTACAATTGGGGCAAAGCGTCACTAAGGGCTTGCCACAGCCCGTGCAAAAGGTATCCCCTGGCTCGTAGGGTGTGTTACAGTTTGGGCAACGCAATTTCTTTGAGCTAGGAGCTGGTGCTGGCACAGCATCAATCACAGGCTGTGGTGGTACATATTGTGGCTGCGGCGGTGGTAGATAGGCCGGTGCTGCATATTGCGGAGGTGGCACATAGAGTTGTT
>Ga0137371_10002648_pt1 | contig 14298 bp, 10 predicted proteins | sample SagtaG_7_FD_104919 | JGI IMG/M metagenome (GOLD analysis project Ga0137371, IMG submission 104919) | Vadose zone soil microbial communities from Sagehorn Ranch, Mendocino, California, USA - Sage1_R_40_16 metaG | ecosystem: Environmental > Terrestrial > Soil > Vadose zone | place: USA... | reverse complement strand
CGCGCCGGCATCGTCCGCCGTCGCCATGGCGGAGGGCTATCTGCGCGATCGCAAGCGGGTGCTGCCCTGCGCCGCGTTCCTCAACGGCGAATACGGCGTGCGCGGACTTTACGTCGGAGTCCCTGCCGTGATCGGCGCGAAGGGCGTCGAGCGCGTGGTCGAAATCGAGCTCAGCGGCGCGGAACGCGAGATGTTCGATCGCTCGGTCACCGCGGTGCAGAGCCTGGTCGACGCCTGCAAGAAGATCGCTCCGGATCTCGGCAAATGAGCTGAATCCGCCACGCCGATTGGAGTTCCGGATTTCATGAATATCCATGAATATCAGGCCAAGGCGGTGCTGCGCGAATTCGGCGTGCCGGTCCCGCGCGGCATTCCGGCGTTCACGGTCGTGGAGGCGGTGCGGGCGGCCGAGCAGCTCGGCGGACCGGTGTGGGTGGTCAAAGCGCAGATCCACGCCGGCGGCCGCGGCAAGGCGGGTGGCGTCAAGGTCGTCAAATCGCTCGACGCGGTGCGCTCGGAAGCGCAGCGGCTGCTGGACTCGACGCTGGTGACCGAGCAGACCGGGCCCGAGGGCAAGATCGTGCGCCGGCTCTACGTCGAGGAAGGCTCGGCGATCGACCGCGAATTCTATCTCTCGGCCCTCGTCGACCGCGCCTGCGGCCGCGTCGCCTTCGTGGTCTCGACCGAAGGCGGCATGGAGATCGAGGAAGTCGCGCACACGCATCCGGACAGGATCGTCAGCTTCGCGGTCGATCCGGTCACCGGGGTCCTGCCGCATCACGGCCGCCGGGTCGCCCAGGCGCTCGGGCTCGCCAACGAGGCCGCCGTGCAGGCCGGGCGCATCCTCGCCCAGCTCTATGCGGCCTTTCTCGCCAAGGACATGAGCCTGCTCGAGATCAACCCGCTGGTGCTGACGAAAGCCGGAGCGCTCATCTGCCTCGACGCCAAGATCGGCTTCGACGACAGCGCGCTCTACCGCCACCCCGATATCGTGGCCCTGCGCGATTTGAGCGAAGAGGACGAGAAGGAGATCGCCGCCTCCCGGCACGAGCTCAGTTACATCGCGCTCGACGGCTCGATCGGCTGCATGGTCAACGGCGCCGGCCTGGCGATGGCCACGATGGACATCATCAAGCTCTACGGCGGCGCGCCCGCGAACTTCCTCGACGTCGGCGGCGGCGCCTCCAAGGAGAGAGTAAGCGCCGCGTTCAAGATCATCACCGCGGATCCGAAGGTGAAGGGCATTCTGGTCAACATCTTCGGCGGCATCATGCGCTGCGACATCATCGCGGAGGGCGTGATCGCCGCGGTCAAGGAGGTCGGCCTGAAGGTGCCGCTGGTGGTGCGGCTCGAAGGCACCAACGTCGAGATCGGGAAGAACATCATCGCCGAATCCGGCCTCAACGTCATTGCGGCGGACGATCTCGACGACGCCGCGCAGAAGATCGTCGCGGCCGTGAAGGAACTCGGCTGATGGCGGTGCTCGTCGACAAGAACACCCGCGTGCTGTGCCAGGGATTCACCGGCCGCAACGGCACGTTCCATTCCGAGCAGGCGATCGCCTACGGCACCCGCATGGTCGGCGGCACCGCGCCGGGCAAGGGCGGCTCGATCCATCTCGGCCTGCCGGTGTTCGACACCGTCGCCGAAGCCCGCCGGGAGACCGAATGCGACGCCAGCGTCATCTACGTGCCGCCGCCCGCCGCCGCCGACGCGATCTGCGAGGCGATCGAGGCCGAGATCCCGCTGATCGTGTGCATCACCGAGGGCATCCCGGTGCTCGACATGGTGAAGGTGAAGCGGGCGCTGCAGGGATCGAAATCGCGGCTGATCGGACCGAATTGCCCGGGCATCATGACCGCGGGGGAATGCAAGATCGGCATCATGCCCGGAAAGATCTTCAACCGCGGCAGGGTGGGGATCGTGTCGCGCTCGGGCACGCTGACCTACGAGGCGGTCTATCAGACCACCCGCGAGGGATTGGGCCAGACCACCGCCATCGGCATCGGCGGCGATCCGGTCAAAGGCATGGAATTCATCGAGGCGCTGGAGCTGCTGCTCGGCGATCCCGAGACCGAGGCGATCGTGCTCATCGGCGAGATCGGCGGCACCGCCGAGGAGGCGGCCGCCGCGTTCATCCACGGCGAGGCCAAGCACGGCCGCGGCAAGCCGATGGTCGGCTTCATCGCCGGACGAACCGCTCCGCCCGGGCGCCGCATGGGCCATGCCGGCGCCATCATCTCCGGGGGGACCGGAGACGCGGAATCGAAGATGGCAGCGATGCAAAGCGCCGGCATTCGCGTCTCGCCTTCTCCGGCGCGGATCGGCAAGACGCTCGTCGAACTACTGAAAGCCTGATTCACTGCTTGCAACTTTCCCCGATGCCAACGACAACATACATAGTAAAAGGGGCAGCGTCGGCCGTCGGCCGGCAACAGGGATCGGCCGCGGCATCGAGCTTGCGGCACGAAGCCACGGGATCCGCCACATGTCTCGCCAGGACGCCAACGCAGCTTTCGCTCGCACCTCGTTTCTGTATGGCGGCAACGCCGCCTATATCGAAGATCTCTATGCCCGCTATGAGAGCGATCCGGCTGCGGTCGACGGCGAATGGAGGGCATTCTTCGAGAGCCTGCGCGATGGACCCGCCGAGGTTCTAAAAAGCGCCCAGGGTCCTTCCTGGAAGCGTGCGGACTGGCCGATTCCGGCGCGCGACGAACTGGTCTCGGCGCTCGACGGCCATTGGCTCGAGGCCGACAAGGCGCTCGCGGGCAAGATCAAGACAAGAGCGCAAACCGCCGGCGCGGAGCTTGCCGAGGCGCAGATCCAGCGCGCCACCCGCGATTCCATTCGAGCGCTGATGCTGATCCGCGCCTATCGCATCCGCGGGCATTATCACGCCAATCTCGACCCGCTCGGGCTCGAGCCGCCGAAGGACACCGAAGAGCTCGACCCGCGCTCGTACGGCTTCACCGAGGCCGATTACGACCGCAAGATCTTCATCGATCACGTGCTGGGGTTGGAATTCGCCACCTTGCGCGAGATCGTCGCCATCCTGCAGCGGACCTATTGCCAGACGCTCGGCGTCGAATTCATGCACATCGCCGACCCGGCGCAGAAGGCCTGGATCCAGGAGCGCATCGAAGGGCCCGACAAGGAGATCACGTTCACCCGGGAAGGCAAGCGCGCCATCCTCAACAAGCTGGTCGAGGCGGAAGGCTTCGAGAAATTCATCGACGTCAAATACACCGGTACCAAGCGGTTCGGCATCGACGGGGCGGAGTCGGTGGTGCCGGCGCTGGAGCAGATCATCAAGCGCGGCGGCGCGCTCGGCGTCGAGGAGATCGTGCTCGGCATGGCACACCGCGGCCGGCTCAACGTGCTGGCCCAGGTCATGGGCAAGCCGCACCGGGCGATCTTTCACGAGTTCAAGGGCGGGTCGTGGACTCCCGACGAAGTCGAAGGCTCAGGTGACGTCAAATATCACCTCGGCGCCTCATCGGATCGCGAGTTCGATGGCAATCGCGTGCATCTGTCACTGACCGCCAATCCCTCGCATCTCGAAATCGTCGATCCGGTGGTGCTGGGAAAGGTCCGCGCCAAGCAGGAGCAGCACGACGATCACGTCGAGCGCACCTCGGTGCTGCCGCTGCTGATCCACGGCGACGCGGCGTTCGCCGGCCAGGGCGTCGTCGCCGAGTGCTTCGGCCTCTCCGACCTGCGCGGCTACCGCACCGGCGGCTCGGTGCATGTCATCATCAACAATCAGATCGGCTTCACCACCTATCCGCGCTACAGCCGCTCCTCGCCTTACCCTTCCGACGTCGCCAAGATGATCGCGGCGCCGATCTTTCACGTCAACGGCGATGATCCGGAGGCGGTGGTGTTCGCCGCCAAGGTGGCGATCGAGTACCGGCAGAAATTCCACAAGCCGGTCGTCCTCGACATGTTCTGTTACCGGCGGTTCGGCCACAACGAGGGCGACGAGCCCATGTTTACCCAGCCGCTGATGTACAAGAAGATCCGCTCGCATCCTTCCGCGCTGGAAATCTACTCGAAGAAGCTGATCGCCGAGGAAATCGTGACCGAAGGCGAGGTCGAGAAGATGAAAATCGACTGGCGCGCGCGGCTCGACGCCGAGTACGAGGCGAGCGGCGGCTATCGCGCCAACAAGGCGGACTGGCTCGACGGCCGCTGGGCGGGGCTCAAGACCGGCGGCGACGTCGAGGATGCGCGCCGCGGCAACACCGGCGTTGCCATCGCGACGCTCCAGGACATCGGCCGGAAAATCACCGTGGTGCCGGCGGAGTTCAAGGTGCACCGCACGATCCAGCGCTTCCTCGACCAGCGCCGCAAGAGCATCGAGACCGGCGCGGGAATCGATTGGGCCACCGGCGAGGCGCTGGCGTTCTGCTCGCTGCTGCTCGACGGGCTTTCCGTGCGCCTGTCCGGCCAGGATAGCGAGCGCGGCACGTTCTCCCAGCGCCACTCGGTCCTGATCGACCAGGAGACCGAGGCCCGCTACGTCCCGTTCAACCACATCCGCGAGCCGCAGGCCCGCTACGAAGTGCACAACTCTATGCTGTCGGAGGAGGCCGTGCTCGGCTTCGAGTACGGCTACTCGCTCGCCGAGCCGAACACGCTCACGCTGTGGGAGGCGCAGTTCGGCGATTTCGCCAACGGCGCGCAGGTCGTGTTCGACCAGTTCATCTCCTCGGGCGAGCGCAAATGGCTGCGCATGTCGGCGCTGGTCTGCCTGCTGCCGCACGGCTATGAAGGCCAGGGTCCCGAGCACTCCTCGGCGCGGCTCGAGCGCTTCCTGCAGATGTGCGCCGAGGACAACATGCAGGTCGCCTATTGCACGACCCCGGCCAATTATTTCCACATCCTGCGGCGCCAGCTCAGACGCGAGATCCGCAAGCCGTTGATCCTGATGACGCCCAAGTCGCTGCTTCGGCACAAGCGCGCGGTCTCCCGGCTCGAGGAGATGGGCTCGGAAACCAGCTTCCACCGCCTGCTGTGGGACGATGCGCAGCTGCTTCCGGACGAGAAGATCAAGCTGGTCCCGGATAAGAACATCCGGCGAGTCGTCCTGTGCTCCGGAAAAGTCTATTTCGACCTCTATGAGGAGCGGGAAAAGCGCGGCGTCGACGACATCTACCTGCTCCGCGTCGAGCAGCTCTATCCGTTCCCGACCAAGGCCCTGGTGCAGGAGCTCTCCAGGTTCAAGACCGCCGAGATCGTGTGGTGCCAGGAAGAGCCGCGCAACATGGGCGCCTGGTTCTTCGTCGACGTGTTCCTGCAATGGGTTCTCAACCAGATCGGCGCCACCCACCGGCGCTTGCGCTATGCCGGCCGTCCGGCCTCCGCGGCGACCGCGACGGGCACGATGTCCAAGCACCAGGCCCAGCTTCGAAGCCTGCTCGACGATGCGCTGGGCTGAAACCCGGCCATCGGCCCGCGCGAATGATTCGGCCTTTCTTGCACTGATGCTGCCGTAACCAACGAGACGATCATGACGACAGAAATCCGCGTGCCGACGCTGGGCGAATCCGTCACCGAAGCGACCATCGGCCGCTGGTTCAAGCAGCCCGGCGAGGCGGTCGCGGCCGACGAGCCGGTGGTCGAGCTCGAGACCGACAAGGTCACGGTCGAAGTGCCGGCTCCGGCATCGGGCGTGCTCGCCGAAATTCTGGCCAAGGACGGCGAGACCGTCGCGCCGGGGGCCTTGCTCGGACAGATCCAGGAAGGCGGCGCGCCCGCCAAGGCCGCCCCGGCGCCGCCCAAGGCCGCTCCGGCGCCCCCTGCGGCCGCGAAAGTAGCGTCCCCGCCGCCGCAGCCCAAGCCGGCCGCGCCGAGACCGGCGGCCGCGGACGCGCTTGCGCCTTCGGTGCGCAAAATCGCCGAGGAGACCGGCATCGACACCGGCGGCGTGCCCGGGACCGGCAAGGATGGACGCGTCACCAAGGGCGACATGATCGCGGCGATCGAGCGCGCGGCGGCGGCGCCGACCCCGATCGCGCAGCCGGCAGCAACCATCCAGGTGCGGGCGCCCTCGTTGCCGGATGATGCCGCGCGCGAGGAACGCGTGCGCATGACCAGGCTGCGGCAGACCATCGCGCGCCGGCTCAAGGAAGCGCAGAGCACCGCCGCCATGCTCACGACCTTCAACGAGGTCGACATGGGAAACGTCATGGCGGTGCGCAACCGGTACAAGGAGCTGTTCGAGAAGAAGCACGGGGTGAAGCTGGGGTTCATGAGCTTCTTCGTGCGCGCCTCGGTTCAGGCGCTCAAGGAGATTCCCGCGGTCAACGCCGAGATCGACGGCACCGACCTCATCTACAAGAACTATTATCACGTCGGCGTCGCGGTCGGGACCGAGAAGGGCCTCGTGGTCCCGGTGGTGCGCGAGGCCGACCAGCGCTCGCTGGCCGACATCGAGAAGACGATCGCCGATTTCGGCAGGCGGGCGCGCGAGGGCACGCTGAAAATCGAGGAGATGCAGGGCGGCACGTTCACCATCTCCAACGGCGGCATCTACGGGTCGCTGATGTCGACCCCCATCCTCAACGCGCCGCAATCCGGCATTCTCGGCATGCACAAGATCCAGGAGCGTCCGATGGCGGTCGGCGGCGAGATCAAGCTGCGGCCGATGATGTATCTGGCGCTCAGCTACGACCATCGCATCGTCGACGGGCGCGAGGCGGTGACGTTTCTGGTGCGCCTGAAGGAGATCCTGGAAGACCCGGAGCGGCTGATTTTAGATCTGTGAGGGAATTTTCGGGTCATGCCCGGCCTTGTGCCGGGCATCCACGTCTTGAATCCCGTGATCGGAGAATAGACGTGGATGGCCGGGACAAGCCCGGCCATGACGATCTACGAGTGTGGAGCTAAGTCATGGCCTACGATCTCGTCGTCATCGGCAGCGGTCCCGGCGGCTATGTCTGCGCCATTCGCGCCGCCCAGCTCGGCATGAAAGTGGCCGTGGTGGAGAAACGGGAGACGTTCGGGGGCACCTGCCTCAACATCGGCTGCATCCCGTCGAAGGCGCTGCTGCACGCCTCCGAGCTGTTCGAAGAGGCCGGGCACAGCTTCGAAAAAATGGGAATCAAGCTCGCCGCGCCGAAGCTCGACCTTCCCGGCATGATGAAGTTCAAGGACGACGGCGTCGACGGCAACGTCAAGGGCGTTGCGTTTCTGTTCAGGAAAAACAAGATCGAGGCTTTTCACGGCGCGGGGAAAATCCTCGCTCCCGGCCAGATCGAGATCAGGGCGGACGACGGACAGGTGCAAACGATCGAAACCAAGGCGATCGTGATCGCCACCGGGTCCGACGTCGCCAGACTCAACGGCATCGACATCGACGAGAAGCGCATCGTGTCCTCGACCGGCGCATTGAGCCTCGACAAGGTGCCGCAGCGCCTGCTCGTGGTCGGCGCCGGCGTCATCGGCCTCGAGCTCGGCTCGGTGTGGCGGCGGCTCGGCTCCGAGGTGCTGGTGGTCGAGTTCCTCGATCGCATCCTGCCGGGCATCGACGCCGAAGTCGGCAAGCAGTTTCAGCGCATGCTCGAGCGCCAGGGAATGACGTTCAAATTGTCGTCCAAGCTCACTGCCGTCGACGACTCGGGCAAGAAGCTCAAGGCGAAGGTCGAGCCCGTCGCCGGCGGCGCGGCGGAGACGGTCGAGGCCGACGCGGTGCTCGTCGCGATCGGGCGAGTGCCCTACACCGAAGGACTGGGGCTGGAAGCGGCCGGCGTGAAACGCGACAATCGCGGCCGCGTCGTGGTCGACCGGCATTTCGCCAGCAGCGTCCCGGGCATCTACGCGATCGGCGACGTAATCGCCGGCCCGATGCTCGCCCACAAGGCCGAGGACGAGGGCGTGGCAGTCGCGGAAATTCTCGCGGGCCAGGCCGGGCACGTGAACTACGACGTGATTCCCAACGTCGTCTACACGTATCCGGAAATCGCCAGCGTGGGCAAAAGCGAGGAGGAGCTCAAAGAGGGCGGCATCGCCTACCGGGCCGGCAAGTTCCCGTTCACGGCGAACCCGCGGGCCAGGGTCAATCTGACGCCGGAAGGCTTCGTCAAGATTCTGGCCGACGCCGGCACGGATCGGGTGCTCGGCGTGCATATCGTCAGCGCCGACGCCGGCAACATGATCGCGGAGGCGGCGGTGGCGATGGAATTCGGCGCGTCCTCGGAGGATATCGCGCGCACCTGCCATGCGCATCCGACGCTGAGCGAGGCGGTGAAAGAGGCGGCGCTGGCGGTCGACAAGCGGTCGATTCACATGTGAGCTTCCGCATGCCGGCTTGCCGCTCGCGGCAACGTCGGCGTTGCGCGGCAATGCCGGGCTGTTGCAGCGGGCCGCCGGGGGCGAGCGCTTGCGTCGTGCTGCGCTGCACGAGCACGAATTCGCCACTTTAACGTTTCCTCTTGGGTGCGGCCGGACTAGGCTGGGATGGATAAAGGTTGAAAATCGCATGCGGCGCTGGCTCAAACCGCTCTGGATCTTCCTCGCCGTCCTCTTCCTGATCGAGGCGTGGCTGTGGGATCACCTCGAGCCGATCGTCGCCCGGATCGTCGCATGGATTCCCTGGCAGCGCCTCAAGGTGCTGCTGGCCCGATCGATCGCCCGGCTGTCGCCTACGGCCACGCTCGTCGTCTTCCTGGTGCCGGTGGCCGTGATCATTCCGTTCAAGGTGGTCGGGCTGTGGCTCGTGGCCGAAGGTTATTGGGTGCACGCCGCCGGCATGCTGCTGGTCGCCAAGCTCGCCGGGCTCGGGACGACCGCGTTCGTGTTCGACGCCTGCCGCGACAAGCTGTTGCAGCTGGTGTGGTTTCGGCTGCTCTACGAATCCCTGATCGCGCTGCGCGATTGGGCGCACGCAATGGTGGACCCCATCACGCGAAAAATCCGCCGCTTGATCTGGCTGTCCAGGCCGCAGCGCGCCGGCCGCTTTTTCCGGCGAGTCGCACGCATCCGCCGGCACATGCGGCGTCCGGACGAATTGACCTCGCCGCCGGCAGAGCCTCCGCCGGGGCCGGCCCGGGCGATCAGATGAAATGCAGCGCGTGCAGGGCATCGGGGGCGTAATACCCGACCGCCATCAGCGCGACGCCGGCGATCCCCAATATTCCGCCGAACCAAGCCAGCGCCACCATCGAGGTGATCACCGAGGCCGAGGCCAGCACGATGCCGATTTGCAGCGCGGCGGAGGCGATTTCATAGTGATGATATTCGGCAAAGGCCACGTCCCGCTCTTTTTCTTTCTCGCGCGCTTGTTCCTCCAGCTCCTTGCGGCCCTCGTGCTTCTCGGGATCCGACTGGTAGCGATCCGCCGTCTTCTGCCAGCCGGCGATGCGTTTTTGCTTGGCTGCCTTGACGTCCGCATCGCTCGTGGTCGCGAGATCCAATTCCATGGTTTCGGCCGAGGTCCGTAGAATCGTCTCGCGCATGTGCTTGGCCTGGTAGAACGCCCACAGATTCGCCGCCTCGATGTTGGCGCGCAGGCCCTCGGTCTGTGCGCTCTTGCCCAGCGTCTCGGCGAACGCCAGGAATAGCGCCAGGACCGAGATCAGGAGCGCGATCTTCCTGTTCGAGCCGGCGAGGTGCTCGGCTTCCTCGGCGTGCTCGACTTGCTCGTGTGCGCCAGCCATGATTGTCCGCCTCCAAAGTTGGGTCCGATGGACGGTGTAACGAAGCGCTCGGCGCGCGCAAGGGGGATGTGGGTGCGGTCGGGAGCGTTTCGGATTCAAGCCCGCGGATGCGCGTTGCGATAGACTTCAACCAGCCGCTCGGCATCGACCTCGGTGTAGATCTGCGTGGTCGAGAGCGAGGCGTGGCCGAGCAGCTCCTGGATCGCGCGCAAATCGCCGCCCCGCGCCAGCAGGTGGGTGGCGAAGGAATGCCGCAGCGCATGCGGGGTCGCGCTCTCCGGCAGCGCGAGCGCGCCGCGCAGCCGCGCCATCGCCAGCTGCACGATCCGGGGCGACAGCGGCCCGCCCCTGGCGCCCACGAACAGCGGGCCGTCGGCGGCGAGCGCATAGGGGCAGATCGCGACATAATCGGTGACGAGGCCCAGCACCTGCTGCAACACCGGGACCATGCGGGTCTTGTTGCCCTTGCCGGTGACCAATATGGCGTCGCCTCGGCCGGGTTCGGGCACTGCGTTGCGCTCGAGCCCGAGCGCTTCCGAGATGCGCAAGCCGGAGCCGTACAGCAGGGCCAGCACCGCGGCGTCGCGCGCGAGAATCCAGGGCTCGCGATCTTCGCCGGCGCGCAGCTCGGTTTCCACGATGCGCTTGGCGGCGCTGACGGTGAGCGGCTTGGGCAGGGTCTTCGGGAGTTTTGGCGAGCGCACGGCGGAGAGCGCGCCGATCGCGCCCTTGCCGTGGCGCTCGAGATAGCGGGCGAACGACCGCGCGCCGGCGAGCGCGCGCATCAGCGAGCGGCTGGTGAGCCCCTCGGCCCGGCGCGCGGCCAAGAATGCGCGCACATCGCGCGGCTCGAGCTTTGCAAGATCGGTAAGCGTCAGCTTCTGGCCGAGATGCCCGGCTAGAAACGCCAGCAGCTGACGCGCGTCCCGCGCGTAGGCTTCGAGGGTCTTTGGCGAATAGCGGCGCTCGGCACCGAGATACTCGAGCCATCGTTCGACCTCGGCCTCGAGCTCAGGCCGCGCGAAGGGGAGCAACGCGTTCCCCTCGCCCCGCTTGCGGGGACCCGCATCTCGCTGCGCTCGCTGCGTGCCACCCTCTCCCCGCTTGGCGGGGCGAGGGAAGCGCGCGCGGGGCTCGTCCGCAGAATCCATCGGCGTCTGATCCGGCTAGCTTGACACCCCGGCTTATCTCACCCCTTTCCTTCACCTTTCGTTAACCGGATCGTCGGCCGGCCATGCCCAAGCAGATTGTCGACGTCCTCGTGCCGGTCGCCCTCGATCAGGCCTATTCCTATCGGGTGCCGGCGGGGCTCGAGCTTGCGCCCGGCGATCTCGTGCGCGTGCCGCTGGGGCCGCGCAAAGCGACCGGCGCGGTGTGGGGCCACGGCGTGGCGCGGCCGGGGCTCGACAATCGGCTCAAAGACGTGGCCGAGAAGCTCGAAATCCCGGCGCTCAAGCCGGAGTTGCGAAATTTCATCGATTGGGTCGCCGATTACACGCTCAGCTCCCGCGGCATGGTGCTGCGCATGGCGCTGCGCATGGGCGAGCAGCTCGGGCCGGAGCGCCCGCGGGTCGCGGTGCGGCTCGCCGGGCCTATTCCCTTGCGCATGACGCCGGCGCGCAAAAAAGTCCTGGCGCTGCTCGCCGACGGCTTGCTCCACGCCAAGCGCGATGTTGTCGAGGAAGCCGGCGTCTCGCCCGGCGTGATCGACGGGCTTGTGGATGAGGGGACACTGGAGACCGCGGCGCTTGCGCCCGAGCCGGTCGCGCGCCCGCCCGGTCCGGACTTTGCCGTGCCGGACCTGAGCCCGGTGCAGGCCGAGGCCGCCGCCGCGCTGCGCGCCAGAATAGCGGCTGGCGGCTATGCCGTGACGCTGATCGACGGCGTGACCGGCTCCGGCAAGACCGCGGTCTATTTCGAAGCCGTTGCCGAAATGATCCGGCGTTCCCGCCAGACCCTGGTCCTCATGCCGGAGATCGCGCTCACCGCGCAGTTCCTCGACCGGTTCACGGAGCGCTTCGGCGTGCGTCCGGCGGAATGGCATTCCGGCCTCTCCCCGCGCGTGCGCGCGCGCACCTGGGCGGCCGCCGCCAACGGCGAGGTCCAGGTCGTGGCGGGCGCCCGGTCCGCGCTGTTCCTGCCCTATGCCGACCTCGGCCTCATCATCGTCGATGAGGAGCACGACCCGGCCTACAAGCAGGAGGACGGCGTGCGCTACCACGCCCGCGACATGGCGGTGGTGCGGGCGCATATCGCGAAAATTCCCATTGTGCTGGCTTCGGCGACGCCCTCGGTCGAGACCGAGGTGAACGCACGGCGCGGGCGCTACGCCCGCCTCTCGCTGCCCGAGCGCTTCGGCGGCCAGCGTCAGCCGGCGATCGAGGCGATCGATCTGCGCCGCGAAGCTCCGCCGCGCGGGCGCTATATCGCGCCGCCGCTCGCCGAAGCCGTGAAGGTGACGCTCGAGCGCGGCGACCAGGCGCTCCTGTTTCTAAACCGGCGCGGCTATGCGCCGCTCACGCTGTGCCGGGCCTGCGGGTTCCGGCTGCAGTGCCCGCATTGCGATGCATGGCTGGTCGACCATCGCTTCCGGCGCCGACTCGTGTGCCACCACTGCGGGTTCTCCATGCCGCCGCCCGCGGCGTGCCCCAAATGCGAGGCGAAGGACTCGTTCGTCGCCTGCGGGCCCGGCGTCGAGCGGCTCGAGGAAGAGGTCGCCGCGCTGTTCCCGCAAAAACGCATCCTGGTGCTCTCGAGCGATCTCGTCGCGACCGTCGAGCGCCTGAGGGAGGAGCTCGCCGACATCGAGCAGGGCAAGGTCGACCTTGTCATCGGCACCCAGCTCGTCGCCAAGGGCCACCATTTCCCGAAACTCAACCTGGTGGGCATCGTCGACGCCGACCTGGGGCTGGGGTCCGGCGACCCGCGAGCCGCGGAGAAAAGCTTCCAATTGCTGCACCAGGTCGTCGGCCGTGCCGGACGCGAGGCCGGGAGGGCCGGCCGCGGCCGCGGCCTGATCCAGACGCACCAGCCGGACCATCCGGTGATGCGGGCGCTCATCGCGGCCGACCGCGAGGCGTTCTACGCGGCCGAGATCGCCGCGCGCGAGCGCAGCGCCTATCCGCCGTTCGGGCGCCTTGCGAGCCTCGTCGTGTCCGGGCCGGACCGCCCGGGCGCCGAAGGATTTGCACGGAGACTCGCCGCCGCGGCGCCGAAGAGCGATGACGTGCGTGTGCTCGGCCCCGCGGAGGCACCGATCGCGGTCATCCGCGGCCGGCACCGGTTCCGGCTGCTGGCGAAATCGCCGCGCAGTTTCGATCTCTCGGATTATCTGCGCGGCTGGCTCGCGAGGGCGCCGAAGCAGAAGGGCGGCGTGCGGCTCGAGGTCGACATCGACCCGCAGAGCTTTTTGTGAGTTGCGTCTGCGAGTGGGTCCTCCGCCGAACCTGAGTGCCGCAAGGTTGTGTCTTGCGCCGGATTGCGCGGTTTGGCTCGTGTTGCGCCGCGTGCCTCCCTGTGTTAGCGAAACCTTCGATTTTTCAAGGGCGCGACGGCTCCGCGCCTGAAGCAAAAATCCTGCTCCCGCCAATGGCTTGCGCTGCGTCCTCCCGGGACGGCGCCGGGCCCGATCAGTGTTGCGCGATGAACGAGGCTCAAACCCAAGATCGGATCGTGGGCGGCATGGCGGGCCGCTATGCGGCCGCGCTGTTCGAGCTCGCGCGCGAGACGAGCGCGATCGACGCGGTCGCGGCCGATCTCGACGCGCTCGCGGCGCTGATCACGCAAAGTCCCGACCTCGCGCGCCTCGTGCGCAGCCCGGTGCTCGGCGCCGAGGAGCAGCTCAGGGCGCTCTCGGTCCTGCTCGAACGCATGGGAATCACCGGGCTCGCGGCGAATTTCGTGAAACTCGTCACGGCGAACCGGCGGCTGTTCGCGCTGCCGGACATGATCCGGGCCTACAAGGCGCTCGTGGCGCGCGAAAAAGGCGAGGTCACGGCCGAGGTGACGGTCGCCGAGAATCTCGCGGAAAAACATCGCGCCGCGCTCGAGGCGGCGCTGCGCTCGGTCACCGGCAAAGCGGTCGAGCTCAGGGTGCAGGTGAACCCGGCGATCGTCGGCGGGCTCATCGTCAAGCTCGGCAGCCGCATGGTCGATGCTTCGCTGCGAACCAAGCTGCAATCGCTCAGGCACGCGATGAAAGAGGCTCGCTGATGGATATCCGCGCCGCAGAGATTTCCGCGATTCTCAAGGAGCAGATCAAGAATTTCGGCCAGGAGGCCGAGGTCTCCGAAGTCGGCCAGGTGCTCTCGGTCGGCGACGGCATCGCCCGCGTCTACGGCCTCGACAACGTCCAGGCCGGCGAGATGGTCGAGTTCGAGAACGGGGTGCGCGGCATGGCGCTCAACCTCGAGGTCGACAACGTCGGCATCGTGATCTTCGGCAACGACCGCGAGATCAAGGAAGGCCAGACCGTCAAGCGCACGCGCGCCATCGTCGACGTGCCGGTCGGCAAGGCGCTGCTGGGCCGGGTGGTCGACGCGCTCGGCAATCCGATCGACGGCAAGGGGCCGATCGAGGCGACGGAGAAGCGCCGGGTCGACGTCAAGGCGCCCGGCATCATTCCGCGCCGCTCCGT
>Ga0137371_10002647_pt1 | contig 14301 bp, 15 predicted proteins | sample SagtaG_7_FD_104919 | JGI IMG/M metagenome (GOLD analysis project Ga0137371, IMG submission 104919) | Vadose zone soil microbial communities from Sagehorn Ranch, Mendocino, California, USA - Sage1_R_40_16 metaG | ecosystem: Environmental > Terrestrial > Soil > Vadose zone | place: USA... | reverse complement strand
GCGAGCGGTGTACGCGTCTGCAACGCGGTCGAGAAGCCGACGATTGCCCACGCGACGCCGACGCCCGCGACCGGGCCGGCGGCAAGCACCACACCGAGCGACGGCACGATCAGGCACAGGTCGGCCACCGCGAAGAGGGCGAGGCCCAGGCCGACTAGCCGGACCTCGCCGCGCCGGCGCAGGACCGCGGCGGCGGTCAGGCCGCCCGCGATCGAGCCGATCCCCTGGATGGTGGCGAAGACTCCGAAGAACGACGGCTGCCGTCCGAGCGCTGAAATGACGGAGAAGATCAGCGTCTCGGAGAAGCCGACGACGAGCAGCGCGAGGGCGACTCCCAGCACGATCTGTCGCAACGGCAGCGTTTCCCAGACGTGGCGCAGCCCGGCCGTCACCTCGTGCGTGAAGTGGTGCTCCGCCGGTGCGGGCTTCTCCTCCCGCACGCGCATGCGCCAGAGGAACAAGCCCGACGCCGCGAAGGTGGCGGAGTCGAGCACGGCGACGGCGCCGCCGCCGAGCACGGCATAGAGACCGGCCCCCGCGAGCGGCGCGATGATCCGCAAGCCCTCCCGCGTGGACGTGAGCACGCCGTTCGCCTCGGCGAGCAGCTCCTCGGGGAGCATGATCTTGAGCAGCGCCGCGCGGGCGGGGAAGAAGACGGTGCCGAGGGCGCCGTACACGAACGCGACCGCGTAGATCAGCCAGGCGTCGCCGCGGTCGTGGACGAGCAGGAGCACGAGCACGAACGCGCCGAGCACGCAGTCGGAGAGGATCATCAGCGGCCGCCGGCGCACCCGGTCGGCGAGCAGCCCGCCGAGCGGCGCGAGCAGCGAGCCCGCGGCGAAGGTGAAGAACGTCAGCCCGGCGAGCGCGCTCGAGCCGGTCAGCGCCTTCATCCAGACCGCGAGGACGATCAGCATCGCCCAGTCGCCGAACGCCGACAACGTCTGGCCGGCGAGCAGCAGCCGCGCGTCGCGGTACGAGAGGAGGGTGCGCATCAGGCGCGCTCCCGAGCCAGGTAGCGGAGCGTGATCACGGCTGCGTAGCTCATTGCCGCGAGCTGGCCGGCGGCCGCGGCCGCGACGACGTCCCGCGAGCCGTAGACCGGGAACGCGAGCGCAGCCACGGCGAGGGCGACCGGGGTCCCGAGCGACGACGCCGTGAACAGCGCTGTCAAGGTCTTCGCACGCACGGCGGCCGGCGGGCGCAGGGTGAGGAAGGCGTGCAGGGTCGGGTTGACGAGCCCGTTGGCGATCCCCGACAGGACGAGGGCGCCGACGACGGCTCCGGCCGGCACCGGGGCGGCCAGTGCCCAGAGCGGGAGCGCCTGCACGAGCACGAGCGGCACCGCCTGTTGCAGCCCGCCGACCCGCTCGCTGCGATAGGCCACGAGGTTCCCGGCGACGCAGCCGACCCCCCAGGAGGCGAGGAACGCGCCGGCGAGCCGCGGATCGGCGCCGTAGTGGTGCACCACGAGCACGGGAATCGCGACGAAGAGGACCGAGAACGAGGCGTCGCCGACGACGACCGCGGCCGTCCAGCCGCGGAGGAGCGGGTCGCGCAGGAGATAGCGCACTCCCGCGAGCAGTCCCTGCCCGTCCTCGGAGCCGTCGGCTCGGACCGCGCGGGCGGCCGGGACGAACAGCGTCACGAGCAGGAACGAGACGACATAGCTGGCCGCGTCCACGAGGAGGACGATGGGCGCTCCGACGGCCGCGATCAGGATGCCTGCGAGCGCGGGGCCTGCGAGCATCGTGATCCGCGTGGCGCCCTGGAGCAGAGCATTTGCCCGCTCGACGGACGCCTCGTCCTCGTCGAGGATCTCGGCGACCACGATGCGTTGCGCGGCGCCGTACGGCGTGCCGGCCACGCCGAGCACGAAGGCGATACCGATCAGGATCGGCAGCGTCAGGTCTCCGCGCCAGTGGAGCACGGGCACGAGCACCATCAGCGGCGCGCGCGCGGCGTCGCAGAGGCGCATCGTCCGTTGCGGCCCGAGGCGCTCGAGCAGCGAGCCGCTCGGGATGCCGAACAGCGCGTAGCCACCGGCCTCCGCTGCGATGACGAGCGCCATCTGCTTCGAGCCCGACGTGACGAGCACGAACCACGGCAGCGCCAGCCACGTCATCTGCGAGCCGGTGGTGGAGAGGACCTCCGCGACGAGCAGGGCGACGAGCGGCCGGCTGCGTAGGACCGGGGCGCGAACCGCTGCGACCCCGTCCTGCATCAGCCAGCCCGGAAGACCTTCACGTCGCCGCTGACGGTGCGGCCGCGGAGGACGACCGTCGGAGCGGGGTCGCCCTCACCCGGCAAGGGCTCGCTCGCGAGCGGGACCTCGGAGGAGAGGTCGCCCGAGGTCGAGCCCGCGTCGACGTCGACGGCGGAGCCATGAGCGATGCCGATCTCGACGTCGCCGGAGACGCTCGTGAAGCGGACGTCGCCGGCGGTGACCGACTGGAAGCGGATGTCGCCCGACACGGTCTTCGTGTCGGCGGAGCCTGCGACCGGACCGATGCGGAGGTCGCCCGAGACGGTTTGGGCGGACATGTCCCCCTCGACGCGGTCGAGGTCGGCGTCGCCGCTGACGGTCTTGATGCTCGCGTTGCCCGCGATCTCGCCGCGCACGCGAAGGTCGCCGGAGACGGAGTTCACTCCGACCGGCCCGAAGTGCCCGTCCAGTCGCGTATCCGCCGAGGCGGTCTTGACCTTGATTCCGGCGCCATGGGGGACGGTGGCCCGCACGCGCAGCTCACTGCCGAAGACGAGCGAGAGCGGGGAGAGCGAGAAGCCGAACTTCGCCTTGCCGCGGAATGCGACGACGAGGCGGTTGCCGTCCTGGCGGATCTCGACCTCTTCGAGCAGGCGGTCGTCTCCGTCGACGGTGATATTCGACTCCTCGCCCTCGGCCGTCTCGACCTCGACGTCGCCGGAGGGTATGCCGACCTCGAGCTCGAGAGGCAGTGGAGTGTGGAAGGTCTCTTGGAGCATCAGAGGTACACCCGGGTCAGCCGCTTGACGCGGAGCCGGATCTCGTTGTCGCGAGGTGCCTGGCGCCGGTCGGGGCGCAGCGCCTGCTCGCGGAGCTTGAGGACGTCGGTGTAGTCGGGGTACATGCCTCCTCCTTTCAGTTGCGGCCGTAGCCGGTGAGGCGGTTCCGGCTTCCGGACGACGATGGGCGGCGCGGCTCGACCGCGCGCTGGAGCGCCTGGACGAGCCATGTGTTGACGGAGGCGCCTTCGCGCGCGGCGGCGGACTCGACCCGCTGCTTGAGGCTCTCGGGCAGCCGTAGCGTGATGCGGGCGGAGAACGCCTCGTCGGCCTGCTCCGGCACCGTGCCGTCTTCGCGGACGAGCACGAGCTGGAGGTCGTGACCCGCGACGCGCAACTCGACGTGCGAGGAGTCGAGCTGGTCGTTGAGCTCGAGCGCGGCCTCGGCGAGGGCGTCCTGGAGCCTCCTGCCGAGGGACGACTCGATCGCGACCGAGAGGAGTTCGGCAGCACGCGACGTCGACTCGTCGCCGAGTGCCGAGATGCGGACGAGGTCCTCCCGGAGCGCCTGGATGATTCCGTCGATCTGCATGGCGGCACTATGACATCAGGTTGATGTCATTGTCAAGTCGAATTGATGTCACCATGACGACGACCCGCATCAGCGGGCCGTCGAAAATGCGGATGAGCAGGGGAAAACGGCTAGTACACGCCGCAGTCACGAGCAGTGCTCGGCCACGGCGAGAAGCCGCGGGCGTGCGAGGCACGCACCGCCACCCAGATCTGCTCGAGCGGACTCCAGTGATCCGCTGTGCCCTTGTGGCGCAGGAGCCAGCCGCCGTACGTCTGCTGAAACGAGAGGTCCATCTGGAGCCCGCCCCAGTAGGGGCTGCCGGAATCGGCCCAGCTGCCCTCGTAGCGGTGGATGCAGAGCCAGGCCTGGAAATACGGTGGGTGGTTCGCGCGCCACCGCGTTCTGTGTGCGACGTGCCGCCAGCGCCGCTCCAGCCGCCGCAGCCGCCCGAACGAGCGAGCGGAGAGCGAGCGAGCAGAAAGCGAGCGCGAGACGTTCGCCGGCGGGCGGCCGCGCATGACCGTCAGCCAGTGCCGCGTACCGCTGCGGAAGCGCCGGATGTGGCGCCGCCAGGCGGCTGCCGTCCGCAGTTCCCAGCGCGAGGGCCCCGTCTGGGCCTCGGTCGTGGCGACCGTGGTGCCGGTGCTTGGCGTGGTGCTTGGACTGCTTTCGCTGTTCTGTGAAGCCGTTGCGGCCGCGGCCGCAGTGGCCATGCCTGCGAACGCGAGCAGCAGCCCGCAGGCCAGGATAGAGCGCCGCAATGCAGTTCCTCCCTGGTCGATTGCAAGTCGGAGGCCGAGCGGGCGGGAAAACGCCCTGGGCGAGCACCGCTCGGCGCGGCTTATGCGATCGTTGTGCCGAGGGTAGCTACAGCTGCCACGTTAGTGCGTCGGTGAGGCAACGCTTGTGACTCAATTGGAGGCTATTTTCGGACGAAAAGCCGACCGAATGTGCGCAGGAGCGACGAATCCTGCGTAAAGCAGCACCGCACCGACCGCGATGCCGATCGCACTGCCCGCGGCTCCCAGGCCGGCGAGACCGCTACCGGTCGCGGCTGCGGCGATCCCGGCGATGATCAAGCTGTTCCCGAGCGGGCGGCGGCGGAAGGAACGCAGCGCGACGACGACGACCGCCAGCGTCCCGGCGATGTTGGCGACGATCGCCAGCAGCCGCGCGGGAACGAGGTCGAGATGGTCCTGTGCCGCCGGGATGCCGTGCGCCGCGAAAGTGCCGTGTACCGGCACCGCGAGGGCGATGCCGACCGCGAGACCGGCGTAGACGAGCACCACCGGCGCAGCTCGGCGCCGGCCGGCGAGCAGCAGCGACCCCGCGCCGAGCAGCGGCGCGGTCAGCAGCGCGCCGGCGGCGTAGTAGACGCGGAAGGCGCGCTCGTCCCAGCCCGCGGCTTCGCCCCATGCGATCGCGGCCGCCGCGACCGCGTAGGCGGCGAGCCCCGCCGACCACGCGAACAGCTCCGGCCGTCGAGTGCTCCGGTACCTCGCTGCCAGAAGACCGGCGAGCCGGAAGGTCAGCAGCGCCGCGGCGAAGGCAAAGAGCGCGTCCACGCGTGCAGCCTAGACCGCAGCCGACCACCGTCCCGAAGAGCCACGTCTCGGTGCCAGGCACCGGGACATGTCTGTTTCGCACTGTGAGGTGGCGCGGTCGCCCACGCGACACCCGCGTAGCACCGAGGCACGTCCGGTACGGCCATGTCCTCGTGCCTGGCACCGGGACATGTCCGGCCGCGACAGGCGACGTGGCGGCGTTGCGACGTAGCAGCGTCGCCGAGGCTTCCTCTACGCTCGGGGACGTGGCGACGAAGCGCTACCTCTATACGCCCGGGCCGACCCCCGTGCCGCCAGAGGTGCTGGCCGCGGTGGGCGCCCCGGTGATCCATCACCGCAGCCCCGAGTTCCTGCCGGTCTACGAGCGCGTGCTGGCGCGCCTGCGCGAGGTCTGTCGGACGGAGAGCGACGTGCTGCTGTTCGGAGCCTCCGGCACGGGCGCCTTCGAGTCGGCCGTGGCCAACCTCGTCTCGCCGGGCGAGCGGCATCTCGTGGTCTCGGCGGGGAGCTTCGGCGAGCGCTGGGTCGCGATGACGACCGCGTTCGGAGCGGAAGTGGACGTGCTCCGGTACGCCTGGGGCGAGACGCCCGACGCCGACGACCTTCGCGCGCGCCTGCGCGAGCGGGAGGCGAAGGCGGTCTGGGTCGTGCACTCCGAGACCTCGACCGGGGTCGTCGCCGACGTGCATGCTCTTGCGGCCGCGGCGAGGGAGGCGGGAGCGCTCGTCGTCGTCGACGCGGTATCGAGTCTCGGCGCCGTTCCCTGCGAGACCGACGGGTGGGGCCTCGACGTCGTGGTCTCCGGGTCGCAGAAGGCGCTCATGTCCCCGCCGGGGCTCGGCCTTGCCGCCGTCTCCGAGACGGCGCTCGCCGCGACGGGGTCCTCGCCTCGCTTCTATTTCGACTGGGAGCGGACGCGGAAAGGGCAGCAGACGCTCGACGCGCCGGTCACGCTGCCCGTCTCGCTGGTGGCCGGGCTCGACGTCGCGCTCGAACTCCTGCTCGAGGAGGGGCTGGAGGCTGCGTTCGATCGCCACGTCCGACTCGGCCGGGCTGCGCGCGCCGGCGTGAAGGCGCTAGGGCTCGAGCTGTTCTCGCCGGACGAGGATCGGAGCGCCGTCGTAACAGCGATCCGCGCTCCTGCCGGGATCGACTCCGGCGACGTCATCCGCGGCGTCCGCGACCGCTTCGGGATCACGATCGCCAACGGGCAGGGCGAGCTCAAGGGGAAGATCTTCCGCCTCGGCCACATCGGCTGGTTCGACGTGTTCGACATCACGACACAGATAGGGGCGGTCGAGCTCGTCCTCGCCGACCTCGGCGCGGACGTCGAGCGCGGCAGCGCGGTGACGGCGGCGCTCGAGGCGTTCAGCAGCGAACCGTCGCGCACGTGAGCCCACGCGTTCTCGTTCGCGAGGAGATCTCGGAGGCGGGGGTCGAGCTTCTCCGCTCCCGCTTCGAGGTGGACGTCGACGCCGAGACCGCGCTTGAAGAGATCATCGGCGGCTACGACGCGATCGTCGTCCGCTCGGCGACCAAGCTGACCGCCGACCTGATCGAGCGCGCCGAGCGGCTGAAGGTGATCGGGCGCGCGGGCGTGGGTGTCGACAATGTCGACGTCGACGCGGCGACGCGGCGGGGGATCATCGTGGCGAACGCCCCGGAGTCCACCGTGGTCTCCGCCGCCGAGCACACCGTCGGACTGCTCGTCGCGCTCGCGAGGAACATTCCGCAGGCACACGCCGCGCTCAAGCAGGGCCGCTGGGAACGGAGCGCGTACGGCGGCATCGAGCTCGCCGGCAAGACGCTCGGCGTGCTGGGCTTCGGGCGGATCGGGCAGCAGGTCGCGCGGCGCGCGCTGGGGCTCGGGATGCGGGTCGTGGCGTATGACCCGTACGTGACGGCGGACCGCTTCCGCGAGCTCGGCGCCGAGCGGGCCGAGTCACCCGAGGGTGTGTACGCGGCCGCGGACTTCCTCACCCTGCACCTGCCGCTGTCGCCGGAGACGCGCAGCTCCGTCAACGCTGCCGCGTTCGAGGCGATGCGCCCCGGCGTGCGGATCGTGAACGCCGCGCGCGGCCCCCTGCTCGACGAGGACGCGCTGCTCGCAGCCCTTGGTTCGGGCAAGGTCGCCGGCGCCGCTCTCGACGTCTTCGTCGACGAGCCCTACTCGGGGCCGCTGCTTGAGCTCGACAACGTCGTCGTCACGCCGCACCTCGCGGCGTCGACCGGGGAGGCACAGGATCGCGCGGGCGTGATCGTGGCGGAGCAGGTCGCCGCGGCGCTCGAGGGCGGCCTGGTCTCGAACGCCGTCAACATCCCGGTGATCGGCGCCGACGACCTCGAGGTGCTCGGGCCGTACGTGCCGCTCGCGTCGCGGCTGGGGCGCATCGCGATGGAGCTCTCGGACGGCTCCGCCGAGGAGATCGTGATCACGGTCTACGGCGCCCTGGCGGACTACGACGCGCGCCTGCTCACCGTCGCGGCGCTCAACGGCGCCTTCCAGGGCCGCGCCGACCGTCCGGTGAACTACGTCAACGCGCCGCTGATCGCGGCCGAGCGTGGCATCGAGGTGCGGGAAGAGCGCTCCCACTCGGCCCGCGACTACACGAACCTGGTGCGCGTCGAGCTGCGCGGCGGAGACGCTCGAGTTCGGGTCGCCGGGACGACGATCGGCAGCGACCATCGCCCGTGGCTCGTCAACATCCTCGGCTTCGAGATCGAGCTCGAGCTCGCGCCGCTCTTCGTGCTCTGCCTCTACGACGACGTGCCAGGAGTGATCGGCCGGGTCGGGACGCTGTTCGGCGAGGCCGGCGTCAACATCGCCGGGATGGCCGTCTCGCGCAGCCGGCGTGGCGAGAAGGCGCTGATGGCCCTCACGGTCGACTCCGCGCCCTCGCCCGAGCTCGTCCAGCGGCTCCGCGGCGAGGGCTTCGACGACGCTCGCGTGCTCGAGCTCGGGCCCGTCGCGGACTAGGACTCGTTCGGCGCGGTCGGCCCTCGCCGGGGATTGAGCCGCACGACCGTCCGCCGCACGGCGGCCTGGATCTTCTCGATGATCCGGAAGCGGCCCCGGTCCGAGACCACGCGCTCGATGTCGCCCTTGCTCGTGTCCTGGCACGACGAGGAAGGTGGTCGCGTCTTCGCGCACCTCCTCGTACTCCTCCAGGCTCGCCGGGACGCGATGCGTGCAGTTCGGGTCGGCGCACTCGCAGACGAAGTCGGTTCCCTCGGCGTCGAACTGCTCCGTGCTCTCGGCTATTCGCTCGTTGACGTCGCGGAAGAGGGCTTCGGTCGTCGCACGGCGCTCGTGCTCGTTCACGTCGTCTCCTTCGATCGTGTCGTCTCCCGCCTGGGAAAACGCCGAACCTTTCCGAAGGGTTGCGCGGGAGATACGTTGGCACCGTGGAACGGTGGCCGGAGCCGGTCGCGCGAGTCGCCGAGGTGCTCAAGCGGGCCGGCATCGACGCGCGGGTCGAGGAGTTCCCGGAGGGGACGCCGACCGCAGGCGCCGCCGCCAAGGCGGTCGGCGCCTCGCGCGCGCAGATCGTCAAGTCCCTCGTCTTCGTCTGCGACGGACGCCCGACGCTGGTGCTCGTCCCCGGCGACCGCCGGGCCGACGAGAACAAGGTCGCCGTGGCCGCCGGAACGCGGTACGCGCGAGTCGCGCGGCCGGACGAGGTTCGGGCGGCCACGGGTTTCGAGCCCGGCGGCGTCGCGCCCTTCCCAGCACCCGGCGTCGCGCAGGTGCTGATGGCCGGAGAGCTCCTGGGCCACGAACGAGTCTGGGTCGGAGCCGGCTCCGAGCGCCACATGGCCGGTCTCTCGCCGCTCGACCTGGCACGGCTCACGAAAGCCCGCGCCGCTGAACTGAGCTAGGGGGTTTCCCGGCCGCACCGGTACGATTCCGGGTTGCCAGCACCCGACCGAAGGGACGAGCCGCAGATGCGCGAGACGAAGAAGATCTGGATGAACGGCGAGCTGGTCGACTGGGGCGACGCGACGATCCACGTCGGCACGCACGGCCTGCACTACGGCTCGGGCGTCTTCGAAGGGATCCGTGCCTACGAGACCGAGCGCGGCACGTCCGTCTTCCGCCTCAGCGACCACCTCGAGCGGCTGCACCGGTCGGCGCAGCTCCTCTACCTCGATCTGCCGTACTCGGTCGAGGAGCTGAAGACGGCGACGTGGGACCTGGTCGCGGCCAACGAGCTCCCGTCCTGTTACCTGCGTCCGATCGCCTTCGTCGGCTACGGCGAGCTCGGCGTGTCGGCCGTGGGGAACCCCGTGGACGTCGCGATCATGTCGTGGCCCTGGGGCGCGTATCTCGGCGAGGAGGGCCAGCAGAACGGGATCCGCGCCAAGGTCTCGAGCTGGCAGCGCGTCGGCCCGAACGTCATCCCGCACGTCGCGAAGGCGACGGGCGTCTACCTCAACTCGATGCTCGCCGTGGGCGAGGCGAACCGTGCCGGGTACGACGAGGCGATCCTCCTCACCGCGGAGGGCAACGTCGCCGACGGCTCGGGCGAGAGCATCTTCCTCGTCCGCGATGGCGTGATCTACACGCCCGACCTCGCCGCGTCGATCCTGGTCGGCATCACGCGCGACACGGTGATCCAGATCGCGCAGGATCTCGGCCACCACGTCGTCGAGAAGCCGATCATCCGCACCGACCTGTACCTCGCCGACGAGGTGTTCATGGTCGGGACGGCAGCCGAGGTGACGCCGATCCGCGAGATCGACGACCAGCCGATCGGGCCTCCCGGGCCCGTCACCAGGGAGATCCAGCAGGCGTACCTCGACACCGTCCACGGGCGCAGCGAGCGCTGGGCCCAGTGGCTGGAGTTCGCGCCGGCTGCCAATCACATCGAACAGGCGTGAAGCAGGAAGTGGAGTCGGTCCCGCTCTCGGGGCCGTACCTCGGCGAACGAGAGGAGGAGCTGGTCCTCGAGGTGCTGCGCTCGGGCCGGCTCTCGCTCGGGCCGACGATCGACCGCTTCGAGGAGCTCTTGGCCGAGCGCGTCGGCGCCCCCTACGCAGCGGCCGTCTCCTCGGGCACCACGGGGCTGCATTTGCTCTGCGTCGCGGCCGGGATCGGGCCGGGCGACGAGGTCATCACGTCGCCGTACTCGTTCGCAGCGAGCGCGAACTGCTTCCTCTACGAGGGCGGGACTCCGGTCTTCGCGGACATCGACCCGCGGACGCTCAACCTCGATCCGGCCGCCGTCGGGGCCGCGATCACCGAACGGACGAAGGCGATCGTCGCCGTCGACATCTACGGCTACCCGTGCGAGCTCGACGAGCTGCGCGCGCTCGCCGACCGTCACGGCCTCGCGCTGATCGGGGACTCGTGCGAAGCGCTTGGCGCCGAGTACCGTGGCGCGCCGCTCGGCTCACACGGCGTCTCGTGCGTCTTCGCGTTCTATCCCAACAAGCAGCTGACGACCGGCGAGGGCGGGATGGTCGTGACGCACTCGGAGGACGAGTGGCATCTCATCCGCTCGCTCCGCAACCAGGGCCGTCCGGAGCCGGGCGGCTGGCTCGAGCACGTCCGGCTCGGCTTCAACTACCGATTGAGCGACGTCGCAGCCGCGCTCGGAATCGGCCAGATAGAGCGCCTCGACGAGATACTGGCGCTTCGCGGGCAAGCCGCGCAGCGCTACGCCGAGCTTCTGGGGGCGATCGACGGGATCGAGCTGCCGTGTGACGACGACGAGGCGCACACCCGGTCGTGGTTCGTCTACGCCGTTCTCTTCCCGGACTCTGTGGCCCGCGAGCGCACGATCGCCGCGTTCGAGCGGGAAGGAATCGGCTACAACCGCTATCTCCCCTCGATCCACCTGCAGCCGTACATGGTCGAGCGCTTCGGCTTCGAGGAGGGGCTCTGCCCCGTGGCCGAGGACGTGAGCTCCCGCTCGCTCGCGCTTCCGTTCTTCACGGGGATCGAGGCCGGCGCTCAGGAGCGCGTGGCCGAGGTCCTCGCCTCGGCTCTGTGAATCTGCAGAGCCTCGACCATGTCGAGCCCTTCACGACGAAGGATGGCTCGACGATCCGGGAGCTGCACCACACGCCCCTGCAGAGCCTCGCGGAGGCGGCGCTCGAGCCCGATCAGGCGACGAAACGCCACTACCACGGCCGCACCGAGGAGATCTACCTCGTCGCGAAGGGGGCCGGCTCGCTGGAGGTGGACGGCGAGACGCGGAGGATCCGTCCCGGCGACGCGGTCCTCATCCCGCCGGGAGCCTGGCACACGCTCGAGAACGACGGTACGAGCGAGCTCCTCATCCTCTGCATGTGCGCGCCGCCGTACTCCGACGAGGACACGTTCTTCGAGTAGTCCGGCAGCGCATGCGATGATCAGCGCATGACGGACGGCGCGACGCGGATGGTGTTCCTGGGCTTCGGCAAGTGGGCGCGCGCCGACCGCATCTACGCGCTCGAGCCGATCACGGGCGACGAGCGCGGCGGGGGACGGCGCACGCGCGTCTGGATCGACGGCATCGCGGAGGCGATCCTCGCCGGCCGCACCGAGCGCACGATCCTGCACGACATGGGACAGGACGCTGCGACGGCGACAGTCGTGCTGGACGACGCGCTTGACCTCGCGGAGAGGGTCGCGAAGGCGGTCGACGAGGGGTCGTTCGACGTCCGTGACCTCGGGCGTCGCGCGCGGCGCGTGCTGGAGAAGACGGCCAGGCCGGCCGAGCCCGAGCAGCTCTTCTAAGCGCCGCGGTGGGAGGCGAGCGGCTGATGCGCGAGTTCTTCGCGCGCCCGGTGCACGAGGTCGCGCCCGAGCTCATCGGCGCGACGCTGCTCGTCGACGGCGTGGGCGGGAGGATCGTCGAGGTCGAGGCGTACGACCAGGACGACCCCGCGAGCCACGGCTTTCGCGGGCTGACCGCGCGCACGGCCTCGATGTTCGGGCCGCCGGGCCACGCCTACGTCTACCGCTCGTACGGCATCCACTGGTGCCTCAACCTGGTCTGCGCGGCTGCCGGGCGCGCCGAGGCCGCGCTCTTGCGGGCGCTCGAGCCGACGTCCGGGCTCGAGGCGATGCAGGAGCGGCGCGGGGTCGAGGCGCCGCGGGCGCTCTGCTCGGGCCCGGGCAAGCTCTGTCAGGCCCTCGGAGTCTCACGCGTCCTCGACGGGCTGCCGCTCGACGAGCCGCCGTTCGAGCTCCTCGCGCGGGAGGTCGAACCGCCTCTCGCGGTGGGACCGAGGATCGGCATCACCCGCGCGGTCGGGCAACCGTGGCGCTACGGTCTCGCCGGCTCACCGTTCCTGAGCCGACGCTTCTAGACTCGCGGCGTGGGCATGACGGAGCTGACCCGGAACGCGGCGAGCGTCCTGCCCGAGGGCGCCCTCGAGGCGAAGCTCAAGCTCGGCCGGCCGCTGCGCGTCAAGCTCGGCATCGACGTCACCGCGCCGGACGTCACCCTCGGCAACGGGATTCCGCTGCAGCGGATACGCGCCTTCCAGGACGAGGGGCATCTCGGCGTCCTCATCGTCGGCGACTACACGACGCGCATCGGCGATCCCTCGGGCCGGAAGACCGAGCGCCCGATGATCGACCCGGAGGTGATCGACGCCAACGCGCAGCGGTACTTCGAGCACGCCTCGACCATCATCGACCCCGAGCGGACGGAGGTCCGCTTCAACGGGGAGTGGCTGTCGAAACTCGACTTCGCGGAGGTGCTGCGGCTCACGCGGACGACCACCGTCGCCCGCATCCTCGAACGCGACGACTTCCACAAGCGCTTCGGCGCGAACGAGCCGATCTCGCTCTCCGAGCTCCTCTATCCGATGATGCAGGCCTACGACTCCGTCGCCGTGATGGCGGACATCGAGCTCGGCGGCACCGACCAGACGTACAACCTCCTGATGGGACGCGAGGTCATGCAGGCCTACGGCCTCGAGCCGCAGGTCGCTCTCACCGTCGCCTATCTCGACAGCTGGGACGGCACCGGGATGAGCGCCTCCCGCGGCAACTACATCGGGCTCAAGGAGCCGCCCGAGGAGCAGTTCGGGAAGGCGATGCGCATCCCCGACGCGCTTCTCGACCAGTGGTATCGCCTCGTCATGGAGCGCGACGGCGCGCCGGCGGGCGATCCCATGGAGGCGAAGCTCGAGCTGGCGCGCTTCATCGTCGGCCGGGCCTGGGGGGAGGACGGGGTGCGCGCGGCAGAGGAGCACTTCACCCGCGTCGTGCGTCACGGGGAGGCTCCCGACGAGGTGCCGGAGCATCCGCTTCCGGCGGGCGACCCCGTTCATCTCCCGGCTCTGCTCGCCGACGCGTTCGGGCTCTCGACGAGCGAGGCGCGGCGGCTGATCGCCCAGCACGGGGTGAAGCTCGACGGCGAGGTCGTCGGTGACCTCGACCTGCCGCGAGGACGGCTCGCGGGGCAGGTTCTCCAGGCGGGCAAGCGGCGCTTCGTTCGGCTCAACGAAGCCACTTGACTGGTGCGTCGACCCTGCTACACTTGCCCGGCTGCCCGAGAGGGCGGTGTAGCAAAGTCCCTGCAATCGAGCGAAAATGGAGTGTCTCAGGAGGATTCCCCGCAAGAGGAAACCCGCAAGTCCTGAGGCCTCTGGCGCGAGTCGGGGCCTTTTTTACGCCGTTCCGAAGGCTCGGTCCTTGAAAACTCAACAGCGTGCGTTTACGTCGAGGCCACATCCCTCGTGGATGTGGTTGAGAACGAAAACCTGTCTCCATCCTTCGGGATGGGACTTTGAGCACAAGCTCAAAGTGACAAAAGACTGGCCGGTTTACCGGCCACCTTTCTTCACGGAGAGTTTGATCCTGGCTCAGGACGAACGCTGGCGGCGCGCTTAATACATGCAAGTCGAGCGAGAACCTGGGCTTCGGCCCAGGGGACAGCGGCGAACGGGTGAGTAACACGTGGGTAATCAACCCCCGACACCGGGATAGCCCAGGGAAACTTGGATTAATACCGGATGCTCCGTCTGGCCCTCGGGCCGGCCGGAAAAGGGTAGCTTCGGCCTCCGGTCGGGGACGAGCCCGCGGCGGATTAGCTTGTTGGTGAGGTAAAAGCTCACCAAGGCGACGATCCGTAGCTGGTCTGAGAGGACGATCAGCCACACTGGGACTGAGACACGGCCCAGACTCCTACGGGAGGCAGCAGTAGGGAATCTTGCGCAATGGGCGAAAGCCTGACG
>Ga0137371_10002643_pt1 | contig 14306 bp, 10 predicted proteins | sample SagtaG_7_FD_104919 | JGI IMG/M metagenome (GOLD analysis project Ga0137371, IMG submission 104919) | Vadose zone soil microbial communities from Sagehorn Ranch, Mendocino, California, USA - Sage1_R_40_16 metaG | ecosystem: Environmental > Terrestrial > Soil > Vadose zone | place: USA... | reverse complement strand
TACGAAGGGAAAAAGCAAACATTGAAAGAGATTGTCGAGACAGTAGCGGCGTTTCGTTGTCCCCTGGTCGAGATCACGGGCGGCGAGCCGTTGTTGCAAAAGAACGTGCTGCCCTTGATGTCGATCTTGTGCGACGCGGACTACACCGTGCTACTCGAAAGTAGCGGCGCGCACGATATCTCCAAAGTCGATCTGCGCGTCCATCGGATCATGGATTTAAAAACGCCGGGCAGCGGCGAAGTGGACAAAAATCTTTGGTCGAACATCGATCATCTTACCCTGCGCGATGAAGTGAAATTCGTAATGGGATCGCGCGAAGATTACGAGTGGTCGCGCGACAAGGTGCAGCGATACGATCTGCCTTCGCGCTGTCATGCCGTGCTGTTCTCCCCGATTTTCGGCAGGATCGATCCGCGCGAAATTGTAGAATGGATCCTCGCCGATAAACTCGATGTGCGGTTTCAACTTCAGATGCACAAGTTCATCTGGAGCCCGACGCAGCGCGGAGTCTGAGAGCGCCGCGGCCCTACAGTTTTCTGTCGCCATTCCGAGGTTCATTCGCTCTGGATGACAATCGTTGAGCACAAGTGATATTGTGCGCATCATGCGCGCGCGGTTGACGAAGGATTTTACTTTCGAAGCGGCGCAAACGCTGCCAAACGCCCCGCAAGGCCATAAATGCCGCGGCGTGCACGGCCACAGTTTCAAAGTTGAAGTTTCCATCGAAGGCGATGTCGATCCAAAAGTCGGTTGGGTTTATGATCACGCGAACATCAGCGCGGCAATGAAACCGCTGCTTCAAAAGCTGGACCACGCTTATCTGAACGACATCGAAGGATTGGAGAATCCAACAATTGAAAAAATGGCCGAGTGGTTCTGGAAGAACTTGGACTCTCAATGTCCCGGTTTATGCGAGATCGTCGTGCACGAAACACCGACCGCGCGCTGTGTTTATCGAGGCAACTAGAATATTAGCGGGCGATCTTCGTGCCACGAACGCCTATCGGCGGCTATAAGCTGATTCTTCCCGAAAGAATTCGGGTTTGAGTCACAGCTTCTCTTATTCACTTTGCCTCGGGAGACCCGCTCTCTTACAACTCGATGGCATAGCGCTTCATCTTGTTGTAGAGGGTGGGGCGCTGGATGCCGAGAAGTTCCGCCGCTTTTTTCTTGTTGCCCCGGCATTCTGCAAGTGCTTGGAGAATGGCGTTTCGCTCGACGTCGTCGAGAGTTTGCACGCCGCTGTGCGGTATCGCGCCGAGCTCGGCCTGTTGCAGTGCGGGGGGCAACTGTATTTCTGCCGGAAGTTCTTTGACGTCGATCAAGCCCTGCCGCGCCAGCACCACGGCGTATTCAATAGCGTTTTGCAACTCGCGAACATTTCCAGGCCATGAATAATCAAGCAGCTTTTGAAACGTGTCCGGAGAAATGTCCGGCTCTGGTTTGCCAAGTTGTTGAGAAAATTGTTTCACGAATTGCGCGATCAGCGGCGGGATGTCCTCTTTGCGTTTTCGGAGCGGCGGAACTTCAATCTGAAAAGTGTTTAGCCGGTAGTACAAATCGGAGCGCAGCCGGTTCTCCGAGAGCGCCTGGGCGATCGGGCGATTGGTCGACGCAATCGCGCGGAAGTCTGCTTTCATTGTTTGCGTGTTGCCAAGCGGCCGATACTCGCGTTCCTGGAGCACGCGCAGAAAACGCGTCTGTAAATCTGTCGGCATATCGGATATCTCGTCGAGGAAAAGCGTGCCGCTGTTTGCCGCTGCGATCATTCCGGCAAAATCGTGCATCGCTCCGGTAAACGCCCCCTTCACATAACCGAAAAGTTCTCCCTCGATCATAGTTTGCGGGAACGCCGCACAATTAAGCTTCACCATTGATTGCCCCGCGCGCCGGCTCCGGGCGTGGATTGCGTTAGCGATCACTTCCTTGCCCACGCCGCTTTCGCCCACGATGAGAACGTTGGCATCCGATGGCGCCATCGCATCGATCAATTCCTCGATCTCCTGCATCGGTTTGCTCTTGAAAATGGGCGTCGGCCGCGCCTCCGCGATTTCCAGGCGCTTTTCGAGCTGCTCTGTTTTTTCCCGGAGTTCTTCTGCTTCTCGTAAGAGGAATTGTGTTTCCAATGCCTTCTCCACCAGACTGAGCAGTTCCTCGGGGGCGTACGGCTTGCTAATGAAATGGTAGGCGCCGCGTTTGATTGACTCGATGGCATTGTGCAATGAGTCGTGCGCTGTCAGGATAATTACCTGCACTTCGGGTAACTCGGTCTTGATCCGATCCAGCATCTCCAATCCGTCCGCGTCCGGCAGTCGCAGATCGAGCAACACGAGCGTTGGCGATTTTGATTTTAGCAACTTGAGTCCTTGTGTGGCGGTGGGCGCGGTGTCCACTTCGTAACCGTGCCGTTTCAGCAGCGCCTCGAGCGTCATGAGCACCGGCCGTTCGTCATCGATGATCAGGACATGACGGTTATCTGTTTTCATTCAATTGCGCTGCTCGTATTACGCACGAGCAGCAGGCTCCAGTTGCTTAAACGGTGAGAAATGACCGACGTTTCAAGCTTCTTCCGAAGACTCCCCTGACAGGGGAAGCCTAAGGGTCGTGGTGAGCGCCGAAACTTTCGGATCATATTGAGCATTCAGTTCGCCGCCGTGAGCCTCTACGATAGCGCGGACGCGATTCAGACCAAGACCATAATGGCGCAGGCTGATTTTCCGGAGCGGTTCGCGCCCCCAATTTTGGGTGGGCAAGTCAAAACGAGCTTTAGGTTCCCGTAGGATGAAGAGGAATCCCTTGTCATCGATTTTCGCTCTCGCGACAAGCGGACCCTTACCACGATCGTGCCGAAAGGCATTGGCGAAAAGCTCGGTGAATGCTTCCTCGAAAGACTGAGGATCAACATTGAGCATCGCGTCGCCGAGCTGAATGTCCCAGGAGATCTCCCTACTCTCCTTTGGAAAATCGCGGTCGATCTTCCCGCGCAAGTCATGCATAAAATCGGTGGCCTGGTATCGGATCAGGTTAGGTTGAACCTCTCCCACTGCTCTGGAAAGCCGCTGTAAAGTCGAGGCCAGACCTGAGACCATCTCGCGCAAACGTTTGATCTCGTTTTTGAATTCTTCATTCTTCTCCAGCTCACCGAGGTAAGTGGACTGCAATTCGATGGCATTTAAATCATTGCGCAGATCGTGACTTAGTTGCCGGATAAAACGGATTGCGTCGCTCCACGGGACGCTCTGGGAATCTTCTCCATTCTGAGGAGGCCTGTCTGCCATAATCGGGCACATTACCGTTCTTGTTCGACTGAAAAACGGTCTTCTGACGGTTCCTCGCCAGGCGCAACCCTGATGTGCGGATCGTTGCTCGCCAAATGTCGCAGCACATGAAACACGTCTTCCGGGTCTGCGTCGATGGAGCGCGCAATTTCTTCGGCGGTTTTACCCTCATTGGCAGCGAGTTTCTCGCCCACTTGCTTTTGAAGCTGCAACAGTCGTGTCGCCGCTTTTTTTCCGGCCTCGACACCGGGTTGATCGTAGGCGTTGACATTAATTAGCGAGCCATAAAAGCCTACCGCACGCTCGTAAAGTGCGATCAGCGCTCCGAGATTAAACGCGTTCACGTCTGGAATACTTATCGTGATGGATTCGCGCCCATTCTCGTAAAGCGCGCTTCGCGTTCCGCGCAAAAACCCCTCAAGATAATCGCCGCTCGTGATGCCGTCCTCGACTTCGAGCTGCTTACCGTGCCGATCTTTACGCACTTCGATGAAGGTCACGAAAAAATTTAAGACGCCGTCACGCAATTGTTGAAGATAAGCGTGCTGATCGGTCGAACCTTTGTTGCCGTAAACAGCAATGCCTTGATGCACGATTTTTCCGTCGAGATCTTTTTCCTTTCCCAGCGATTCCATGACCAGTTGCTGCAGGTATTTGGCAAACAAGGCCAGCCGGTCCTTGTATGGAAGGATCACCATATCTTTGTCGCCCTTGCCGTTGTCGGCATAGTACCACATGAGCGCCAGAAGCATTGCCGCATTGTGTGTCACATCAGGCACGCGGGTCCGCTCGTCCATGGCGGCCGCGCCAGCGAGAAAACTATCGATATCGAAGCCTTCCAGCGCCATCGGGAGAAGCCCCACCGCGCTTATCACCGAGGTACGCCCGCCGATCCAATCGTGCATCGGGAATCGAGCCAGCCATTCGTTCCTTTCGGCAATTTTATCCAGATCGCTCCTAACACCGGTGACGGCCACTGCGTGTTTGTTGAACTGCAGTCCTTTCTCTTTGAATCGTGCTTCCGTCTCCAGCATCCCATTTCGTGTCTCCTTTGTTCCGCCGGATTTGGAAACCACAATAACCAGCGTTTGGGGGAGCAGATCGTCGCTCCTGTCGAAGACGCGATCGAACCCGTTCGGGTCCGTATTATCGAAGAAAAAGATGTCCATTGGATCACGTGCCGACCCGAGCGCGTCTGCCACCAATTGCGGTCCAAGCGCCGAGCCGCCGATCCCGATCAGCAGCGCATGCTCGAAGCGTTTTCCATTTTCGGCCGTGATTCTTCCGGCATGAACATCTTCGGCGAATTTTTTGATGCGCTGGATGTTCTCTTCAATTTCCGTGCGAATTTCCACGGTCGGCGCAAGCGCAGGATTGCGGAGCCAGTAATGACCCACCATCCGGTTTTCGGTGGGATTAGCGATTGCTCCCGCTTCCAATTCTCGCATCGCCGCGAACGCCTTCTCGATTTTCGGCTGCATTTTCTCGAAAAAATTCTCCGGAAATTTCAGCCGGCTGATGTCGAGAGAAAAATCAAGATCGCGGTAGTACAAAAGATATCGTTGGAAGCGCTGCCAAAGCGATGAAGAAGCCATTGTGTTAAGAATGCGATGATTGACCAATATTAAACGACATAAGCGCGTTAACTCCAATGTCAGTCTTTGAATCCGTCAAACTCAGTCGTTCTCACAAGCTTGTAGGGTGAAATCCTACACGAAATTCACATTGCAGCCTTGGATCGCGCCAATAACTTCGCCGCATTATGGCGCGCGTCCACGCCAACAAAGAGATGCCCCATTTGTTTGCAGGCCTGATCGCGCTTGGCGTGGCGGGGACCATTTTGTTCACTGCTGGAATGGCTGTCATTCATCTCGAACGTTCCACCATTCCCTCGACCGCCCCCGATCTATTTCTCCTAAAAAATCAGGGAGTGGCCTTTCAACGTGCCGCTGCGCATGCGCCGAATGTATTGCCGATTTATGGCAGTTCGGAATTGCTAGTCCCTGCGGCTCCGGAGAGGGGGAACATTTTTTTTCGGACCGCGCCAACAGGTTTTCAACTTTCGCCCGTTGGCGGCGGAGGCACGACCCCGCTGATCATGTCGCAAAAAGTTGCCGCACTCAGCTCCGACTTGCGCGGCAAAGAACTTGCGATCTCGCTTTCGCCCGGCTGGTTTTTTGCGGCCAAGCCGGGTTGGCGAGGCTACACGGGAAATTTTTCGCTAATGGCAGCAAGCGAAATGGCCTTCGGAACCGCCCTAGATTTCGAGCTAAAGCGAGACATTGCTTCGCGGATGCTGGAATGTCCGAGCACTCTTGAAAAAAGTCCCCTGCTTGAATTCGCGCTGAGGCGGCTGGCTTCTGGGCGTTTGGTCGATCGCGCGATCTTCTGCGTCCTCTGGCCACTCGGAAAAGCGCAGACTGCCTTACTGGAGCTACAAGATCATAGAGCGGCGCTCAATCACATTCGGCGTGAGATCAAACCTGCCCCGCAGCGGCATCCAGAAGTACTCGATTGGCCCAAGCTCATTGCAAGGGTAGAAGCAACCAAAACCACCGATTGGGCCAAGGTCTCAAAAGCCTCGGGCCTGAACGTGCAAATCACCCCAGGTTCTCGTGACGTGGCATTTCGCAACGGCGTGAAAGCGTCCGCGAGTTGGGCCGATTTGGAATTGCTCTTGCGCACACTTGAAAGAGTTCACGCGCGGCCACTAATTCTCAGCATGCCGATTGCCGGGGATTTTTATGATCACGCCGGCGTTTCGCGGTCGGCTCGCGAAGAGTATTACACAAAGCTTCGCGCACTCGTGCAACGATACCATTTTGCGGTAGTCGAATTTGAGGAGCATGACGAAGACCCGGCTTTTCTTATCCGTCACCAAAGTCATCTCACTGCAAAATGCTGGGCGTATTACGATCGCGCCCTTGACGATTTCTTTCACGGGCGTATGCCACGAAGCTGACAACGTGATGATCTTCGATTCATTCAAGCGGCGGCACGATAGTGCTGCGCCTCATCCATGATAGCTGCAGATTTCTCGGACAAAGTATTGCAACTTCTCGCTTCGGTTGCCGAAACCGACGAGGTGTTGAACAATCTCGATCTGCCGCTTTACGAGTATCAGGTTCTCGATTCCATGAGAACCGTTCAGCTCATCCTAATGATCGAAGAGGAATTCGGCATCAAAGTTTCTCCGGCGGAATTTGAGCGCGAAAGCTGGCGAACACCGCGGAAAATTATCGCTGATCTCCAGCACCGACTGCACTTGTGAGCTGGCTCGAGAAACATCCGGCGGTGCATCGCGTACTGCTGATTCTCTATTATTTCGCCATCATCGTAGCGTTGATCCTGATGTATGGCCGTGGCGATTTCTCTACGCAGCCGTTTGTTTATCAGGGTTTCTGAATGGATTTGATCGAACGAATCGATCGCTGGGGCGCAGTGGCCCCGGAAGCAACTGCACATATTAGCGACCGCAAAACCTTGACATATGGTCAACTGCGCAGGCGCTCGGATGCACTCGCTTCCTATCTGACAGAGCGCTTCGGCGATGATCGCAGCCCAATTGCGGTGCTCGGGCATCGCGAGCCCGAAATGTTAATCGCATTTCTCGGAGCGGTGAAATCCTGCCGGCCTTATGTGCCGCTCGACACCGCGTTGCCGCAGCAGCGCATCGACAAAATTTTGGCAACTTCGCGCGCGGCGTTGGTGCTGACTCCGGAAGACGTTCGGCAATTACCTGAGTCTCAGATGCGTTGTCCTTCCAGAGGCCTGCAGGGTGACGGGCCGTTTTACGTCCTTTTCACAAGCGGCAGCACTGGTGAGCCCAAGGGCGTCATAATAACCCTGGCTTGCCTCGAGCATTTCGTCACATGGATGCTCGCGGAGCACCGATTCACCGAACTCGGCGAAGTGTTTTTGAATCAGGCGCCCTTCTCGTTTGATCTCTCTGTAATGGATTTGTATTGCAGCCTCGCAACGGGAGGCACGCTCTTCAGCATCAGCCGCGATCTTATCGCAAATCCAAAAGAGCTTTATCGCGCACTAACGAGTTCCGGCGTGACGACGTGGGTTTCAACGCCGTCATTTGCGCAGATGTGCCTTGTCGAAGAGAAATTTTCCGAGACGATGCTGCCGCGCGTGCGTCGCTTTCTGTTTTGCGGCGAAACACTCACACCGCAGACCGCCGGCCAGCTGTTGAAGCGATTTCCACGAGCTGAAGTTTGGAACACCTATGGCCCGACCGAGGCAACGGTCGCCACGACGTCGATACGTGTCGATGCTGAGATTCTGAAACAATACTCGGCTTTGCCAGTCGGACGCACGATGCCGGGGAGCGAAATCGCCATCGTAAATGGAAATCGCGAGGTCTTACCAGTAAATCAGCGCGGTGAAATCATTATTGCAGGGCCGAATGTAAGCCCAGGTTATCTTGCCCGACCGGATCTGACGACAGACGCCTTTTTTCAATATCGTGGTCAGCGCGCTTATCGTACCGGCGACCTTGGGCGCTTCCGTGACAATCTGCTATTCTTTGAAGGCCGCATCGACGACCAAATTAAGCTCAGCGGGTATCGGATTGAGCTTGGTGATGTCGAAGCGAATCTCCGAGCGATGGCGACTGTACGGGATGCGATCGTACTGCCGGTGATCAAAGACGGTGCTGCCCAATCACTTGCTGCTTTTGTACTATTGGCTGCGAGAGATGAGACATCGCATTTCAATTTGTCATATCGGCTCCGGAACCAACTCAGTCAGCGGCTTCCCGCATACATGTTGCCCCGCAAATTTATTTTTCTCGATGCATTTCCGATGACTCCGAATGGCAAGGTCGACCGGGCCAGCCTGGCCAAGTCGCTGTGATTCCCTACGCGGATTTCACATATTTTACACTGCTACTTTATGTAGCCGTTCCGACTCTGATCCTCGGTCTGCTTGGCTGCGCGGGTTGGCGGTGGGCGCTCCTGGTGACTGTGGCGATGCTGCTCGTGCAGTATCATGAATTGCTTAATGTCCGAGCCCATTTTCCAGTGCGCGAGATCTGGATCGTTCTTGGCTTTGCCGTTTGGCAATGGGTGACGGTACGCGCGTTTGCCAGTGCTGGTGCGCGCGCAGGCTGGCTGTTTTACAGCGCACTAGCGGCAAGTCTGCTTCCGCTGGCAGCAGCGAAATTGGTTCCGCTCGTGTCGCCCAAAAGTCAGTTTGGTTTTCTGGGCATTTCCTACATCACGTTTCGGGCGCTTGATGTCGTGTTTTGCCTTCGAGACGAGGTAATCGCTGCGCCCGGCGCCACCGATTTCTTGATGTTCTTATTTTTCTTCCCCACTATTTCTGCTGGCCCGATCGATCGCTATCGGCGTTTTCTAACCGACTGGAAAAGGAAACGAACGCGCGCTGAGTTCCTGGCTGATCTCGATGGCGCGGTGCACCGTTTTTTTCGCGGATTGTTTTACAAGTTCATAGTCGCAGCGCTCATCAAACAACACTGGCTCGAACCGGCAGCGCGCAGTGGGAGCTTCGGTGCGCTGCTCAGTTATATGTATGCTTACAGTTTCTATTTGTTCTTCGATTTCGCTGGCTACAGCGCGTTTGCTATCAGTCTGAGTTATCTCTTTGGGATCCACACTCCGGAAAATTTCTACCAACCGTTCCTCGCGCGAAATATACGTGATTTTTGGAATCGCTGGCACATCACACTTTCGTTCTGGTTTCGCGATCACGTCTACATGCGGTTCCTGCTTGCCGCTGCGCGGGGCAAATGGTTTAGGAGCCTCAATACAGCCGCGATCCTCGGATATTTTCTTGCATTCGGATTAATGGGTTTGTGGCATGGGATCGAGCCGCACTACATCATTTATGGCCTTTATCAGGCGACGCTGCTCTCAGGTTTCCACATTTTTTCCGACTGGAACAAGACGCGCCATTATTGGCGCGATGGATTTCTTTCAAACGCATTGGCCGTTTTCATAACGTTCCATTTCGTTTGCTTCGGTTTGCTCATTTTTTCCGGGCGCATTGGTGCCCCGCCGCTGCAGCATTATTTCGCTGAAATCGAGCAGGCCGATTGCCACGAGATTTCTGGCTGGGTCTGGGACAAGTACAAGCCGAAGGCGCCGGTTTCAGTCGAACTTTGGGATGGCGAAGAATATTTGATCACCATCTCGGCAAATCAATTCCGGCAGGACCTCGTTGACGCAGGTTATGGAAACGGCCGCCATGCATTTCGTTTCGAAACGCCGCCGCCACTCAAAGATGGTCACTCACATCGGATACGACTCCGAGTTGCTGACAGGGGAATCGATTTGCCCACGACGCAGAGAGTAATTGTCTGCCGATAACAGGTCGTTCGTTTCTCGACGGAATCGAAACTAGTTGTGCTTACCAGTGTGTACGGCGAAAAATTCAGTTTCCGCGTATTGTAGCTCGCTTGTGTGGAACTTCTTCATACGGAGCCACGTCGTACTCCGGTTTAGGTACGTCCATTAGCCAATGGTCAAACCAGCCGACGATATGCTGCAACCGCTCGACGCGATGCCATGGCTGCCCCGAGCGCGAAAGCTCGTGTGATTCATTGGGGAAACGCACCATTACTGTGGGAATCTTGCGGAATTTCAGCGCGCGAAACATTTGCTCACCGCCAGCACTGGGAGGTGTCCGATAGTCGGTTTCGCCGAGAATAAACATCATCGGGGTCTTGACGTTGTTTATGTAACTGATCGGCGATCGAGCGCGATAATCGTCCGCTTCTTCGAATGGCGGCGCCTTAAACCAGTTCGGCTGGAACAGTGTAAAATCCCCCGAATACCACCAGTCCTCCCAACTGGCGATGTCGCGCTGAGCAACGGCTGCAGCAAAACGGCTCGTTTGCCCCACCACCCAGTTCGTCAGTAACCCGCCGCCACTTCCGCCGGTCACGCCAAGCTTCTTATCGTTGATGTAACCGCGTTTGATCGCGTCATCCACGCTCGCCATCAGATCTTTGTAATCGTTGCCGGGATAGTGATACTGAATGATGTTCGCAAAATCCTCGCCATAGCTGGTGCTCCCGCGTGGATTTGGATAAAGCACCACATAACCCTTCGCCGCCATCCACTGAAATTCGTGATCAAAAATGTAACCGTACGCCGTGTGCGGCCCGCCATGAATGTTGAGGATCAATGGATATTTTTTGTGCGCATCGAAATCGGGCGGTTTTTGCAACCATGCTTGAATATGTTTGCCGTCAAAGCTGTCGTACCAAATCTCTTCCGGCTCGGTGAGATTCAGTTTGGCGAACAGCTCGTCATTGATGTGCGTCAGTTGCTTGGGTGACGCACCTGGCGTTGCGCGATCGAGGACGAAAAGATCGTTAATGCGCGTCGGTGTCGAAACGATGTAGATCAACTTTGAGCCGTCGGGTGTGGCGCGAAAACTCATCACGCCCTGATTTCCAGAAGTTAAGTCCTTAACGCTGCCAGTTGCCGCATCGAACAACGCGACATTTGCCTTGCCTTCCTTTGCGTAAACTTCGATGAGGCTTTTTCCGTCCGGCGTCCAGATGGGCGCGTTCCGTCCACGCGCGCGGGGCGGCCCGCTGTCTGCGATCAAAAAACCGCCGACGTCCAAATCGAGATTGGCGGTCAGGTTCCGCGGCTTGGCGTTTGGCAAAAGATCGAGAACCCATAGGTTCGGTTCCGTGTATGAATTGATGGGCTGCGTGGATGAGGCAACAAATGCAACCTGTTTGCCGTCCGGATTGAGCGACAACGCGCCTGAGTCCGGACCGAACTGAGTGTTGAGGTCAATCGTAGTGATCTTTACCGGATTGCCGCCGGCCCTCGCGATCGAGTAGAGGTCAGTCCTCGGCAGTTCATAATATGGTTCGTCGATCCGGCTCGAGGTGAAATAAATTTGCGAGCCGTCCTTCGACCAAATCGCACTTTCCTCGTCAAATCGCCCCGTAGTGAGTTGGCGTGGTTTCACTTTTTCTTCAGCGCTGTGCGGCGCGGTCACGATCCAGATGTGGGTCGGGTGCTTTGGGTCGGCGTAACCTTCATTGTCCTGCCGATAGACCGCACGCGTGATCACGCGGATGTCGCTCTCGTGTTCAGCTGTATCGCCGGCTTGTTGGAGCTTGTCCGCCGTAGGTTTAGCGGAGGTGGATTTTTTCTTTTCCTGCTTTGCGAGATCCTCTGCGTTCGTCTCACTTGTGAACGCGATGGTTTTTCCATCGGGCGCCCAGAGGGGATTGCCCGCGCCTTTTGGCAGATCAGTAAAAACAAAGGAATCGCCGCCGCTCGTTGGCAGGATCGCGAGTTGTGCCGATTCAGGCTTGCCTTCTTTTTCAATCGCGCGCAGGAAAAGCAGAAATTTTCCGTCGGGGGACCAGCGAGGTGTGGAATCGTGATCGCCTTTTGTCAGTTGATGAGGCGCTTCACCGCCGGCGACAGGCATAGACCAAATAGAAGTGTTATAACCTTCCTTTTTCTCGTTGACCGCTACCCGCACGAACGCGACGCGCGAGCCGTCCGGCGAAATTTGCGGATCGCCGATCCAGACAAAATCGAACAAATCCTTTTCAGTGATGGGTCGCTTCTGCGCGTAAAGGGTGCCGACGCCGAGAGCGAGAAAAATGACGAAGCACGAATGCCGAATGACGAAAGAATGACGAAGCACGAAGTCCGAAAGCCAAGATCGACATCTATTCCTCATTTGATCATTCAACATTGTTTCGAGCTTCGTCATTCGGATTTCGTCATTTCGCTCATCTGTGAGCGATCACATGTGCTCGATTATATTGTCGCCAAACTGCGAACACTTGATTTCGGTCGCCCCTTCCATCAAACGCGCAAAATCGTAGGTAACGCGTTTGCTTGCGATCGCGCCGCTCAATCCTTTGAGAATCAGGTCGGCAGCTTCCGTCCAGCCCAGGTAACGGAACATCATTTCGCCTGAGAGAATCACGGAGCCGGGATTGACCTTGTCCTGATTGGCGTATTTCGGCGCTGTGCCGTGGGTCGCTTCAAAGACTGCGTGGCCGGTGATGTAATTGATGTTTCCACCAGGCGCGATGCCGATCCCACCCACCTGCGCGGCCAGCGCGTCGCTGAGGTAATCGCCGTTCAGATTGAGAGTGGCAATCACATCGAAATCTTCCGGACGCGTCAGCACCTGCTGTAATGTGATGTCGGCAATCGCGTCCTTGATCACGATACCGGCTCCCGGCTTTCCCATGGGAATCTTGCACCACGGACCGCCGTCCATTTCTTCCGCGCCAAAATATTTCTTCGCGACTTCAAATCCCCAATCCCGGAAAGCGCCCTCGGTGAATTTCATGATGTTGCCCTTGTGCACCAGAGTCACGCTCTTGCGCTGGTTCTGAATCGCGTAGGAAATCGCGCTGTGAATCAAACGCACACTGCCCGAGCGGCTGACCGGCTTGATCCCGATTCCCACGCAAACCTCGTCGCTTTCGGGCGCGCCGACTTTTTTCCAAAAATCCGCAGCTTTCTGTTTTGTGGCGAAACGGATTTTGTCGAATTCTTTTGGAAATTCTTTCTGAAGGAAATTGAGGATCTTTTGTGCTTCCGGCGTACCGGCGGCGTATTCGATGCCGGCGTAAATATCTTCCGTGTTTTCCCGGAAGATCACCATGTTCACCTTCTCCGGATGCTTGACGGGCGAGGGGACGCCTTTGAAGTACTGTATCGGCCGGAGGCAAACGAAGAGATCGAGAAGCTGTCGTAGCGCTACGTTGAGCGAGCGAATGCCACCTCCCACTGGTGTGGTCAACGGTCCTTTGATTCCGACCAGATACTCGCGGAAGGCCTCCACTGTGTCGTCCGGCAGCCACTCACCGAATTTGTCCTTCGCTGTCTGACCGGCGAAGACCTCAAACCACGCAATCTTCTTCTTCCCGCCGTATGCTTTTTCGACTGCGGCATCGAACACCCGCACACTTGCCGCCCAGATATCTGGTCCGGTGCCATCACCGCGGATGAATGGAATGATCGGTTGACCCGGCGCATTCAATCTGTCGGTTCTGGTGATCTTTTCACCTGCGGGTGGAGCAACATCTTTGTACGGCATAAGGCGCAAACTGTAGCGGCAAGCTTGTCCTGAGCAACGCCGAATGGATCCTCAGCCGCAACGCAATCCTGCCGAAGTCAGTTGCAAGACAGAAGCTGAACGTCGGACGCCCGAAGTCGCTGGTCAGTTAGGCAGCCAAACCGCGTTGGTTGCCAACGCGCTGAGGACAACACGTTCTACTACGACCAACGCGCATTCCTTTGCGTATCGCCAGCTTCTAAGGGCGGTTGGTTGTCGTCGGGGGTTGTTCAGGCGAAACCGGCGGAGAAACAAAGTTCGCTGGATTGATCGGACTGATTGAATACCGCTGCACGAAGGCGTTCGTCCGCGGACACGGCTGCATGGCCTGAATGCAGTCGCGCAGCATAGGCGCCGCCTGCAAGGCCGCATTAATAATTTCATCGGCCGCGGCCGGATCCGCGGCGATTGCCGCTTGAATAATGCACTCGACCCAGTCGCACGGAAGTTCTCTGGAATGTCCACGCACCGGCCGGCTCGCAGTCAACGCCGCAGCGACGATCCTATCGGCCAGATCAGGGCGCGCCCTCACGGCTCTGGCTACAAGCGCGCACTTCTCGGGTTGATTCGAACGAACAAGGAGCGAGTCGAGCGCGCGCAAAAATTGATCGGGGGTCGCTGTCTCGATGTTGCTGGCTCCTGCTGCCCTGACCGCGCGAGCTAAATCGCCACTAGCCATTGCCGCCGCAGCTCCATGCTGATTTTGAATTGCCTCATTAATCAGCGGCGCGCTCGGCAAACGCCGAAAGCCAGTAATCAGAGGCGAAGTGAGCTGCTGTTGGAGATCGACGTCAACCGGGTCTTCCAACCTGTTGGCGACCGGATCGTAAACCAGCTTTTGACCTGCCGAGACCATCAAATTTTGACCTGCGCGATCCAGGTGAATGCACGCGCTCCCTTCAAGCACCGTGAATTCGATGACTCCGCTGGGGGAGACGTTTC
>Ga0137371_10002635_pt1 | contig 14326 bp, 20 predicted proteins | sample SagtaG_7_FD_104919 | JGI IMG/M metagenome (GOLD analysis project Ga0137371, IMG submission 104919) | Vadose zone soil microbial communities from Sagehorn Ranch, Mendocino, California, USA - Sage1_R_40_16 metaG | ecosystem: Environmental > Terrestrial > Soil > Vadose zone | place: USA... | reverse complement strand
TATCGAGCGCTAGCTCAAGATTCTTACTCATGTGTTCCTCTTTTCTCTCAAGGTGTGAGGCGAAGGGAGGAGAAAGATATTCCTCCCTTTCAGTACTGTCGTCCACTCTTACGCTCTACCGGCTGTACTATGAAACGCGCTCATGTTCCTGTATCCATTTCTGAAGAGATGGCTCCGCTATTCGCATCGCACTCCCTACGGTAACTGCTGGGAGTCCATCATTCTTGATCAGTCCATACACTTTCGTCCGCCCGATGCTCAACCGTCTCGCAACCTCTGGTATGGTGAGTAACTGAATCGGTGCAACTGGTTGTGCAGGCGTCGAAGTCGATCCATTGCGTTTTCTCATCTCATGCCTCCCTGATTTCTTCTCATCGCTCTTTCAGAAAGAGAACTGCCATGATAGAATTTGCATGCAGTCCCCGGATTACTAGGGTCAGGCCCGCCTATGTGGAAGCGGAGCAGACCTGTGCCGACTCCTCAATGACGCCCCTCTTCTCGTTCATTCAGCCTGGCGAGCCGGTAGCCGTACTGATCGATCTCACTGATATCCAGTCCGAGCGTATGCAGTTTTGCGCGGCAGGTCTCGATCAACGCCTTGAGTGGGGCGATGAGCGTCTCCAGGTACCGTGCAGCACGCGCATCGTCAATCTGGGAGGGAGTTGGTCCCTCCCCAGCCTCGTTGGTCATCAGTGTTTCGTAGGGAACATAGGAGGGCCAGTTGCTTGCCAGGGTGAAGACGACTGCAAGTTCCTCTTCAGTGAAGGTGGTTGCATTCCGGATCATCTGTTGCTGCCAGTCGATCACCATGCTGTAGCCGGTAGAATGGTCGAGCACCAGTTGTTGTGTCGTTTCCAGCAGGGGTAGGCCGGTGCTCAGATGCAGGCTATGGTAACTAAAGCGTTCTGTCGGTATACTGTCGGTGCTGATCATGAAGGGTTAGGTCCTTTCTGATTGGTCGGGACGGGTACGGCCCGTCCCTGGTTTCTACTGTTCTCTTACAAAATCACGTTGAGATAGTTTTGTGTCTCAGCCGGAATGCACTCTCGCCAGGCGGGGCCGCAGCGTGCAACCGCGCTTTGTACCGTGCCAGAACCTGCGTTATAGGCTGCAAGCGCCTTCGCATAATCACCGCCGAAGTTTGCCTGCAAGCGTGCCATATACTTGGCGGCTCCCTCTAAGGCTGATTGTGGGTCCCACGGGTTGATTCCCATACCTGCTGCGGTCTCTGGCATGAACTGCGCGATCCCGATTGCGCCTGTTGGTGAGACTTCGCCAGGGTCGAATCCGCTCTCCTCATTGATCTGTCGTACAAAGACGGCGGGGTCTATGCCTGCGTCACGCGCTGCCTGACAGGCGAGAGGGACATACTGGCTTTTCGGTGTCGCGGGGCAGCCCGCAACTGGTCCTGTACCCGAAAACGATACCGATGGGAAGAGACTCTTGAAAGCGAACCAGCCGATGATTGCCAGGGCTGCCAGGAAGAGAATCACGTGCGCCGTGTAGCTCTTTGGCCTGGGGCGTCTCCGCCTGGCCGAGTAGACCTTGCCACTATAGGGTGCCCGCTGCTGAGAGATCGGTCTCTCAGGTCGGCGCTTCCGTCGTCGTCGCCGTGGGTTATAATACATATTGCAATCCTCCGATTGCTAGGGCCAGGTCAGCGGCCGTGGAAAGGAGCTGACCTGAGCCGACACTTACCCATGACAGCGGGTATATTCGTTCCAACCGCAATTGCTACACACCACGCTTGTCGATGAAGTCCCTTTAAAGCACCAGGAGCATTGCCGCTTGCGTGGTTGCTGCCCTTTATAGCTGTAGTCTGAAGGGGTAAAGGGCCGTTGTCCTCGCTGTGGCTGTGCGGGTCTGACCGGCGTGTAGGTATTGGGATGCTCGCTTTTCGGTTGTGCTCTTCGCTTCTTTCTTCCCCACATGCTGGTGGTCTCCTTTCTCTGGCTAGCGAATCTCGTCGATATCCATCCAGCCACTGCCCCGCTCGGCGAGGTAACGGACCAGGGCAAGCCAGTCAACGTCGTTGAACGAGGATCTCGGGGGGCGATTAAAAAAGAAGGTGTAGATGATCTGTGGCGCATCGCCCAGGAGGACGAGTCTGCGTACATGTGCTGCCGCCAATCGAAGGTTGCGGGCATGTCGGACAATCCGCATGATTCTGCGTATATATGCGTGATCCTCTAGGAAGCAGGTGAGACAGTAGCTGGTCTCCAGGTTCATCCCGTTCTTGTCGCGCAAGGACCGCCACTTGGGCCTTGCGAACTTTCTCTCTTTGCTCATGCTCTTTCTTTTCCTCTATGGTATGCGCCGGATCGTTCGGAAATTTCGTCCTAAGCTTTCCATGTAGCGCTGTATGTGCTGTTGGGATGCTTTACTGATGCCGTCAATTTCGTAGCGCGTGTCGCCATGCAGGTCCTAGACAATGAAGCCCTGGTTCTCCACCCAGCGCAAAAAGCGGTTGACGTGTGCCTGATTTGGCCCCTTCTTCGCGATGCGTATTTTCTCAAAGCCACTTTCCAGGTGCATATGTTTCTCCTTCCTTGCCTGGTTACTGACGTTGCTGCTCAAGAAACCGTTTGCACTCTGTCAGGGTGACGTATCCCCCCGTGCGCCCGCAGAGCGAGCGGTTTGCGGCGTGTTGCAGCATTTCTGGGGGTGTAGGAAGTCCACGCGATTTCCGAGAGAGGTACGCATACTCTATGTTCTCGCGCTTTGTGAATGTACCTGGTTTGTGCGTCAGGTAAGCGAGGCGCTCTTCGTCGCTGCTTTTTCGTGTGGCTCTTTTTCTCTGAACCATGTTCGATTCCTTTCCGAGGGAATGTCTTCCCCTTTAATCTCTTTGGAAGTAGGAGCTCACGATGACGATCAGGCTGCAGAGAAGTGCGAGCAGCGCGAGCACTACGCCGCAGAGTCCCAGTACGTGCTCGTAGGCAGGAAAGAGCATCGCGGCGATAAACAAGATCACAATGTAGCAGGTTACCCATGTGGCAATCTGTTCTAATCGGTGGTGCATAGGTAAGCTCCTTTTCTTCTCTAGTGCTTCAAGCTTGCCTTCTCACCTGATAGTGCTTGAAGAGATCTTTCTCAACCGGATACCAGCCATCGGCCATAGAAAGGCCAAGTTCTTCTATCACGGTATGTGCTTGATGAATCTTCACGGTCCATCGGATTTCACCATCAACGAAAATGGTGCATCGGTGCTCGTCGACGGTTTGAATGGCAAGTCGACCATCGTGATGTCTGACCGCGTGGTGATACCCGCTCTGTCGCATGGCCTCATTGATCTCCATTCCATAGGCTTCTTCTCGACAGGACCATCCTGCATCAAGAGCTACCCCGTAGGATAAAATCTTCTCTCGCACATCAGGGCTAAATTCGTCCCTGCCATCATCGCGGAGATTGATAATCTTTTTGCCGTTGACGGCTATCAGGCCGCGTACATTTCCATAGGGCATTTCAACATAGGCACGGGTTCCATCATCACCGTAATACCAGGCAACCCGCGATACTCTCAACACATGCTTCAATGATCCTGCAACTCTCTTTGCCATCGACTTTCCTTTCCTTGCTATCGCAACTCTCGACGATATTCACGTGCCGTCACCTGGAGCAGGTCTTGCTGCACGGGATACCAGCCCGTCCAGGTTTCCACTCCCAACTCTTCTAAAGCGACGTGAGCATTGGCTATCTTTACCGTCCAGTGTTTCTGCCCGTTGACGAAAATGACAGCCTGCTGCTCGTTTGTCTTCTGCACAGAAATGCGTCCGTTATGGTGCCTGACTGCTTCATAGCGACTTTGCTTCATTGCATCATTGATATGCTCACCATGCTCTTCTTCTACCCCGGTCCATCCGCTATCCAGATCAACACCAAGGGTGAGAAGGCGGTGCTGAACTGGTGGGCTAGGACGATCCCAATAGAGCCCTTCTGGATCGATGTGGAGCCTGCAGACTCTTCTGCCATTTACCTCAACGACCCCGGTGGTATCTGCTGTTGGCTGTTCGTAGTAGGCCCGTGTTCCATCGGCCCCGCGATACCATGCGACCGTAGACGACTTGAGGACCTGTAATAATCCGCCTGAAATCCTTTTTGCCATGAGGGTTATTTCCCTTCTTTCCTCGTTTGCTTGTTCTCTGATCCATGCACTGCCGTTCTCTCCATTGATGCGCTACGAAACCATCCTTCATTGCCAGGCCGGGCTTGCACCTCGGCTGACCGCGTTGACGGATCTGGCTGCTGTTTTAACCCCATTCATCCAGTGCAGCGTTCGCATTTTGCGCTGCAATATCAAGCTGCGTCGTTTCAGGCTCTTCCACCTTCTGTGCTTGTGGTGCCCTGGTCACTATTGTGGTGTTTGTCTGCTTATAGAAGTCGGTAATTCTGACCGCAAGCAATTTGGCGATGGTATCCAGCATGCCTGTATCCTTTGCATCTTGTAGCAGCTTCTCAAGCGTTTCCGAGTCACGCGGTATGCCTATCGTGAAGTAGGCATACCGCTCCGTATCACGTGCCATTACGCACTCCTTTGTTGCAGGCGGGCTTTGTTGGTAACTGCCTCAGCCAGGCTTGCATAGCCCGCCGCGTTGGCCAGTTCCGGTTTGAGACTGGTGTGCGAGCGGCGAATGCGTGTCTGGATATCCTCCGCGAAGTAGTGCGCGCCTCCTCCCACGATGAGAATCGTGTCGAATTCCATCAGGATGTCATCCCACGCGGCGACCACGGTGGTTGTAATCTCTTGACCGATTTCGCGTAGAGCACTTGAGAGCAACGACTGTAGGCGGTCATCGTGAACGCGGACGCCTTCTTTGTCGTTAACTAGGCGATACGGTGCGCCCGACACATGCTGCTTGAGCAGCTCCATGCGTGCCTCAAAGGAGAGCGTGTAGTGATAAGCGTCGCGGAACTTTTCACTGAAGCGCTCAGCCGCTGCGGCCACTCCCAGCGAGAACCCTTTACTGTTGGCAGCGCGTGGTTTCTGACCTCGTGCGACATAGAGATCGGTGGTACGACCGCCGATATCGATCACGCCCTGGAGCACATCCTGTGAAGAGCCGTAGGCGATGAGCGCGCCAGCCCCTTCCATGATGACCTTGACACTCTCGATGTGCATCACCCGCTGGACTCCGTTCAAGCTGAAGACATGCGTTCCCAGAAGTGCCTGTTGGACACGTGTGACGTTGGTAGGATCGTCCAGGTAGATGCTAATTGGTAGGCCGGTGACGATATGGAGACCGTACTCATGGGCCTGAGCCATGGAAGCGGAGCCGACCATGAGCATTTCCAGGCTGTAGTTATTCATCCAGTAGCGTGAGCTATCGCCATGGGTATCCATCGGTTTGGCCCCGTCGTCAATGACTTTCTGACCGATGAACTTTTCGATGCGTCGCCCGATCGTGGCATTGTCGTATTCGAGCACATAATGGTGAGGTGCCAGGATCTCTGCGATCTCACGGCCTGCACCCTGCGCAGTTGCCTGTACTTTGCGCCAGGAGCCAATGCTGGTAATGCTGGGAATACGCCGCTCATAGCGACCGCTTGTGCTCGTGAGAACCGCACACGTCTCTGAATTGCCAAAGTCGTGTCCGTAGCTGAAGATTGGATAAGGTGTCATTGGTTGTTTCCTTTCAGTGCTGTTCTCGTGCTGTTCTCGTACCGTACTTTTGTTGCGATCTCATCAAACGAAAAAGAGAGGGAAAATGCCGGTTCGTTGCGCGTGTGAAGCGAATATACACGCTCTTGACTGCTCATTTGATAGAAGTGCCTCCTTGCTATTGGTGCTGTTCTCGTGCTGTTCTCGTACCGTACCATCACGGGTGTCTGCTCCCATGTTCTTCAGACAGAAGCGATATCGCGGCGATCCCGATGGCGCGTGCCAGGCAAGAGATCGCCAGGATCAGTCCTACGAAGCCGAAGATCGATTCCGCTGGTGGAAATGCCAGGGAAGCAGCGAACAGTGCGGCAATCCAGTTCAGTCGATACATGATTTCAATGAACAGTTTCATACACAGTCGCTCTGTGGTCGCTTGCGGTATCATAAAAATGTCCTTTCTCTCACTCTCTCTGAGTGCCTGTCTGATGCCCTACCTCCTCTGTTTTTCCTGTGTGTGCGTGTGTGTGAGGCCCGTAGGGCCGCTCCTGGTGAGCTCAGGGGCCCTCTCACACACACGCACACACACGCACACACATGCCTCTCACTCATTCTCAAGGGCTTCTAATCGAGCTATTTCTGCTTCTACGAGAGGCTTTAATTTACGTGCCTGATGGGACGTGAGATGAAGCGCAGCCGCTAACTTGTCGATGGAAGTTGCCCCTTCACGCCAGGCGTTGACACCACGTTCTAAATCCGTGGGTTGATGTTGCTTGACTGGTTTCTGCTCTACAGGTTGCGGTTGAGCTCTCACGTGCAGTGGATCGTCCTCGTCTTCATTGACCCAGGCTGCCTGGTCCTGATCCTCTTCATCCTCATCGTCGATATCGGTGGGGCGCGCTATCCCACGTACTTTCTGGATCGTTGGGCGCACCTGATAGCGCAACATCGCATTGTTCAGATCGGGTGTCTTGCCCCTATGCTCAGATTGCCGCTCATCAAAGTGCACCTGGAAGCTTTCGCCGCCCTCGAAGATGATGGCGTCCCCCTTTTGAAAACTGGCGATGTGCCGACGGTCAACATTGCTTTTCCCTAAGATCTCTTCGTACAGCTCCAGATCGCCGGGGGTCGTCTGCCGCATGAGAAAGTAGATCTCGCTGCCAGTGATGACCGCTTTTTTGATTTGTTGGATACGCTGGGTGAAAATGGCGGGGGTGAGTCCACGCTTGCGCCCGCGTGCGTTGAGATCCATAAACGCTTTCAGCAGCTCAGCGGCGGCTTCTTTCTGGATATTGGAGACTCCGTTGTTTTCTGGAAGAAAGTGCTGAGCTTCGTCCAGGAGGATCAAGGCCGGGACGCGCTGCTTCGGATCGCGTTCGTTTGCCCAGATGAACATACCCTTAATGAGGCGGCTCATAATATGCGCCGCCTCTTCTAGCGTCTCATACGTCCCGATCTCCAGGACGAGCTGCACCCCTTGCTCAAGGATCTCATAGCCGACATCCTCTGCATTCTCTTCGTCAACCTGCCAGTAACAGTTCTTGTAGCGCCAAGCTTCTTCCCATTGCGGATTGCCTGCGATGACGCAACGCTGTAACACCTCTGGCAGGGTCGTGTAATCTTCCTCGTAGTCGAAGATGGCCATAGGAACAGGAAACTTCCCAATCTGCTCAATAACGAGCGCAGCGGCGTTCGTCTTCCCACTGCCTCGCTGCCCGACGCCAAGAATGGCACGGCCCATGAATTGCGTGTGTGGTGGATTAAAGTCACTGGCCAGCTCAAGGCAGGCATTCAAGAACTGCTGTTTGTTCGCGATACGTTGCGGCACGACGGCGGTTGATATCGCCCCTCCATCTGAACGCGACGGTCGGGCGTCTACAATCCGCTCAGCAGGAACGAGCGGCCTGTTCGGGGTAGGAACCACGATCGATTGAGCCGCCTGCTGCTCGACGGTCTCGGCATAGCGTCGGCGTCTGTAACCGGAAGGCGCAAGCATGTGATCCATGCGGTTCGGCTTGCCTGCAACCATGGCGTGTGCCTGCTGTCCTATGACTTTCAGCACAATCGCGCCGCCACCGATGATCAGGGCTGCACCCAGGACCGCGAAGAAGATCCCCTCCATCCCCAAGGAACTGAAGGCGGAAGAGAGGACGGCGACGAGGACGAAGAAGAGGAGCCCCACCAGGGGTTTACTCTTGAGACTTTGAACGTGTTCATGAATGTTGGACATCTCTTTTCCTTCCCGAAGGAAAGGGCCGGGAGATCCGGCCCGCTCCTCGTTACTCGCCCTCGTCGAAATCATTCACCTGGTGATACGCGTGATAATCCTTGAAGTCCTCGATCGCTCCCCAGACGCGCGTTGCGCCATCATAGAGGAGCAGCGTGCTTGATCCGGTCAAAAAAACGATCCAGAACAGAATCACGAAGGTGTTATGCGTGAACATGTTGATGAATGTTGCGTCGCTGATGATATCCGCGCCGAGCGCAACCATGAAGTAGAGACTATTCACGGTGATAGCGCTCTGAACATCTTTGAGCGATTGAGTGCTCTTGATATGGAAATTTTGGATATGACGCAGCCGGGTAAACGTACCGCTCATCGGTTGCGCGTTCTTGTGCAGGAAGAGCTGGATCGCGCAGGCGATGACCATGCCGATGAGCGCGTACCAGGGGAAGCGATGGATCACTTCAGGCAAGCCGAGCAGGGCGACCATCGATCCCAGGATCATGCTGATGATCGCGATGGTCGTGGTTGTCACCTGGACACAGTTTGCGAAGAAGCCGAAGATGAACTCACAGATGCCGATCGCGAGTTTCAGCGCGGGCGGGTTCTCTGCCGCCGATTCGTCTGAGGAATTGTCGAGATTAAGGTCATCGTCTTCTTCAAAATCATCAAATTTACGGGTTTTGCTGCCGCCGCCGCCATTGCCGCCGCGAGGGGTGCCTCTGAAAGATTGTGACATGTGTGTAAGCCTTTCTGTCTATTGGCTTGCACTGGCTTTTGCTCAGCCTTATACTGAAATAGCCTGCAAGCCTTAATGGGAACTGTGGGTAACGCCTGCTGGTGTGTTTTCGAGGCCCACCAGTGGGCACAAAGAACGCGCTACGATTGAATACGCTTCAAAACTTTCGCCTCAAGGGCTGCTGTCGTATGGCCGCATCACGCGTGCGCCGCTCCTCTGCCTGTGCCAAGCGTGTCTCGCGGTCTTGCCGCTCGCGAATAGCCTGTACACACTTCTGAAGTTCGCCGCTGTCCACCAGGCGCGTATCACGACCGCCCAGTCGGATGCAGCGGTATGCTTCGTACTCATGGGTCAAGTCCTTTCTGAAGGGAACCTTTACGGTGATGGCTCATCTGTGCTACTTTTCGAGGGTGTACGCAGGTGAGCAGAAAAAGAACGCACTACGATCCGTAAAAGAGGGACGCGCTACGATGGAAATGCTGCCCACGGCATACCCGCGCAACCTGATAGGGGTGTGCATCATCGTTATTGCCGCCTGCCAGCACGATGCGCTGCTCGGGACGGTGGGGATGGACCCAGATGCAATGGCTCCCCTTTCCAGGCCGTGCGGTATACCCGCGCCGGCGAAGGATGATTTTCAGTCTACGGATTTTCATACTTCTCCTGCTTTCGTCTGTCCAACACTGATTTCTGTGTTCACTCTTGACTACAAAAGGTGCGCGAATTTTTGCGGCCCTTTGAGGAATCCGATTGAAGGTCAACAAACACCTATTTGAAGAGATTCGGGGCAAGTCGTTGAAGAGGCATTGCTTTGAGGAACGAGAAGGTACTGCGGACTTCAAGGTACGTCGTTGAAAAACAATTTGCCAGTATCAGAGTGGTACTGGCTAGCGTAGTAATTTTCCTCAGCAGACTCAGGCTTGATTGGGCTTTTCTCTTTCCGTCTGGATCTGGATAAGCTGCGCACGGAGCTCGTCAGTTACCGTTGCAAGGCGGTCGGCGCGTGTGGTCGCTTGTTCGACCTGCATGCGGATCGCCGCCAGCTCTGATCGCAGTCGGTCCACTTCGGCACGTTCGCGGTCCAGAGCTGTACGGGCCTCGGCTCGGTCGGCTTCGACACGCGTGTTGGCTTGTTCGACCTGCATGCGGATCGCCGCCAACTCTGATCGCAGTCGGTCCACTTCAGCACGCTCGCGGTCCAGGGTAGCGCGCGCTTCACTCACCAGTCGCTCAGCCGTGGCGATCTGTGCATGCGCCTCAGCCTCGGCATCATGGGCACGAATGTTGGCCTGTCTGGCCTCCTCCTGAGCCGTCACGGTCGCAACCTGTGCTTCAGTAATGGCTTCCCTGGCCTGCTTCTGGATCTCCTCTCTCTGGCGCTGCGCCTCGCTATGCACACGGTTGATCGTCTCATCCCGCTCCGACTGTATTTCCGCAATGTGTCGCTCGGTCTCCTCCATCAAGCGCTGAATGCGGGCTTCCGTCTCCTCCATATGCTCAATGGCCTGCTCTGCTGCCTCGCGCTCGGCTCGCGCCTCTTCTTATGCTGCTAAAGCTGCCGTATCGGCGGCAAGACGAAGGGAGCGCTCCGCACTGGCGCTCTGCTGTGCTCATTGTGCCTCCTGAGTTTGCTTCGCAACGATCTTGTCCAGTGATTTCTGAGCACGCTGCAACGCATCCTCGAGGGTGTGGACGTTGCGCTTAGACCAGTGACGCACGATGTATTGAGGCTCCCATATCACGAGAATGTACTGTCCTCGCGACTCTGAGAAGTTTGCGCCGGTCTCTGGACAGAATGCGATCGCATCGGGCTCTAACCGGGTATCAGTGAAGATAGTTGTTCGGGTTAGTTGTAGCATTATCGTGCCTCCTGAGTTTGCTTCTCTCTATACATCTCTTCCGCTGTTGAGAGAATGTATTCCACGTACTTTTGCAATCGGCTTTTTGTTGCTGGCATGGGAGACGATCCTTGCCGCTCGGGTGTGTTAATCAGCTTACAAAGGGCACAACTCCGTCTGTGCCTTCACATACAGCGGGTGCCGTGGATGCCCCAGACCGGTTGTTCCCAGGCAGAACACCGGGCGGGAGATCAGCGAGAGAACCGCTCTCTCTCGCCCCTCGCGCGCCCCTTCATTTCCCCATGCTGCAACGATCTTCTCTGCACGCATCACGGCCTCTCGAATGTAGCGGTCATTCTCTGGCCCTACTGCATCTGGGGCAAGCAACAGTGCCTTTGGAGAAGGCGACCGCAATCCAAAGAGGTTGACCACCTCCAAACCACCAAACCCAGATGAGCGTGAAAACCCGAGAATGCGCCGAAGCGTTGGATCGTTCGTGGTTTCATCCGCTGTGCTCGGGTTGAGCATCACCCACAAAAGACGCGGCTGCCTGGGGTCCCATATTCGCCAGAGCAGATAGCGGTATGGACTGCTGATCACCGCTCCATGCTGCTGATCGGGGAACGAAAGACACAGTTGCACGTTTCTCCTCCGTTCAACACGGTGAAAGGCACCTCACGCCTTCTTCCAATAGGTCTCAACAAGGACATCTGGCTCTGGAATACTCACGATTTTGAGGTATTCTCGACACGCCTGCACCATCGTCTCTTTCAGCATCTGTTCCGCTTTCGCGACCAGTTCGTCAGGGCATTCCATCACAATTTCATCGTGCACTGTCAAGACGACATGAACACCCACAGGCAATCGATGATAAAGCAAAGCCAGAGCAGACTTGAGAATATCGGCATTTGTCCCCTGGATCGGATGATTCTTCGCGCTGCGCTCGGCCTCACCACGCCGCGCTTTGAGCTCCTCGTCCGAGAAAAAGCGCCTGCGCCCCGAGAGTGAGACTGCGTACCCTTTCGCAACGCCTTCTTTACCAGAGCGTGTCAGGTACGCCGCAACGGCCTTGTAGGTCGCGAAGTACGTCTGCATCAAGCGCCTCGCCGTTCCCAGATCCACGCCAACGCGGTTGGCCAGACCCTGTGCGCCCATCCCGTACGCCAACCCGAAATTGATGGTCTTGGCGATGTCGCGCGCCGATCGCCCATTCACCAGATGCTCTCTCGGATCAACCCCTTGCGGTATCTTGAACATGAGCCGTGCCGTCTCGCTATGCAGGTCCTTTCCCTCCGCGAAGAACCGCAACATAGTTGCATCGCCGGAAACCTCTGCCAGAATGCGCAGCTCGATATTGGAAAGATCCGCGATTAACAGCGTACATCCCTGCGGCGTGACAAAGCAACGGCGCAGGTCAGCGGGATCGTCCTTTTTCGTTGGCTTGGGGATCTGTTGCAGATTGGGTTCTCGACAAATGACCCGGCCAGATGCTGCGCCGAGCTGGTCAAAGGTGGCATGAATACGCCCAACGCTCGTGACATAGCCCAGCAGGTTCTCCCCGAAGGCCGTCTCGAATTTCTCTAACGCCTTCCACTCCAACAGGTGCGCAACGACCGTGTGGTGATGCACGACCTCCTGCAGGGCCTCTTTCGAGGCCGAGGCAACATGGACCCCCAACAGACGAAGCGCCTGAATCAAGTGCTCAGACGATCTCAAATTGACCACCGGTAGCATCTTCTCACCGAAGAGTGCTTCTTGCGCCGGTTGCGTGCGCACCAGCGCTTGTCCCAACACCTGCTTGAGCTGCTGTTCCAGTCTCGCCTTCTGCTCGTGCCTGTCCGCGAGAATAGCACGCCAGCGCTGCACATCGACACACACGCCGTGAACTTCCATCGCGGCGATCGCCGGAAGGGCCTGCTGTTCTAAAGACACCACACGCGCCAGCTCCTGCTGTGCAATCGCCTCCTGCTGTCGCTCATAGATCTGGTATGGGACTTCAATGTCCTGCCGGATATAGGCCAGTTGTTCCTCTGGCAGCGGGGCCGTCCACTCAGATGGGCGACTATCCAGGTTGATAAACCAGGACCGCTGCTCTTTGGTGACGACAATGCCGTAGCGTTGCGCGCTGTTCAAGAGCGACGCTGAAACAGGATGTCCCGCATGCAGCAGTTTCTCAACGAGCATCGTATCGTAGAGATGCCCGAGCTTGACATCAAACTGTTGCGCAAGGAAAGACCAGTCAAATTTGATGTTGTGTCCAATCCAGAGCGTGTCTTCGCGATGGAGGAGCTGGCGCAAAGCCTCTCTCCATGCCTGTTGCAGGGCAGGACCGGCGCTGTAGTAGCTCCGCACGTCTATGATGATCACCTTGTCAGGCGTTCCGAGCGCCAGCGTGATCACCTTATTGGTCCGTGGATCTAAACCCGTCGTTTCCAGATCAAGCACCAGGTACGTCGGGGATGTCTCGCCCCACTGCGCAGCTAGAGCGAGGATCTCCTGTACCGTGGTGAGCGGAACGCGGCACGTCGCAGTGGGATCGTGTTGTTGTGCGGACGATTTTTGAGGCTGCACGAGCTCTGTCCAGTGTTGCAAGCAGTAGGCAACGCCTTGATCGCTATACCGCTCTACCTCCGCGCCACAGACACAACACGCCGTCACGATCTCTGCCGCAACAGATACATCTTCCGGGTGTGCCTGCTCTGTTTCCTCTGAGCAAGATGGTGGGCCAGAAAGCAGTGCCAGTAACGCAGCTTTCTGCTCGAGGAGGATCGCGCGTAATTCGGGAGTGAGCGCCCCTTTCGGAGCATCCACCCGAAGTTTGTCGCCGGCGCGTTCCAGATGAATATCCAAATTCTGTAGATCGCTCAGCAATTCTAGGGTCGTCATAGTTCGTCTACCTCTCTTTCCGTTGCTTTTGCGGGGAGTTGTGTTGCTTTTTCGCTCCTCGCCGCCTCTTCAGAACATGCAGGAATAGGCTCCATTCTGCTTCCCAGGCCGTTTGACGCATTTTGCGCCTCCTGACTTTGCGGGGAGTGCGGGGAGTGATTCCGGTCGATCTCATTCTTATTTTTTCTAGCAATATTGCTATAATATTGCTGCGAATTTTCACTGCGCGTAGGTAGGGAATCACTCCCCGCACTCCCCGCAAAAACTCGCCAGAGGTTCGTTTTGCCGTGGGTATCTCGCTTCTTTTCCAGATGGAAATTTTCCACGCCAAAACAGGTATCAACCCGCTTTTCAAGCGCCTTCCCGAGGCGTATGCCGAAGCTTTTAGGCTTCTCTTTGAGGGCAATCTGGAGGGCTTCTGGAAGGGTTTCGTTCAGGCCATGTTCCCCATTTTCTTCACAACTCCCCGCAACACTCCCCGCATCGTTTGCGGCATCAATGGCATGAATGATGGTCGCCAATGAGACCCATTCTTCCCCTATCAGGTGATACCACGCGTATAAAAATGCCTCCCATTGCGATCCATCTTCGTCAGCTTCCTCATAGAGCTGCTCCAGATTACTCAGAAACCCATGCACTCCGGCATACTCTAAAATGCCTCCAATGATTTTGACCCAACCAGAGAAGGTTCCCAGGGAAGGAAGATGGTCATACTTCGGTTTCCCGCCTGCATACCAGGCGCGTGCGAGCGTGAGTAGAGCCCCGACCAGCTCTGCCCGGTGTTCAGAAACCCAGGTAATCAGGTCGCTATGGGTGAAATCCTTACGCATAAAAGGCCGGGAGGTCTTGGCGTCCAGGCGAATGCGGTAACATCTTCGGGCAAGATCCCCGCCGAGCTTGATATTGTTGCCGGTTGCCAGCCAGGTTGCGCGCTGAGGAACCAGCGTCATTTTTGAAACACCCAGAATACGTCCGCGCCACATGTCCGAAGTGAGTACCGCGTCAAGATGCCTGGATTGAAGCCGCCCCGTGATGTTATCAAT
>Ga0137371_10002629_pt1 | contig 14333 bp, 14 predicted proteins | sample SagtaG_7_FD_104919 | JGI IMG/M metagenome (GOLD analysis project Ga0137371, IMG submission 104919) | Vadose zone soil microbial communities from Sagehorn Ranch, Mendocino, California, USA - Sage1_R_40_16 metaG | ecosystem: Environmental > Terrestrial > Soil > Vadose zone | place: USA... | reverse complement strand
GTCGATCGCATCCGCCGGGCGGCCCAGGTCTTCGAGCGCGATCCCCAGGTTGAAGGCGGCCGTGGCGTGCTCGGGGCTCTCGCGCAGCGCCAACCGGTAATGGCGCTCGGCTTCCTCGACGAGCCCCTGTTCGTGCAGCAGCCGGCCGAGGTTGACGTGGGCGTCGGCGTGGTGGGCGTCGAGCTCGAGGGCCCGCCGGTAGGCGTCGCGGGCTTCGATCGGCGCGGCCACCTCGAGCTCCAGTCCGAGGTCGTACCAGTCCTGGGCGGAGAGGTCCTGCTCCACCAGCCGGGCGGCGCGCGCGGCGCGCCGCGCCATCGGGGCCGCCCGCGTGGCGAGGTCCGAGATGGCGAAGTCGATCTGCATCTGGTCGGACTCGGGGCTCCAGGTCGACTCGCCGTCGCTCACGACGATACGGTCGCCCTCGGCCGCGATCCGCAGCTCGGCGAGGGAGCGGCCCCGGGGCAACTCGGTCCGGAGCCGGCGCAGTGCCTGCCGGATGCGGCGCGTCGGAATCCGCGCGGCCACGAGCCCCTTGGCGGTACGGAGGATGACCAGGTCCTGGAAGGAGAACAGGAGCTCACCGCGCGGGCCGCGGCCGGGCGTCAAAAAACCGTCGCGCGCGAAGCCTCGCACCTGCGCGACGGTCAATCCCAGCAGCTTGGCGACATCTCGGGACGTGTATCCCTTCATTCCCGCAACTTAGCCTCGCGCACCTCCCACTTTCCGCTTGGCGGCGGACGCCGTTTTCGCGCCCTTGCCCTCGACTCGCTTCGCCGGCTTGCGCTCCCCCGTAGCCCCTTTGCCTTTGAGGCTCGCCTTCAACGCCTCCATCAGGTCGATGATCTGCGTCTTCGGCGCCTCGGTCGGCTCCTCGGTGATCTCCTTGCCCTCCACCTTCCGCTGAATCTGCTCGAGGACCCGCTTGCGCACGTTGTCCTCGTACTTGTCGGGCTGGAAGGCTGCGGACGCCGCCTGCTCCACCAGCTGCACGGCGAGCTGTAACTCCGGTTTCTTGACCTCGACCTTGGGAATCGGCACCTCGGCGATCGAGCGGATCTCGTTGGCGTACCGCAGCTGCTCCATCAAGAGACCGGCCGCCTCGGGACGCACGGCGATGAGGTACTGCTTGCCCCGCGCCGCGTACTGTCCTACCGCCACGCGCCCCGTCTGCTTCAGCGCCTCCGCCAGCAGGCGATAGGCCCGGTCGCCGCCCTTGTCGGGGCCGAGGAAGTACGACTTCTCGACGTATTTCCGGTCCACTTGGTCGGCCGGCACGAACTCGGTGATCTCGACCGTGTTGGTGGACTTCTCTTCGAGGGCCTTCAGCTCCTCCGGCGTGAAGATCACGTACTGCCCCTTCGTGAACTCGTAGCCCTTCACCATCTCGTCCTTCTCGACTTTGTCGCCGTCCTTGGAGCAGACGTACTGCTGCTTCAGGCGCGCGCCGTCCTTCTTGTGCAGCCAGTTGAAGCTGATGGCGGCGGACGACTCGCCGGTGGAAAACAGCTTGATCGGCACGGACACGAGGCCGAAGGACAGGGTGGCGGAACCAAGCGGGTGTGCGCTCATGGGTTAAGATTTCACCCTTATGCCCGCAAAACGGAAGCCCGGGCCTGATCCGCTCAGTACCTACCGTGCGAAGCGGTCGTTGGATCGCACGCCGGAGCCCGGCGCCCGTCCCGCAACCCCCGCACCCTCCGCCGGCGGCTTGTTCGTGGTCCACATGCACGCCGCCCGGCGGCTCCACTGGGACCTGCGGCTCGAGATGGATGGCGTGCTCAGGTCCTGGGCCGTCCCCAAGGGCCCCTCTCCCAACCGTGCCGACAAGCGGCTCGCGGTCCATGTGGAAGACCACCCGCTCGAGTACGGCGACTTCGAGGGGATCATCCCCGAAGGCAACTATGGCGCGGGGGCGGTAATCGTGTGGGACCGCGGGCGCTGGGTGCCGCTCGAGGATCCCCACGACGGGATGCAGAAGGGGAAGCTGCTGTTCGAGCTGCACGGCTACAAGCTCAAGGGCAAGTGGACCCTGGTGAAGCTCAAAAAGGGCGAGAAGGAATGGCTGCTCATCAAGGAGAAGGACGGCTACGCCGCGACGGACGGTGCGCTGCCGCCCGAGTCGGTGCTGTCGGGGCTCACGGCGGAGGAGCTGAAGGCGGGGAAAGACCGGGCGGCGCCGCTGGAGAAGGAGCTCACGCGTCTCAAGGCGCCGCGCCGTGCCGTCGCGGTCGAGGAGGCCGAGCCGATGCTCGCCGAGACGCGGGAGCAGCCGTTCTCGAAGCCCGGATGGCTGTTCGAGCTCAAGCTCGACGGGTACCGCGTCCGCGCGGCGCGCCAGGCAGGAGAAGCGCGGCTCGTCACCCGCAACGGGCACGACATCGCTGCCGCGTTCCCCGAGATCGCGCGCGCCCTGGCGGCGCTGCCGTACGAGGGACTCATCGTGGACGGCGAGCTGGTCGTGCCGGACGAGGCGGGCCGGCCGAGCTTCCAGCGACTCCAGAACCGCGCCAAGGTGTCTCGGGCGCTCGACGTGCGGCGCGGCGCCGTCGAGTCGCCGGCGGTGCTGTACGTGTTCGATGTGCTCGCGTTCGGGGGCTACGATCTCCGGCCGTTGCCGCTCGAGCGGCGCAAGCCTCTGCTCGAGCAGATCGTGCCGCGCGTGGGCCCGATCAAGTATCTCTCGCACTTCGAAAAGGACGGCGAGGCGCTGTACGAGCAGGTCGTGAAGCTGGGGCTCGAGGGGGTCGTCGCGAAAAAAGCGGACTCACCGTACCGCGCCGGCCGTTCGCCCAATTGGCTCAAGATTCGGGCGGACCGGACCGATGACTTCGTCGTGGTCGGGTTCACCCGGCCCAAAGGATCCCGCTCGGGGTTCGGCGCGCTCGACCTGGGCGCGTACGAAAACGGCAAGCTGGTGTACGCCGGACGAGTCGGCAGCGGGTTCACCGCCGCGCAGCTCAAAGAGGTGAGCGCCGTATTAGAGCGCGGGGTGCGCCCGGCCCCGGCCTTCAGCGGGCCTGTGCCCCAAGACCCCGGGCATACCTGGGTCGAGCCCGCGCTCGTCGTCGAGGTGAGATACAAGGAATGGACCGACGAGGGACTGCTGCGGCAGCCGGTGTTCGTGAGGTTCCGGGATGACAAGCCGGTCACGGAGATTGCGAAAAAGGGAGAGGGGAGAGGGGAGAGGGACGTTGGGGTGCCACCGGAGAGTACTTCTCCCATCTCCCCTCTCCCAAGAGAGGTCAAGTTCTCGAATCTGGAGAAGGTGTTCTGGCCCGACGAGGGCTATACCAAGGGCGACCTGATCGAGTACTACCGGGCCGTATCCCAGTGGATGCTGCCCTATCTCGCCGATCGGCCTCTGGTGCTCACGCGCTTCCCCGACGGCATCACCGGGAAATCCTTCTTCCAGAAGGATGCCCCCGAGTATGCCCAGGCGTTCGTGCGAACGGTCACGATCTGGAGCGAGGACTCGCAGCGCGAGCTTGACTACTTCGTGTGCGACGACCAGTCCTCGCTCCTCTACATCGCCAACATGGCGGCGATCCTGCTTCACGTCTGGTCGTCCCGCGTAGCGACCCTGGAGGCGCCCGACTGGTGCATCCTGGACCTCGATCCGAAGGAGGCCCCGTTTACGGACGTGGTCACCGTCGCGAAGAGGGTCCGGGCGTTGTGCGACGATATCGGCCTGCCGACGGGCATCAAGACGAGTGGCTCGACCGGCCTTCACGTGCTGATCCCGTTGGGTCGCCAGGTCACCTACGAACAATCCCGCACGCTGGGCGGACTCCTGGCGCGGGTCATCGCGGCCGAGCTGCCGGAAATCGCCACCGTAACACGCCAAGTTCAAAAGCGGGACGGCAAGGTGTATCTCGACTACGTGCAGAACGGCCACGGGCGCTTGCTCGTCGCGCCCTTCAGCGCGCGGCCCTTGCCCGGCGCGCCGGTGTCGATGCCGCTCGCGTGGAGCGAGGTGACGCCCAAGCTCGATATCCGGAAGTTCACGATCGTGAACGCGCCGGCGCGCATGAAGAAGCTGAAGGACGACCCGCTCCGCGCAGTGCTCGAGGGGAAGCCCGATCTCGTGAGCGCGCTCGAGAAGCTCCATGCCCGCCTCGGTTGACCCGGTCGCGATCACCGTCGGCGATGGCGGGGCCCGTGTGTCGGGCTTGCTGATGCGCCCGTCGGACGCACGGTGGCTCTATTTGCTGGCGCACGGGGCGGGGGCGGGGATGCGCCATCCCTTTCTCGAAACCATCGCGCGCGCGCTCGCCGGGCGCGAGGTGGCGACGCTGCGCTACCAGTTTCCCTACATGGAGCGGCGGGCCAGCCGGCCCGATCCGCCCGCCGTTGCGGCGGCCACGGTGCGGGCCGCGGCGGCCGCGGCGGCCCGCCTCGCACCGGGGCTGCCGCTCGTGGCGGGCGGGAAGTCGTTTGGCGGCCGGATGACGTCCACCGCGCAGGCAGAGCAGCCGATCGCCGGCGTGCGGGGGCTCGTGTTCCTCGGCTTTCCGCTGCATCCTCCCGGGCGGCCGGGCGACCAGCGGGCGGAGCATCTGGCGCGGGTGCGAATCCCGATGCTGTTTCTCCAGGGAGACCGGGACGAGTTCGCCGACTTGACGCTGTTGCAGCCGGTCGTCGAGCGGCTGGGCGAGCGGGCGACGCTGCACCTGGTGGAAGGCGGGGATCACTCGTTCAAGGTGCTCAAGCGGACCGGTAAAACGGAGTCCGACGTGACGGGCGACCTCGTCGGCGCGATCGTGGAGTGGACGAGCAGGCTCTAACCTCCACCAACCTCCACAACCTGCCCTATGCCCAACTACTGGATCGTGAAGACCGAGCCGTCCACCTACAGCTTCGACGACCTCGCCCGCCAGAAGACCGCGGTATGGGACGGAGTCAAGAACAATCTGGCCCTGAAACACCTGCGCCAGATGAAGCCCGGTGACCGCGTGCTGGTTTACCACACCGGGGACGAGAAGGCGGTGGTGGGCGTGGCCGAAGTCGCTTCCGAGGCGTATCCCGATCCGAAGCACAAGGACGCCAAGCTCGCGGTCGTGGACCTGACAGCCGGCGAGAGACTGCCGCGGCCGGTGCCGCTCGCCGAGATTAAGAGGGAGCGGGCGTTCGCCGATCTGGCGCTGGTGCGGATCGGACGGCTGTCCGTGATGCCGGCGTCCGCGGAGCAATACAAGCGGCTGCTCGCGCTCGGCGGATCGAAATAACGGACAACCGACTGGGAGACTGAACCCATGGGCAAAGGCGATCTCCGCAGCAGGCGTGGCAAGATCTACCGCGGCACGCACGGCAACGCGCGCAGCCGCAAACGTGAGAAGGCGCGGAAGCGCAAGCGCGGCAAGGAAGGGCAGAGTACCGAAAAGGTCGGGGCGAAACCCGCATGAGGGCCGGAATCGTCCTATGGCTCGGCCTCGTCGCCGCGCGGCCCGGCGTCGCGCAGGACCGGTGGCAGGTGACCCTCAATAGCGGCACCACGGTGTGGGATCTGCGCCTCGTCAAGCTCGCCGGCGACACGCTCGTCGTACGCGACGCCGACTCGACGTACGCATTCCCGCTCGCGCAGGTCGACGAGATCCGCCTGGTCCAAAAATCCACGCGACACATCACGCCCGAGCCGGGTCGCTACGGGGGGGTGCTGGGCGGCATGGACGACGAGGTCCACCGCCTCACCCTCTACTCGGTGTCCGAGCGGCGCGACATCGTGCGGCAGATCTTCCAGGCCCACCCTCCTGCGGCGGGCCCTTGAACCTCTGACCACTCGTTCGCCGGAGCGCCGCATCCTGCTGGTCGACGCGGACGCGTTTTACGTCGCGGTCGCCCGGCTCGTCGATCCGGCTGGTGCGGGGAAGGCGCCCCTGCTGATCGTGGGCGGCTCACCCGAGCGCCGCGGCGTCGTCACCTCGGCGTCGTACGAGGCGCGCGCCTACGGCGTCCACTCCGCCATGCCGATGGCGCGCGCCGTGCGCCTCTGCCCCAATGCCACGGTGGTTCCGGTTCCCTGGGAGGCCTGCGCCCGGAAGAGCCGGGAGATCAAGAACGTGCTGGAGCGGTTCATTCCCGCGGTGGAGCAGGCGTCGAGCGACGAGTTCTACGTCGACCTGACCGGCACGGACCAGTTGTACTCGGGCGAGCCGCTCGCGGCGACGGCACGGCGGATGCGCGAGGCGGTGGCGCGCGAGACGGCGCTCGGCGTCTCGATCGGCGGGGGCACATCGAAGCTCGTCGCCAAGCTCGCGGCGGGCGTCGCGAAACCGCGGGCCGGGACGCCGGCGGACGGCGTCCACGTGGTCGCTCCTGGGGCGGAGCTCGAGTTCATGCGACGCTTCGCTCTCGCCGACATCCCCTTCATCGGACCCAAGTTCCAGGAGCGGCTCGCGAAACTGGGCCTGCACACGGTGAGCGACGTGCTGCGGTACGAGTCGGAGACGCTGGTCGGTTGGCTGGGGCGGCGCGAAGGCGAGTGGCTCGCCGAGCGGGTGCGCGGGATCGATGTCTCACCGGTCGAGCCCCATCGCGAGCCCAAGTCGATCAGCCGGGACGAGACGTTCCCAACCGACTTGGTGGAGGACGATGCCCTCGCCGCGCGGCTGCTCGCCCTGGCCGACCGCGCGGCCGCCGACCTGCGGGAGGCCGGCTTGCTCGCCCGTACCGTCACGGTGAAACTGCGCGACGCCGACTTCACCACCCGCCAGGCGAGCCGCACGCTCACCGACCCGGTGCAGTCGGAGCGGGCAGTCTACGACGTGGCGCGGGAACTGCTCCGCAAGCTGCGCGCGGCGCGGCGGGTGCCGGCCCGCCTGCTCGGCGTCGCCGTGTCACAGCTCGTGGCGCCGGACGCGAGGGCGCAGCTCTCCTTGCTCGATGAGGTGCGGCCCCTCGAGACGGAGCGCGATCGCACCATCTCCCGGGTCATCGACCAGGTGCGCGAAAAATTCGGCCCCGACGCGCTGGGACGCGGCGCCCGCGAGCGGTAGGCTACAGGGCGCCGACGGCGCTCGCCGCCTTCACAACGTCGCGCGGCTTCACCCAGAAGATCGCTCCGTAGCGGCTCATCCCGGCGCAGACCGCGCTCACCGCGGTGACGTTGATCTTGGCGTCGCCGAGGCGTCCCATCAGGCTCGCGAGCGCACCAACCCGGTCGTCCCCCTCGACGACGAACGCCGTCTTCGGCTTCGACAGCTTGATCTTAGCGGCCTTCGCGGCCGCTTCGAACGCCGCGGCGTCCGCCGGGACGAAATCGGCCTGCGACTTGCGAGCGCTCGGGAAGGCGTGGAACGCGAGCAGGTTGACGCCGGCGTTCCTCAAGGCCTGGAGCAACCGGGCGCCCTCGCCCGGTTTGTCCGGCGCCGTCGTGTAGTAGTAGCTCACCTTCCGGATCGTGTCGGCCATACGGGTCTCCTGGGATGGACGGGCGCATGACTATGGCCCTTGGGGAGCCGTCCAGCAAGTCTATCTCACGTAGAACGCGGTTCTCCCGAGGCGCCCGCCGCGCTCGAACCACACGGTCACCGCGCCCCCGCCCGCGGCTGTCGAGAACGCGCGTCGTAGGTCCTCGGCGCCGGCGATCTTGGTGCGGTTGATCTGGAGCACCACGTCGCCCGAGCGCAGCCCCGTGGCCTGCTCCATCTCGTCCGGGATGTCGTAGATCAGCGCCCCATGGTCGCTCTGGATGCCGCGCTCCGCGCGCACCGCGTCCGTCACGGTGACGACCTTCATGCCGCCCAGAATGGCCACCTTCTCGGCAAGGGTGGTGGGAAGGTCTGTCACGGTGAGTCGCGCGGTTCGGGGCTGGCCGGCATGCTGGTACGAGACGGTGAGTGAGTCGCCGGGACCCGTGTCGAGCAGCACTGCCTCCCAGTCGAGGAACGTGCGCAGGCGCCGGCCCTTCGCGACCAGCAGCACGTCTCCCACGACGATCCCGGCGCGCGCGGCGGGACCGTTCTCGGCGACCTGCGTCACCCCGCAGACCGCCGACCCGCTTCCAGCCGCGCAGGTCCTCCGCGCCGGCGACGTCGAGCCCCACCCACGCCCGGCGCACGGTCCCGAAGCGGCGCAGCTCGTCCGCCACGCGCACCGCGCGCTCGATGGGGATCGCGAACCCCACGCCGACCGAGCCGCCGCTCGGCGTCAGGATGTTGCTGTTGACGCCCACGACCTCGCCCAGCGCGTTCGCGAGCGGTCCGCCCGAGTTCCCCGGGTTGATCGCCGCGTCGGTCTGGATCATCCCCACGTAGACGCCGGATTGCCCCTCGGACGGGAGCAGGTTCCGTCCCACCGCGCTCACCACCCCCGCCGTGACCGTCGGCTCGGTGTTGCCCAGGAGATAGGCGAAGGGGTTACCCACCGCGACGACCCACTCTCCGATCTGGAGATCCGTGCTTTTGCCGAGCGGAGCCACGGGGAGGCTCCCCCCGTCGATCTTGAGGACCGCGATGTCGGTCAGCGGGTCCTCACCGAGGATCTTTGCCGGGAAGTCACGCCCGTCGCGCGCCGTCACGACGATCTGCTCGGCGCCCTGAGTCACGTGCTGGTTGGTGATCACGAGGCCGTCCGGTGAAACGATGAATCCGGACCCGTACCCCTCGACGGTCTGCTCGTAGCCGCGCGGCATGAAAAAGAGATCGAACGGGTCGGCGGCCACACGACGCTCGCGCCGTAGCACGTTCACGCTCACGACGGCGGGCGCCAGGCGGGCGGCGGCGGTGACGATCGCCGTCTGGCGCGAGCGGGTCGCGTCTTGCGCGCGCGCCGCCGGCGCGACCGCGGCCAGCGCCGCCGCAAGCCCGCAGCTGAGAAGCCCCCGCATGGGGGGAATTCTATCGTCAGCCGAGCGTAGCGGGAGCGGGGTGAGGCACCGCGGTCCCCTTGCGCCACCGCCGCGCGGCGAGCCAACCGAGCGCGCCGACTGCGCCCAGCGGCACGACGACGCCGAGCGACCGGATGCACCAGGCCATCAGATCGACGAAGTTCCGCCACGCCTGCTTGAACGCCTCTGTCACGACGCTCGAGCCGGGGTGCCCCACGATGGGCACCGGCTCGTGCACACACACTGTGAGCGTGCTCAGGGCGGCGTGCGCCTGGAGATAGCGGAGCCGCCCCTCGTAGCGCTCAATCTCCTCGCGCACCCGTGCCAGCTCTTGCTCGACATCCAGGACGTCCTTGAGCTTTCCGGTGCGGGTGGCGATCAGCTCGATCAGCCGGGTCTCGAGGCGCCGCGCGTTCGCCATGCGGGCGGTGGCGTCGGTGAATTCCTCGCCGACGTCTTCGGCGCTGACGTTCACCGACTCGAGCTTGCCGATCGGTGCCAGCCCGCCCAGTCCCTCGTCGAAGCGGTTTGCCGGGACCTTCACTTCGATGGTCGCCGAGCGGAGCTGGCCGCGGCCGGTTTGCAGCGCGGTGTTCGCGACATAGCCCCCGAGCTCACGAGCGAGCGTGCGCACCAGGGCAACCGCGGGTTCGAGCGAGTCCACCTCGATGCTCGCCTGGCCGGTGCGGATGATCATGGCCGGAGTCACGTCGGCGGACCGGATCGGTGGCAAGTCCGACGGCGCTCGCTCCCGCGCGGCGACGCCGAGGACCCCATTGTTGCGGGCCTGCGCTTGTGCGTTGAGGCTGGGGCGTTCCGCGTATCCAGCCACTTGATTGGCCGCGCGGTCGCGAGCGTCCGTCCGGTCGGAGCGCTCGAGGCTCCCCCAGCAGGCGGTGAACGCGGTGGCGAGTGCCGCGGCGGCAAGGATCGGTCTGCGCATGGCGAATATCCCGGGGGTTTGGGTCCCATGAGAGACGCATGAGACAGAGCGGCTTGCACACGAGAGGGAACCCGCGAGCGCCGCGCCCCGTAGGGCCGGCCATGGCGATCCAAAAGCTCAAGCTCGCCGCGCTGCGGGAATGGGAGCGGCTGGAACGGCGCATCGTCGTGCCCGGAGACCTCCGGCAATGGCGGCCGCTCACGCGCCGTACCCTCGTGCTCGCCGGGAAGCTCGGCCTACTCGCGGTGCTGCCCTTCTTCGTGCTGGTGCGGGGCTCGGTGTTCCTGTACTTGCACAGTGGCTACGGGCCGTGGCTCGCGCTGGCGGGCGGCGCCGGGTGCACGCTCCTGGTCGTGACCGCCTATGCCGCCTGGGTCTCCCACCGCCTGACCGGCCGCGTCAACGTGCTCGTGCTCGTCCGGCGCGTCGCGCTGCCGCTGGTGCTCGCCTATTGCGGCTACGCCCTGATCTACCTCTCGAGCGGGAACGCCAAGTCGGATCAAGTGCGCGCGTACTATGGCTCGCTCCATCCTCTGCTGCGCGTCGTGCTCAGCACCTGGATCCTCGTGGACAAGGACATCCTGATCACCGACCTCGCCCGCCGGCGGACGGACTACGCTGCCATGGGGATGCGCCCCAACGACGGGTCGTTGCACTACGTGCAGGGGGACGGCTACGTCCACGCCGTCGATTTGCGCACGCGCGGCCGCAGCGAGGTGAAGGACCGCCTGGTGCAGCTGTACTTCTGGAGCGCGGGGCTCGGGACGCTGCGCCACGTCGGTACGGCGGACCATCTGCACGTGGAGTTGCCGCTGCGCTGACGGCGTGTAGCTTCTCGCGACATTCCCTCTTCCTTCCGAGCTACGACACCGATGGTCACGCCGTACTGGATTCGCCCGCGCCCCCCGCGCCTCTGCGGGCGGTGCGGGCTCGTCGCCGTCCTGTCCGTTTGGGTGCCCGCGCATACGGCGCGTGCGCAAACTCCCGCGAAGTACGACACCAGCCTGTACCGCGGCCTGGTGTGGCGCGAGGTCGGGCCGTTCCGCGGCGGGCGGGTGACCGCGGTCGCGGGGAGCTCGGCGCAGCCGCTCGTCTACTATATGGGCGGCACGGGGGGCGGGGTGTGGAAGACCGCGGACGGCGGGCTGACCTGGCAGCCCGTCTCGGACAAGTTCTTCACCGCCGGGTCGGTCGGGGCGCTCGCCGTGGCGCCGTCCGATCCCAATGTGGTCTATGCCGGCACGGGGGAGTCCCCGATTCGCGGCAACCTCTCGCCGGGCGACGGGCTGTACAAGTCCACCGACGCGGGTAAGACGTGGAAGAAGATCGGGCTCGCCGATGCGGGCCAGATCGCCCACCTCGAGGTCCATCCGCAGAATCCCGATCTCGCGTACGTCGCCGTCCTGGGCCACGCGTTCGGCGCGAACACCACCCGAGGCGTGTTGCGCACCAAGGATGGCGGCAAGACCTGGGACAAGGTCCTGTATCGCAACGACAGCACCGGGGCGATCGACTTGGCACTCGATCCGGTCAACCCACGCATCCTGTACGCGGGGCTGTGGCAGGCGGTGCGGCGTCCCTGGGAGCTGGCCTCGGGTGGAGCGGGGAGCGGGATCTTCAAGTCCTCGGACGGCGGCGACAGCTGGACCGAGATCACCCGCAACAAGGGCCTCCCCAAGGGGCTCATCGGGACGATGGGCCTCGCCGTCTCGCCCTTGGACCACGAGCGGGTGTGGGCGCTGGTCGAGGCGGATTCGGGCGGGTTGTTCCGCTCGGATGACGGCGGCGCGAGCTGGACGCGCACCAGCGACGACCACGAGATCCGGCAGCGCGCCTGGTACTTCACGCACGTGTTTGCCGATCCGGGGAACTCAGACGGCGTGTACGTCCTCAACACGGCCCTCCTCAAGTCGATAGACGGCGGCAAGACATTCACGACGCTGCGTGGGCCCCATGGCGACCATCACGCGCTGTGGATCGACCCGCGCGATCCCGCGCGCATGATCAACGGCAACGATGGTGGAGCGACCATCAGCAGCAACGGCGGCGCGACCTGGACCACCCAGGGGAACCAGCCGACGGCCCAGTTCTATCATGTGATCGCCACGACGCACGTCCCGTACAGGCTGTGCGGCGCGCAGCAGGACAACAGCACGGTGTGTATCGCCGTGCGCACCGACGGGATCGGGATCGGCGAAAAGGACTGGTACGACGTGGGGGGCGGCGAGAGCGGCTGGATCGCGGCGCGGCAGGATGACCCGGACATCGTGTTCGCGGGCAGTTATGGCGGGCTCATCACGCGCTACGACCACGGCACCGGGCAAGAGCGGGCGATCAACGCATGGCCCGACAATCCGATGGGCTGGGGCGCCGCGAATCTGAAGTATCGCTTCCAGTGGACGTTTCCCATCGTCGTGGCCCCGCTCAATCCCAACGACCTGTTCATCGCCGCGCAGGTGCTGTTCCGCTCGAGCAACGAGGGGCAGAGCTGGCAGGCGATCAGTCCCGACCTGACGCGCAACGACAAGAGCAAGCAGGGTCCGTCCGGAGGCCCGATCACCAAGGACAACACCAGCATCGAGTATTACAACACGATCTTCACGGTGGCGCCGAGCCCCAAGGACTCGAACGTGATCTGGGCCGGCACCGACGACGGCCTCGTCCAGGTGACACGTGACGGCGGGAAGTCGTGGCAGAACGTCACGCCCAAGGAGCTGCCCGAGTGGGCGTTGGTGAGCACCGTAGAGGCATCGCCCCACGAGGCCGCGACGGCCTATGTGGCGGCGACGCGCTACAAGCTCGACGACTTCCGGCCCTACGTGTACAAGACGAGCGATTACGGCCGCTCCTGGAAGAAGATCGTGACCGGCATTCCCGAGACGCACTTCGTGCGCGTGGTGCGCGAGGATCCCGCTCGCCGCGGGCTGCTGTTCGCCGGCACCGAGTTCGGGATGTACGTATCCTTCGACGACGGCGCGAGCTGGCAGACCCTGCAGCTCAACCTGCCCGTGGTGCCGATTCACGACCTCACGCTCAAGGACCACGACCTGGCCGCGGCCACCCACGGGCGCGCGTTTTGGGTGCTGGACGACATCACCCCCCTCGAGCAGCTGTCGGACGAGGTGGCGCGCGCCGACCGGCATCTCTTCACCCCGCGTGAGGCAGTGCGATTCCGGGGCCCTAGCTTCGTGCCGGCGCGCAGCCTCACGGGGCTCGGGACCAACCCGCCGAACGGCGCGACCGTGTACTGCTACTTGAAGCAGAAGCCTGAAGAGGAAGCGACCCTCGAGTTCCTCGACGCGCGCGACTCGGTGGTGCGCCGGTTGTCGAGCCGGCCCAAGGAGCCGGCGGACTCCCTCAAGGTCGAGGCAGGCCTGAATCGCTTCGTGTGGGACCTGCGTTCTGCCGACGCGCATCGCTTCAAGGGCCTCGTGTTCTGGGCCGGGAACACGCGGGGCCCACTCGCGGTACCGGGGAGCTACAAGGTCCGGCTCACCGTCGGGGCCTGGTCGGAGACCCGCGGCTTGAGTGTCGTGAAGGATCCGCGGGTCAAGGCCACGCAGGCCGAGCTGCAGCAGCAGTTCGATCTGCTGGTCCGCATCCGGGACCGCGTGAGTGCGGCGGACGACGCCGTGCAGCAGATCCGCGACGTGAAGGAGCAGATCGACGCCGCGGCCAAACGCGCCAAGGGGCTCCCCGCCGGGAAGGGCTCCGGTATCGGCCGGGCGGCGGATTCGCTGCAGGCGAAGCTCGGCGCGGTCGAGGAAGCCATCTACCAGGTCAGGAACAAGAGCAACGAGGATGCGCTCAACTTCCCGATCAAGGTGAACAACAAGCTCGCGTCGCTCGGCGGCGTGGTGGGGAGCTCGGATGCGCCGCCCACCGAGCAGTCGTACCAGGTGTTCGACCAGCTCGCGGCCGAGCTGCAGGGCTATCTCGACCGGCTGAAGGCAATCGTGGAAACGGATGTCCCGGCGTTCAACCGCACGGTGCGAGAGCAGGACATCCCGGCGGTGCTCGGCCGGTAGTGATCCTATGCCGTTCACGCGCGACGATATCCGGGACTCGGTCGAGCGCGCCGGGGATGAGCACTGGAACGCGCTGCGCGCCCATCACGAAGACGCCTATCCCAACCCCAAGCCGACGCCCGGCGACGTGTGCAAGGGCGAGGCCGAGCGCCTCAACGCGCTGGGCCTGGGCACCGCCCAGGAGTTCGAGCTCGTGGAGACGCGGGTCGAGCGCGTGGGCGACGAGGTGCGTCTGACCCACGTGTTCCGCTACAAGCCGCTCAACCTCCGGCTCCTGACGGAGCCGTTCCAGGGCTACCGCTAGCACCACACCTGCTGCACAACTGTCACATGAACTGTGCATTAAATGCACGGCTCATTGTACGATCATGATACCTACCCGAATGGGTGGTTGTGTGCTGTGGTCCATTTTGTGCATGTTTGGCACGAAATCGAAGACACTGTTGCAACCGTTCAACCCCCGCTCGGGAGACCGTATGAGACGCGCTGTTGGGCTTGGCTTGCTGGTGATGGCAGCGACTCCGGTGACTCTGGC
>Ga0137371_10002628_pt1 | contig 14334 bp, 12 predicted proteins | sample SagtaG_7_FD_104919 | JGI IMG/M metagenome (GOLD analysis project Ga0137371, IMG submission 104919) | Vadose zone soil microbial communities from Sagehorn Ranch, Mendocino, California, USA - Sage1_R_40_16 metaG | ecosystem: Environmental > Terrestrial > Soil > Vadose zone | place: USA... | reverse complement strand
CCTCTCTGGCAGCGTGATTTCCAACACGAGCTTTTGGTTCCAATCTTGGGCAAACCCCTAATATCAGCACGAAGGCCAATTCGGCTTGATTTATCTTTGAGCTCATCTTATTCTCGCTCTTGCACCAAGAATCGTGGCAAACCCTTGACAAAACTTTCTCCATATAACAAAGACGCGACAAAGTTCTATTGCCGCCGCTGCAGGCATGCCCTCACTCATAAGACGAAGGAGCAGTTCCCTTGCCCGGAAAAATCCATGGTGGTATCCGCGGCGATACGCCTCCTCAATCGTCTGCTCCCGCTCGCCTCCGCGAGCGGGCGTCCTTTCTTCCAAATCTTTTACCCCTTGCTCCTCACCTGTTTAGTAAGGACAGTGCATGAAAGGTCAGGGTGGTTCGTGATCGCTACGAACGGCACCAACGACTCCCATTTCCTTCTTGTCATCTCTAGCTCGCCCTACCACCACGCTCTCACCTCAGTGTATACCGCAGCGATGGAAAGTGCATAGGAGGCCAGGGTTCCCTCATGAGGCGGGTTGCTCTTCCTGCTTGCAACCTGCACGAGGGAAAGGAAGACGCAGAGAAGCTAGACGGTCAGGCGTTCTTTCAAATCATTCCAGTAGAATTGCAATTCGTCGAGCCGCTGCTCGATCCCAACCCGGTCAAGTGGATCGGCCGTCGCAAGCGTTGCCTGGGCAACTCGCACCAGCGTCTGATACTCGTACTCGGAGAGTGACTTGGCAATTATGTAGGATGGTTCTAGTGGTGTCAAACTCTTCCATTGGCTGCGAAGGACCCCCTTCAGGCCGTTGAGTATTAACGGGACCGAAAAACAACGCTAAGGAAATTTGCGCTCGTATGGATGTATCTGCTCGAGCCGTAGATCTGATTCCAAGAAGGTCATCACGATGTGAAGTTGCGGAGCCGCTGAATTTACAGGCGATTCGGGAACAGGCGAGGAAACGACGGTAATTGCCTGATAACCTGTCAGATTAGTTGACTACACGCCTCCATATCCCCTTTTGCTGAACGTAGAACTTTTCCTCTGCTCTCGCCTTGCTACCAGGTGTCCAACATATCTCTGCCCGCGAAATACTTTTCCCAAAACTTGTGCTACCTGTCGTTTCTCGCCCAATTAATGGCTCTATTGTCCCTCTAGCATCATCAGCATCGTCTGCATAGGTATGAGCCAACAGTCTTACATCTTTTTTAGAAGCTTCTGAAGCTTCACCGGCTTCAGGGGCTTTGGGAGCTTGTAGAAGAGGATATGCTTGCTCGCCCTTAAACTCGTATCCGAAACATATCACAGGATTTACTTCTTCGAACTTCTGTAGTCGAACTAATTCAACCCGCCCCCAGCCGTAGCCGCGCTCACCACCTAACTGCAACTTTCCCAGCGCATTCTCCCAGAGCAGTTGGCAGGTATCTTTTGTAAAAAAGTAACCAACCAGGTAAACCGACTCGCCGTCTCGTGTTTTGGGTGCAATAAACTCTGTTTCATGCAAGCTACCAGCTTTAGCCCCGCGCCCATCTTCAAGTGCAGTGCTTGCGTAACTGCCAAGAAATGTCCAGGCGAACATATCCCATTTGTCCCGTTCATCACGCCACGGCCAGAGTTCCACCGTATCTTGCTTCGTTGATGGATAGAAATAGGTGAAAGCAAGTTGAGCATCAACGCGCTCTCCAATGACTTTGTAATTATCATTCTCATTCTGACGTGTCAGCCTTGCAGTCAATGCTCCCCACACATTCCGTCCCGTGATATAGGGGCGCGTTTGCTGCAAATTCCCTAGCTTATGCCAGCCAATGTGTACCGGAGAAAGTAGTCGGAACGTCACTTGATATGCTGCCCATGTCATGATCGCCCTTCCTCTGCACTGCGTGCCTTTGCTCCATAGCGTGCGTAAATAAGTGTCTGCTCCCATAGCTGCTTCAGGAGCAATAAGCTGTCGAGATCATCACAGACGCTATCACTGAGGAACGGGAGAGCTTCGCTTGCCTGGGTACCTGGAAGTCCTGTTATCTCTAATTCAGACAGGAGAAAGAGCAGTTTTTCCCGTGCCTTCTCTGCGATAAATTTATCGTTCTTTTCGGTACGGGAGTAAAAGTAGAGCATTGCGGCATAGACACCGTTCTCTTGAAGCACCCCAAGCGCCTTCGTGATAAGGTTGTCCACTTTACCGGCATCCAATTTCTCCCCATTCATAACCTTTGTATCATCGATAATCCCGTGAGCGGTTCTCGCTGCCAGTGCATCCAGATTCTTCATTGATTGTCTCCTTCTTGTATTTCCCAGGCAGCAACACAACGCATGCGCCCAAAACCACGGGTACCCATCCCGCCAATGCCCAGGTACTCTATCAATTTCACCCCGGCATTGACTACATCGAGAGGGCGTATCCATGGCTTATCCAATTTCTCTCCCGCATTCTCGGTCTCGTTTTTGGAGTCGAATTGCTGCTCAGTACGAGGAAACTGACTTTTACCATCTCTATCCTTTTTATAATCATCCTCAATCACTTCACTCCAGAGCCATGTTGCGCGAGGAATCGCCTCGTAGGTAAAAAGTGCTTTATCCGCGGCCGCACCCGTCTCAGGATCAATACTGACAGAAGTGCGTACCTCCAGATTGCTACTGACAATCTGAGAAAAGAGTTTGGGGCTGACAAGGGCAATGCGTCCTGAAATAGCCTGCCATTCTGGACGTTTTTTCACTACTTCTGGCGCGTCTATTTGCAAACCTTTTTTCGTAGCAAAAAGCAACCAGCCCAGATTGAGTTCGTCCTTCCTCCAATTCAGGTCTGTTACCACCAGATCATCGGTGGGTTCTACTTCCTGTTCATTCTCTTGAGGAAGCTTCACACTTTCCTTTCCCCAGATATCAACTATCCTGTCCACTGTACTGACCCAGACGGCACCAGCCATAGAATTCACTGGGAAGAACAAGATGTGAGCATCACCAATACTTACCGTCCCCGATTGGGTAGCTTCCGGCTGCGGCTGTCCATTTTTAGCTTCTGCTGCCGTCTTAGCTTCTGTCACTGTACCAAAAGTATAGATAATTGGACACTCAGTCCTCTTGCCCCTAAAATTCTTATGCTGCCCGGCTGCTTCAGGTTTGTTATAGCGCATAGAGGCATAATGGCGAGTAGCACCGGCTAAACTCGTCCCCGGAATCTTGGGTAAATTTGTTCCCGGCTCACGTGTGATCGTCATATCAACTCGCCCCAGCCGGTATCCGCCTGCGCCAACGTGGACAGGATCGAGCGACATAAAGAGCATCCGCTGCTGTGTATAAAGAGCTTTCGTATTCCCATTACCTGTAGTCATAGATTTCCTCTCCTCTGGTCAACTACTAATTTGCTCAACTGCTCATCAAGGAATGAATAGAACTCTATCACATCCGCTAATTGCCCACTTACTCCCGCCTGCACAAGTTGCTCAAAACCCACTTTCTCAGGACGTGACTTCCATTGAGCGTTATTGAGAATATCGCGAACTATACGCTCAAACGTCGTATTGTTTCTCTTTGGCAACCACTCCAACCGCTTCGTTTCGATAAGACCGACAAGGTTATGAATCTGCGACGTAGCCAGCCCATGAGAAAGCACCGCCCACAGTTTCTGGAAAGAGTGAAGCTCCTCAAGGTAGTAAGGGCGAGCAGGATGAATCTCTCCCCGTCGTTTGCCACCCTCGTAACTCACTTCAAAGCGTCCTGCTGCCGCATCCAGAAATTCAAAATCGAAGCGCGAGGGCATGAAGTAAACCTTGTCCCCCTTTCGTAGATCACAGACGTGTACCCATTCGTTCGCGACAGGAAAAGCCATCCGCCAGTAGGGATACCATTCATCACGAGTCTTCCCATCGCCCATGACAGTTCGTACGGTCATAGATATACTTTGCTGCCCACGCTCCAAGACGAGTTTAACTTTGCTTGGCCAGGGGCCAGGATTTGGTGACTCTACAACTGTCTTGTCGATATCTTTGACCTTCCACTCCTCATCCTGTACTGGCTGCCTCAATACTCGCCGACCAGCATCAAGAATTGCGGGAAGAGGTGTACGGCTACCTGCAAAAACCACTCCTACCGTCAGAGGTAATCTATTACGGACCTTGCCCATTTCCTCCTCGTACCGCTTCTTGATAGCATCAGCCACCTTTAACGCTTTATCAGCAGGAACAAGCGCCATGAATGTACTAGGTTCCGAAAGAATGGTGAGCGCGGGGGGATAGGCTATATATTCCTCCTCAACAGTGCCGATCTGGAGGGAACCCAGTGGTTTATTTACACTACCATAACCCGCTGGTGTTTCCAATGGAAGAGATTTTTCCTTCTGAAGCCGATCTTTGATAAAGGTAGCGACAGTTCTTTCATCTTTTTGATACTCTTCTGGCGCATCCAATAGAGCAGCAACACGCCGGAGATTATCAATTATCAGGAAGTCATCATCCTTCTCGACATAGACAACACTCACTCGTATGTTTCCCAGCTTGATTTCATATGTATGATAGCGACCGAGATTATCCCTGTTATCTCCCTCAACACTTCCCTTTATCCGTAAACGCAAACTTACTTTGCCAACAATATCATTCTCGCTTAACTGATCCTCGCAGTTCTTCCAAAATTGCCGGGCAGTCTCCCAAACCCGCTGCAAGCGTGCTGGCGTATGAGCTTCCTCCACCTCGCATAACTTAAAGACCTGCTCAACTATAAGACTTTTGGCTCGTAAAGTCTTGTTTTCCACTAACTTTACTGCTCCTTCGCTCGCAGTCTCAATTCGCACACCATCTTCCGCCACTCGGAAATCCTGCCCATGTATACGAAGACTACTATCGGCAACAAGTCCTGAAGGTAGCGGTTCTAATGTGAGAATATAATCTCCCTTTGGAAGTTGCTGAACATCAATGACTTTGACAACCGCATCTTGAGGGAAGGTAATCTGTAGCCGAGCATCATTGAAACGGCCAGGGAACTGATCTTCTCCCATTACGTCCAGACTCTGAAGACTTTCTGGAAAATAGGCCCATGTATAATTATTTTGATGAATTCTTACAGTCTGTTCCTTCGCTAATTTTGTGTTCACACACCTTACCCGAAGCCCAATTCGCGATGGAGCCTGAGCTTCCCCTTTTCCGCGTGGGTAAAAAATCATTATCCCATCAAGCCAATGGGTCAAATCAAATTTTCCTACTACTAAAGCAAGTGTTCCACTAGCATCTGCTATCTCGTCTATCCAGATAGTTTTTTCCAGCTTATCTTCAGTAACCCACCGCTTAGAGCGATCTTCACGGCGTCGCTCACAAATTGAACACACCTTACGCTCAAGAGCTTTTTGATCTACAGTACCCAATGCATCCCAACCTTGAGGACGCAACTGGCAAACAGAGCAAGTAGGCTCCTGTTGGCTTTCCCACCAGCTTCTCACCGTATGAACATCAGCATTCAATGCAAGCATGCTTGTATTACGCAGGTATTCAGCGATTGGTAATGGCTTTTGGTGTATAGAATCATCCCCCATTTGCCTGGTCCAGCCATCTTCATCTCGCTTAATAAATGGGATTATTTCTCCTCCCAACGATAAAGAAGGATTATTATCTATCGTACCGGCAGTAAATTCTTCTATGATAAAGGTAGAAAGCTTTTTCTGCTGCCTATCTTCCAGATCAAGTAAATCACTTGCATTAGGAACAATGAATTCGCTACCGCTTTCATCACGGTACACTTCTGCCCCTAAAGGATAGGTCTGCTCAAGCAGTGTACGAACTCGATCAAGGCCATCTGTAATAAGCTTTCGGCGAGCCAGCAAGTCGGGTATACGTATTGCACGCTCCGAAAAAGCTACTCCATCAAAACGAACGCTGAGAAGCCTCCAATGCATATCAGGGGGATCTTCCTTGTATCCCAATAAAGCTGCTGCCAGTGCTGCTTTGTATAAAGCAGCGACAATATTTGACCAATCCCAGAGGGTCACATCGTTAATAGGTCGGCGGCTATCAGCACAAGCGATATCAAAAAGTTTTTCTACCTTCTCTTTAAAAGAAAGATTACTACGAAGGAGTAGGCCAAAAGGAAGCGATTCCAACCGCTTTCTTAGATCAGTAAGATGTCCAAATTCGTATCCAAACGAATTACTCAGCCGTGTATCCTTAACAGTCTGTTGCACAAGGTGAAAGACAGGCTCTTTCTCCGTATGAGCCACCGCGTGGCAGAACGCCAGAGTGCGAACGAGCCAAAGTCTACTTTTATCCGGCACAACAGCCTTTACTTCTTCCTCTGAAATAAGATCCTCAAGAGAGATGGACTCTCCCAGTAATGTGAGAGTTGCAGTTCCCACAAGATGGGAGTGATCTTTCTTGTAATTATAGGGATAGGGTTTTTTTGGCCCAGTGTAATCACTCGCTTGCTGCTCCAGGTGTCTCTCGTCGCACTTGCCCATATCGTGCAGCCATCCTACAACTTCCGCTAACAGGAGCATATCATGGTTTTGCTTTTGAGTGAGGACTTCTAAACTATTACTCATGCTACTCTCCCCTTCCTCCGTTTTTCACTACTTCTGCCAGCTTATCTGCTGCTTCTACGAACTTATCAAAACTTTCAGGCTGCTGCGCAAACTTTTGTATTCCTTGAGTCCGTATTTCTCCTCGCACTTTCTTTAAGTCCGCATTTGCGAGGCCAAAGCCGCTGCTCGTTTTTGCACCGAAGCCGTGATCCCGAAACATTGCTTGTAGTCCCGTTGCTACACGGCCCATATCTTCTGCTGCCTGTGTGCGCGTTTCTGCTTCATCAAGCCCTATACGGTCAAACGGCACGTACAGCAGGGTAAAGATGCCATCAGCCTCCTGCGGAACACTCTCGAACGGAATAGGAAGCCTTCCTGAACGCAATCTGCGATCCTGGGGATTGATTATCTCCAAACTTTTCAGAGTGAAAAAGGTAGGATAGAAATAAAGCCTACCTGCTTGGAAATGTTCAGAATCATCGCGACTCGCCTCGTCAGTGCCCTTCTTTTCACTGCCGAAAAGGCGGAGCACCTTCTCATCCTTTGCCTTATCTCCCTGTCGCCAGAACGCAGACCGCAAGCTTCCTTTCCACGAAGTTGAGGCTACATAGGGTAGCTTCAATATTTTATCTTTGCGCACTGGATTATCAATAATGTAAAAATCTTGCTCATCACGTGAGATATATGGCTGTGCTAAGGTGAAAGCAAACTGAAATACGAATGAGTACGAAGGCAGGAGAGTAAGGTCAATATCCGGTGATCGAAACACGTCTTCATAGAACCTAGCCAGAGCTTTCGGGAGCAATTGCAAGCAATTGACTTGCTCCCGGTTACTCTCTTGCCAGTTGGCAAGACGAGATCGCGCCTGCCTTCTATTTTGCTCCCCATCCATACTTGCAGAGAGAGCGTGCAATGCAGTAACTTCGATGACATCCTTTTGCAAGTTTGTTGCTGGTGGCTTGCTCGCAAGATAATCACGTTTCATTTTGCCTCCTCTAGCAGATACTTTTTAAAATGCGCCAGTACGGCTTTGCCACTTCCAGTGCTGGAGGCAAAATCCACCCAGAAGGGGACACTCCCTTCATCATACTCTTTCCCTAGAAAGGCCCATATATCATCCAATATGTCATTACGAGTTGGACTGGCGTTATCCCTTCTCGGTATCCATCCCCAGAGCCGTATAGTATTGTCATAGGGGAATGACATCAATATCTTCGCGCCCTCACGATTTTCTCGTTCTCCCCTCTGCGGGACATAGCCCATAATTCTATGCCGCAAATTTCTCTCGCCAAACGGACCGTCTAGATGCCGCATATGATACTTAAGGCTAAACGTTTCTAACTCCGTTGCCTGTTCAACTTTTATAGAAGCAAAAAACATATTATGGAGAGAAGGTAACTCATCATATTCATTGAAAGGTCTGCTATCGCGATTCTTCTCATGGAGAGAAATAAGCTGTTCTAGATGCTGGTAAAGAGGCTGCGTACTTAGACGTTTTCTCAGGCTCACGATACCCAACCCCAGTTGCGGTTTCGCCCCCAGGCTTGCTCTGTCTGCTATAAACTGGACCAGGGCACCAATAACGCTGGCATCCAGATATTCTGGCTCTTCTCCCTTAGAAAGAAGCTTCGTAACCTTGAGAGGGAGGGTGGGAACAATGCTGAGGGTGAATGAGCCGACGAGCGGCTCAGCAGGAAGATACCATTTGGAGCCTTCAGGCAGAGTAAAGACGAGCATTCCTGACTTAGGATCAATAGTAGATGCTGAAGGTTGCTCTGAATGCAAATCTCCATTCTCTACAATGAGCTTGAAACGACGTGTCCAACCTGTTGCCCCAAATATACGGCAGACATCACATAATCCTTGATATCGCTCCTTCTCAGCATAGATGCAGGGTTTACCAGCATTACATACACGCCCTCCCACCCCTCGTACTAGCGCCTCGTACCACCAGCGTAAACTTCCCATAATGCCGGTTGCGTGTAATCGATCTGCCTTACCATCTGCGCCTCCTGTCCAGACAGGGGTGACTGTTTCCAGGGTGATACTCAAGGGTTTTGCCATCATACACTACACTTTCAATTATTACTTCCATCTCTGGTTTTCCTGAGAATGTCGTCAGTTTACACTATAAAACGTGCAAAGGGAAGAGTTTCAGATATATATTATATGTAACAATTCGGGTAGGCTAGAAAGTAGGGAAAACAGGATGGCCGATCAGAGCCTGTTCCAGAGCAGCCAGCACCGCCAGGCCTTGCTTGCGAACGGTCGAAAGATGGCCTCGGATACGGCAGAGGGCTTGAGCCTCCGTCACACTGCGAAAACACCCCGAGACCTTTTGCTGCACTTTGACTATGCGGATATACCGCTTGGCCAGGCTGTTAGGGTTGTTTTTCGGTCCGTTCATACTCAAGGGGGTCCTTCACGGCTCCTGCTCACTCTCAACCTCGCTGAGTGAGACCCCTGCCACTTCCACACCCACACTATAAATCGCCTCGCCAGCTACTTGCTCGAAGGTATCATCCTCGATCGCCTGGAGTAAATAGAGCCGTTCCGCCTGGGGAAGCCGCTCGATCAGTGGCTCCAGGAGCACTTTATCGGGCACGTTGCGGAGCAGCAGCCGATCTTTCATCTCCTCGTCAAGAGCACACTCCGCTTCCTCTAGCACCCGTTTGCGGAGCAGCTCCTCGTAGATTCCCTGTTTGTCCGCCAGGATGGCTTGCAGCAGGCGGCGTTGAGCGGTCAGTTGTTGGTGTTCCTCCTCGTCCAACTCTTCCTCATCTGCATAAGGAGCCAGGATCTCGTCGTTCACCCAGACCTCGAAATCAAGCACCAGGCGGTAGGTTTTGTATGGCTGCGTTTCCTCTGCCATAAAGCATCTTCCCTTTGTTTTGGTCTAGTGTACCGCATATACCGTCAGGAAATCGAGAGCGTAGGACTATTGGCCTCGCTCTATTTCCTCTTCAAGGGCCTCACCCGCCTTTTTGCTCAGCCTGGCGTCTCCTACAGCCAGCAATGAGATCCTGGATGAATCTGATCCGCTTTTTCTGAGCAGTCACCAGAGCATTCCGGCCCGTTTTGTGGTGCTGCTGCATCTCTGTCAGTTTCTTCTCATGGGCATCGAGTGCCTGGTGTAACTTCTCTACTGCCGGAGCTTCGGCCAGTTCTGCCAAATTTTCTAACTCGGTGTTGCTCAAACCTTCAGGGTTGAAGATGAGCCTGATGTCTAGTGTCTCTGGTGCTGGTACCTGTTGCAAAGCAGCCCGGCATATCTCCGCTCCGGCCTGATCTCCTTCCACCACACATTTTTCGAGCGGCGTCATGGGTACTTTCGAGGTCACCGGTAACGTCTGCTCTCCTTCCTGCAAGAGCCTGGCTTTTTCGCCACCAATGAACATGCCACACCGTTCGCAGTCGAGACGATGCGCACACGTCACATAGCTTTGATTCCCACAAAACATCGGCTCACCATCGGCATCATAGCCGATGAACCAGCGGAGAGCAGGCAGTCCCTGAGCCGCTGCCTGCATATCGATCACGCCCTCGATGATTCGACTCACGTCATCGGCGGCCTGGATGGTCCGATGAAGCTGGAGAGGGTTCTGCCTGACGTAGCGTCGGATGGTTCTCGTGTCGGCATGCCCGGCGTATTCGGCCAGGTCATCGAGACTGACTCCGTTCCTTTGTAACAACGTCAGACGGGTACTGCGACCTCGATGACCCGTGATTTTCCCTTTGGCATCCTTGAGACTCACTCCCGCTCGTTTACAGAGCACGGGGATGACTGCGTTATTAATAAACGGGACTCCCGTATGCCGCTCTCGGTAGCAGAAGAGAAAATCCACCTCCTCACGATCCTTCCGGTCCAGGAGCTTGCGCTGCTGAGGGGGACGTTCTTGCTTCCAGGCATTGATCGCCTCAGCCACATAGTCGGGAATCCAGATCCAGAACGCCCCCCGGCTCTTCCCGGCAGGAATCTGGAGGTAATACATTTTCGGAGGCTTGTTCTCACCATCACCCTGGCCAGGCCCTCGATGCTTTTCCCCGTCGATCATCTTCTCAACAGGCACACCATCCTCGTTGAGCATCTCTGGGTCCCACACAGCTCGCAGGCAATCGAGCCGCAGGCGTGCTATCTCATTGGGACGGCGTGCTGAAGTGACCCAGACAAGAGCCAAAGCCCGGTAGAAGGTCAACGAATAGGTCGTGTTCGGAGGCAAATCACTTTGAGCAAGGGTTGCGGCTGCTATGGTCAGTTTGGCCCATACTTGCAGATCGATGTCTCTGGGAGAAGCGGCATCCAATGCCTTTTTGATGTGATCGGGAGCAGTAAAGATCTCTTGAGGGTTAAAATCGAGCCGAATTCTCCGAGCAGGTGCATTCCCAATAGCATGGGGCTGCCTAATGAGTGCAGAGAAGAAGTGCTTCACTGCGACGAGATAGGGGACCAGGCCAGCTGCCTGTAAGGGCTGGCCCAATGTGCCTTTTGTTCTGAGCCGCCGCTGTCCTTCCCTGCCGCCGTATTGCCCCTGGGTCCACGAACAGAGATCACTGCGAAAGTGGAGCGCCAGCTCTTCGGTCCATTGTTCAGGAGTACGAATGTGTGGAAAATGTGTGGACAACCAACGACCCACTGAAAAAAGGTGGTACATGTAATGTGTCCGAATAGTCGGGGTAAGATCGACGGCTTGGTGAAACCATGCAAGACACCAGGAGTACCACTCCTGATCCATCCCCTCACGCTCCAATGGAATCGTCGCAACAATCGGCTGCTTTGATGCTGGTGGAAGGATTCCGAGATGTTGGAGACCAAGTGTGATTTTCCCTTTCGTCTTCCGCTTTGTTTTTCCTCCTGATGTCATGGATGCCAGGAATGCTTCGGAAAGCTCTTCGAGATACGGAGAACGATTGAGGACAAAAAGCATACAGAGAGACTGCCATAACTGGTGAACATTTTCAGGACTTTCTTGATACCCCTTCCCCGAGAGAGCATCGACGACTTTTTTGCATTGCTGTGCGATGAGTTCTGTTCCAAAGTAGGTGTTTGCTGCTTCTATGATAAACCACTCATGCCCAACGAGACGCAGATCGCTGATACCCGCAAGCAGATACGCTGCATCCATGATGATATTACGGCCAGACGCCCCGAGTCCGTGTTTGGTAGCAAACACCCTTGCTTGTGGACATAACGTTTCCATCCATTCATTGGGGGACCAGTTCCAAAAAATTTTCCCGTGTCTTGCCATTTCTCGGTACATCATCAGGTGAACCCCTGAACACCTTGCTTCCATTCGGCCCTGATAGCGTAAATGGAAAATATCAGTAAATGGCTGGCTAAGACGAGTGAGAACGGATTTCGCAGCACGGGATTCTCGACTGCTTGGGTTGAACCCCCCACGAACACAACTACTCACGTTCTTCATGTGCTCAATTGCCTGACATTCCTCGGAACTCAAAGGACTCCGGTCGTAATCGTCTGGTATGATAGGCATTTGCCAGGTCAAGGGTGACGATGCTCTGGCTGTGGAAAGGAGACTCATCATCTATTTTTCCCCTCTTTAAGAAATGCTTGCTCAATCAGAACGCGAATCTTGGCATCAAACGGTTCAACTTTTGCACGAATACGTTGGCTCAGTTCGTTTGGAGCAAGATGAATATACAGGCGCGTTGTCTCTATACTTTTATGTCCAGCGAAGAGAGCAATCTCATCGAGGCTGATCCCTACTCGTTTGAGGATGGTACAGCGCTGGTGGCGCAAGGTGTGGGGGGTGAGGAAGGGCAAGCCCACCTTCTCTCGAACACGCTCGACGATTTCATCAAAGGCACCAACAGCCAGGGGACAGCCTGGGTTGCGTGTCGATTCGGACACAAAAATCTGGCCGCGATCTTCACCATCGTAAGCGGCAATGAGCACTCGACGATGGCTTTCAATGTATCGACGGACCAAGTGCAAGACGGAAGCTTCGACAGGAATAGATCTCATACGTCCATTCTTGGTGGTCTCTGGACGAACGGTGATGATCCCTCGTGCCCAATCGATGTCATCTACCCGCAAAGACATGAGTTCCTCTCGCCGCAGGGCCGCATCGTAGCAGAGCAGGATCATGGCCTGAGTTCGCATATCTTCATGCAGAAGGACGTGATGGATAAACCGTTCCCAAACCATATCGTCAGGCACCCAGGGCAAGCGCTGCTGTTTGCTCACTGGTCCTCGTGCTGGGCGTTGTCCATCTCGTCCATCGTTTCCTCGCGCAATCGGGTTCACTGGATCAGTCCGCAGGTTTTTACGGAGAAGAAACTCGTAAAAAAGACGGCAGGCCACCACACGCAGGGCAATGGTATTGTCTGAGAGTTTGCGTCCGGTGAGAGAGCGGATCTTGGTCTCATCCTCGATCATCCCGCCTCGCCCTCGTTTCTTTAGTCCGCGCTGCTTGAGACTGGCGATATATCTGTCCAGATCAGCCTCATCAGCTTCAAGGACACGTTCAGCGTTCACTCCTGAAAAGTAGGCAAGGAGGTCTTCGATGGCGCGTGCGTACGCATCAATGGTTTTGGGGCGTTTCCCTTTCAGGGTCAATCGTTCGATGAATGATCGAGCGGCGGATTGGGCGGCAACATGGGGGTAATATTTCCATTTGACGTCTTGAATGTTCATAGCTCCTCCTAGATGTTTCTTCTCGTAGGCTCTTCAAGAGAGCCTGCGGTATCACTGTTCTCGTGTTTTAAGAACGAGCGGCTAGGAGTGTCTAGAGCATCCTAAATGTACTCATGAGCATCCAGAACATCATCCTAGCTAACATCTAGCCCAAACATCTGGACACTATGCCCGGCGGCGAGGAATCTACGGAAGAGTCTGCGTTCCTCGCGCACTTCCTCCATTGATGGAAGCGGTTGTGTTTCCCGCTCACCGGGCAGCGCATTGAGGCAGATCGTCATAACCTGGTCAAGGAGCCTGAACTTTTCCTCCCAGTCAGGTGCGTCCGGATCCCCCGGGGCAACCTCGGCGGATGCCATGATCTGGGCCGGCCCATGCGGGGTAATGCGCAGCCTGCCCAGCTCGCCAAGCGTCATGTGGGCAAAGGTATACAGACGCACACCGCCGGGGAGGTTCGTGGCGCTTGTACGAACGCCCGGCGGGAGGTCGCGCGGCGATAGTTGTTTCAGTGGCATCCTGGTCCTCGCTTCATAGATCAACTTTCTCCATATAAGACGAGCCGGAGGGTGCTTTCTGGTTTCCGATAGACCGAATAGGTAGGGAAAGGCTGTCTGCTGGTACACCATGCGGATTTCAGCTAAGTGTTGCCAGATTCTAAAGGAAGTTCTGCCTCTTTCGGCGCTCGCGATCCAACTGAACTATCCGAAAACGAAGGATACGTTTTGCCGTGATTCCCAAAACGAGCGGAAAGCTTTGCCTTCGTTTTTCTCTGTTTCTCACCTTTTGTTCGTCTCCCGTTTTCACCATAAATGAGTACTATCAAAGGGGTACGTGCTCTATTCTGCCAGCTTGCTTACTTGGTTGGAGAGTTATTCCCGATGGATTCGCGTTCTCTCGCGCCACCTCGGAACCCGCCCGGGGAACTTTTCATCGCCCAGCCGGTGGCAGACCTCTTTCAGCCGCTCGTCTGCGCCCTGCCATTCCAGGTCGGCGAGCGTTTCCTGGAGTGGCACATCCTCGCGCAGTGTCGCCAGTGTGCGGAAAAGCAGCGCCTCAGCCCTGTGCTGCGCCAGGCTCTCGGCCAGGCGCGCGGCGCGCCTGGCCGAGAGCCCCCAGGTGTGCGGATCTGCGGGGATCGCCTCGAGGTGCTCGTATTTTGCCAGCACGGCCGCCGCGGATTT
>Ga0137371_10002627_pt1 | contig 14334 bp, 16 predicted proteins | sample SagtaG_7_FD_104919 | JGI IMG/M metagenome (GOLD analysis project Ga0137371, IMG submission 104919) | Vadose zone soil microbial communities from Sagehorn Ranch, Mendocino, California, USA - Sage1_R_40_16 metaG | ecosystem: Environmental > Terrestrial > Soil > Vadose zone | place: USA... | reverse complement strand
GTGAAGAGATGTGGTGGCATTCTCGTAGCCGTGTTGCTTCTCGCGATTCGCGAGGGGGCTCAAGCTCCTCGGGAAGGCGGCTGGGTTCCTCTCTTCAATGGAAAAGATCTCAGTGGTTGGAAGAAGAATGGCGATGAAAAGTGGGTCGTGGAGCAGGGAACCATCTTCTGCGAAAGCACCGCCAACAAATACGGCTACTTAACCACAGAAAAGACGTATCGGGATTTCATTTTGCGCCTCAAGTTCAAAGGCGAGGCGGCCGGTAACAGCGGCGTGTTTCTCCACTCGCGAATTCTGGGCATCGATCCGCAACATGGGCCGGACATCGAAGGCATGCAAGTGGAGGTCGACCCCAATGTGGGCAAGCATACCGGCGGCCTCTACGAAAGCGGCGGCCGCGGTTGGGTGGCGATGCCGACGGCGGAGGGTGAACAGGCCCTGAAGCCCGGTGAGTGGAATGAGCTTGAAGTGTCCGTGCACGGAGCGCACATCGTGAGGCAGCTCAATGGCACGAAGATTGTGGATTTTACGGACCCTGCGCCCAAAGTCACGGATGGCGTGATTGGTTTGCAGATTCATACTGGTGGTGGCTGAAGATGCGGTGGAAAGACATTTATCTCAAGCCGCAATAGAATGCGGTAATGGGTTTCGGGCCGATGACATAGAACTTGACGTGACCGTGAGTATGAATAGACAAAATCGTCGCATTTTCTTGCAAACTTCCGCAGCGGCGGCGCTGGCCGCTCCTTTTAGCAAAGTGGCTGGAGCAAAAAGCCAGCCCGCTTTCAATGCTCCACTTGCAGAGACCCTTCGTGCTGGTCAAAGCGCGCCTTATGTAGCCACCAATGAAGGGAAAAAGCCGCTGCGCCTTGGCCTGATTATTGGCATCGGGAGGGATCCCGATGCTGCGATGGCCAAGGTGCGCGAGCTCGGCTTGCCGACCAGCCAGGTGTTTGCGGATGAATTTGAGATGGATCTTGTCGGCCGGCTGCGTCAAGCCCTGGAGAAGCGCCAGATTGAGGCGACCTCGCTGGTCGTCGGAGGGCCAGGGAAGGAAGTTTGGGACTTTTATCAAGGGCCGCTCACGATTGGCCTTGTTCCGCGCGAGACGCGTGCGGCGCGGATCGCGCACATCAAGAAAGCGTCGGACTTTGCCAAACAGTGCGGAATTCCGGCCGTGCAGACGCATTGCGGATTCATTCCCGAAAATCCGAACGATCCGGTGTACAAAGAAACCGTCGCAGCGATGCGGGAAGTGGCCTCTTACTGCAAGAACAACGGTCAGAATTTCCGCTACGAGACCGGCCAGGAGACTCCCATCACGCTGGTGCGCGCCATCCAGGACGTGGGCTTGGACAATCAGGGCGTGAACTTTGATCTCGCAAACCTGATTCTTTACGGCAAAGCCAATCCGGTGGACGCGATTGAGCTGCTCGGCCCCTACGTGCAGGGAATCCACGCCAAGGACGGATTGTTTCCCACAAATTCGAAAGAACTCGGGAAGGAAGTTCCCATTGGGAAAGGCAAAGTGGATTTTCCGCGAATCATTGAACGTCTGAAGCAGCTCAACTATCGCGGCGCGGTCACCATCGAGCGCGAGATTTCCGGCCCGCAACAAGTTGCGGATGTTCGGGAAGCAAAGGCTTACTTGGAAAAACTGATTGGATAGTTCCCAGAGACAGGAGGAAGCATGGCAGGCGATGTCAAGCGACGAAATTTCTCAAATGAACTGGACCGCCGGAAGTTTATCGGCGTGGCGGCGGCTACGGCGGGGGCGATGCTGATTAAGCCGGAGTTGGTGCGCGGCACCGCTGCGAATTCCGCGGTTCGCGTGGGATTGCTCGGATGTGGCGGACGCGGCACAGAAGATGCGTCGAACCTTGTGGATACGGGCAACGCTCGAGTCGCGGCGCTGGCCGACATGTTCCAGGATCAATTGGAGAACGCCAAAAAGCATTTCGACGAGATGCAACAAGGCAAGGGATACCAAGCAATTGACGCTTCGCAGATTTTCGTTGGCCCGAAAGCCTACCAGCAGATGGCAGCCTCCAAAGAAGTAGACGCCGTGGTGATTGCCACGCCGCCCTATTATCATCCTCAGCATTTGGAAGCCATCGTTGCTGGCGGAAAGCACGTCTACCTCGAGAAACCCGTGGCCGTTGACGTGCCCGGCGCCTTGAAGGTGATCGAGATCGGGAAACGCGCCGAGGGAAAACTCAGTTTGGACGTGGGTTTCCAGATTCGAGATTGTCCCCCGTTTGTGGAACTGGTGAAGCGCATCCACAACGGAGCGATTGGCAACATTGTCTGCGGCGAAGCGCACTATTTGGCTGGCTACATCGACCGGCCGGCCTGGCCGAACGCATCCCCTGTTGAAAAACGTCTGCGCAACTGGGTTTACGACCGCGTTCTTTCCGGTGACATCATCGTCGAACAGAACATTCACGTCATTGATATCTGCAACTGGGTTCTCAAGAACCATCCGTTGAAGGCGTCTGCGACCGGCGGGCGGTTGGGCCGTCCGGCCAACGACGGGGACGTCTACGGAAACTACAACGTGATCTTCCACTATCCCGATCATGTGGACGTCGCCTTCAGCTCGACGCAGTTCGCCAAAGGCTGGTGGGATGTGACGGAACGCTTCTTCGGGACAAAAGGAACTTCGCAGTCGCCTTACACCGGGCCGCTGGGCGTTTGGGGTGGTGAACCTTGGCAAGCGCCTTTGACACAGAAGCCTGGCACTGAGCAACAGGCCTTCTCCGTTACGGGAAATTTCACTCCAACCTGGAATTTGCCGACCGCGAAAAGAAGAAGGCCTTCGTGGAAAGCATCACCAGCGGGAATTTTCATAACCAGGCCGCGAAAGGTAGCGAGTCCGCGCTCTCCTGCATGATGGCGCGCACCGCAGCTTACACAGGACGCGAAGTGACCTGGGATGAAACCATGAAATCCAAGGAGGTATGGGATTCGAAAATCGACTTGAATAAACCGCGTTGAGGTTGCCCATGCGTCCTCCCACACGCGAGTTTTTCAATTCTTCGGTTACCGCCGCATGCGCAGCTAGCCTCGGCGGCGGAGCTCTGGCGGACTCTCTCGTAGCGGGTGCGACTTCCAAGACTTCGGCATCTCCTCCAACGCTCTCCCTCAAAAAGGGTGTGTGGTACGAAATGCTGCCCGCGAAGCTGAGCACCGCGGACCGCTTCAAAATGGTGACGGACGCAGGCGCCGACAGAGTCTGACGAGCGCAAGGCCGCGCGTCGTTGTGTATCGGCTTGGCTTTCTTTTTCTGCTCGCTCAAGCGCAGATACCTCGACCAAGATGCCCTGGCGCTCGTAGCGGCCACGCGACCGGCTAAAGCGAACAACGACCGCCGAAAGACCGCTGTACTTTTTGGCACGACGTGTGAGGGCGGCATCCCCTCTGGGGAGGTACTCCAGATGATCGAAGTCAGCACAGCTCAGGCATAGTGCTCGTTCCCCATCCAGAAAGAGGAGCTCACCCTTGCAAATTACCTTGCCGCAACCCGTACACTTAGAATCACGGAGGATCTCGAAAATAACCAGGTCTTTGGACCTTAGTGAGGATTCGGTCTCGCTCTGTGCTGCCTTCATGGCTCGACGACCTACTCCCCAGTGTTCGGCACGCCCGACGCAGCCGCTCTGGGGTCCTTTAAGTGAGTCTCAATGCATGCAAATCTCCGGCATCTCTACTAAGACTTTTCCCTCGTCTGTCATCCGGCGATGCTTACGGTATCCGGCCCACTCCTTTTCCAGCGCGCGAGCTTTATCTCTAGTGGCGATTTCGAATCGGCCAAACGCCAGGATCAAAGTGCGCGTGCTTCGCGTGCTAACATGAGGCGGCGCTGCTCGAGCTGTCATCCCACATTTGCGGCAAATAATCAGCGGTGTCCGGATGTTTCGACTGGTTCGGATGCATTGAAGCATTCTCATCAAGCTCGTCTCGAAGGCTGATCAGTGCGGGCATCGATGTTCCCTCGTGCCAGTTCGACCGTAACCGCGCGATCATTTTCTGGAAACCGCGTTCTCTGGGAGTCGCCCGAGGGCATTTTTGAACTCTCCAACTAGGTCTGTATTGTTTCTGCCGTTGGCATTTTATTCTCGGAGCCGCTCGCCCGTGAACACAAAAGTTTCCCGAGTCAATACGAATGGCATCTGCCGCGCCGGAGTAAGGATCTTTTTCTAATTGCCGGATTTATTGGCACGACGAAATCCGGTGCAATGATTCCTTCTTGCTGGGTCAGCGATGAGGGTCAGTCCAACTAGTGAACCAATTCCGATATCATTTGACAATGGATCAACTTGAATTGCGTTTGAGAGATTTTCTCTGCCACAACCACTCCGTCATCGCAAAGCAATCGAACGCGGTCGCCAATACTCAACACCTCGATAAATTCCTCGAGGTTCATGCGCCGCTGGCAAAAATCTATCTCTAAGGGAGGGCTGACGTTCGCCGGTCGCGCTACTTCAAATTGATCGTGTCGAAGACGAGCCGCGATTGACCAAACGATGCCGCTAGCAAAACGCCAATATCTGCGCGCAGTCTTTTTGCACTTGTCCAGCGCCGCTGAGAAGGGCAAGCCGATGCTCCGGATTCCGTGCCTTTTCGACACCTTCCGTCCATTACCGCAGTTACTTTCCCCGCATCAAACGAATCTCTTGGATAGTAAGAGGATGCAACACCAGGCGAGCGCTGTCGTTGCTCGGGAGCAGGGAACAATACCAGCCTGATTAACGCGCACAGGGCGGCCCCACATTCCCGATTTGCCGGCGCTAGATAAAATGGCGCCCCTTTTGAAATAGGGTTGCGTCTCAACCGATCGAAAACAAAACTTGCCGGGTGGGATGAGAAGGCCGGTCTCCGCGGGATGCCATACGCTCCCACTGATCGACGTGCTCGAAGCACAAAGAAGAGGAGACCGGCAATCGAGAAGGTCGGCACCATACGGACGACGGCAGACAGGCGTTTAAGTAAAAGGGGACAAGCTCACCAATGGTTTGCATTTGGGAGATCGCTCGAGTTCGTACCGCATCTTGAATGAAGCAGGAGAGATAGTTTTGGAGCACAAACTGGCAACTACGCCGGAAGCCATGAAGGAGATATTCGCCTCGGATGCCGCGAAGCCGGATGGCCCTGGCGCTCCGCCGAGCTGAATACATCAGTTCGCAGTGGTAGGCGCGCGGCATCTGAGAGGTCGGACCTGTTTCGCTCCAGAGACTGTGTACTGCGAGATTTGCTCGGCAGACCGTTCGCGAAGGCAGTGGCAGGCTCACACAAATCCGATAAAACGTCCAGCGGCAATAATTCCAGTCCATAGCAGAATCGAAACAAAACCCGAAACCTTCGCCTTCATGGGCAAGAGTGCGCCCTCATCCCAGTTTGCCACATCTCGATAGACGATCCAGTGGAAGATGAGCGCGTGCATGCCAGCCAGAAAAATCAATAGCATCTTCAGGCGAAACGCGGGATTGCTATAGACCTTGACCGCTTCCGATGAAAATAGCAGCACCCCGGTAACCACTTGCACTGCAAATCCTGCCCAAGCCCAAGGAAGCAGCCTTCCGGCCAGAGCCGAAACGCGCTCCCGCCGCATGGCCCATCCCAAGAGGCGCAAATCGAGAACGGCCACAGTCCCTACGAGCGCCGCCATCCCAAGCAGATGCACGGTTTCAATCGTTGGAAACAGCCACAGCGACTCCCGAACGGCGGCGCCCATCGCACTCTGATCCAGCCGCTCGCAAAGTGCCAGCAGGTCGGGCATGTCTATGGCGCCGCCGACAGTATTTTGCCGTTGGAAAGCTGGACGGTAGTCAAAGACATATAAGCCGAGCCGTCTTTGGCGCGAAAGCCTTCGACCGTGATCTGGGCTCCGCGCCTCACAGTGTCTGGCGCCCATCCGCCGAACCGCGTCAGCATTCCGAGACTCCCTAGCTCGAGCTTCCAGTTTGTGACCTTACCTTGCTCGTCTTTCACGTCCGCATAGATATATGCATGCGGGTTGATCCATCGAAAATCCGTAACGATGCCTTCGAGCTTCACCGGATGCTTCGTGTCAAACCTTGCGAGGCCGTGATGGCCGCGCAGGGAAGGTACGCCCAACAACAAAACACCTGTCAGTAGCAGGGCTGCTCTCAATCTGGGATTCATCGCCATCCTCAGTGCGTGGCGACACGCGCATCGCCTTAACGTCATGATCGTGTATCCCTTTCTGGTCCGGGTGCTTTCCCTTGAAATGATAGCGCACTGCCGACAGCGATTGGTCAGTGTTATCTCGAAGCGTACTGAACAACCAAGGAGCAGCTTGGGCGCTGCGCGTTGTCTTTTCCGAACTGCAATTCTTCAGAAATTGAGAGCTCGTCATGTAAGGATAATGTAACGGCCATGTAAGGCCTTGTAAATTCTGCGCTCATTTTCGTTTTACGTTGCTCTCGGTCAAGGATGACTAGCGATTGCGACGCACTATCAACGCAGGGGGACTGAATGCCGATGAAGTGCTGGCTCAGGAGCTGAAGGTCGCTTTCGGCCCTCCTTCGTCAGGTGGCACTGTGATTTCACCCGAGTCTCAGGAAAGTCGAATATCGGAACGAACTGGCCAAGTTCATGTGGCACTGTTCGTTTGTCTTCTCGCTCTCCTCGGCCCGCTCATTGGTGGCGCAAATACACGCGCCAATGATTCGCAAGGGTTCGCCGCCGGGCATGGGCTACTTGCCGCGAATGACAGGTTCGCGATTGATGATTTTGACGGAGATCTCGCCCCAGACATTGCGATCGTCCAACCGGTGTCCAGCAATTCTTCGGGTACCAAGTACATCGTTCAACTGCAGTTCGGTTCCGGTCAGAGACGATCCATATGCCTGGCCGCACACTGGCGCGATGTGCGAATTGTTGCACGCGATGTGAACGGCGATCGTATTCCGAACCTAATCCTAAGTTCCGCGTGGAGCGAAGAGCCGTATGCCGTCCTGACCAACGAAGGAAACAGTGCTTTTCACCGGTTGATCCATCTTCAGTTAAAGCACTCTCTCGGGAATCTAAGCAGAGTCTCAATTGGCCCCGACCACGGCCCGTCGGAAACAGCTGCGACATCTCCATCGTATGGAGAACGGGACTGCGCGAAAACGAAATGTATTGGGGACACCTGCTCGACGAAGCGTTTTGTTTATCGACCCAATTCGATCTTAGTCCGCTGTCCTTTGCTTGTGTCCCTGCCTGGGCACGCCCCACCGAGACCCGCTCTGGTCCGAGGCTCATCCGCGTCTCACAAAACTGGCCGATGCCAACTTCATTCGGCGTGATCGTTCTCCTAACCGAGTTGCTCCAGGCCCAAATTCAAATTGAGGTCTACCATGTTTCAGAAGGGTCAAAAGCGTTCGATAACGAAGATCTTGGAGTTGTTTTCGGAGATTCCTGAACCTATCTCTGCAAGCGTCCTTTCTATGGGCCGTTTCAGAAACTTCCCGAGTGGCGAGATACTGTTTTGTCTTGGGGATCCGGCGAAGGAAGTATTCTTGTTGATTGAAGGCCGCGTAAAAACAACGCAGGTCACCAAGAACGGTGAGGAAGTCATACTGCGGCTTGAGTCGCCCACCGATTTATTCGGCTCACTTGGGATGGATTTACAGGGCAGGCACAATTCAACCGCACAAGCAATCGAAGAAAGCAAAGCGCTGGTCTGGGATACCAATATGTTTAAAGCTGCTCTGAGTCGCTTTCCGATCCTGGAGCGAAACACGCAAGGCATCCTGGAGCGGCGCATTCGCGAATTGGAACAAAGATTCTGTGAGGTAGCCACCGAGAAGGCGTCTGCCCGTCTCGCAGGCGAGCTCCTTCGGCTGCAGAAACAAATTGGTCGAAAGAGAAACGGCCAAAGAGAAATTAAGATTCGCCACGAGTGGGTGGCGGAGATGGCGGCGATGAGTGAGTTCACTGTGAGCCGGTTTCTGGCGGAATGGGAAAGGCAAGGTGTGGTAAGCGTGAGGCACGGGACAATCGCCATTCAAGATTATAAGAGTCTGAAAAGTTTGTGCCGAGAGCCGAGAACCCCGAGCGGTTTAATTTGACGACCATCAAAAGGAACGGTTTTTTCTGAATCTCCTGCAGCTAGCGCATCGGACTCTTGACAGTCCGAAGGTCTTGTGTTGGTTCGGCAAGCCGGCTCTCCCTTTAGCGGTGACAAATTGTCTCGCGACAAGAAGTAATGGAATGCAACCATTTCCGCATGCCGAAAGGGCCAGTAAGCCCAGGAAGAAAATGGGGCGGCTGGCTCCGTATAACGGTCGCTGACTTTAACGCCGAATTTCGAAATGACGATATATGCCTAGAATATATCAGGGAACAACGCTGGCCAACGGCCGTCACAGATTGCGTTGAAGGCGTGAAGAAAGTGGAAAGCCGCGATGCCTACAAACTGAAGCTCACCATGAAGAGTGGCCAGGTACGGCATCTCTGGGTCGATGCGGAGTCGTTCGCGGACGTCAAAGTCGAAGGCACGCCCAAACGTATGGATGGCAAGATGCGCCCCGTGGAAGTCTATTATCGCGATTACCGGAGCGTGAACGGCCTCATGGTTCCCTATGTTCTTTTCTTGAAACTACGGTGCAAAGGGTCAAGAAATCGCATAAGATGATCGTTGAGAGCGTTGTGGTGAAGCCTAAGATCGACGACTCTCTGTTGACGCAACTGAAGCCCTAATAAGCATTGGGTAGACGCGCGAAATAATTCAGCGAGTGATGGTGACCTAACCTACATGCTTCGCGCACGAAAGGGGCGCCATGAAAATGAACCGAATGGCGAAACAACTGGCGGCGGGGGCCGGCCTGTTATTTGTATGTGCGATGCCAGTACGGACTCGAGCACAAAGCGCTCCGCCGGCTCCGGTTCCGACTCCGCCCAAAGCCATACGCCCGACGCGAATGACGAAAGAAACTGGCCCGATGGACGATTTTGCCGGCCTGAACTTCACAGATGACCAGAAGGAAAGAATTAACAAGATCCATGAGGATTTCAAGGCGCGCCTGGACGCCGTGATTAAAGACGACAAGCTAAACACGGACCAGAAAGGGGCTATGCTCCAGGGCTTCCAGCGTATGGAGCGCGGTGAGGTTTACAAGGTGCTGACGCGGGAGCAGCAAGCAGAAGTTCGCAAACGGATCCTCGCCCGGCGCGCGGCAGCCCAGAAGGAACAGCAAGAGAGAAATACGCAACCCACTCCCACGCCGCATGCTCCCACGCAGCAGCCCGCGCGGCCCGTAGAGTCCTCGAAACCGCCGCAGCCCCCGCTGGCGTGATCATAGAACGATAAAGCACTGCTTCTCCGGACCCTCGACAAAAAGGTGGCAGCACGTTCCGCGCAACGAACGGCCGCAACTGGCTGACTACGCCTGCCTGCAAGCGAACACGCAGCTCAATCGGCTTGAAGTCCTTCGCTTGCGCTTGCTCAAATAGCTTGTTCAGATCCAACCCTGCCATGGCAACGAGTTTCTTGGCCGCTTCGAACTGTATCCACGATGCCGCTTGTAATCTCGGTATGGCATCATTCTTCAGGTAGGCTGCTTCCCCAGGAATTCCGCACGACTTCCCAACCGTGATTCGCTAGGTCTGTGCGGTGAATCATTAGCGTCGCTATCGCCCGGCGCCGGGCTGTTTCTTCGAATTTGTACGTCCATGTCCCGTAATACGTCAGTGCCTTCCCTTTGAAAAACTTTGGGTCATCGGATGCCGGCTGGTTCACAAATAAAAGCGCGACCTTGCCCTTCAGATTGGTTCCCTTGTAGTCGTCCCAATCGTACTCCGGCGCCATGATCCCGTATCCAACGAATACGATCGGCAACGACCGTTCCCGCGAGAACACCGCGCACCGATTGCGCCGCTAGAACTCCTGCAGACACAACTACGCTTAGCCAAAATACGGGTCGATAAACTGGTCGCATTTTCCACCCCGCGACGGGATGTAGAGGCCCTCAGGTTTCTTTTAGCTAACGTGCGGAACAACCCCTGAACGCTTGCGGTTACGCATACGCTGGCACCCTAGCCTAGGGGACCGTGACACGGATGCAGAGCGATATTGAAAGCCCATCACAGCCGGGTCAGTCAGGTGATTACCCAGTAACGCGAGTAGCGATGAATTTTGCCAGGGAAAAAGACCTTCGCAGGGGTGCCGGTATCTTCGACGGAAGCCACGCACCAAACTGGAACGTGGACGGCCAGTCTAGTTCTTCTGGTGCAGTTCAATGACCGTCACACTCTCATGCCGAAAAGTACATTCCAGTTCCGCGCCTTCCAATTTGAGCGATCTCTCTCTCGGAATCACGGCTTCAGGATGAGCCTCGTCGTTCTTGTCATAAAGGCTGGCGGCAAACAGTGTTTGCACCGATCCTTCCGGTGCCGGGGCGAATCCGGCGAGGGAAATTCGAGCGGCGATGTCCTGCGTCAAGTGGCGATTCACGCAAAAAAGCGACAGCTTGTCGCCCGCGTCGTTGCGCGCTGCTACCACGTCAAGGTACGGAACGTCCGGAATGCTCGGCAGGCGGACCGACCCTTGCTGTATGTCATATTTCTCGACTTGTGTTCGCGCTTCCACGACTTGGCTAACATTCGCGTTCGAATACATTCGAAAGGCCCAATACGATGGCGCGCCGAACACGTCGCCGCGCTTCTTCCAGATGCCGCCAAACTCCATAATTCCCGTCATATCCGCGATCGGCACGATATCCGCCACGCGCATGAGCGTATTCAGGAACCCTGCGGTGCAAATCGCGCCTCCCATATTGTCGTAGCGCGGCGCGTCCCCCTGGCGCGCCCAAAACAGCCACTCCGTGAACGCAGTCTTCACCCTGTCGCGTGCCTGCGGGTTTTCCTGGATCTCGTCGTGCATTTCGCGCAGTTTTCGTTCCAACCCAACCGGCAGCGCAAAATCCGCCTGTGCGATGAAATCAGCCGTGGGATTTTGCCGTTCGACCCTGTCGTCTGTAACCACGAAATGCGTCGAAAGATAATCAAAGGCCTCCGCATTCGTGAGTTGCGTTTCATTCCAGTCGCGGTAGGAATCCTCATCCCCTCCCGTCGCAATCCATTTCGCCTTCGGATCCATCTTGCGTACGGCATCGCTGAACGCTTTGGTTCGCTCAGCCACACGCTGCCTCGTCGGATACCCTACCTGGAATGTCCCCCACAACTCGTTCCCGAGTTCCCACAGAACTCCGCCCGTGTGTTCGTCCCAATGTTCGTTGACGTACTTCACCCATCCCGCCGCTTCCTCGGTTGTTCCGCTTCCCAGGTTGAGCGCGATCTGCGGCCGCGCTCCGATCAGTTCACAAAAGCGCAGGAACTCGTCCGTCCCGAACGTATTGTATTCCGGCATGCCCCAGGCGATATTCAGCATGCTCACGCGTTTGTCGCGCGGCCCGATGCCGTCGCGCCAGTGATATGCCGACGTAAAGTTCCCGCCAAAACGAAGAAGCGGCGTCTTCATCGCCTTGGCCATCTCGACGATCTCCGGATCCATCCCGTCCACGTTGTCCGCCGGCATCAGCGAGGCTTGATCCACCAGCACGCGGCCTTTGTTTCCGACCGCGATCACAAAATCAGCCGGTTCGAGCGGCGTGATCTTTCCCGCCTCTAGATCAAGACGAAACTCATAGCGTTTCCAATCATCTCCGGCAAGCCGAATCTTGCTACCCGCAAACACCTCTTCCGGGTGATCGCGCCTCCGGATGGAAACCTCGATTTCCCGGGGCCCGCTTTCGTACTTCGCGTACAAGCTCCCGACATATTTCAGCATTCGATGAACCGGAAGAAAAACTTTTTGCCGCACACCCACTGGCCTTTCCGGCAAGCCCATCAAGAAAAGCGAGCGGTAAGAATTGGCGGCATCATTCCACCGCGGCTCGTAACGGTTCCCCTGCTTGGCATCGAGCGGCTCCCATGGAAGCGGTAGGCCGAGCTCTGAAGCCCGTGCCAGTTGCGGCTCGTCGCTGAGCATCTTTTGGATCGCCCCGGCATTCCACAGATTGTCTTCGAAGCTCGGATTCTGCAAAAGTTCCGCCCACAACCCGCCGTAAATCGAATTGCCAATCGGCTCCAAGAACGTTCCAAAAATCGTGCGCGGAATTTTGTAGCTCGCAGGCCTGGAAGCATCAATCGTAACGGTCGCCTCTAACGTTCGATCCCTCGCTGGCCTTTGTGACCCGGCGGCCAAAACCAGTGAGACGCCGGCGCAGGAGAGAAACACACCCGAAACGAGTATTCTCCTCATCGCTACAACCTCCGGCCCCGTGGCGATGCAAAAAACTGCTGCAACAATCGTCACTCATGTTGAAAAGCAGGCCTCTTTGTCTTACAACAAATCACCGAAGGCAGGAATCAAATTCAGGGCTCAATTCGAACGCCGGTCTCCCCGCCTTCGCAATTTGTCTCGCGTACTACTTTCCAATTAACAAAAACCAGGTATAATGCGCCATATATGGCCCCTCCTACCGAAGTGAAAGCGCCGGGGATGGTCCCGGACGAACTGAAGCAGGAGCCGCGTTCAAAAGGCATTGCCACCCCGCGCAAGAAAAAGCCCAAAGAACTAGCCGTCATCACCGAATGCTGCACCGGTTGCGCCGGCTCTCCCGCCTGCGTTGAATACTGCCCTGTCGAAGATTGCATGTTTTGGGTTCCCGACGAGGACCATCCGCCATTCGGACGCATTCAGATCGATCCGATTCTCTGCATAGGCTGCAAGAAGTGCCTTAGCAAGGGCCCGGACGGTTGCTTCCTCGATGGCTGCCCCTGGGACGCCATCGTCATGGTGGATACGACCACAGTGGAAAAAGAAGTCGGCCCCATGTCCTACTGAAGCCGCATGAGGGCGCGCCAGCGCCCAGGTGAGTTGCAGCAGCCCCATCCCACATCGCATCGAACCATTATTCGAGGCTTTGCCAATCTCCCTGCGGGCCTGATTCTATTAGAGCGCTAGCCAGCCAAGAAGCAGGGTCATCGTGCTGCAAATAAGGAACGCCATCGCGATGATCCCATCGGCGGCAACTCTCCTCTTGCTTCCGCTTGCTGTGTCGGCTTTCGCTGGAGTGTGGGTCGGTAGGGCAGCCATTCCTTCCGGTTCTGGATGGGCGAAACAGGCTGCGCTAGTGCAGTGCGTCATAAATAGCATGACTTATGTCCATCTTGCGTATATCCTGCGGCCATGAGCCGAATAGCTGCACCCATCTTGCTTTCCGACCAGGAGCGAACCACCTTGCAAACGTGGGCCAGGGCCAGAAGCCAGGCGCAGCGCGTGGTTCAGCGGGCGCAGATCATTCTGCTGGCCGCCGATGGCGTCGAGAGTCAGGTGATCGCACCAGCGGCTTCGCGTCTCGCGGCCCACCGTGCAACTGTGGCGCGAACGTTTTTTGGCCTTGCGCACGGAAGGATTGCAGAAAGACGCGCCTCGTCCGGGTCGCCTTCCTGCGATTCCCGACCATAAGGTCGCCGCGATTGTGGAGGCGACGCTGCACCGTCAACCACCGAACGCCACGCACTGGAGCACACGACTGATGGCCAAGACGCAAGGCGTCAGCGAAGCAACGGTGCGACGCATTTGGAAGCGGGCATGGTTTGAAGCCACACCGCATCTCAACGTTTAAAGTCAGTCGCGACCCGCAGTTCGTTCAGAAACTCATCGACGTAGTCGGCCTGTACCTGAACCCACCCGACAAAGCGCTGGTGTTCTGTATGGATGAAAAGAGCCAGATTCAAGCGCTCGACCGCACGCAACCTGGTTTGCCGCTGAAACCCGGCCGCTGCGGCACGATGACGCATGACTAGAAACGCCATGGCACGACCACCTTGTTCGCCGCACTGAACACGCTCGACGGCAAGGTCATTGGCGACTGCATGCTGCAACACCGGCATCAAGTATTCATCCGCTTCCTGAAGCACATCGATCAAGAGACACCGAGAGAATTTGAGCTGCACCTGATCATGGATAACTATGCCACCCGCAAGCACGCGAGCGTCAAACGCTGGTTGCGCCGCAATTCGCGTTTTCACCTGCACTTTACGCCCACTTCTTCGTCTTGGCTGAACTTGGTCGAACGTTGGTTTCGAGATCTGACACAGCAACGGCTGCGCCGTGGGTCCTTTCATCACGTAACGGAACTGATTCGTGCGATCAGCGACTACATCGACAACAACAACCAGAATCCGCGAGTCTTGGTCTGGAGCGCCTCAGTCGAACAGATCCTTACAAAGATCGCCAAATGTAAAGAAGCGTTAGACGCACTACACTAGCTGTTGGCTTCCCTTTTGCAACCATAACGGCATTTCCCATGCGAAACG
>Ga0137371_10002621_pt1 | contig 14347 bp, 10 predicted proteins | sample SagtaG_7_FD_104919 | JGI IMG/M metagenome (GOLD analysis project Ga0137371, IMG submission 104919) | Vadose zone soil microbial communities from Sagehorn Ranch, Mendocino, California, USA - Sage1_R_40_16 metaG | ecosystem: Environmental > Terrestrial > Soil > Vadose zone | place: USA... | reverse complement strand
ATGCGATGAATCTCTCCTTGCTCAAGCGCGCGAGCCGCGGACTGACGTTCAAGACCAGCTACACCTGGGGAAAGGTGCTGGACATCAATTCCGCGAACCTCGTCAATGGCGCGGACAATGAGGCTCCCACAACCTTGAATCGCTTTAACCGGAGGCTCGACAAGGGACCCGCCTCCTTCAGCCTCCTGCACCAATTCAGCAGCAACTTCAGCTATCAGTTGCCGTTCGGGAACGGCAGGGCGTTCGGCGGCGGAGCTACGGGTTGGGTGGACAAGCTGATCGGCGGTTGGCAGTGGAACGGCATCTTTGCAGCCAATAGCGGCTTTCCCATTACGCCTCAGGTTGGCTCGAATCGGTCCGGTACGGGGGACACTGGTCGCCTTCCCGATAGGCCAAGCTTGAACCCCGACTTCAAAGGAAACCCGATTCTGGGAGTAAAGGAGTTCAAGAAGACCGGCCGCTATTTCGATCCCAATGCCTTCTTGGTGCCGTTGGCGGGAACCTTCGGCAACGCGGGCCGCGGTCAGTTCCGCGGACCGGGCATGCTAAACGTGGATACGTCGTTTTTCAAACGGATTCCTTTGAAAGAGCGATTGAACTTGCAATTCCGGACAGAGATCTTCAACGTTCTGAATCACGCGAACTTTGATACACCCAATCTCAGTGTTTTTTCGGGCACTGACATCAGCCCTACGGCAGGGGTCATTCCGGGTACGGCTTTGTCCGGAAACGGACGCCAAATTCAATTCGCGCTGCGGCTCGAGTTCTGAAGTCAGACGCGCTGAGCGCTCATCGGCTTAGCGTGGAGACGAACTCGATGATGCGTTCGGCAACTTCGTCGCGATCGGCACCGATATGGCTCCAGATCGTGTCGTGCGTCCGGCCCTTGATCATCGCGATCGTGACGTGCGCGATGCCGGCGGCCTTCATTGCTTGCGCGACCTCGACGTTCTGTTGCCGTCGCCAATCCTCATCGCCGTCCGCGTAAAGGATCAGCCCGGGCGGCGCGTCAGCACGCAGGTGATGCGCGGGGGAGGCATCCACCCAGACCTTCGGATCGGTTCCCCAAACGCTCTTGTCCCGGTCCGGCGCCACGCCGGTTCGCTCGACCCAATAGAACCCACTGACGGGCACCACGCCGCGAATATCGCGTAGCGACAGCTTGTGCGCGGCGAGGTAGCGCTCGTCGGTCGAGAGAAGGGACACCAAATACGCGCCGGCCGAATAGCCGATGACGAACACCCGATCCGGGTTGCCGCCGTAATCGTCGATGTGCCGCTTCACCCACGCGAAGGCCGCCGCCGCGTCCTGGATATGCCCCGGATGGCTGACACCGGGAGACAGTCGATAGTTGACGACCGCCGTCGCGAATCCAGCCGACGCGAATCGCTGTCCAATAAACGCCTCCTCGCTCTTATCGCCCGCCATGAGTGCGCCGCCGTAGAACCATACGATCACCGGCGTGTTCGTTCGGCCCTCAGGCAAATACAAGTCCAGCTTGTCCTTGTCATCCGCGTAGTTGGCGCCCTGAAGATAGGGCACGTCACGCAACACGCGCACCGCATACGTGTTAACGGCAGTAACTCGGGTAGCCAGAGCGCACGCGATCACCGCGACGGTCGCAACTACCATTCTCATCTTTGAACCCAATTCTCGGCACCCCCAAGAGCCTCACCGATTTTACTGGACGCGACCGAAGTAGCGAAAGATGTCCCGAGTTCGGTTTTCATAAGTCGCTCGCGTTTACCAACCGCAGCGTCCTAGTGGACCGTAACAGTGAAATTGAGAGCAGCCGCGAATGGCGCCAATAGCGCTAACTAGTCTGATCATCTCTTATTCGCGTCATTGGCGTCATTAGCGGCTACTGTCGATTTCATTGGTACATGCCACTAGTAAAGCTTGCGCGACATGGTTAATCGTTCGACCGGCTTTTATCCTCTTCTATGGAACGTAGAATGACTACTGGTATGTCCCGATCAGTGATCTCTTGATACCGCTTGTAACCAGCATACATCGCTGTCAGGCGAGGCCAGAGGCGTTGCTTCTCCGCCGCAGAAGCTTGCTCCGCTTTAACTCGTCGTCGAATACCCTTAATCTGTATCCAGGCTTCAGACGTGGTTTGCAGATTGAGCCACCAAGTGGGATGCGTCACCGCGCCGCCATTGGAAGCCACCAGTACGACGTTGCGTCCATCCATCAAATATAACAGCGGCACCGTACGTTGCTTGCCACTCCGTCGTCCTGTGGTGGTGAGCAATAGCACTGGGCTGTTGGCGATCCTTCCCCCGATTACTCCGTTGCTGCTTCGATAAATCACGCTGTGTACTCTGGTCACCGCATTCTGTAGGGCGGCGGCAAGTTTCGAGGGACGTCGGCCAGCAGGCTGATCCTGGTTTGTCATAATTAATGTGACCTCCCCGCAAACGCAGAAAATCGTCGAGTGTTAGACGCCCCACTTCCGAGCGCCGAAAACCGTAAACAGACACAATTTGCTTCTGGGACCTATCGACTCTGCGCGGCGATCCATTGCTCCAGTCTCAACCGATAAGCGGATATTCGATCATGTTCCCGATCCGACAGGTCGTTCGTCTCGTCCGGATCTGTGCAGACGTCAAACAGCTTGGAGCGGCCAGAGTTGATTTCAAAGAGATACTTGCGGCATGCGTCATAGAGTCCGAGCCACCCCAAAGAATAATCGGTAAAGAACAACGACATCCGCGGGTTTGGATCGAGCAATGATGTTCCCTGGAGTTTTTCCGGAACATCAAGGCCCAGTAGATCAAGTATCGTCGGAGCTGTATCGATCAAGCTGGCGGCGCTGGAAATGCGGATCTTGTCCTCAATCAAACCTGGAGCGGCGATTACGTATGGGACGCGAACGTTTTCGTCGTAGATGAAAAGCGTATGACCGAAGTTGCCCTCGTGCTGACCGAAGGCTTCGCCATGATCGCCAAAAAGAACGAAGATTGTGTTCCTGTCCAGATTTCGGGCGCGCAGTCCGCTCAACAACTCACCAAGCGCACCGTCTCCATAGTGTAGGGCGTCCAGATAACGGTTCAATTCGCCGTCTTCACGCGAAATCGTGAACGGTCCCCGTTCCGGAGTTGCGTAAGGATGATGACCCGCAACGGGCAAGTACGTGACGAAAAAGCGCTGCCCCTGCTTCAGCGAATCGATCCATGAGAGCAGCCTTTTGACAGTCGATGAATCGTCGACACCAAAGCTTGAATGGATATTGCCGCCGATGGTTCCCGCATCCTCAAGAACCTCGAAACCCCGTTTCTCGATGATCGCCGGCATTCCGAGATACATGAAGCGTCCCGAATGAAACAAGGCCGTGCGATATCCGGCGCTCCCAAGTTGTTGGGAAAGCGCTGAACACGTTATCCTGGAATATGCTTCAGGTGCGACGTCGAATGCGGGATACCGCGAACACAAAACCGAGAACAATCCCTTGATGCTTTCCGGATACACTGCATAAGCGTGTTCGAAAGAGATTGCATGAGACGCGAGCGCCGTCAGATTCGGCATCGGATCGATCGCAGAATCACGGCTCGGCCAGTAGCGCGCCGCCGTTGATTCCAGCAATATCAGAACGACGTTGCGCCCCGCTGCAGCGCCACGATATTGCAAGAGTGGATTGACCGCATTCGAAGAGACGGGGAACGGACTTGCCCGCCAATCCTGATTTTCCGGATGCTCATTCAGAACGCGAAGACGTGTCGGCCACAGCGCTCCAAATGCGTTGCGGTATCGTCCCGCCGTGTCGACTTTCGAAATCGCGTACGGACCTGCCAAGGCGAAGCTTAGCGATACAACTATTACACCGACAACAATTCCCCGGCGTTGCGGTTTCCGTTGTGCCAAGCAAATTGGTAAGAAAGTCCCGGCGGCCAAAATCAGTGCAATGCTTCCGAGATTCTTCGGTGTCAGGTAATACTTCACGGAGTCGGCAAGCGGCCCACCTGCGGCTCGAATCATTGGTAACGTCAGAGGAGAGGACAACACTCGCGCGATAGGCACGTTCAATGCTACATAGCCAACAATGAGCGCGTATAGCGTCCAGCCAAACCCCTCGCGCCGGACTGTGTAGTCCAGCAGTGCAAACGCTAGCACGACAACCACGTCCTGCCACAAATAAGCGATCGGAATCCAAACAGAGAATGGTATCGATATCTCCGGATGTGTTAACAGCCGGGCAAGGACGAGCACACCGATGAGGCCTACAGGCCTCATCGTTGAATAAGATTTAATCTCTTTAAGAGCCAAGGGGAGACCACTACACCTTTCCTACAGAATGCGGTACGTTTTGCCCAGATCCAATCGTGTATCAGGACAGTCGCGGCCGGAGGGTGCTTGTACACGGCATCGCGATCTCCGATGAAAGAGAGCGGGATGACTATCAGATCGGCGTTGACGGAATGAATGGGTTCACAGGATTCGTGGACAAGCTTGATATCGCCAGTGATAAACGCCTTCGCCATTCGTATGCTCTCCGCGTTGGCATCGATGATCGTGATTCCTGCTTCTGGCAACAACTGTTGGAGAAGAATCGCTGTCCGCGGAAACATGCCGCCGCCAACAATCTGCACGGTTCGCACGTGCCGCAGCTTCGTGAGAAGCTGGCGCAAGGCACGTTCGTGAGTGGTCAACAGAAACCTTTGGAGCACCGAAGATCGCAGCGCTAGGCGCTCAAGCATCTCCAAATTGAGCGCCTCAATCCAGCGAAGCACCGGAGGCCAGTGGCTTGTACTCGCGCCGCGAACGATGTGGTCGGGCAATCGCCTCCAATGCTCTGTCGGCCACAAGTGATGCTCGACGTGGTAGCCATCGTTGAAAAACGGCGCATTGTACAGAATCCCGTAATTGCTCTTCGTTCCGCGAGCGTGCTCGAAATACCCGTGAATGTAGCAAAGCGCCAATCCAGCGGCATAACCGGGCAGATAAACGCCTAGGAAAAATTGCGGGGAATGGGCGAAGAGCAGCATCCACACGCAGAATAGGAGAATCGCTTCCGTTATAACTGTTGAAGAAATTCGGATTCGGTATGCCAGGCCCAAATGGTGCGCGAGATGCCGCTCTCGCCATAGGCTCTGCGGGTAGCCAAGCAGCAGTGTGAGATAGAGAGAATAAAGACGATTCGCCGCAGTCGATCTGAAAAATGGAAGGTGAATGAAGTTGTGGGAGATCGTGTTCGAGTTCCACCACATTCCCAACGCAACAATCGGTATGGATGGTGCCGCAAACACCACACTTCCATGCACGAACGACAGTGTGATCAGCAGTGCATCCCATCTGGAGTAACGCCATATTCCTTCGCGTTGCACGGTTATCGCGCTTTGAGCGCCTCCCTGAGTTGCTTCACGATGGCTACGTGACTCCCCTGGTCCGCTAGTTTCACAATTCCCGCATTTGTCGAGTACACGGCGGGTGAGGCTGAGGCATCATAATCACGACGTACTCTTACGTCCGTCTGCCTGCCGCCGCCCGGATAAAGCTCCAAAAAATAGGGAATGCCATTGCTGCCATTGGAACGCGAGTCAACGTCTTGAACTCTGCCGACGAAACCCCAATTTCCAAAGCCAATCGCCTGTCCGGTGCCGGCGACCGCCTTGAGATCCGCCCATTCCATTTTAGCGACAGACCGCGCACTCCCGTTCGGCAGCTTAAAGTAAAGATACCCACGAAGCGGTTTCGAAGTAGCCCCTGGCCGAGTCAGGCCGCCATCCACGACTGCAAACGCGCCCCAAATCTGAATCCGTTCCGCCGCCTGTTCATTGGGTTCAAAGATGACCCTCTCGATGATGCCGTAGAGTCCGACCGGGCCGCTGGCCATGAGGTCCGCTGCCGCAATAAGGAGAAGGGCCACGACGAGGATTGCTTTGGCTGTCTTCATAGCGCACCAACCTTTCGACAATTAGACGTGTCAAGGTTAAACGTTCTTCCATTTAGATTGCGCATGTCGTGAGGATGCTGATCAGGATCTGTTGAGTCTTCGCGCCGATTTGCTTCACAGTGGCGGCGGTTTGCCGCGGTTGTGCGCATGGAACGCAGGTGAGGGCCAAAGTTGGATTGACAGTGACTCTGAGTGGTAGTATCCATTCTCAGATAGGCACAGAATTGGGAGGCGCTCGTCATGCTCTCACTCAAAGTTAATGGGAAGATGTACTCCGTAGACGTGGAGCCAGAGACACCTCTGCTGTGGGTGATCCGGGACACGATTGGTCTGACCGGAACGAAGTACGGGTGTGGAATTGCGCTGTGCGGGTCGTGTACGGTGCACGTGAATGGCAAGGCGGTGCGCTCGTGCGTGCAGCCGGTAAGCCAGGTGGCCGGGAAAGATGTCACGACTATAGAAGGACTCTCGCCAAACGCGCAGCATCCGGTGCAGGTAGCCTGGCGGGGAGGCGATGTGCCGGAGTGCGGGTATTGTCAGTCAGGACAGATCATGGCGGCCGCGGCACTGTTGGCTAAGAACCCTAGCCCCACCGACGCGGACATAATCCGCGAGATCACAAATCTTTGCCGCTGTGGAACCTACACGCGGATTCGACAGGCGGTTCACCGAGCGGCGCAGCTTGCAGTGAAAGGTTAAGCAGATCATTGGAGGGTCCGATGGCAGTGACCGGGGGAATGGACCGCAGAGAATTCATGGTGACGACGCTGACGGTTGGCGGAGGCTTCGCGCTGGCTCTGGCGTTTCCACGGAATCAAGTGGAGGCGGCCGCCAATAACGCAAAGATTCCGGACAAGCCGTGGGAGTCGCTCGTGGGGAAGACCGAGACCGAGATCAACCCTTGGCTCGTCGTCGCACCCGACGATACCGTGACCATCCGTGTCGCCCAAAGCGAAATGGGGCAAGCGACATTCACTTCCTGGTCGAAGATGATCTGCGAAGAGCTTGAATGCGACTGGTCCAAGGTGCGCGCGGAATACGCGTCCGTCAACCGCCACTTCCGCGAGAATAAGGTTTACGGACGCATGGCAACAAATGCAAGTGGTGCGGTCCGCATCAGCCGCCAATACTTGCAGCAGGCGGGAGCAAGCGCGCGGGAGCGCCTGATGGCTGCGGCCGCCGAGGTGTGGGCCGTACCGCGCTCGGAGTTGACGGTTAAGGACGGGATCATCACCCACATACCGACGGGCCGAAAGCTCCGCTACGGCCAGGTCGCCGAGAAAGCCGCTGTGATCAAGTTGCCTGAAGAGCCAAAAATCAAGACACCGGACCAGTTTACGCTGATGAACAAGCCCACCCAGCTCCTCGAGACGCCTCTGCGGGTAGACGGCAGCGCCACCTATGGAATTGACGTGCGCCTCCCGGACATGCTTTATGCCGCGGCCAAGGCGTCGCCGGTCTTCCTCGGGAAGGTAAAGAAGTACGACGACAAGGGCGTTAAAAATCGCCCGGGTGTCCATTCGGTGGTCGAATTCAGCGGTCCAGATATCGAAGCGGGAGTCGCGGTAGTGGCCGACAGTTACTGGCATGCCAAGACCGCCTTGGATCTCCTCCCGATTGAGTGGGACGAAGGCGCGCACGGTGACGACACTTCGGAAAAGTTTCTCAACATGGCCCGGGCAGCGCTGAATGAGCCGGGCGCCCAAGTCGTCGTGAAGAAGGGCGACCCTGATGCGGCGCTCAAGGACGCCGCCAAGGTGGTCGAGGCGGTGTACGAGTTGCCGTATTTGGATCACGCCTTTATGGAGCCATTGAACTGCACCGCTCACGTGACTGCTGATCGCGTGGACGTCTGGGTGGGCACGCAGAGACCGGAGGAAGCGCTGCTTGATGCAGCGAAATTAACCGGTATCCCCCAGGAGAACGTTTTCATCCACAACTGCTTTATTGGCGGTGGATTTGGCCGCCGCAACTACAACGACGACGTGCGGCAGGCAGTTATGATTGCCAAACAGTTAGACCGTCCTGTGAAAGTCGTCTGGAGCCGCGAGGAAACGATGCGCCACGGCTACTATCGCCCGATGCGCGTGGCGAGAATCCAGGCTGGCCTGGGGTCTGACGGCATGCCCGTGGCCTGGATCAACCGGGTCGTCGGCATCGACCAAAATCCGCCAGCGGATCCCGCTCAAACGATTAGAGGCTTGCACCAGATTCCCTATGCGATCCCCAACCAACAGTTCGACTATCACCTGCGACAGACGCACGTTCCCACCGGCGTTTGGACATCGGTGGGCCGATCGCAGAACGAGTTCTACCTGGAAAGCTTCATGGATGAGCTTGCCCATGCGGCCGGGAAGGATCCCTACCAGTACCGGCGCGCTTTGATAGACGGCAACCGGGATTTCCCGCGCGCGAAGGCCTGGGTGAAAGTGCTGGATACAGCCGCTGAGAAGTCCGGTTGGGGAAAGAAACTACGCGATGGAACCGGCATGGGAATCGCCATCGGGGATGGCCGGCGGCCCGGCGTCAAAGAGGTCACCATTTGCACGGTGGTCGCCACCGTGTCCGTCAGCAAGAAGGGCGAGGTTCGGGTGGAACGGTTCGATGTAGCGATGGACACCGGACCGTTCCTGGTGAATCCGCTTGCCGCGGAACGGCAGGTCGAGATGCAAATGGTGATGGGGCTGGCGGCTGTACTTCGTCAGGAAATCACCGTTGAGAAAGGGCGCGTCGTGCAGAGCAATTTTCACGACTATCCCTTGTTGCGGGCGACGGAAATGCCGGAAATAAGAGTCCATTTTGTCCGCGCGACGGACGAACCGATTGTCGGGATCGGCGAAGAAGCTCTTGGGTGGGTTGCCCCGTCTGTGTGCAATGCCATTTTCGCCATCACGGGCAAGCGGATTCGTTCGCTGCCCCTCAAGAATCACAACCTCAGTGCGGGTGCTGCCTAACCGACAAAGCTACAGGGCCGAAAGGCGTTCGGCCCAGGGTTCGCCCGGCACCAGCCCTATGCTCCATTCCGAATCTCAGGTTGCCGGATGTCGCACAGGACACTTTCGGCACGGTTTTTTTCGAGGTTCTCGAGGCCTGAAGAACGAATTGGCAGAACGTTCCGCAAGCCTTCGACCGTCTGGAACTATGGCAGCACGCCGCCGACGGTCGTACGGCCGGTGCCGCTACAGCCCTCCTCACCGAATCGGATGAACTTCTGGATGCGCTTCCCGGTATCGACCTCGGCCGTGTACATGTTGCCGTGGGAATCGAGGCTGACCTGGTGGAGCCAATGGAACTCACCGGTTTCACGCCCGCTCCGCCCGAGGCGGCCCAATTCCTCCAACGTGTCCCTCTTCAGCACGTACATCGTCATGTTGGAGTTGTCGCCGACGTAGAGGCAGGACTGCCTGGCATCGGTCGAGAAATTCATCGATACCGCCGAGCCCGGGAGACCGTTCGTCTTTACCGCCACGAACTGCTCCTTGACGAAGCCGCACTTGCCCGCTTCGCCGGCCGGGTTGACGCATTCCTTGCCCAGATTGGGATCGCGGCCGTTGAAGACTTGCACGCGGTTGTTGCCGCGGTCGCAGACATAAATCAGACCGTCCTTGCTGATCTTCACGCAGTGCACCGGATTGCGGAAGAAGGCCGGCTTCATGTTGCCCTTGGTGAAGTCCCTCATCCAATCGCCGGCTGCGGCGGCGGCCTTGTCGTCGATCGGGTTGTTGCCGTACGCGCCGAAATGACCGATATACTTGCCCGTCGCCGCATCAACGATGACCACCCGCCGATTGCCGTACCCGTCCGACACATACATGCGATTCGTGGTCGGATCGACGGTGACGTCGGCCGGCAGATAGAACAGGGGCGTGCCGTTACGGCCGCCGTCCTTGTTGTTGCTGTCCGGCCCCTTCGCCCCCGGACCGCCGATCATCATCACAAACTTGCCGTCCTTGGTGAACTTCAGGATCATCCCGTCTGCACCGTTGTTCGACGCCCAGGCGGAGCCGTTTGGATTGCCATTGGCGCTGTTGCCGCCGAGATAGACAAAGCCGTTGTGGTCGACGAAGATGCCGTGCTCGGTGGCCGGCCACACGCAGCCTTCCGCCGTCTTGCACTTATCGGGATCAGCCGGGCCGCCCCAGGAGCGCAACAGCTTGCCGTTTGAATCGAATTCCATGACCGACGGCGCGGGCAGGCAGCAATCACCGAGCGCTCCATACGGGCGCGGAAAGCCCAGCACGTCGACGGGTTTTCCATCCTTGGACTTGTGGGTCGCACTGGTCAGCGCCGCCTCGTCGTTGGTCAGCGTGCGTGGCCGCTGGTAGATCCAGATGTGGTCGTCTGGTGCGACATACAGGCCGCCGACCTGTCCGATGATCCAGTTGTTAGGAAGCTTCTGCGGCCAGCCCGCGTCGGCGATGAAGCCCGGCACTTTCGCGGTCGGCGGCACACCGTACACGCCGGAGCGCTCGGCAAGCCGCTCCAGAATGCCGGTTGCGGCGAGCGCCTTGTTATCGGGCTTCGGTGTCTGGGCATCGCTTGGAGCGGTCACGAGGACAACTAGCAGCGCGCCGCAAATGGCAAGCAGTTTCAGATTCATATTCACTCCTCGTTTCTCAATTCAAGGCCACTCTGGTCAACTTGAGCGCTGCCACCCGATGTTCACATGATCGTGCGGCCTTCACAACGAATTAGTTCTCCGGGACGAGAATGACACTTACAAACATTCGTCCCGCAACTCGCCGGAGCCTTGCTGTTTGATACCCGAAGATTATGATTCATGGAACAGATTGTCAAAGGCTGGTTCATCGATTCGAGTTTTAACTCTTTTGTTGCCTTGTGAAATCGAATAGCATGGCGCCACCAATCAAAGGGAAACCCATGCGTCGAGAGTAGACGCGAAGGTATGGCGGCAAATCACGGCTTCTTCGCTACCAGGCGTAGAAGTCACCGCATAGAGTCCAAGAATCCTGCAGTTCGCGCTGAAATACGTCTTCTAAGATCTACTACACGAATGGTGCGCATGTGTTGAAAAGGAGGAATGATGAAAGGAATTGTTATCGGTCTGTGGATCGCGTTGCTGTTCTTCGTGCTCACGTCCTCAACAATCTGGGCGCAGGCCACGGCTCAGATTAGCGGAGCTGTGAGAGATCAGACGGGCGCCGTTCTACCCGGTGTGGAAATCACGGCAAGGCAAACCGAGACGGGCGTAACTCGAATGACGGTTACTAACGAGACTGGAGCCTACGTCCTGTCGAACCTGGCAGTTGGTCCCTATCGGTTGGAAGCAGCCTTGCCGGGTTTCAGAACTTTCGTGCAGACTGGAATTGTTCTGCAGGTCAATGCGAGTTCGGTGATCAACCTTGCACTCGAAGTCGGTCAGGTCACAGAACAGATCGAGGTTCAGGCCGATGCAGCATTGGTAGAGACGCGAACGTCGAGCGTCGGCCTGGTTATCGAAAGCCAGCGTATCAGCGAGCTGCCGCTCAATGGACGCAACGTCGGCGACCTGATCACGCTGGCCGGCGCGGCTGTCCAGACAGGGACAGTTACAGGCCGATTGTTCAGCGGAGCGCAGATCGCCATTGGTGGTGGTGTTCCCACCGGAACGGATTACAGTCTGGATGGCGCGAATCACATCAATTTTCTGACCGGTGTGGGCCTGGATCTGCCCTTCCCGGATGCGACGCAGGAGTTCAAAGTGGAGACTGGCGGCCTGTCCGCCAACCGGGGGAGTTCGTCCGCAGTCACCGCAGTGACGAAGTCCGGCACGAACGATTTCCACGGCGATCTTTTTGAGTTTCTGCGCAATGACTTGTTCAACGCGCGCCAATATTTTTCAACCACCCAGAGTTCACTGAAGCGTAACCAGTACGGTGGAACAGTGGGCGGGCCGATCGTGAAGAATAAGCTGTTCTTTTTTGGCGGGTACCAGGGAACAAAACTTCGCTCGGACCCGGCCGACACACAGTCCTTCGTTCCCACCGCGGCCATGCTGGCGGGCGATTGGACGGCGTTTACTTCCCCCGCCTGCAACGCGAGCCGGCAGATCGCCTTGAAGGCGCCATTCGTCAACAATCAGATCAATCCGGCACAGTACAGCAAAGTGGCGATGTATATCACCAACAAAGTGCTTGCGAGCATTCCTGTACAGCCCGACGCGTGTGGTCTGATTACTTACGGTGGCGCGATCACGAAGCAGGACAACTGGCAACTGGTAAGCAAAGTGGACTATCAAAAAAGCGCCCAGCACTCCATTTTCGGGCGTTTTTTGGCGACGAGTCAGTACTTTCCTAATGGCTTGTCTCTCACCAAGAATCTGTTGAGGTCAGGAGCGATCGGCACGGACGCTTTGTCCACTTCTTATGCCTTGGGGGATACTTATCTGATCGGCGCCCACACCGTTCAAGCGTTTCGTTTGTCGGTCAATCGGATTCGTAACTGGCAAATCGGCAACAGCTTCTTCTCCTTGTGTGATGCCGGCGCCACGTCCTTTTACTGCGGCAACTCACCAACGTGGATTTCAGGAAGCACGATCACTGGCGGGTTCGCTTTCGGAAGTTCATTCGGAGGAGCGGACAAGACTCATTGGCCATATTGGGACCCCTGGTCCGCCCAGATGAACGATGATGTGAGTATTGTTAAAGGAGCGCATCAGCTGTCTTTCGGCGGCGGTGCGCTGTACGGCAGAATGATTGAGCAGGCCCGTTTCGCGGACGGCGGCCAACTCACGTTCAACGGTTCAGTGACCGGTCTGGGACTGGCAGACTTCTTGACGGGAAAATTATTTACTCTTTTCCAGGGCCAACCCAACAAACATCAGGCAAACCAACTCAACCTGAATCTCTATATGACGGACACCTGGAAGTTGACGCCACGACTGACGGCGAACCTTGGCGTGCGGTGGGATCCCTACCTTCCCCAAAGAATTCCTGATATCGTCAAGGGTACACCCGGTGCCGTTTACAACTTCAATCACGACCGATTCATCAACGGCGTCTATAGCAGCGTGTTCAAGAACGCTCCGGCTGGATTCTATTTCCCTGGCGATCCTGGTTTTCCGGGCAAGTCCGGCATCGACAATCAGTGGTGGCATTTTACGCCTCGCGTGGGATTCGCGTGGGACGTGAAAGGCGATGGCAAAACATCTCTTCGCGCCTCTTACTCCTTCGGATACGTTTTCATGACCGGTATATGGCGCGAAGACACCTCCGGCTCCAATCCGTGGGGCGGCCGCACGACACTCACCCAGCCCGGCGGTGGTTTGGATGCTCCATGGCGAGACAACGGCGGAAGTCCCTTCCCGTACCTCCTGGACAAGAATGCGCCGTTTGCGCCGCGTGGATTGTTTCTCACCCAGAAGCCGGACATGAAGACACTCAACGTTTACTCGTGGAACCTCTCGATTCAGCGGCAGTTTGGGGCCAACTGGCTGGCATCGGCAAGTTATATCGGAACCCGGACGCTCCACGTATGGGGCCAGTACCCCATCAATCCCGCTGTGTTCCTCGGTTTCGGACCGTGCACGCTCGACGGGGTGCAGTATGCCACGTGCTCCACAACGGCAAATACCGACGCGCGCCGTCTCCTGAGTATCGAGAGGCCGCGTGACGGAGACAAGATCGGACATTTGGCGGAGTTCGACGATGGAGGCGTGCAGAAATATAACGGCATGCTTCTTTCCCTCCAGCGCCGTGTTGCTCGCGGTGTGACCGTCAGCGGAAATTACACATGGTCTCATTGCCAGGGTAATTATGTGGACATCAACCAGAATGGTCCGCCCGCCAACGAAACCTACACGAAGCCTGGGGACCGGAACTTCGATAACGGCAATTGCCTTTCAGACCGCCGGCAGATTTTCAATGCCACGGCTGTAGCGCAAACGCCGAAATTTTCGAATCACACCATGCAAATGCTGGCATCGAGCTGGACCGTCTCGGGAATCTATCGAACGTCAAGCGGCGCCCCCCTGAACATCGTTACCGGTACAGACGTGGCGCTGAGCGGCACGAATCTTCAACGGCCCAATCAAATATCGCCGAATGTCTACAAGGACAGATCGGGTGGCCCACTGACTCAATGGGTTGATCCGGCGGCTTTTGCGGTGCCGGCATTGGGTACGTATGGCAACGTGGGCTGGAACAGTCTGGTCGGCCCCGGCACGTGGTCCTTCGATATGGCGCTGTCCAGAACGTTCAACGTTCGCGAGGCACAGAGGTTTGAAATTCGAGTCGAAGCATTTAATGTGACGAATAGCTTCAGGCCCGGCTGCGTACAGGGCGCAACAGGCTGTTCGCTGTCCGGCATCTCCGGGACTCCCTCCGTAGGTGGAGGCATCACGATCGGCAATTCGACCGCCCTGAACAGCAACACTTTCGGACAGATCCGTACGGCTCTTGATCCGCGAATCCTGCAGTTCGCGTTGAAGTACGTTTTCTAGCGGATGTCCCT
>Ga0137371_10002613_pt1 | contig 14375 bp, 15 predicted proteins | sample SagtaG_7_FD_104919 | JGI IMG/M metagenome (GOLD analysis project Ga0137371, IMG submission 104919) | Vadose zone soil microbial communities from Sagehorn Ranch, Mendocino, California, USA - Sage1_R_40_16 metaG | ecosystem: Environmental > Terrestrial > Soil > Vadose zone | place: USA... | reverse complement strand
GCCTCGTGCCGGAAGGGCTCCAGGTCGCAGATCAGAATCGCGCATCCATGAGCGTCACGAGGTGGAGCGCGGGTCTTGGGTGAGGGTGATTGGCTGGGCAAGCGGCAAGGTCAGGTCGGGCTGGATCGTTTTGGCATGGGAGGGATTGGAATGGGGCTGGGAACGGCAAGGGACTTAGCCGAATGGCAAGCAAGGATTGTGCTGCCGCCTCGCAGGGTGTGCGAAGCCTAGTGCGCAGCCCGTCGAGCCGCTGTTGGTTTGACCCAGCTCCAGACGTATCCCCTTACCCTTGTAATTGCTAAAAATTCTCCTTGGAAGTGTGAGCTTAGTCACCTGTCGCAGCGCAACAGAGTGCTATGGTGCGACACACGAACTTGCTCGGTTCGCGAGACGTGGAGGCGTAAAATGTCTTTCTATCAAACAGGTCCCCCTCGGGTGAGGGTTGCAACTGGCTTCCTGACCAAAGCGTCACTTGCCCCCGCGCTGGTGTTTGCTACCAGCTTTGCACTTGTGAGGGCTGAATTTCTCCCGGTGGTTAGAGCCCGTCAGGTGGTGAACGCGCTGATCGCTTTCGGGCTGATCATTCTTCCCATGGTTGGGATGGTAGTCCTGATGTTTCTGCTCGGCAGCGCAGACTCCAGCACGGCGGTGCCGGACACGCTGGACGGCACAGGGATGCTCATCCTGCCGCCCTGATGATCCGCAAGCAAGTTTAAGAGAACGTCGGCGAAGATGATCGCGCCGTCGCGGGGCATGTGACGGCCCATTCAATCACCTCGTCGGCGATGCTAGCTCCTCGCGCGGCTTCCACCAGTTCTCGTGAATCACCGCTGTAAGCAGCTGGCGCGTCGCTTCCTGAACGTCGGCCACCTTGCCGGTCCTGCCGGCCAGCAGGATCATCTCGGCCGCCCGATCCCAAACCGGCCGCGCCTGCCGGAACGGCTCCAGGTCGCGGTGGATGGCTGACCCGAGTACTCGGGCGGCCTTCGATCCGAGGGAGGGCGTGCCGGGTGCCTACGAATTGCCCCGTCAGCCTACGCTGCCCCGAAACCGTAGGAAGGCGGATACGACCGCTACTCATCCGGCCCAGTGATGCCGATATCCCCAGCGCGGGTGGGAATAGCCCCAGGGGCGATGGTATTCGCGATACGGAGCGCGATATCGCCAGGAGGGGATCACCTCGTACACGTCGGCCGTAACTGGCGCACAAGCTGCCCTCCAGCCACAACCCCAATATCCGCAGCGCCAAACAATCGGGCATCGTGGCTCAACTGGGACAAGGACCCGCGCTTCAGGGATCACAGCCACGCGAGGCGGCGCTACTTCTGCCGGAGGTGGAGCCTCTGCTGCGGGCGGAGGTGGTGGCATCGTATAAAGGTCGGCAGCATCGGCGGTAGTCAGTATTGTGCCGACCGAGATGATTGTGGTTGCGGCCGCGAAAGCAATGTGGCCCATAATTCCTCTCCCACCACTCCGACGGCAGCACGTGCTTTGAGCTTGATTATGATGATCAACAGCACCTGAACGCAGAAGTGTTCAAAATGTTTCCTCTTCGCTTGCATCACACTGAAGGTATCGTGATCCGTTTGAGCGAAGACAAGCGAAGGCCCTGCAGCGGCTATTGTGTGATGCGCCGGGTCCAGAGTTTCTCGCCGCCGTCGGAGGTGAGAATTGCACTAGCCATTCAAACGACGCAAAAGGTCGGCAATCCTCGGAGGAATAGGCTCTTTCACAACGTCGCTGTACATCTCCCGAATATAATTGCCCACGCAAATTCTGATGGCATGGGCGATACGACGGTCGGCATCATAAAAATTGATTGTCCATTCAGAAGACGGATTGGATTCCCGTTGATTGGGCGAAGGCCGCCCTGGCGCGCGTCTGAGTGCCCTTTCCAGGTCGTTTTATTGATCTGCAGTGGGCACCCGGCTTAGGTCGAGCATCCTTTTTAACTCGCCTATTATCCGTTCCAATATCTCCTCACGGCTGACCTCGGGAGTGAAGCTGATCTCCCGTTCGACCACCCTTTTGACAAACCACGGTATGGCGTCGACCTCATTGAGGCCGGCCTCGGGCATTTTCCCATCGCGAGCCATCGCACGAGCGAGCGTCATGGCGTCATCGATGGCTTCATCGATTGCAGCCATATCTCGGCTCCGACCATTAAACAGCTTCATTGCGGTTCTCCCCGACTTGGGACAACTCGCGACCGGAAGCAATCCCCGCGGCTCCACAACTCTTTTGCCGAACCGTTTTTGGTGCCTTCGATCCACTCACGCCGCCGGCATCCACGTCAGCAGCCACTACGAATGATTCCTCCAGCGATTCGTTTCACGTCCGCCAGGCTGGTGAGATACGAAATCGAATACTGTGGTTAAGAGCGCCGTAAGAACGATGCCGCCGGAGGAGCAGTAGCCAATTCGCAGCTCCGGGCTCGAGTAGCCGAACTTGTTCTCAACAATCCGACCATAACTCACACCTGCTATGCATTTCTTATCGAAAATCGATTAAAAGAAGGTGTGTTCTGCCCCTCGGCGGGTGGCCGGAAGCCACGCTGTTAAAGCGGTCGTGAGCGCGGTTAGGCGGAGGCCGACATCCAGTTCGATCTTGGGCGGGCCGCTTCCTCGATGACGCGCACCATGCGCGGCGACAGTACCTCAGGGGCTTAACTCCGAGCGAGACCTGAAGGGCTATCGAGTTCCAGGCCAATGTCCCGCGGTAACCGCACAATCAGCGCGCACTCTGGCGCACCGGTACGGCGTCGCGTCTGCGAGCTCTCCGAGCACCAAGCAACGCACTCGTAACCACGCCCGCGTAGCCGTAACCAGACGCGATGAAATCGCCGACGCCACGCCCCCGATTAACCAAGCTTAATGGCAAGGAACCGTAGTCTGTCCTCAAATCGACAACGGGGAGGGAAACGTCGATGAAGATTCTCTACGCCCTTATCTTTGTCTACCTCTCTTTGCAGGCGTGGGTCGGCCAGTCGGCGACGTCGACTGTCTCGACCAGCGCCAGTGAGTACAGCACCACCAACCATCTGGAATTCGAAGGAACGTCCAGTGACGACACCTACACCTCGCACTTTAGCGCGACCGATGATTTCATTTGGCAGGTGAGCTTCTAAGGAAACAAGGTGCCCCGGCTGGGTTGACGGAGTGGCGTCCTCAACCCAACCGGGCCCTGCCGCTCGGTGCGGCCGCACGGCATGCACAGCGTACTCCGATCCGGGTCGCGCCGGAATCAGTCAAGCTTTGACCCGAGCTCGAATCAGCGCCGTGACTACCAACTGCGCCTAGCAGTCAAACGACGATTGCTCCATTATTGATCGTAACGGTGACCCTGCCAGAACGTCAGCTTTAAAAAAAAGTTTGCGGGCCGCGCAGCAAAAGCGCACGGACGTCGCCCGCGCGCGGCGGCGCTGGATGCGAAAGCAAGGCATGTTTGATCCGGCCCGGCTGGTGTTCATCGACGAGACCTGCACGAGCACCGCTATGGTGCGGCCCAGAGGCCGCTGTCCGCGCGGCGTACGATTAATCGGCTATGTGCCGCAGGGACATTGGAAAACGATCACCTTTGTGGCCGGGCTACGGCATCGCGCGTTGGTCGCCCCCTTGGTGCTCGATGGAGCCATGAACGCGGCGATGTTCCTCGCGTATCTGAAGCAATGTCTTGTTCCAACACTCAAGCGCGGCGACGTCGTTATCATGGACAATCTGCCGGTGCACAAGGCCCCCGGTGTGCGAGAGGCGATCGAAGCGGCGGGCGCGACGTTGCTTTATCTTCCTCCGTATTCTCCGGATCTAAACCCGATCGAGCAGGCCTTCAGCAAATTGAAGGCGCATCTACGCAAGGCGGCCGAGCACACTGTTCCGTGTCTGTTGCGCAGGATCGGGCGTCTCCTGGTCAGTTTCAGCCCACAAGAATGCAGAAATTTCTTGCGTCATGCGGGCTATGTTCGCACGTGACTGGAATCTGCTCTAAATATCAAAATTCCTGATCGGTTGGAGGCCGTCGTGCCGGGCGACCGCTGCCAGCTGCATTCGGTCTATTCCAGTGGCACGATCCAATCCAACTGCCCTGGCACGCGCGTCTGACTGGCGAACGCTTGTCGCGCGCGCCACTATACGGCGTTGGCGTAACCGCTCGGCACGGCCGAGCAAACGGGGCGACCGCGGTGCGCATGCGTCGGGGAGGATCAACTCGATGCCTGGCAAGGCCTGTGAGGTCACGCTCAAGCCTCGCGCCGCGTGGCCACGACGATCTGGTAGAGTCCTCCGAACACCGTCTCCTTGCGCCAGTCAAACTGTGTCGTGAGCGACCGCGCGTAGTCAGCGACTGAACGAGTCCACAGCGTGCGGGCAAACGGCTCAAGCCACGCGAAGACGAGCTGCATCACCGGCCGCAACGGATGCGCCGGGTGAGGCCGATGGTAGTCGACGAACACCACCTTGCCGCCGGGCCTGACGACACCGAGCAGGGCTTGGACGATTCGCGTCTTCATGTCCTCTGGCACTTCGTGCAGCAGAAAAAAGCAAGTCACCGCGTCGTAGGGACCGCGAGCGGGCTCGGCGGCGTCGCACAGATCCGCACGCGCTTGCGGCAGGTCGGCGAGCTTGTCGCGGGCCAATTCCACCTGCAGAGGAGCAATGTCGCTCACCATCAGGCTTCCATTCGGCCCCAGCACGGCCGCAAGCTGACGTGAAAACGTGCCGTAGACGGCGGCCGGCTGCAGCACCCGCCACCCAGGCTGCATTTCGGACACCACGCGGGCGATCAGGCGGCGCGCGTTGCCCCAGAGGATGGCCTCAACCACAGGCTGGCGGTCGAGCATTCTGGCGAATGCCGGGGTCAAATACGCCCACGCATAGACCTCGCGTAAATACCCGGGAACCTGACAAGTTCGTGGTCCGGCCTGGTGCGGTGCAGGGCGATCGATCGGGACTGGCCCGGGCTTGCCGCGCTGCTTGCGGTTGGCGAGGCAGGGCAGCCCTCGTGCATGTGCTTCAACCAAAGCGCCATCATGCAGAATTGCCTCGCGGTGCATGCTTGGTTCTTTCTTGTATGACGATTAGTGACGAAGTCCGAATAGGCTCAAGTGAAAGATCATAGCCCCTGACGAGCCTCCGAGATGCATGGTGCCTACCGCTCCGACGTCGTTTAGCTAGAATCCAATGATCATCAAGGTTCCAACGGTAACGAAAGTCAGCGCGCTGGCGCTCCCGTAGCAAATGCACATCAGCGCCAGCCTGCCGCCGGCACGCATGTCTCGCAGCGTCAGATAAATGCGCTCGGCGCCGTGCCAGAGGAACAAGGCGATCACGCCGAACAAGACGAGTTTGCCCAAGGGATCTTGTGCAAACGCAGTCGCGCGCGCGAATGACATGAAGCTGGGTGAAACGCCGATTCCAGTTGGCACGGCTAACCCGGTGATCAGGACTAGTGCCGGACCGGTGAACGCCGATAGCATGCCGCCGGCCCCGAACAACAACCAGAATACGGGTGCGACCGACCGTTTCACGGCTGCATCCATTCCGCAACGAGCAGGATGATGACGAAGGCCGCCATCGCAACGGCGAGGCCGGCGGCGGTGATCCAGTTCTGGGGCAAGACCCGCCCGCCGATCACGAGACGGGGCATGGTCTTCGGCATGATCTGGAACCAAGTCCAGACATGGCCGATCATGGCGATCAGGAACAGTAGGTGCAGCGCAAGCGACCATGGGCTCTTAAGAAAATTGAGCCAGGCGTCATAGGCTTCCTCGCCGCTCGCGAGATTGATGAGGCCGGCTAGCAGGACGAGGGCGTAGCCGGCCACCGCGACACCGGTTGCCTCCCGCAGCGTATAGGCGAGATAGGGGGGATGCGCCCACCACGCCGTTTTCGCGGGCCGGAGATAGGGGCGAGGTCCGGTCACGGCGGACCTCCGTCCGAAGCACCGGTCCTCGAATGCGCGGGTTGCCCAAGAAAGCGCACGAAAAAATCAAGGGCGCTCTTAGTCTTGTTCTGGTTGACGGCGTTGGCGGGATCGACTTGCTTGGGACAGACCTCGGAGCAATAGCCGACGGCGGTGCAGCTCCAGGCGCCATTGTCCGTGTGGACGAGTTCCATGCGCTTCGCCCGCGCTGCGTCCCGCGAGTCGCCATTGTACCGTTGCAGCAGCGCCATCGCGCCAGGACCAATGAAGTCGGGATTCTCCCCGAACTGCGGGCAGGCTGCATAGCATAGCATGCAGTTGATGCAGTCGCTGAACGTCTCGTAGCGCGCAAGCTGCGACGGGGTTTGCAGATATTCGCCTTCGTCCAGCCGCCGTTGTGTGCTCGGAATCAGGTACGGATAGATGCTTTCGAGCTTCTTGATGAACCCACTGAGGGTCACCACGAGGTCACGCTCGATCGGAAAGTGCTCGAGCGGCTCGACGGTGAGCGGACCCGGATGATAGTCGCGCAAAAAGGTCATGCAGGCGAGTTTGGGCACCGCGCCGATCATCATGCCGCAGCTGCCGCAGATCGCCATCCGGCAGGACCAGCGAAAGCTGAGCGTCCCGTCGAGACGATCCTTGATGTATTGGAGGCCTTGGAGCACCGACATGTCATCGGTGAAGGGCACGCGATAGGCCTGCCACACAGGCCTCTGGTCCGTCTCGCACCGATAGCGCAGCACCCCGATCGCGATCTCCCGCGAGGCGGCGCCCGCGGCAGCGTCAGGCGGCATGGCTTGCCTCCTCCGTTTGTTCGATGCGTTCGGCCTCGACACCATACGCCCGCCTGCCGGGCGGTGACCGGGTGATGGTGACAGGGCCATAATCGACGCGTGGCGGCCCATCGGGCCGATAATGGACGAGCGTGTGCTTGAGAAATGACGCGTCATCGCGTGTATCGAAGCCGTCCAGGCGTTGGTGCGCGCCCCGTGACTCGCGGCGATTGATCGCTGAGTGCGCGATCGCTTCGGCCACGTCGAGCTGGTACCCGAGCTCGATGGCCGCCAGCCACTCGGTGTTCCACACCCGCGAGCGGTCGTCGAGGCGGAGCCCGTGGTAGCGCTCCTTGAGGGTCGCAATGGTGTCACAGGTGGCCTGCATCTCCGCACCCAGCCGATAGATGCTGCAGCCCGCCTCCATGCTCCGCGCCATCTCATCGCGCAACACCGCGGGCCGCTCGGAACCGCCGTCCGCAACAATCAGCGACAGCATCCGGCGTTCGACATCCTGAGCCTGGCGCTCGAGCGTTGCGATCGGCGTGGCGGCGACACTCCTGGCGAATGCGACGGCGGATGCGCCGGCTACCTTGCCGAACACGCTGAGTTCGGCGAGCGAGTTCGACCCCAAGCGGTTGGCGCCATGAATGCCGATGCTCGAGCACTCCCCGGCCGCGAACAGGCCGGGAAGAGGCGAGGCCGTTTCGATGTTCACCAGGATGCCGCCCATCGTGTAGTGCACGGCCGGACGGACCGGGATTGGTCGCTCCGCGGGATCGATCCCGAGGAAATGCTCTGCAATCTCGCAGATCTGGGGCAGGCGCTCGCGCAGCTTGCGGGCGCCGAGGTGGCGCAGGTCGAGATACACGGCCTCGCCGTGAGGAGTGGTGATGGTGCGGCCCTTGCGTTCTTCGTGCCAGAACGCTTGGCTGATTCGGTCGCGCGGCCCAAGTTCCATCGCCTTGTTGCGCGGCCAAGGGTCGGGCGGGCCCAGCCCATAGTCCTGCAGATAGCGATAGCCGTCCCTGTTGGTGAGGATGCCGCCTTCGCCCCGGCAGCCCTCGGTGAACAGCAGGCCCGTTCCGGGCATGCAGGTCGGGTGATATTGCACGAATTCCATGTCGCGCAGCGGCACGCCGTGCCGATAAGCCAGCGCCATGCCATCGCCGGTCACAATACCACCGTTGGTATTCTGCAGGAACACCCGTCCAGCGCCGCCAGTGGCGATGATCACCGCCTTCGCCGCGACAAGCGCGAACTCGCCGGTCGCGATCTCGATTGCAACCACGCCCTGGCAGCGTCCGTCCTCGACAATGAGGTCGACGCAGAAATACTCGTCGAACCTCCGGATCGACGGATATTTGATCGACGTTTGGAACAGCGTGTGCAGGATGTGGAAACCGCTCTTATCGGCCGCGAACCAGGTGCGCTCGATCTTCATTCCACCGAACGCCCGCACGTTGACGTGGCCGTCCGCCTTGCGGCTCCAGGGGCAACCCCAGTGCTCGAGCTGCACCATTTCATCGGTGCAGTGCGCGACGAAATAATCGACCACGTCCTGGTCGCACAGCCAGTCGCCACCTACAACGGTGTCGTTGAAATGATGCTCGAGCGAATCGTGGGCTTGCACAACGCCAGCGGAGCCACCCTCGGCCGCGACGGTATGGCTGCGCATCGGGTAGACCTTCGAGATCAGCGCGATCGTAACCCCGCGGTCGGCTTCGGCGGCGGCAATCGCCGCCCGCAGGCCCGCACCGCCGGCACCGACGATTGCGATATCGGCCTCGACTAGATTCACGGCACGCCCTTTCTGGCGATAGGTGTAATCCAAGCTGGGCGCTTCAGTCGTCCCTTGGCGCCTTTGAAAATCCTAGAGCGGGTGGTGCCGCGGTCACAGGCGGAGAGCTTTTTCTTCCCGTACGGCATACTCCAGCAATGCCGCCTTTCGAACAGCAGCATTGGATTTCTAATTTCAGGATTCGGGACAGCCATCGCGCCGTATTTCGCCCCCTTTTTGACGCGCGCCTAACTTGCTCGAGTCGAAGCTGCTCTTCCCGAACGGGCTAATCACGGGCTCCGCCGACAGGAACTCCAGGGACCGCCCCTGTGCCAAGTGACGGGCGCGGGAAGCACGGCAGCCCCACCCAGACCCGAAGAGCCTGCTAGTCTTCAATTGTGTATCGCCGGGGCGAAGCGACATCAAGGTACTGTCGATCGAAGTGCGCACCGCGCGGAAAGGTATCCTCGAATGAGCGCCGATCCCGAGGAGGCTCGGTGACAGGCAATTGCTTGATAAAAGTCAAGCGGGGATTCATGCCGTCACAAGCGATACCGGCGCGCGCGCCCGAGACCGGTGGAAAATGCTAACAGGACTGAAAGCCCCCACTTTCAAGTCGCGAGCTCGTTCGACGAGTACGCCGACTCGGGCCTGCGGCTTAATGAGACCCTTCGCCCGTGCAGCGCAGGTCGGCAGCCCTTCGCCGCTCTTGCGGGTCACCAGGGTCACGATCACGCCGCTGCGGGGTCATGATCACGCCGCTGCCGTGCGTGAACAGGACGTGGCGGTTGACCCAGGTCTAGACATAGGTGGGTTCTGGAGCGTTTCGAATCAGTCGTTGAGGATTTCGAGCTTCGCGGGCCATCCCCTACCAGGTCAGGATCTACTGCTGCTTCCATGATGTGGATGTGGATCCGGGTTGGCGTGCGGATGTCGTCCATGCCAATGATTGGCATGGCGGATTGTTACCAGTGCAGTTTGGCGACGTCGGCGGGAATCGACCGGCCACTGTCTTCACGATCCACAATTTGGCATACCAGGGGCTATTTCCAAGCTCAATATTGCCGATGCTCAACATCCCGCCTCGCCTCTCCACGCCAGACGGTATCGAATTCCATGGACAGGTCTCGTTTATAAAAGCGGGAATTCAGTTCAGCGATCATCTGACCACCGTGAGCCCATCGTATGCCCGTGAGATTTTGATGCCAGAGCACGGTTGCGGTCTTGATGGTCTGATACGGCACCGCGCGGGGCACCTGACTGGCATTCTCAACGGTGTAGACTATCAGATCTGGGACCCGGCTCACGACACTCACCTGGCGGCAAACTACCAAATAGACGACCTTTTTGGCAAACGCGTATGCAAGACAGAGCTGCAGCGCGAACTCGGTCTGCCGATCCAGAGCAATGTGCGGCTTATCGTTTGGATCAGCCGTATTACGCATCAGAAGATGGCTGATATTCTGCTCGACGCACTCCCTGCAATGTTGGAACGCGATGTGCAGTTTGCATTACTTGGCCAAGGCGATTCCATTCTCGAGGGTCGACTGCGGAGTGCGGCGTACCGTTACCCCGATCGCATGAGCGTGCGGATCGACTATGAGGAAGCGCTGGCGCACCGCTTTTATGGCGGCGGCGACGTGCTGTTGCATCCTTCTCGGTTCGAACCGTGTGGGCTCACTCCACTGTACGGCCTGCGCTATGGCACGCTTCCTGTGGTCCGGCATGTTGGTGGACTATTGGACACGATTGTCCACGAGTAGAGCGCTTGCGCCGGAACAGTGAACGGCTTTGGATTCGTACACCCTGATGCGCAAGGCATGCTGGATTGCCTTGATCAGGCGCTGTCGATTTATGCGCAGCCGGTTGCTTGGCGCAAATTGCAGAGATTTGCGATGAGCTGTATGTTTGGCTGGGATCGTTCGGCGCACCGATATATCGAAATTTACAACAAAGCCTCGCTGCCGCATGCGCTCTCTTCGTGCGCCCCGGCGGACGCGATCGATTCCTCGCCCGGATTACACCAACGGAACAAACCCCTAACTACTCGTGTTCCACGAAAGAGCACATACGGTACTGCGGGGGTGCCGGAGGCCGTCCGCAAACCGGCCGCTGCGGGGCACGACCGTCAAGCCGCCGAGTGGGCATCATGGCCCGGGGCCCTGGTCAACTTGGGATTGCTCGCCGGCTAGCGTGACGCCGTCACCGTGCCGGGCGACAACTTCGCGAGTCTCGCCTTCATTGCCGGCGGGTCAGTTGGACCAGGTGATGATTCCGGGAAGGAATGGTGAGCTCAGGTCGCGGTGTCGGCAGAGTACGCGGGCCGTGAGTCCATGCATGCCGCTGCCCGTTTTGGGAGTGATCGTCGCCTGGTATTCATGCCAGGTGCCGCCCTTCCGCACGGGCTCCATCGGAGCGCTGATCGCGTCCACGATGTCGCCATCGGCATTCAAGCGCCCCAAATAGAGTTCTACCGTCAAGTCGTCCGTAGACAGCTTTCCCAGCTGCACACGAGCCTGAACGCAGATTTCCTGACCCGCAAGCAGCTCGTCCGCGAGCGCTGAATCCACCATTTCCAGCCGGACTTGAGGCCAGGCCTCGCGGACCTTATTCATCCAGGCCACCAGGGCCTTGGCGCGAGCCGCATCGTCAATGGCAAGGTCGCGGTATTTCGCGTCGGCATTCAGGTAGAAGCGCTCGCAATACTCGCGGACCATCCGGTTCGTGTTAAAAAACCAGCAGAGCGATCCTATGCACGATTTCATGTGCTCGATCCAGCGGCGCGGAAGGCCGTCAGCGCGGCGGTCATAGAAGGTGGGCACGACATCCCTCTCCAGGATGTCGTAAAGTGCTGACGCCTCAACCTGGTCCTGGTAGTCCCGATTATCGTAGATTTCCCCGCGACCGATGGTCCAACCGGGTAGTTCGTGGCCGATCTTGGACATCCCCGGTGTCTCGTCCCACCAGCCGTCCGGTATGCTCAGATTCAGCACGCCATTGGCAATAGCCTTCATCCCGCTGGTTCCGCTCGCTTCGTTCGGCCGCAAGGGCGTGTTCAGCCACACGTCAACGCCTTGCACGAGATAGCGGGCAACGCTCATGTCGTAGTCTTCGAGGAAGACAAGCCTGCGCCGGAGAGCAGGTTGACGCCCGAGGGCCACGATCTGCCGTATCAATTCCTTGCCGGCGTCGTCTCTCGGATGAGCTTTGCCTGCAAAGATAATCTGAACCGGCCGGTCTGTGTTGTTCAAGATCCGAGCGAGCCGATCCGGATCGCGCAGGATCAGAGCCGCGCGTTTATAGGTCGCAAAACGCCGGGCAAATCCGATTGTAAGCGCCTCTGGGTCCAGGACCTCATCCGCGGCTTCGACCTCGGATCGGGGAACGCCGCGACGCACCAGCTGTTTGCGCAGGCGCCTGCGGGCGAAGGCGACAAGCCGCACCCGGCGCCGCTCGTGTGTCCTCCAGAGCTCCTCGGCCGGGATCGTCTCCACACGCTGCCAGATGTTTTTTTCGACGGGGTGTTCGCGCCAGCTCGGGCCAAGGTAGCGGTCATAAAGCTGGTTCATCTCAAACGAGATCCATGACCGGAAGTGAACGCCGTTGGTGACGTGGGTGATTGGGACCTCTTTCGCCGGTAGGCCCGGCCACATCGACTGCCAGACGCCGCGGCTGACTTCGCCGTGAAGCCGGCTGACGCCGTTGCTGTACGCCGCCATGTGGAGCGCCAGAACCGTCATGCTGAAGTCCTCCCGGTCGTCAGACGGGTTGCCGCGCCCCAGGCCAAGAAATTCCGCCCAGGTAATCCCGAGGCGGGGAAAATACTGGCTGAAATAATGGTCCATCAACTTCGGTGGAAAATAGTCGTGGCCAGCTTGCACCGGCGTGTGAGTCGTGAAGACAAGCGATGCCGAGGCCAGCGCCCTCGCCTGCGAAAACGAGAGCTGGCCCTTCTCCATCAACCGACGTGTCCGCTCGAGCGCGAGAAACGCAGAGTGGCCCTCGTTCATGTGATACACGGTTGGTTCGAGCCCGAGCGCTTCCAGAGCCCGATATCCGCCAATCCCAAGTAGGATTTCCTGACGTATACGGGTGTTGAGATCCCCTCCATAAAGCTGGTCGGTGATGTCGCGGTCTTCGCTGCGGCTATTCGCCGGGATGTTCGTGTCCAGTAAATAGAGCGGGACGCGCCCCACTCGGACACACCAGACCTGGGCTGTAACCTGCCCCTCTGGATAGGCCACGTCGACCGTCAGAGGTGTCCCGTTGTCACGTCGCTCGAGGAGCAATGGCAGCGTGTGAAAGTCGTTGTCTTCGTATTCCTCCTGCTGCCAGCCGCTCGAGTTGAGGTACTGCCTGAAGTAGCCCTGCTGGTAAAGAAGCCCGACACCCACGAGGGGTACCCCCAAGTCGCTGGCCGACTTCAAATGGTCGCCGGCCAGAATGCCGAGTCCCCCAGCAAAAATCGAGAGGCACTCGGTCAGGCCGAACTCGGCGGAGCAGTACGCGATCAGCGGCTTTTCCCGGGCACTGTAGGTCCGGTTGAACCAGCTTGCCTTGTCGGTGACGTAGTCATCAAAGCCGCGACAGACCCTGTCGAGGTGGGCCAGAAAAGAATCATCGGCGGCAGCCTCTTCAAGCAACCGCTGCTCGATCCGGCCCAGCATCATCACAGGATTGTGCCCGCTGGTCTCCCACAGGTCACTGTCGAGCCGCCGGAACAGTTCGATCGTGTCGTGGTTCCAGGCCCAGTTCAGGTTGAGGGCCAGGTCGCGCAGGCGGGAGAGCGGAGCGGGAAGCCTCGGAACGATCGTAAAGGTGCGAATGGGCTTCATGCGCAGGATCCTCTACACCAAATCTGACTCCGCGCAGCATAGCCAAGCGTCGGGTCAAGAAGGCCGCTCGCGGAAACGTAGGTGGCGATAACATCCTGCGCGTCGAATGCGACAGGAACGGCGATGGGGTTTTGGAGTGATGCAAGTGGAGTGAGCGGCGGTGCGCTGCCGGATTGCCTGCGGGAGGTGCAGGGTATTGGTCCGATGCGAGCCGGCCGCAACCACGTCTGCGTTGCCGAGCAGCAGTCCGCGAGCCAAGAGCATCCATTACCTGCTCGAAGTCGATTCCCAGGACCGGTGGGGAACTGGGTTATAATGATCGTCAATCCGGCGTCGGCCTTGACCAAACCGGCATGCTGTCTGATAAGCCGCACGAGCATGCTCTGATCTGCTCGCCGAGCTTGGGATAGAAATACTCGAGCACACCACCTGAAAGTACAGATGCTGGTAAATCGCCCTGTGCGGAGTCGGTATTGAGCCGGTCTGTGCTTGCGCCATTGTTCCCTCGAGTAGCAGCCTTGGCGTGTTCAGGCCCTGCGCCGTGATCGGAACCAAGTCCAGCCTACATCATAACCAGCCTGGCGGAGATTCCTGCGCCCTCTACAGAACTCCGGGACCCCAGCCGATCGATCCGGGCCCCACGCCTTGCGTTGCTGCTCCGCCGTGCCGGAGACGTGGACAGCCGACACGAACAGTGTGCTCCTTGCCCCGAAATGCGCGATTCCGGTCGACTCCTGCTTGGGAATGAGGCTGAGCCAGGCCGCCAAGTCGCCATCCCTGCTTGAAGCCGGCGTCATTATCCCCCGGCAGCCAGCGCGGTAGCGTGCCAATCACGCGCTGCGGGACCTCCTTCCCTTAGCGCCGACCGGAGCGCCAGATCGAGACGATGACCCAGAGGCTGTTCACGAACGCCAACAGAACCAATCGTTCGTCAGCAGCGGCGAAGGCGTTTTTATCCCTGCATTTTCTTTTCCAGGATTTGACTCAATACCAGGAGTGATACTGGCCAAACACCGACCCAAATTCCCAACCGCTCTGCGTGGGCTTCTTGCAAAGCCGCTCTTAAAG
>Ga0137371_10002610_pt1 | contig 14391 bp, 16 predicted proteins | sample SagtaG_7_FD_104919 | JGI IMG/M metagenome (GOLD analysis project Ga0137371, IMG submission 104919) | Vadose zone soil microbial communities from Sagehorn Ranch, Mendocino, California, USA - Sage1_R_40_16 metaG | ecosystem: Environmental > Terrestrial > Soil > Vadose zone | place: USA... | reverse complement strand
GACGTCGCGGCTCGATCAGGCGAACGCGATCACCGTCGGAACGCTCTTCGCCCACCTCGCGCGGGAGCTCGGGGCGGCAGTCGTGTGCGCGACGCACGACCCGCTCCTGATCGAGCAGTCCGACGCGACGCTACGACTCGGCTAAAGCGACGGCGATTGGTACGTCTTGGACATGGCCTGGAGGAGCTTCCAGGCGATCGAGCCGTGCGTCTCGACGAGGGGGCGGAACTCCCACGACGTCAGCCCGTAGCACTTGAGATCACTCTCGGCCTTGATCGTCGCCGTCCGCGCGCTCTCGTTCAGCAGCGCGACCTCGCCGAAGTAGTCGCCGGGGCCGAGGCGCCGCCGGTCTTCGCCGCCGACCGTGACCTTCGCCTCCCCCGACTCGATCACGAAGAAGCCGACACCGCTCTGGCCTTCCGAGGTGACCGTGTCGCCGGCGGAGAACGTCCGCTCTTTCATCGACGTCGCGATGCGTTCGAGCTCCTTCCGATCGAGATCGGAGAAGATCGGCACGCGCTGGAGGAGTTCGGCCGCGCCCTCTGCCATCGCGAAGACTATGCCACACTGACGCGGTGAAGCTCACGGTCGTCGGGTGTTCGCCGGCCTGGCCCAATCCCGGCGGCGCGCAATCGGGCTATCTCGTCGAGGGCTCGGGACGGCTCCTGCTGGACTGCGGTCCGGGAGTGCTCCCGCGCCTGCGCGAGCAGGACGGCTGGCCGCGGGTGGACGCGATCGTGATCACCCATTTCCACCTCGATCACTGGGGCGATCTCGTGCCCTGGACGTTCGGCGCGATGTTCGGCCCGGGTCGCGAGACGCCGAAGCCGCAGCTCTGGCTGCCGCCCGGCGGCACGGCCGAGCTCGAGGTCTTCGAGGGGAAGTTCGGCGTCCCGGGCATGTTCGACGACGCGTTCGACACACGTGCATACGAGGAAGGCGTTCCGTTCGAGACGTGCGGCCTCCAGGTCACGCCGCTGCGCGTTCCGCATTATCAGCTGCAGACGTTCGCGTTGCGCGTGAGCGACGGCACGTCGACACTCGCGTACTCCGGCGACTCGGCGCCGAGCCCGCAGCTCGCCGAGGTTGGCCGCGACGCCGATCTCTTCCTCTGCGAGGCGACCCTGCGCGAATCCCGTGAAGGGGGCAACGGTCTGCGTGGGCACCTCTCTGCGGAGGAAGCCGTCGCCGCGTTCGAGGAATCCGGCGCGCGCCGCCTCGTGATCATCCACCGCCCCGAGGAGCTGCCGCTGGACGAGAACGTCGAGCGCGCGTCCGACGGCGACGTCTTCGTCCTCTAGGGAAGCGTAAAGGCGAGCTCACCGAGTCGGCGGTAGCCCTGCGGGGAAGGATGGTCCCCGTCCGACGTCCACTCCGCGCGCATGCGTCCCGGGCGCTCGGAATCCTCGAGCGTGTCATGGAAGGGCAGCAGCGGCACGTCCTCGTCGCGCGCGATCTCCGCGATCAGTGCGTTGAGCCGCCGGATCTTCGGCGCAGCGTCCGGCCAGCCGTTGTTCCACGGCAGCACGTCGGCAAGTGCGACGCGCAAGCCCAGCTCCCGCCCTCGACGCACCATCGCCCGCAGATTCTCGGCAGCGTGGTCGACGTCGCGACCCTGCGCGATGTCGTTGATGCCGCCCTGAACGACGAGGACGTCCGCGCCGCGCGCACATTCGTCGAGCCGCGCAGCGATCTCGTCGGTCCGCTGCCCGTAGCTACCGCAGTTGCGGAACTCGAGTCGCGGGTCGGCGCGAGCGGCCCAGTGGTCCCATCCCGTCGACTCGGGCGAGCCCTCGGTGATGGAGTCCCCGAGCGCGGCGACGAGGATGTGCCCGCTACCCCGCTCTTGGATCGGTCTGCTCCGCGATGCGCTCCGCTGCGCCCTCGTCCTTCTCGACGACGTCGTAGCCGTCGCGGCGTTCGACGATGGCTTCGACGTCCGTCGCTTCGTGGCCGGGGTAGACGGCGAAGCGACGCGACTCCGAGCGGAGCTGCTCGTACTCCGCGTGGCTCATCGTGATGCGCTGGTGACAGGAGGCGTCCCCGCATTCGCAGACCAGGTCGAGGGATTGCGACGTGAGCGCGAAGCCCTCGGCGAGTTGCTCGATCCGTTCGTTCACCTCTCGAAACACGGCCTCGTTCAGACCAATGCGCTCCTCACGGCTGGTCATTGCGCACGAATGCCGTCAGCTCCTCCGGCGTCGACTCCCCGGGTCTGATCTTCGGGACGAGGTCATGGAGCTTCATGCGATTCGAGCGTGCCGCGCGGCGGATCAGCTCGAAGGCCTCGTCGAGGCCGAGGCCGTACCGTTCTGCCAGCACGCCCTTGGCCTGCTCGATCGTGACCCGTGACTGGAGCGCCTGCTCGAGCTGAGCCCGCCGCTCGTAGGCAGCCTCCGTGACGGCCAGCAACCGCCCCACCGCTGTCGCCGCCTCGTCGGCGGTCCCTGCCCGCAGAGACTCGATCGCTTGGAGCTGGGCCTCCTCGCTCACGGCGTGATCCTACGCCCCTCGGAGGCGGCACAAGGTCCGTTCCTTTCGGCTACGTTGGCAGCAGACCGAGGGCAATTCGCTTCTCCAGGTGTTCCCCCCGGCCGACCAGGGTCGAGCGGGAGGGATGTGGTGGAGGCGAAGTCAGAGCGCGAGGCGCGGACTGCACAGAACGAGCTGCTGTTCCGTGCCGTCAACGAGCAGATCCTGCAGATGACGGAGCGGTTTCGCGCCCAGTTGTCCGACATCGACATCGTGTGCGAGTGCGCTGTCGCGTCGTGCGTCGGAACGATCCGGATCACCGCGGCAGAGTTCGTGCAGATTCGTCGCGAGCCCGGCACCTTCTTCGTGCTTGCCGGTCATGAGGACACCGACGTCGAAGACGTCGTGGGGCGCCGCGACGGGTATGTGGTCGTGCGCAAGCAGGCCGTCGCGGCCGACGCCTAGCGCCGCGGCCTCAGATCGACGACGAGCTCGCAATCGAGCGCGTCGGCGATGCGCAGCAGGGTGTCGATGCGCGGCGGCCGGCCGCCGCGCTCCAGCCTGGCGATCGCGGACTGCGTGGTGCCGACGAGCTCCGCCAGCTCGCGCTGAGACAGCCCCTTCTCCTGCCGGCGCTCGGCGACCTTGCCCGCGACCGCCGCGAAGAACCAGCCCCGGTCGGCGGTGCGGATGCGCTCCTGCAGCCGCTCCAGGGGGCTTTTCGCCGCGCGTGCCATAACACTCATGCTATGCGTTCGTCGTACTGGGCACTCAGGCGCTGGTAGAAAAAGCCGCCCAGGAGCAGCACCGCTCCGACGGCGAGGAACGAGAGCGCCCGCTGCGCCGAGCTGAGACTCGGCAGGTCGAAGAGGAAGATCTTCCCGAGGCTGACGCCGAAGAGGATGAAGCCGCCGCCGCGCAGCAGGCCGCGGCGTCGCTTCAACCCGGCGTAGAGCGAGACGAGCGCAAGCGTGCCCCACAGCGCGCTCACGGCCGTCTGGCCGCGCTGGAAGTCCGTGTGGACACCCGCGGGCGACAGGCGCTCGGCCGCCTCGAGGATCCCGAGCGAGGCGGCGTAGACGGCGAGCGCGCCGGCGACCCACGCCGCCTGCAGGCGGTACCGCCCGTTCCACGCGAGCGACCAGGCGAACACCGCGACGGCACCGATGAGGAGGAGGAGGCTGGGGAGCCCGTCGCCCGGATGCGCGTGCGCGACCAACAGCTGTGACGGAGGCGCCTCGACGCCCAATGCAAGCGCCGCGCCGACGACGAGGTACACCAGCGACGCGATCTGCAGCCGGCGCTCCTTGCTCGCGACTGCGACGGCGGCGAGAGCGGTGGCCGATGCGGTGTACGCGAGCACGAGCCACACGCCTGTGAGCAGGACGGCTTCGCCGTAGCCGGTCACCGCGAGGCCGATCGCCCACAGCAGCGTCCCGAGATCGCGGCGCGCAAACGTCGCGACCGCCAGCGCCGTGTAGAGCGCGCCGACCGCCACCAGGATCAGTCCGTTCCCGTCGACGCCCGCGACGTCGTCCGGAATGAGCACGAGCGCGCCGGCGAGCACGAGCGGCAGGCTGAGCATGATCGCGCCGGCGCCTTCCCCGGTCAACGAAGTCCGAACTGTGAGCTCGCGGGCGAGCCCGGCGAGCAGTACTGCGGCGCCGACGACCGCCAGCGAGATCCCGTGGCGGGTGTGGGAGAGCGTGAGGGTGTCGAAGGCGACGACCTTCGCGACGGTGACGGCGAGCCACGCCAACGCGACGCCGAGTGCGACCTCGGATCGGCGCTGCAGTGCCACCCCGACTGCGACGAGTCCCGCGAGCGACCAGACCGCGGTGACGACGACGTGCCCGGTCTCGAAATGCCAGACCTCGAGGATCGCGAGAGACGCGGCGTACGCCGTCAGCACGCCGGCAACGGAGAAGACCGTGGCGTTCAGCGCACGTTCCCTTGCCTCCAACCAGCGCAGCACCGGCTCGAGCACGCGCAGGATGCCCGTGAGCGGGGCGCGCGCCCACGATCGCTTGACCACGCCGAAGACGACCGCGGCGAACGCCACCGCGAGCAGCGCCGGCGCGCCGGACGCGGGATGGTGCATCCGCGTAAAGAAGTGGTCCGGGCTCGCCTCGAACGCAAACGCATGCACGAGCGCGGCCGTGAGGTATGCGAGCGCGGGCAGCTGGAACCGGCTGTCCCGTGCGCGGCTCGTGAGCCAGGCAAGCAGCGCGGCCTCCGCCGCCCAGGCGTAGGTGACCGCCGAGCCGGACAGGACCTGCGCGACGCCGACGGCGACTGCGGCGAGCCCGAGAACGCCGACAAGCAGCGCTGCCTCACGGGCCCGACGGAGCAGGCCTGCGGTGAGCACAAGGTAGACGGAGCCGACGAGGAGCAGCGCGACGCCCTGCCGCGTCCCGTGGTAGAGCAGCGCAGCGGACACTCCGCCGAAGAGCGCACCGCCGGTGAGAAACGACGCCGGCGCGGAAGCGAGTGCGGGCCCGATCCTGAGCTGGAAGGCGAGACCCGCTGCGAGGTAGAGGAGCCAGAAGACTGCGGCGAGAGCGACGATGCCGGCGTGCGGCGTGCTCGCCTGCGCGATCTGCACGACGGCCTGCGGCACGCTCACGAGCGCGGCCACCTGCAGCATCGTCCACCAGCGTTCTCGCACAGCGACCACGCCGGCCGCCGCAAACACGATCGCGACGAACGCCGTCCCGACCTGCTGCAGGCCGCCCTGGAAGACCAGTGTCGCCGGCACGAGCATCGCGCCGATCAGGCCGAAGCCGGCGACGATCTCCTCCGACCAGGCGAGGGAAACGGTGAGCCCGACCGAGGCGATCGCGCCCGCCGCGACCAGTGCGACCGGCTTCGAGATGAGGTCGTAGAGCGAGACCGCCGCGAGCAGCGTCGCGTATGCGCCCGCGATCCCGGCGCCGACGGCGGCGAGCGCGGAGTACGTTCGCTCGTAGCGCCGCTCCAGCCAGAGCCCGGCGCCGAAGACCAGTGCCGACGCGACACCGCCGCAAGCGACACGCAACTCGGGGCCGATCCAGCCGCGGTTGACCGCCAGCACGAAGAAGAAGACGACGCCCAGCAGCGTGACCACGCCGCCCGCGAATGCAAGTGCCTTGGCGCCCATCAGGTCGGCTGTGGAGACGGTGCGGCCCCAATCGAACGAGGGGACGCGGGTCGGCGGGGGCGGTGAGACAACGCGCGGGGCCGGGGCCGGTGCCCGGGCGGGGGTGGGCTGCGGCTCCGGAGCCGGCGGCGTGGGTGCGCGTTGGGGCTCGGGCGCAGGTTCCGGCGCGGTTTGCGCCGGTCCGCGCAGCGTGTCGACCGCCTCCTGCAGCTCGGCGACGCGGCGCTCGAGGAACTCGACCCGTCCGGCGAGGCTGACCGGTGCGGGCGCGCTGGGGGCGGACCGTCGCGTCGCAAGGTAGACGATGAGGGCGATCACGAACAGGGCTCCGAGCCACGGGACATGGGTGCCGAAGGTGGCGAGAGCGGCGATGACGAGTGCGATGACGACCCAGGGCGAAGTGCCGGCCGTCTTCTTGATCGGCGTTCCGTTCATGAGCGCAACCTAGGCCTCTCTCGCGCCGGCTGATACCGGGCGTACCACCGGACGAATTCAGGGCTAGCCCGGGTTCTCCTTGGCGGCGGCGCTGCTATTCCAGAGGTGATGCGAACGACAGCGCTCATCCTCCTCGCTGCAGTCATGCTCGCAGGTTGCGGCGGCGCTGCCAAGCCGAAAACGGTCCCGGACGTGCGCGGCCAGCGGCTCGACGTCGCCGAGGCACGGCTCGACGCGCGTGGACTGCAGTGGGAGGAGATCGGCGGCGGCGTTTTCGGCGTGGTCGTGCGCTCGCACTGGTACGTGGACGACCAGATCCCGCGGCCCGGGAAGAAGGCGACGACGGTGCGCCTGGTCATCGAGCGCAACTGCGACGACTGGGACTGCGACTAAGCCAGCAGCTCGCGGTGGCGCCGCAGCGACGCGAGCACCGCGTCGACGTCTTCGACCGTGTTGTAACAGTGCGCCGAAATTCGCAGGTTCCCGTCACGCTCCGACGTGACGATTCCTTCCCTGCCGAGCGTTGCGACGAGCTCGTTCGCGTCCGTGGACTTGACGCAGACGAGCGCCCCGCGCCGCTCGACGGCGCGTGGCGTGGCGACGGCGGCGCCGAGGTCGTCGAGGCCCTCGAACAGGTGGGCGTTGAGCGCGTTGACATGCTCGCGCGTGGCGGGGATGCCGATCTCCTGCATCAGCTCGATGCCCGCGATGCCGGCGTAGATCGAGGGCACCGGCGGGGTGCCGGACTGGAAACGTGCGGCGGTGTGCGCAGGCGAGTAGTCGGTGTGGTCCATGGCGAAGATGTTCTCGTCGGCGAACCAGCCGGTCTGGGTCGGCCACACGCGCTCGACGAGGTCGCGGCGGCAGTAGAAGAAGCCGAGGCCCGCAGAGCCGAGCAGGTACTTGAGCACGCCCGCGCCGAGAAAATCGACGCCGAGCGCGCGGACGTCGACCGGCAGCGAGCCGACCGACTGGAAGGCGTCCAGGAGAACGAGCGCGCCGCGCTCGTGTGCGAGCTCGACGACGGCCGGAACGTCGACCATCGCGCCGTTCCGGTAACAGATGTGTGTGATCGAGACGATCAGCGTGTCGTCGTCGATCGCGCCGGCGAAATGCTCGAGCGGAATCGTTCCGTCCGCCTCCGCCGGAACGTGGACGACGCGGGCGCCGCGCGCCTCCTGCGCGTGCCAGATCTGCCCGATGGTCGGAAACTCCCAGTCGGTGAGGACGACTTTCGACCGGCGCGCGAACCGCAGGCCGCTGGCAAGCGCGCTGACACCGGCGGAGAGCGATGTCGTGACCGCGACCTCGTCGGGCGCCGCGTTGATGAGCCCGGCAAAGGCCGAGCGCGCCGCCTCGCCGCGCTCGACCCAGTACTCCCAGGGCGCACCGTGCTCGTCCCAGTCGGCGAGGTAGTGCTCGTACGAGGCGCGCACCGCGTCCGACAGCGCGCCCTGCGAGCAGGAGTTGATGTAGACGCGCTGCTCGAAGATCGGGAAGCGGTGCCGGCAGCTCGGGGTCAGGCCCCGGGGTCTGACCCCGGCCTTTTCAACGGCCAAGGTAGGCCTTTCTGAGGTCCTCGTGCTCGAGCAGCTCGCCCGCCGGTCCCTCGAGCACAAGCCGTCCCGTCGACAACACGTAGCCGCGGTCGGCGATCGACAGCGCCATGTTCGCGTTCTGCTCGACGATCAGCATCGCAACTCCTGACTGATGCACCTGCTGGATGATCTCGAAGCTTCGCTCGACCAGGATCGGCGCCAGCCCCATCGACGGCTCGTCCATCAGCAGGAGCTTCGGGTGCGACATCAGCGCGCGACCCATCGCGACCATCTGCTGCTCACCGCCGGAGAGCGTCGCCGCCAGCTGGCCCCGCCGCTCGTGGAGGAGTGGGAAGAGCGAGTACACGCGCTCGAAGTCCTCCTTCGTCCCGCCCCCCTTGAGGTATGCGCCCATTTCGAGGTTCTCGAGCACGGTCATCGGCCCGAAGAGGCGGCGGTTCTCCGGGACGATCGCCATCCCGCGCGCGATCCGATAGCTCGTCGCGCGATCGGTGACGTCCTCCCCCGCGAACTCGACCGCACCGGTGCGCGGGCGCACCAGGCCGAGGATCGTCTTCAGCGTCGTCGATTTCCCCGACGCGTTGCCGCCGAGCAGCGAGACGAGCTCGCCCTCGCCGACGTCGATGTCGACGCCCTGCAGGATGTGGATCTGCCCGTAGTACGTGTTGATGCCCGACAGCCGCAACAGGCTCATTTCGTCTGCGCCGTCCTCAGCCCGAGGTACGCCTCGACCACCCTCGGGCTTGTCGCCACCTCGTCGAACGAGCCCTCGGCGATCTTCACGCCGTAGTCGAGCGCAACGACGCGGTCGGAGATGCCCTCGACGACGTGCATGTCGTGCTCGATCACGAGGATCGTGTAGCCGCCTTCGTCGCGGAGCTTGCCGATCAGCTCCGTCATCTCGTGGGTCTCGACGGGATTCATTCCCGCGGCGGGCTCGTCGAGCAGGAGCAGGCGCGCGCCGGTCGCCATCGCCCGGGCGATCTCGAGCCGCCTCCGGTTCGCGTACGAGAGGCTGTAGGCGGGCTGGTCCCAGCGGTAGCCCATCAGTCTCTGCCCGAAGAACGCGAGCTTCTCCTGTGCGAGCTTCCGGACTTCCTTGTCTTCGCGTCGCGAGCGCGGCAGCTGCAGCATCGACTCGACCAGGGACGCGCGCGTGTGCCCGTACGTCGCCACCATGACGTTCTCGAGCACCGTCATGTTCAGGAACAGGCGCAGCGTCTGAAATGTCCGGGCGATCCCGCGGGTGGTGATCGTGTGCGGCGCGAGGCCGGAGACGGTGTTTCCATCGAAGACGATCTCCCCCGAGTCGGGACGGAAGATCCCGGTGATGAGGTTGAAGACGGTCGTCTTGCCGGCGCCGTTGGGGCCGATCACGCTGACGACCTCGCCTTCGCCGACCTCCAGGTCGAGGCCGTTCACCACCTGGAGCCCGCCGAATGCTCTGGAGACGTCGCGTAGCTCGAGCAGCGCCATGGTCAGACGATCTCCACTCGCGACGTGCCGAAGATCCCGGCCGGCCGCACGTTCATGATCACGACGAGCAGTGCTCCCAGCAGGATCAGCCGGGTCGCGCCGGAGACCTGCTCGACGAGCTTGTTCTCCCACACAAACGAGGCGAGGTACAGCGTCGGGATCAGGGCGATCGTTCGCCACCAGCCACGGACGAGCGTCAGCACGAGCGCGGCGAGGATCAGGACGAAGTACGCCCATCCCGCGATACGGTCGACGTGCGTCGGGATCAGCACCCAGTGGTCGAGCGCCCGACCGAACGCGCCGCCGCCCTGGACGTGACCCGCGGTCCCGCGCGGCCACGCGGCGGCCACGACCACGCGGACGACGGCGCCGAACGCGATCGTCCCGAGGAGGACGACGACGGGCCGGTACCACGGCCGCATCGCGACCAAGAGCGCCAGGAGGAGCACGCCGTAGAAGAGAAAGCGCGCGTTCGACGACGACCGCAGCAGCTCAGGGGCCCCGTTGACGACCAGCGCGCCGATGACGACGCCGCCGATGCTGCCGAGCCCGCCGAGGATGACGATGGCGTAGATCGTGATCAGCAGCCCGACGTCGTAGTCCCCCGGAAACGCCCCCGACTGGACCGCGCCGAAGATCGTTCCCGTGAAGCCTGCGGTCCCCGCGCCGAACATGAAGGCGAGCAGCTTCAACCGGTTGACCGGCATGGTCATGACCTCGGCGGCCAGGGGGTCCTCGCGCAGTGCACGCCACGCGCGCCCTGTGCGCGACTTGTTGACGAAGTAGAGCATCGTCATCAGCAGCGCGAGCGAGATCAGCGTGTAAAAGTAGTAGCCCTTCGTCGTCGTGATGTGGTAGCCGAAGAAGTTGAGCGGGTCGATCTGGTCGAGGCCGTTTGCGCCGCCCGTCAGGTCGACCCTGCCGACGAAGGGATAGGAGAAGTCGCTCGGACCGCCGTTGGCGTTGTTCACGAAGATGACGAACGCCTGCAGGAAGAAGAGCGTCACGATCGCGAGGTAGTCGCCGAGCAGCCGCCACGACGTGAGCCCGAGGAGGAGCCCGACCAGCGCCGCCGCGACGACCGCGATCGGGATCGCGATCTCCGCCTGCAGGTGATGGCCGGAATGGCCGCTGGCCATGATTCCGTAGAGGTAGGCGCCGAAGCCGAAGAAGGCGACGTAGCCGAGGTCGAGCAGCCCGGCGAACCCGACGACCACGTTCAACCCGAGCGCGAGCAGAGCGTAGACGACCGTGATCAGCCCGTAGCGGTAGAGGTTCCCCTCGTTCGCGAAAAACGGGAAGATCGCGAACGGACCGAGCAGGATCACGAGCCGCCCCGCGGGTGGCACGCCCTCCCAGGCCCGGCGAACGAGGCCGGTGAGGCCCTTCTGGGCTTCGCGGCGCTCGTCGACATTCGCGACCCATTCGTCCACGCCGACGCGCGGCTGGTCGACGACACCCGGTCCCGGCGGCACGCCGCCCTCGAGGTTTGGGCCGACCACTCGCCTCAGACCTTCTGGATCACGGGCGAGCCGAGGAGGCCGCTCGGGCGGACGAGGAACATCGCGATCAGTAGCGCGAACACGTAAAGGTTGGCGTACGTCGACCCGCCCGGGAGGTAGCCCGTTGCGAACGCCTCCGTGAGGCCGATCAGGAAGCCGCCGAGCATCGCCCCCGGAATGCTCCCGATGCCTCCGACGACCGCCGCGGTGAAGCCCTTGAGGCCGGCGGTGAAGCCCATCAGCGAGAAGATCTGACCGAAGACGATCCCGAACATGACGCCGCCCGCGGCCGCAAGCGCCGAACCGACGAAGAACGTGAACGAGATCACGCGGTCGACGCGGATCCCCATCATCTCGGCCGCCTCACGGTCGAACGACGTCGCGCGCATCGCCTTGCCGGTGCGCGTCCGAGCGACGAGCCACGTCAGCACTGCCATCAGTCCGAACGACGCCGCGATCGTGAAGATCTGGATGTTCGAGATGAAGAAATTCCTGCCGATGTGGTAGCTCTTGACGCCGATCAGGTCGAACGTGTCATAGCTCCGGAACTGCGGGCCCCAGAGTAGGAGCGCGCTGTTCTGCAGGAAGATCGAGACACCGAGAGCGCTGATCAGCGGTGCGATCCGGGGCGCGTTGCGAAGGGGGCGGTAGGCGAAGATCTCGATCCCGACGCCGAGCGCGCCGCAGCCCAGCATCGCGACCACGAACATGATCGCAATCGCGAGCCATCCGGTCACGGCGGTCGTCAACGGGCCGCCGAGCCATTGCAGAACGAAAAAACCGATGAAGGCGCCCACCATGTACACGTCGCCGTGGGCGAAGTTCAGGAGCTTCAGGATCCCGTACACCATCGTGTAGCCCAGAGCGATCAGCGCATAGATGCTCCCAAGCGTGAGCCCGCTCACCAACTCGCCAAAGAAGAGGCTCCAATTCACGGGGAGGACAAGATCGCACAAACGAGTGCGGCCCACGCCATGACGCGGGCCGCACTCCGTTCAGCTCGTATCGGCGAGAAACTACCCGACCCGGACGAACACTCCGTTCACCGAGTGGTAGACGCCGAATGGTTTCTTCACCATGTCACCGTTCTTGTCGAACGACACCGGAAGGCCCAGCAACGACGCCTTCTTGGAGATCTTCGTCTTCTTGAGCTGCGCGCGAACCTCGGCGCGGCTGGCCGTCCCGTTCGCGCAGGCCCGGTCGATTGCGCCCGACACGACCTGCGTCGCCACATAGGACGGCGCGCCGAAGAGCTCCGAGGCTCCGCCGTGAAGCTTCTTGAACGCCTTGACGCGCTTGTCCGACGGGTTGAGCGGGAAGAACGAGTCGTACACGTTCGAGCCGAGACCCGAGAAGAGCGGGTCGAAGAGGCCGTCCGAGCCCATCAGCTTCACGCTCCCGCGGCCGAGGCTCTTCATCTGCTGGCCGAATGCCTGACCCTTGGGCGGCAGCTGCCACGGCAGGTAGACCAACTCGGTGTCGCGAGGGATCTTGTTGATGATCGCGGAGAAGTCGGACTGCTGCTGGCTGACGCCGTCACGTCCGACGGTGACGCCCTTCGCCTTCAGCTGTGCCTCCACCTCGTCTGCCAGCCCGATGCTGTAGGCCTCCTGGTCGTCCACGATGTAGACCTTGGTCACCTTCAGCTTGCCGGTGATGTAACCGGAGACGCTCTTGCTCTGAGACGAGTCGGGCGGCACGGTGCGGAAGAAGTAGCCCGTGCGCGTGCCGTCGGTCGTGATCTGCGTGTTCGTGGCGGAACCGGAGACAAAGCCGAGGCCGGCTCCCTTCAGCGCGCCGGTCGTCGCCTTCACCTCGTTCGAGCCGGCCGGTCCGACGACGCCGAGCACGCTCGGGTTGGAGCCGAGCGCCTGCGCCCCCTTGACCGCCTCGGCCGTTCCGTTGGCCGAGCCGAGCATCGTGTCCTCGTTCACGAACTTGATCTTCGTTTTATGCGTCGCGTTGTAGGTACGTTGGAAGTACTGCGCCCAGTGCACCTGGTTGATTCCGATCGAGGCGGCCGGGCCCGTGAAAGGCGCCATCAGCCCGATCGACCTCGTCTTGCCGCACTTGACGAGCGACGCAGCGGTCGCCGCCTGCGCCGACGGCGCGGCCGCTCGATTCGTCGTTGCGGACGCAGCCGCAACGATCGCGAGTGCGGCGAGCGCCAGCAAGGCCGCAATCGCAATTGCCCTTCTCCTCATTCGAACTCCCTCCTTGATGTGAACAGCCCCGGTCCTACCCCTCTTGTGACGATCGCCGAGCTTACTTGTTGTCCTGATATACGCGATTCGCCGGGGAATCGGAAGGGTGGAAGACCCCGAGGATGTACATGGGCTCGGGGCCGACGTTCTCGATGCAGTGCACCTTCTCGGGCGGCAGGTGGAAGCAGGATCCCGGCCGCAACGGGATGGATTGGCCCCCTACGTGGGCGACTCCCTCGCCCTTGACGATGTAGCCGAGCTCCTCGTACGGATGGCTGTGGAACGGCGCCTTGCTCGGCTCGACGATGCCGATGAACTGGGTCACGTCGAGGCAGCCGGCATCCTGGTTGATCAGATATCGAAACCTCCGCTCGACCGAGGCGGTGTGCTCGGCCTGGTCGTCGAAACGCACCGTCACCTTGCGGCGGTCGTCGGCGACATCCAGATCGGCGCGCGCCGACACGGCCACGACCAGCAGTTCGCCCGGCCCGGGGTTGTCGACCGCATACGTCTCTCCCGGGGCGACGAAGGCCGCCGTGCCCTGCTCGAGCGCGTGCCGCATGCCCTCGAGCTCGAGCTCCCCCCTGCCGGCGACCACGTACAGCAGCTCGTGCCGTCCTTCGTGCGTCCTCGCGGCCGAACGGCCCGGCGCATAACGGATCACGCGCTGTTCGAGGTGCTCGACCTGGAACGTGAGCCGCGCACTCGCGGTGTCGTCGTCCTGGACCGCCTCGACGTTGGCCTCGTCGACGACGAATTCGCTCAGGGCGGCCACGCCGGAAGCCTACGCCGTTTGGGGTCTGACCCCGGCAGGGGTCTGACCCCAGCCGTTCGGCTCGACGACCTCGACGCGATCGCCGACCGCGACCGCTCCCGGGTCGACGATCTCCCCGTAGACGCCGAAGGCGAGGTGTCTCTTGCCCGCCTCGTTGGCGGTCACCGGACGGTACGCCGCCAGCGTGCGCAGCGTGTCGAAGTCCGGGACGCCGGTCTCGGGATTCTGCGTCGTGATCGCGCACCGCCCGACGTCGCCACGGAGACGCACGAGCGCCTCGCCGATGCGCACGTGGCGCTTGATCCAGGTGTCCTCCTCGTGGGCGCTGCAGCCTTCCAGCTCGAAGAGCATGCGGAAGCGGCGACCGTCGACCGGGCCCTCGTGACCGCCATTGCGCCCCAACTCCTCGAGCGACGCTTTCGAGATCAGCGAGATGTGTCCACGCCCGCGGTCGACCGCCGCACCGGGCGGCGACTGCACGAGCCGGAGCGGGCGTCCGGCCCAGCGCGAGAGCGCAACCGTCCACGGCCCCTCGACGAAGCGCCCGGCGACCGGGCGCCCGTAGAAGTCCGTCGTCACGTCGTCGCCGAGCGCGACATCGCCCTCGGCGACGCCCCCGTCCGGAAACGTGAGCGCGAGCCATTCCCGTTCCGCGTCGTAGGCCTGCGTGATCTGCACGAGCCCGCCTTTGCGGAGCTGGTTGTAACGGCGTCCGTCCGTGTCGACGATGTGAAAGCGGCGGTTCTCGAGCACGCCGGTGTGCTGGAGCTGGACTTCGTCCGGATGCACCAACGCGAGGCCCTTGACGGGTGAGATGGAGATTCGCGAG
>Ga0137371_10002603_pt1 | contig 14401 bp, 15 predicted proteins | sample SagtaG_7_FD_104919 | JGI IMG/M metagenome (GOLD analysis project Ga0137371, IMG submission 104919) | Vadose zone soil microbial communities from Sagehorn Ranch, Mendocino, California, USA - Sage1_R_40_16 metaG | ecosystem: Environmental > Terrestrial > Soil > Vadose zone | place: USA... | reverse complement strand
CTGCGAGAAGCCGCTCGGCCGCCGACCGGAGGAGGTGGAGCATGCCTTCGACGCGGCCGACCGCGCCGGGCGGATCCTGATGGAGGCCTTCATGTATCGCCACCACCCGCAGACCAAGCGGGCAAAGGAGCTCGTCGACGAGGGCGCCGTCGGCGAGCTGCGGCTCGTTCACTCCACCTTCAGCTTCACCCTCTCCGACGAGGAGAACGTGCGCCTGCGACCCGAGCTCGACGGCGGCTCGCTGATGGACGTCGGTTGCTACTGCGTCAGCGGCTCGCGGCTCTTCGCGGGGGAGCCCGAGACGGCGGTGGGGCGTCAGGTGATCGGCAGCGCCGGCGTGGACGTTCGCTTCGCCGGGACGCTCGCGTTTCCGGGCGACGTACTGGCACAGTTCGACTGCGGCTTCGACATGCCCGGCCGCAACGGGCTCGAGGTCGTCGGCTCGGAGGGGACGCTGCGGGTCGCGAGCCCCTGGGTGTGCGAGGACCCCGGAATCGACGTGCGGCGCGGCGAGGGCGTCGAGCGGATTCCCGTCGCGGACGAGGACCGCTACCGGCTCGAGCTCGAGAACATGAGCGCGGCGATCCGCGGCGAGGCCGAGCCGCTGCTGGGCAGAGCCGACGCCGTCGGGCAGGCGCGCGCGATCGAGGCGCTCTATCGCTCGGCCGAAGGGGGCGGCACCCCGGTCGCCGTCCCGCGATCGTGACGATTCGCTCATAAACCGAACCCCGGGAAATGCCGATCGCGTTGCAGAAGAATCATGTTCTGCGGACGGCGCTTCGCGCTCATCTACTTGCTGCTTGCCGCCTCGCTCGCGGGCGCGGGTGTGCTCGGCTGGTCGTCCGCCACGAGCGCCACGGCCTGCAACGGCCCGACGGGCTCGGAGGATCCGCTCTACACGGCCGTGGTCTTCATCCGCAGCGCGGTCGAGCGCGACCACGTCACGCTCGGCTACCGGCTCGTGACCGACTCGGGCCGCCAGGGCGTCAGCTGCCGCAGCTGGGCCGCGGGGAAGATCCCGTTCGCGGCGTATCGCCACGTGGACTGGGGGCGCTCGGGCTACAAGGTGGTCGCGGGCGGCACGGGTCAGATCGTGATGCGGGTGACGCTCCGCTCGAAGGTCGAGCGGCCGGCGCAAGAGGCGTTCCTGCTCGAGCTCCGCCAGACCGGCGCGCTCTGGCAGGTCGGCTCCTGGCTGCCCGTCAAGTAGGCGCCGCACGCGCTACCCTGCCCCGCTCCATCGTGCGGCGCTTCGGGGTCTCGATCGGTGTCTGCGCGGCTGCGGCGCTCGCCGCGGCGGCGTACGCCTGCGCCTCCTCGGTCTTCGTGGTCGACGGGCGCGGCTGGGGACACGGGATCGGGATGAGCCAGTGGGGCGCGTACGGCTACGCGCGTCACGGCTGGTCGTACCCGCGGATCCTGCGACACTACTACCCGGGGACGCGCCTCTCGCACGCGCCGGCGACGACGGTGCGCGTGCTGCTCGTGCGCGATCGACCCCGCCTCAGGGTCGGCTGTGCGGGGCCGATCCACGTGACCGACGGGAGGGGTCGGGGGCACCGCCTTCCGGCGGGGGAGTACGGGCTCGGGCCGCGGTTGCGGCTGCCGGTGGGTCATCGGCGCGTCCGCGTTCGCGGTCACGCGCGGCGCCACGTCCTCCACCGGCACCACCCGCGCCACCGTCGCGCTGTCCGCGTCGTGACCGTTCAGCGGGCGCTGCGTCCGCCGCTCGTCCTCGATTGTCCGTCGGCGCCGGTGACCGTCGGCGGCCGCGCGTATCACGGGCTCGTGGTCGTCCATCGCTGGGGCGGCCGGCTCGCCGCAGTGAACGTCGTCTCGCTCGAGAGCTACGTGCGCGGCGTCGTGGGCGGCGAGATGCCGTCGCGCTGGAACCTCGCCGCGCTCGAAGCCCAGGCGGTCGCCGCGCGCTCGTACGCGCTGGCGACCGCGAAGCCGCACGGCGCGTACGACCTCTTCGCCGACACCCGCAGCCAGGTCTACGGCGGACTCGCGTACGAGACGCCGCGGACCGGCGTCGCCGTCGCGCGCACGACCGGCCGGATCCTGACCTGGGGCGGCCGGCCCGCGGTCGCGTTCTTCTTCTCCACCTCCGGCGGACGCACCGCCGCGATCCGCGACGTCTGGCCGGCGGCGCAGCCGCTTCCGTATCTCCGCTCGGTCGCCGATCCCTACGACCGGCGCTCGCCGCACCACCGCTGGGGCCCGGTCGTGGTCACGCCGGCTCAGATCGCGGCGCGCCTGCACCTCGGCCGGGTCGTGTCGATCCGCGTCCTGCGGAACGGGTCGGGCCGCGCCGCCGCGCTGTCGGTCGCGGGCCGGCGCCTGCCTGCCTGGCGCGTCGAGGCGTGCCTCGGGCTCGCCTCGACGTGGTTCCGGGTGGGCGAGCTGACGCTGTCGGCCGGAGACGGGCGGGTCGTCTTCGGGAACGAGGTCGTGCTCCGCGGCCGCGCGATCGGCCTCGGACGGTCGGAGCTCCAGGCGCGTTCGCCGGCCGGTAGGTGGCACCGGTTGCGTTCGCTGCGGCCGGGCCCGTTCTCGGTGCGGGTCCGGCCCGGCGCGACAACGTTGTATCGCGTCGCCTCGCGCGGGGCGGCGGTGGCACCGGTCGTCGTCCGCGTCGCGCCTCGCCTGCGCGTGGAGGCGGACGGCCGGCGGCTCGTCGGTCTCGTGCGGCCTCACGTGGCCGCGGGAGTCGCAGTCGCACGCCGCACGCCGCGCGGCTGGCGCGTCGTCGCGCACCCGCTGCTCGACCGCCGCGGCCGCTTCTCGCTGCCGCTGCGCCCGGGTGGCTATCGCATTACCGTCGCCACGAACAGCCGCTTCGCGTCGGCGACGACGCATGCGATGCTGGGTCCGCGCCTGATCGCCTTCGTCCGCCCGTGACCCCGCGGGTCAGAAGCGCTCGCCGCGGCCGCTTCTAGGTACACGCGGGTGTAACTTCGGGTCCCGACCCGCCCCCCTGCTCGGCGATCAGCCTATCGGGAAAAAGCGCGCGGGTGTGTGACGAAATGTGCTGAAAGTGTGACTTCTACCCGCCCGCATCGGCGCTGGAGTCCCGCCAGCTCGGCGGGCGCTTCTCGAGGAATGCCCGGAGCCCCTCCTGGCCCTCCTCGCTCGACCGCCGCTCGGCGATCCAGCGCGCGGTCTCGGGACCGTCCGGCCGCTCGTGGACGAGCCGCTTCGTCCAGCGGGCCGCCTTCGGACCGGCCGAGAGGAGCTCGCCGACGACACGGTCGACGGCCCCGTCGAGATCCGGGTCGACCTCGTGCACGAGCCCGATCCGCAGCGCCGTCTCGGCGTCGAAGCGCTCGCCGGTGAGGAAGTAGCGGCGAGCGGCGCCCGCACCGATCTTCGCGAGCGCGAACGGCGAGATCACCGCCGGAATGATCCCGAGCTTGACCTCCGAGAACGCGAACACGGCGTCGGGCGAAGCGACGGCGATGTCGGACGCCGCGACGAGGCCGCAGCCGCCGCCGAGCGCGTGGCCCTGTACGCGCGCCACCACCGGCGCCGGACAGCGGTCGATCGACTCCAGCATCCGCCGCAGCGCGTTCGCGTCCGCGACGTTGTCGTCGTAGGAGAGCTCGGCGGAGGCGCGCATCCACTCGACGTCGGCGCCCGCGGAAAAGCTCTCGCCCTCGCCCGCGAGCACCACGGCGCGGGCGCGGCCGACGTCGACGAACGCCTCGGCGAGCTCGGAGATCAGCGACGCGTCGAAGGCGTTGCGCCGGTCGGGCCGCGCGAGGATCACGCGCGTGACGGCACCGTCCCGCTCGACCCGAAGAGCGCTCACGCTGCGGGAGCATAGAGTTGCGCCATGCTCCGAGGCGCTCTTGCCGCAGCCCTGACACCGCTCCGCGACGGCGGGGAGGCGCTCGACGAAGACGCGTTCGCGCCGTACGTCGAGTTCCTCGCGGCGGCCGGGCTCGACGGGATCCTCGTGCTCGGGACGACCGGCGAGGGGATCCTTCTCTCGCTCGACGAGCGCCGGCTCGCGGCGGAGCGCTTCCTCGAGGGGCCGCTGCCGGTGATCGTCCACGCCGGCGCCCAGACGACGGCTGCGACCGCCGCGCTCGCCAAGCACGCGGCCGCTGCCGGCGCGGCGGGCGTCGCCGTGGTCGGCCCGCCGTACTTCGAGCTCGACGAGCGCGCGCTACTCGCCCATTTCGAGGCCGCCGCCCGGGCCTGCGCACCGGTGCCGTTCTACGTCTACGAGTTTGCGGCGCGCAGCGGCTACTCCGTGCCGCTCGAGGTGATCGGCCGCCTGCGCGAGAGAGCACCGAATCTGGCCGGCCTGAAGGTCTCGGACGCACCGTGGGAGCGACTCGTGCCGTACCTGCTCGAAGGCCTCGACGTCTTCGTCGGGCCGGAGGCCTTGATCCCGCAAGGGCTCGCCGCCGGCGCGGCCGGTGCGGTCTCGGGTCTCGCGAGTGCATATCCGGACCTCGTCGTCGCGGCGGTGCGCGAGCCGGAGCTCGCCGACCTCGGCCCGGTGCGCGCTGCGTTGCAGCGCTTCCCGTTCCAGGCCGCGGCGAAGCTCGTCGTCGCCCGCCGCGGCGTCCCGATCCGGCCCGACGTGCGTGCGCCCCTCCGGATGCTCACGCCCGCCGAGACGAAGGAGCTCGAGCGATGGCTCGAATCGTCGTCGCCGGCGCCGGTGTAGTCGGCGCGTCCGTCGCCTACCACCTCGCGGCGCTCGGCGCGGACGACGTCGTGCTCGCCGACCGCGGCGAGGTCGCGGGACGGGCCACCTCGAAGGGCATGGGGGGCGTCCGCCAGCAGTTCTCCACCGAGGCCGAGGTGCGATTGGCGCAGGCGAGCATCGATTTCTTCCGCGCGCTCGGCCCGGACTGCTTCCTGCGCGTCGGCTATCTGTTCGTCGCTGCGACCGAGGAGGCGCTCGCCGAGCTCGAGCAGCGGCGGCTGCTCCAGGTCGACCTCGGAGTTCCCGTGGAGCGAATCGATCCGTCGTTCGTCCCGGGCCTGCGCACCGACGACCTCGTCGGCGCCGTCTTCTGCGCGATGGACGGCGTCGGCAACCCGGTCGCCGTCGCGCGCGAGCTCGTCCGCCGAGCGGCGGAGCTCGGCGCCGAGGTGCGCGAGCAGACGCCCGCCGAGGAGCTGGACGCGGAGGTGCTCGTGATCGCCTGCGGCGCCGCCTCGGCTGAGCTCGGCGCGAAGGTCGGCGTGGAGCTGCCGATTCGCCCACTCTGCCGCCAGCTCCTCGAGACCTCTACGCTCGAGCTTCCGGCCCGCCTGCCGATGACGGTCGAGGCCGAGTCGGGTTTCCACTTCCGGCGCCGCGCCGACCGGCTCGTGCTCGCGATGAGCGACCCCGAGCCGCGCTGGACGGACGAGGAGAGCGTCGACGAGAGCCTGATCGGCGACCGGCTCGAGCGGCTCGTGCACCGATATCCGCCTGCGGCCGGTGCGCGGATCGAGCACGCGTGGGCGGGGCTGTACGACATGACGCCCGACGCGCACCCGATCGTCGGCCGCGTCGCCGACGGGATCTACGCCGCGTGCGGCTTCTCCGGCCACGGCTTCATGCAGTCGCCGGCCGTCGGCCGCGCGCTCGCCGAGGAGATCCTGCTAGGGGGATCGAGCCTCGACCTGTCGCCCTACCGGCTCGAGCGCTTCCCGGAGGGGATGTTCTTCCCCGAGACGCTCATCCTCTAGCAGCGGTGCCGCGAGCAGCGCTGCGAGCGCGACGACGAGCACGTCACGGGCGAGCACGAGCCCGGACTCGAACGGCTGGAACTCGAGCGCGTACTGCCAGTAGCGGTCGGGGAACCAGATCTGCGTCAGCACCAGCGCGGCGGCGAGGAGACCCGACGCGACCGCGCCGCGGCGCCCGCGAACGAGCGGGACGAGCAGAACGAGCGGAACGAGCCAGATCATGAACTGCGGCGAGAAGACCTTGCCGAAGGCGATGAACGCCGCGACCGCGGCCGCCGACGCGAGGACGAGCCGCTCCCGGGTCGCGGCTCCCCGGGCGAAGGCCGTCCAGACGAGGCCGAGTGTCGCCAGCTGCAGGCCCGTCGAGACCGCGGCCGCCCAAGTCGCGGCGCCGCCCGCGAGGTTCTGCGAGCCGTGGTCGCTGTGCATCGTCACGGCGAGCCCGCCGACATGATGAGCCGCGACGAGGAGAGCCGCGCCCAGGCTCTCGATCTGGAGCGGCCGCGAGAACTGCGTCCCGAAGGCGTGGGCGAGCCCGCCCGGAGAAACGATCGCGAACGGAATGAAGACCGCGGCGAGCGCGCCGACAAGGAGCGCGGCCCACGCCGCGGCTGCACGCACGCCGCGTCGCCGCCAGACCCACGCGAGCCCGAGCGGGACGAGGACGGCCGGGTACAGCTTCGCCGCGACGGCGAGCGCGAGCACGACCGCGCCGACGAGATCGAGGCCGGCGAGCAGCGCCGCGAGCGCCCCGACCGTCAACGCGGCCGGCCAGAGGTCGAAGCGCGACAGGAAGACCGAGCCGAGGAGGAGCGGCGAGACCGCGACGAAGCCGAGCGCCGCCGCGGCGCGGGCGGGCGTCGCCCGCAGTGCCGCGAGCGCGGCGCCGCAGAGGAGGATCGCGGCGACCCCGCAGCCGGCCATCCACTTCTCGAACGAATGCCCGTAGGAGCCGAAGTCGACGCGGCGCGCGGTCAGCTCGGGCGCGAGGAAGACGGGCAACGCGCCGGGTGGATACTCGAGGTCGAAGTCCCGGTAGGGAACCTCGCCCGCGTCCATCGCGTCGCCGTAGCGCTCGTACGTCGGCGTGTCGACGATCTGATGGCGGCCCCACCAGGCGTGGTGGAGCAGCGACCACGAGACGAGGAAGAGCAGAGCGGCCGCCAGCCCGACCGCGGCCAGCTGCCGGCTCACTCGAGGTCGAACTCCTCGGCGACGGCGGGCTCCTCGCCGATGAGGTCGACGAGCCGCCGCACGTCGGGCAGCTCGTCCGAGAACGAGATCAGGCCGAACCGCTCTTGCGGCTCGTTCGAGACCCACACGTCCCCGGGCGGCAGCGCCGGCAGATGCTCACGGAGCTCGTCGAGAGTCGTCTTCGACTCGAAGAGGCTCCAGAGGAGGATCCGGACGGGCACCTACTCGGTCGGCGGCGGGCTCGGGAACTTCGCGAGCACCGCCTTGATCTGCCGCAGGACGTCCATTTCCTCGTGGCCGAAGTCGTCGAGATATGCATGGAGCGCCCAGTAAACGAGCTTCAGCTCGTCGTCGGTGAGTTCGATCGTGTGCATGGCAGAAGCTTAGAACGTCACCCCGACACGCAGCCGCTTCGGATTCGAGCCGGCAGCGCCTGGAGGGTTCATTCGGTCGACTCGCGTGAGCCCTGCTGCCACACGCCGAGCACGTTCCCCGCTTCGCCTGCAACCGGCAGGTCGGCCATGAAGTGGCCGATGACATGTCCGGTGCCGTCCTCGAAGCTCGGATCCTCGGGATCGCCGCGCAGGCTCCAGCCGAACACAGCCTCGTAGAAGGCCGCCGACCGGCGCGCGTCCTCGGCAGGAATCCGAAGGTACGAGATCCCGCCGACCCGGAAGACCCGCGGTTCGTCCTGGCGGCCCGACGACATCAGGCGATTATCGGTGGAGACGCCTTCAGCCGCACGCACGCTGATCACTCTTTCTCGTTTCGCTTCTCGAGCCGGTCGAGGAAGGCGCGTCGCAGCAGCTCGCCGCCCGCGAGCACACTGCGGTCGCGCGGGCGACGCGGCGGCAGCTTGACGATCGTGATCTCCTTGTCGGGCAGCGTTCGCTCGTACGCCTCGGTCTCGTCGAGCTCGCGCAGCCGCTGCCTCCGCCGCCAGAAGCCCATCACATCCGGAAGATCCCGAACGTCGTCTCCGGGATGGGGGCGTTGAGCGCCGCCGAGATCCCGAGTGCGAGCACGCGGCGCGTGTCGAGCGGGTCGATGATCCCGTCGTCCCAGAGCCGCGCTGTCGAGTAGTACGGGTTCCCCTCGGCCTCGTACTTCGAGCGGATCTCATCCGGGTCCGCGTCGCCGACGGTCGTCAGCACGGTCGCGGCCTGCTCGCCGCCCATCACCGAGATGCGCGCGTTCGGCCACATCCAGAGCTGCCGTGGCTCGTATGCACGGCCGCACATCGCGTAGTTGCCCGCGCCGAAGGAGCCGCCGACGACGACGGTGAACTTCGGCACCGCAGCGTTCGCGACGGCCATCACGAGCTTGGCGCCGTCGCGAGCGATTCCGCGGGCCTCGTACTCCGCCCCGACCATGAAGCCCGTGATGTTCTGCAGGAAGACGAGCGGGATGCGCCGCTTGCAGCAGAGCTCGATGAAGTGGGCGCCCTTCTGCGCCGACTCGGCGAAGAGGACGCCGTTCGAGGCGAGGATCCCGACCGGGTACCCCTCGATCCGGGCGAAGCCGGTGACGAGCGTCTCGCCGTACAGCGCCTTGAACTCGTGGAAGCGCGAGCCATCGACCAGGCGGGCGATCAGCTCGCGCGCGTCGAGCTGGTGGCGGAAGTCCTCGGGGACGAGGCCGTACAGGTCACCTGGATCGATCGCCGGCGGCGCGGGATCGGCGACCTCCCACGGTGATGTAGGTGGATGTAGATGTAGATGGAGGACGACACCTCTGGCGAGCGCGAGCGCGTGCTCGTCCGACGTGGCGTAGTAGTCGGCGACGCCGGAGCGGCGGGCGTGCACGTCGGCGCCGCCGAGCTCCTCGGCGGTCACCTCCTGGCCCGTCGCCGCCTTGACCAGCGGCGGGCCGCCGATGAAGATCGTCCCGGTGCCGCGGACGATGATCGTCTCGTCGCTCATGGCGGGGACGTACGCGCCGCCGGCCGTGCAGGAGCCCATCACGACGGCGATCTGCGGGATCCCGCGCGCCGAGAGCTGCGCCTGGTTGAAGAAGATGCGGCCGAAATGGTCGCGGTCGGGAAAGACCTCCGCCTGCAGCGGCAGGAACGCCCCGCCCGAGTCGACGAGGTAGAGGCACGGGAGCCGGTTCTGCCCTGCGACCTCCTGCGCCCGCAGGTGCTTCTTGACCGTCAGCGGGAAGTAGGAGCCGCCCTTGACCGTCGCGTCGTTTGCCACGATCACGCACTCGCGACCCTCGACGACGCCGATCCCCGTGACGATCCCGGCGCTCGGCGCCTGGCCGTCGTACATATCCCAGGCGGCCAGGGTGTTCAGCTCCAGGAAGGCCGTGTCCGGGTCGACGAGCCGGTCGATCCGCTCGCGCGCCGTCAGTTTTCCGCGCGAGCGGTGGCGCTCGACCGCGCGCTCGCCGCCGCCGCGCGCGACCTGGGCCGTCCGCTCGCGAAGCTCTGCCACGAGCGCGGCCATCCGTTCCGCTCGGCCCTGGAAGACGTCCGACTCGCGCTCGACCTGCGACGTCAGCACCGCCACGGGCGGAGACTACCGCGCCGCGCGATGTACGCCCGTCGGCGTGACGACGACGTCGCTGACGCCGGTCGGCAGCCCGACTGCACGCCCGCCGAGCGTCGCGTCGAGGTTCAGCGGCGCGCCGAGGCGGACCCAGAGGCGGCGCGCGCGGAAGCGAACCGACTTCCTCGTCGGCAGGACGCCCTCGTAGAGCACTCGGCCGGCGGCGGAGCCGGCGCGGACCGCGATCCAGCAGTCGCCGCGTGCCGCCCGAAGCGCAAACACGGGCGGCGGTGGCAGCAGCGGCGCGGGCGCCGTGGTCGGCGCATGCGCTGGCGGGGCAGCGGCCGCCGACGCGACGGGCATGGAGGCGGCGCGGGGCGGCCGTGCATCGCGGTAGTGGAGCCACGAGCGGACGAGCACCGCTCCGAGGAGCGCGATCACGACCCACCCGGCCACCAGGAACTGTCGTTCGAGCCTCCTCCGCACGAAGGCCCGATCCTACGAGCTTCCGTCCTCCGGGCGTCGGTCTAGGCTGGACATCGCATGATCGTCGCGCACCTCGACCTCGACGCGTTCTTCGCCGCCGTGGAGGAGCTCGAGGATCCGTCGCTGAAGACGAGGCCGCTCGTGGTCGGCGGTGACCCGCGCGGGCGCGGCGTCGTCGCGACAGCGAACTACGAGGCGCGCAGGTACGGGATCCACTCGGCGATGAGCGCCGCCGAGGCGCTGCGCCGCTGCCCGCACGCGGTCTTCCTTCACGCACGGCACGGCGTCTACCGCGAGTACTCGCGGGCGGTGTGGGCAACGGTGCGCGAGGTCGTGCCGACGGTGGAGCGAACCGGCCTCGACGAGGGCTATCTGGACGTGGGGGAGGTGGCCGCGGATTTCCTGCAGGCCCGCGCGGTTGCCGAGGCGGTCCAGACCGCCGTGCGCGCAGCGACGAGCCTCACGTGCTCGCTGGGCGTGGCATCGTGCAAGGTCGTCGCCAAGGTGGCGAGTGACCGGCGCAAGCCGGGCGGGATCGTCGTCGTCCCGGCGGGGGCCGAGGCGCGCTTCCTGGCGCCCTTCGACGTGCGGAAGCTGCCCGGAGTCGGGCCGAAGGCGGAGGAGCGCCTGCTGGCGGCGGGCGTCGAGACGGTCGGAGCGCTCGCGGCGCTCGACGACGCCGACTCGAGGCGGCTCCTCCCCGGCAGCGTCGGCCGGATGCTCCGCGATCGTGCGCGCGGGATCGACCCGCGCGGGCTCGAGCTCGCGGCGGAGCGGATCTCGATCAGCGTCGAGAACACGTTCGCCCGCGACCTGACCGACCGCGAGCGGCTGCACGACGAGCTGCGCGGGATGGCGGCCGAGGTCGCGACACAGCTCCAGAGCTCGGGCCAGACGGCCCGCACGGTGACGACGAAGCTCCGCTACGCCGACTTCTCGATCCGCAGCCGCTCGACGTCGCTCCAGGTCGGCATCGACGACGCCGAGCAGATCGGCAGGCTCGCCTGTCAGCTGCTCGACCGCGGCCTGCGTGACCGGCCCGGCGCGCTCCGCCTGGTCGGCGTCGGCGTCTCCGGACTCGCGCAGTACCGCCAGCTCACGCTCGTGCCGGCCTAGCGGCGCCCGCGAAGCGGACGATCTCGCCGACCCGATCGACGGCGTCGGGCGTCGCCAGGCCGCGCAGCGTCAGCGTCGTCCGGCGACGCAGCACGTCCTCGGTGCTCAGCGCCCATTCGCGCCGCGCCGCGTAGAGCGCCTGCGCCGCCAGGTCGGGCGCGCCGGGGACGAGCGGCTCGAGCAGGCTCGGGTCCTCCGCGGCCGGCGCGAGCACCTCCTCGGCCAGCGAGCCGTAGAGATGCAGCAGGTGCGAGCGCGTCGCGGGCTCAAGCTCCTCGGGGAAGGCGACATGGTCGAGGCCCGCGGCGCCGGGCAGGGGCCGGGGGCGGCGGTCGAGACGGTGGAGCCCGAGATCGGAGCGGAGGCAGTCGAGTGCCTCGAGCGCGATCCGCCGGTAGGTCGTCAGCTTGCCGCCGGCGACGCTGACCATCCCGCCCGGGCCGCGGGTGTAGACCGTCTCGCGCCGCGCGTTCGCGGTCGCGCCGTCGCCGCCCGGCAGGACGCGGAGCCCCGCGAACGTGGCCCGGATGCGATCGTCGCGAATCAGGTCGCCCGCGATCCCCACTCTGGCCTCGGCCAGCACCTGCTCGACGTCCGCCGCGTCGACGCCGACCGCGTCAGCCTCGCCGTCGAACAGCGTGTCCGTCGTCCCGAGCAGGAGCATCCCCTCCCACGGCACCGCGAAGCTGACGCGCACCTTGTCGTGCGGAATCGTCAGTGCAGCCGTCCAGGGACGCTCGGGCTCGAGCAGGACGTGGACGCCCTTGCTGAGGCGCACCGACGCCCCGGCACGCGGATCCTCGAGCCGCCGCACCGCGTCGATCCACGGGCCGGCCGCGTTGACGACGGCGCGCGCACGCACCGGAATCGTCCGCCCGTCGGCGACGACCTCCGCGCCCACGACGCGGCCCTCCGCGAGTCGCAGCTCCGCCACCTCGGCGTAGTTCGCCACGGTCGCGCCTGCCTCGGCCGCCGCGCGCACGTTTGCGAGCGTCAGCCGGCTGTCGTGCGTCCAGCAGTCGGCGTAGAGACCGCACTTCCGCAGCCCGCCGACGCGCAGGTCGGGCACCATCCGCCGCGCCCGCTCGGGGTCGACGAGACCGTTCAGCCGGGCCCGAGCCAGGGTCGAGTAGAGCACGATCCCGGTCTGGACCGCGAGCGGCCGGTACGGCCCGTCCGTGTACAGCGGCAGCAGGAACGGCAGGCGCTGGACGAGGTGCGGGGCGACGATGCGCATCAGGATCCGCCGCTCCTCGTGCGCCTCCCTCACGAGTCCGACGTCGCCGAGCCGCAGGTAGCGGAGCCCGCCGTGGATGAGCTTCGAGGACGCGCTCGACGTGCCGCCGCCGAAGTCGCGCCGGTCGACGAGCGCGACCGCGAGGCCCTGGCGCGCCGCCGCCTCGGCGATCCCCGCGCCGATGATCCCGCCGCCGATCACGAGCAGGTCGAAGCGCCGCTCCCCGAGCTGCGCCAGGGCCGAGGCGCGGTCGCTCAGCTCATGCTCCACAGCGGGTTCGTCCAGGCCCGGCGGCCGTCGGGGTCGGCGAGCTCGATGCGTCCGTAGGGCGCCTTCGGCGGGCGCTCGAGGCGGGCGGCCGTGATCAGGCCGTCGTCGTTCGAGTCGAGGATGCGCGCGAAGTGCGGATAGCCGAGCCGGCCCGCGTTCGCGCGCGCGCCGCGGCGACGCCCGGCCAGGAGCGTCACGCTCGCCACGGGGCTGCAGCGGACGACGACATGATCCTCCGCCTGCTCGAGCTCGTGGATCACCGGCCCGGTGGAGCTGTAGAAGGCACCCTCGCGCAGCGCCGTGAGCACCGCCTCCTGCGAGCGCTCTCCGGCGCGCACCCACGTCCACGCGAGTGCGCTGTCGTAGCCCGGATGGTGCGAGTCGTCGGCCGCGATCGCGTACAGCAGCCGGCCGCGCTCGAGCGCCTCGTCCCAGTGGAGCGACGAGTCGCCGCGACCCACCTCGAGCTCGCAGCCCGCGTTCCAGACCTCGATCCCGACGAGGCCGTCGCAGGCCTCGAACTGGTCGGTGCGCAGGCCGCTCCAGTATGTGTGGGCGAGGTAGGGGACGGCGCCCTGGTCGTTCACCCACGACACCGTCTCCTCGAGGCTCGCGAACTCGTCCTCGGGCAGCTGCGGGTCGACGCCCAGCCCGAGCGCGAGCACGTGCGCGTCGTGCTCGGGCCCGCCCGCCTGCGCGTTCAGCTCGGTGCTCGGGATCACGAGCAGCCGGTCGGTCGAGGGCTCAGCCGTCCGGATCCAGTGGTCGGTGATCGCGAGCACGTCGAAACCGGCCCACTCGTAGTGGCGCACGAGCTTGTCAGGAGGCAGTTCGCCGTCCGAGTTCGTCGTGTGTGCGTGCAGCGCGCAGCGCAGCCAAACGCCGCCGTCCTCGAAAGGGCTCACGGCCGTTGAGCCTACTCCTCGAGCCCCGGCGCGGCCTATTGAAACGGGACTCCCGCCTGCCTACGATCGTGGAGGCTCCGACTACGACCGGGAGGGCAGATGGAGGACTACGAAGCCCAGGAGATCGAATTCTGGGCGAAGCTCGAGGAAGAGGACTTGACACGGTCCCAGATGCTGCGGCGCAGCGCGGCCGCGGCGGTGGGCCTGACGATCCTCTCCTCTCCGGCCACCGCGCTCGCTGCGCGCGGCCGGCGCGGCGCGACCCCGCCGCTCAGGGGCAAGGGCCACATGAAGGAGATCCTCGCCCAGGCCAAGAAGGAAGGCAAGATCAACACGATCGCGCTGCCGCCCGACTGGGCGAACTACGGCGAGATCATGAACACGTTCAAGAAGAAGTACGGCCTCAGCCTCACGAACGACAACCCGGACGGCAGCTCGGCGCAGGAGAACCAGGCGATCCGCTCGCTGAAGGGCGACTCGCGTGCTCCCGACGTCGTCGACGTCGGCCCGGCGTTCGCGATCTCCGGCACGGCCGAGGGCCTCTATGGCAAGTACTTCAACTCGAACTTCGGCACGATCCCGCGCTCGATGAAGGACACGCGCGGCTACTGGACGGGCGACTACTGGGGCGCGATCTCGCTCGGCTACAACGAGAACATCATCAAGACCCCTCCGAAGACGTTCAAGGACCTGCTCAAGTCCGACTACCGCGGCAAGGTCGCCCTGAACGGCAGCCCGCTGAGTTCGGGTTCGGCCGTCGCGGGCGTCTTCGCGGCGGCGATCGCCAACGGCGGCAGCCTGAGCGACGTCGGCCCGGGGATCGACTTCTTCGCCCAGCTGAAGAAATCGGGCAACTTCCTCCCGGTCGCGGCGACGCCGCAGACGGTCGCGTCGGGTCAGACCCCGATCGTGATCGACTGGGATTACCTGAACCTCGCCTACGGACCGGAGTTCCCGTCGGCGAAGTGGAAGACGACGATCCCGTCCGACGGCGTCTACGG
>Ga0137371_10002596_pt1 | contig 14414 bp, 14 predicted proteins | sample SagtaG_7_FD_104919 | JGI IMG/M metagenome (GOLD analysis project Ga0137371, IMG submission 104919) | Vadose zone soil microbial communities from Sagehorn Ranch, Mendocino, California, USA - Sage1_R_40_16 metaG | ecosystem: Environmental > Terrestrial > Soil > Vadose zone | place: USA... | reverse complement strand
ATCTTGCCTGCCGATGGAATTGCAAGGCTGGCAAGTGCGGGTCGTGCTCGGCGGAAGTCAATGGAATGCCGAAACTCATGTGTATGACGCGACTGAGCGAGTTGCCGTTGGAAAGACCGGTGATAGTGGAGCCGATGAAAGCTTTCCCAATATTGAAGGATTTGGTCACAGAGGTCTCGTGGAATTTTCGTGTGAAGAAACAGATCAAACCGTTTAAGCCCCGACCTCCTGACGCCCCGGACGGCACCTGGCGAATGCAACAGGATGATATCGATCGCGTGCAGGAGTTCCGAAAGTGCATCGAATGTTTTCTCTGTCAGGACGTGTGCCACGTGCTGCGCGATCACCAAATGCATGAGAAATTCATCGGACCACGTTTCCTCATCCACGTCGCCGCATTGGAGATGCATCCGCTCGATACGGAAGATCGCATTGAAGAATTGCGAAACACGCAGGGAATCGGCTACTGCAACATCACGAAATGTTGCACGAAGGTTTGCCCGGAAAGCATTCAGATCACGGACAACGGCATTATTCCACTGAAGGAGCGCGTGGTAGATGACTTTTATGATCCGTTTGGATGGGTTTGGAAAGGACTCAAAAAATTGTTAAATCGTTAAAAGAGTTACAAAGTTACAAAAGTGATGTCATTTCGTTTTTAACCACTAACTCTTGCGAAAACATGGCCGAACTGAAATCGCTCCACAAAGACGCAATTCCGGCAGCGTTGGAAAAAGCGGAGCGTTATCGTTTGCTTAACGAACCGGGCGAAGCCGAGAGCATCTGTCTCGACATTCTCCACGTTGACCCAGAAAACCAGCACGCAGTAATCATGCTTTTGCTCGCGTTGACCGATCGTTTCGAGAAAGGCTACGGTGTCAGCGATGCGCAGACCAAAGAGTTACTGACTCGGCTCAAGTCGGAATACGACCGCGTGTATTATTCCGGAATCGTGGCGGAGCGCCGCGCGAAGATGAAACTGCGGCAGAATACACCGGATTGCCGATTTCAAGCGTACGACCTTTTCCGAGAGGCCATGAATTGTTTCGGAAAAGCCGAACCGCTTCGCCCGTCAGGCCAGGACGATGCCATTCTGCGCTGGAATACGTGCGCGCGGATCATTGCGCGAAATAACCTGGTTCCGCGCGAACCAGAGGAACCAATAGAATTCCCGCTGGAATAATTGTAGTGCGTCTGTGTCAGCTCCGAAAACTTTCGGAGTTCACAAAAACGCCCTGCAACACGACGATCGAATTTTTACTGGAATCAGTCATCGCATCGGCAATGCTCTGCGATGTGATGAGATGCGGAGACGACTTCACCACGTTTGAGCATGTCGGATGGGAACGGGTGGCCGACAAATACCATTCGGTGTGGTCATCGCTAACGGCGCAGTTTATTCCTCATCTAATCAACGCTGGCCGAGTCTCACCTGGCATGTCGGTATTGGATGTGGCGTGCGGGCCCGGTTATGTTTCTGCGGCAGTGAGAGAGTTGGGTGCCATTCCGACAGGAATCGATTTTTCTGAGAAAATGGTCGGGATCGCAAGAAAGATGTTCCCGAATATTTCATTTCTCCGAGGCGATGCTCAGGAGCTGCCGTTTGGCAACGCCAGTTTTGATCGAGTTTTGATTAACTTCGGTTTGCTCCACGTCTCGCAGCCCGAAAAGGCGTGTGCCGAAGCATGTCGAGTTTTGAAATCCGGCGGCAGACTTGGATTTACCGTCTGGACCGGCCCGGACAAAAATCCTGGCGCCAAGATTGTTAATCACGCGATTGAAGAGCACGCAGACTTGGATGTAGGCTTGCCCGAGGGCCCGCCGCATTACTTGCATGACGAAAGAGAAGAATGCCGAAAGGCGTTGGAACATTCGGGTTTTGATGGGAGCTCGATGAGCTATGAGACGCGCACCGTGGAATGGCACCTTCCGACTGCATCTTACTTTTTTGAAGCTGAACGTGATGCCGGCGTTCGCACGGCTGGGCTTTTGGCACGTCAGTCGCCAGAAAAACTGCACGCGATTCGGGTCGCGATCGAAAACCAAATGCAGCGATATGCGGAAGGTAATGAGTTCGTTTTACCTATGGCGGCGCACATTGTTACCGTGACGAAAAGGTAGGTTCAGCCGTTCGCCTTCACGAAACGCGTGAGCGACATAGCAAATCCAGAGAAGTCGTTTGACGCCAGTGTGACACGAGAAGGGGCGTGGTTTTGGGCGGAACGTGGTGTATGGCTGGGTACAATAGCCTTTGCGGTTTCCGTCGTTGGCACGGAGCTGCTACGTCTTGAATCCTTACGAGTCCTGGCTGTGCTGTCGCTGTTAGGCGCAGCTGTGCTGGCCGTGGTAGCTTGGCGTGAAACTCAATGGTCATCTGCGTTTCCAGCGGAACGACCCACTGTTTCCGTTGCCCCGCGCTTCAGCATCACGCAAAGGCGATTATCAATAACGTTATTGGCAGGAGCGGTGTGTTTATCGGCATTGTCGCACGTAGCCTTCCTGGCAACGCCTCGTGCGCCATTTGGCGCGGCAGGCTGGCTATGGGTGGTGGCAATCGCTTTGGTCATAGCTGCGGCCGCACGTCAGAGTAGTGCTCAGCCGCCGCGCGATAGTGGCGTTGAAGGGTTGTCTGCGTGGAGTTGGTGGGAGGTTACCATTGTGGCATCAATTACAGTCCTCGCGCTGGCACTGCGAGTATCGAACTTGAGAGATGTGCCCTTCAATATCTATCCCGACGAGGTAATGACAGGGCTGGTGGCCGAGCGAGCTTATTTGAGCGGACCAAGCCCTGCGCCTTCCCTGTTCAGCACGCTGTGGAGTGACATCGACCTGCCAGCATTATGGTTTGCGATCGTTGCGGGAGCACTCAAGCTAGGCGGGGTAACGTTGGCGACGGTCAGGTTGCCAGCCGCTTTGTTTGGCGCGGCAACGGTGCTGCCATTCTACGGTCTCGTACGCGGTGTATGGGGGAGAGTTGCGGGCATCGCGGGTGCGAGTGTCATGGCCTTTAGTGCTGTGAATGTCCACTACAGCCGCATGGCGCTGAGCAATATTACAACGCCGTTCTTCTGGACGGTATGCTTCTTTTTCTTGACGCGTGGACTACGGAGCCGCAAGCCCGCAGATTGGACGCTGGCCGGACTGGCCGCAGGTATAAGCGAGCATTTTTACTACGGAACACGCTTGCTGCCGTTCATCCTGATCAGCTTTGTGGTCTATCTTTTAGTGTTCCATTGCATCGAAGCTAAACGATACGTTACACAACTTGGGTGGTTATTGTTGGGATACCTGATTGGGTTTGGTCCGTTGCTGAGTTACTTCCTGACGCACCCGGGCTTGTACTACGGGCGCGGCGCGGGTCTAATGACTTGGAACCGGATACCTGTGACGTGGCATGACTTACGACAGATGTGGACCACGCTCTGGCCCATCATGTCCGAGAATCTCCTGGGCATTAGCACGCACAGTGCGCAGGACATCATGTATTTCGCTCCGCTGCTGCTTGCGGCAGAGGCCGCCCTGCTTGTACTGGGAGTGGCGCTGCTGGTGTGGCGATGGCGGCATCCGGCAGCTTTTCTACTGCTGTTATCTGGGCTTGGAGTGCTCTTGGTTGGCGGCACGCTTGTGCTGTATCCGAATAGCGCGCCGCCGATGCCGGCGCATTGGACGCCAGCGTTCCCAGCTTTCTACGCGGCAATTGCAGTGCCAATTGGAGCATGGTTCGGATGTGCGAAGATTGGGGTGCCCGGACGACGGAGATGGATAACGACAGCTGTCGTCTTATTGGGACTCACAGTGCTCGCCTACACGAACATTGACTTTTACTTCCACAAATATTACGCAGACCCGGAGAGTCTGAGGAATGCCCGCTACAAAGCGGCGCAGAAACTGTACGAGGTGCAGACCGTACAAAGCCGATACATGGCTTCAGTGGGCCCAGCGTACCGAGTGGTAGTCGTGGGACAGTCACCGTACCCTTACGACGCCGAGATAACGCGTTATCTCGTGCCGGGCCAAGAATACATCATGATACGTGATCCACTGAAGGAACTCTCACTCGATCGCGTGGCCGACAGAGGCCTGGCGTTTCTGTTCTTCCCAGGGAGCGAGCAGTACCGCGACTTAATCCGCGAGCATTATCCGAGTGGGATGGAAGGAGAGATCCACAATCCAGTGGGCCGCCACGTGTTCTATACATTCGTAGTGAAGCCGGACGTCATTCGGAGTGATTCTCAACAACGCTAAGGAAGACAGGCTGCTAGCCTGTATCTGGGCGACACGCAGCTTGCGTGTCGAGTTTCCTGACGGGGTTCGGCAGGCTGGAAGGCCGCCGGGCGAATCAGACAAGATGCCCGACTTCCACGATCGCGCCGCCGCAGCTTGATCCGGCCCCCGCAGTGCAGCCAAAGCAATGATTGCCAGTCATAATCTGGCGATTTTCAATTTGTTCTGGATCGACGTCCCACAGAAAAATCGGTACGCTATTTTCCCATTGCATTCCGAGCTGTTGATTAAAATCGCAATCGTAAACCTCACCGCGCCAGCCGACGCTGATGGTATTGCGGCACATCAAACCATCAATCGTCGCTGGATTGAACGCGCTGATGAGCAATTCCATGTAATCTTCAAGCTTGTTGTTGCGCCGCAGGTAACTCGCGAACCGGCCGATCGGAAGATTGGTGAGGGCATAAAGCTTGTTAAACACGATGCCGAAATGGTTTTTAAGCTCCCTCTTGTAATCAACTTCAAGCTCAGCCTGGGAGGGTGGTAAGAATGTGCCTACCGGATTGTAGACGAGATGTAAGGGCAGCTCCGGGTCGATTCCGTAGCCTACCGAGTTAAGCAGTTGTAGGGCTGCGATGCTGCCTTCAAAAACGCCTTCGCCTCGTTGCGCGTTCACATTTTCGGGCGAGTAGCACGGCATCGACGCGATAATCTCTACCTTATGGTTTGCAAGAAACGCAGCGAGGTCCTCGTAACCGCGCTCCAACAAAATCGTGAGATTGCAGCGGTCTATGATGTGCCGGTGCGGTTGCAACGATTTCACATACTCGATGAAGTAGCGAAAATCGGGAATCATTTCCGGCGCCCCGCCGGTAAGGTCAACAGTGGGGATATCCGCTTTACCCAGCCAATCGATAATCCGATCGATTGTCTCGTGCGACATGATTTCCTTCCGGTTTGGCCCGGCGTTCACGTGACAATGCACGCAAGTCAGATTACAAAGCTTGCCCACGTTGACCTGAAGAACCTCCGGGCGACCGCGGCGAAGCTGCAAACCTTCCGCGGAAAGTCGATCGGAGAAGCGATTCATTTAGATCAGCAGCAACTGCCGCCATCACAGCATGTGTTATGTGCTTCCGTGGTTACATCGTAATCGCGACCTTTGGTTTCCTTCGGATGCCGCAATGCCGTGCGCGAGCAATTGAACGGCTTGGCTTGTTCGAGCGGTACATCGACAATCGGATCAACAAGCTCGAAGAACTCCCGATACGGCGGCTTTTTGTAGAGATTGTAGGTCTTGTCGCAAACAGCGTAACGCTTGCCGCGTTCCATCCGGTGATTGTCGTCGTCGAGCACTTCCTTGAACGGCCCGCGATAAATCACGGCTTGGTTTCGCTCGAAACAGGCACCCTGTTTTCCCTTAAATGCCGCGATCGCTACGGAACGAAACTCGATCCCTTGCACTGTGCGCCATGGTTGCGCGTCTCGTTTCAAGATTTGAATTCCGTAAAAGCCGGCGTTCTCAAATGCCGCGATGAATCCTTCTTCAGTGAGCGCGCCGGAAATGCAGCCGCTCCAAAGCTCCGGATCGTTTTGCATTTCCTCCGGCACCTCTTCATCGCTGGCGATATCGCAAATGACGGCGCGGCCACCTTTTTTCAAGACGCGAAAAATTTCGTCGAAGAGTTGCCGTTTCAATTTCGGCTCGACCAGATTGAGAACACAATTGGAAACGACAACATCGATCGAGTCACTGGCGATCAGCGGATGTTTGACCCGCAATTCGTCCGCGAGGTCGTCGGCGGCGAGAAATGAAGCCGTATCAGTTATTGGATTCTTTTTCAGTTGTCGATCCAACAATTCAAGGTCGAGTGCCAGATCCTGAATGCGGCCCTTACGAAATTCGATGTTCGCGTAGCCAAGGCGTTCGGCGACTACCGGCGCGTTGCGGCGCGCGACTTCGAGCATCTCGTCCGTCATATCAACGCCAATCACTTTCCCGTTTGCCCCGACGATTTGCGCGGCGATGAAACAGATTTTCCCGGTGCCGCTGCCCAGATCGAGGACGGTTTCGCCTTCGCGAAGGTAACGCGACGGATCGCCGCAGCCGTAATCGCGCTCGATCACTTCCTGCGGAATGACTTTGAGGTAGTCGGAATCGTAATCGACCGGACAACAAAGGTTATCGACGCGTTCTTTTGCTCCGTCAGCATAGCGCTTACGCACGACAGTTTCTTTACTCTGGAGTTCCATCATCTTAATCCGAAGCTTTAACAGAGCATTTTATTCCTGAAAAGCTCGCAATTCTACGTCAGCTCGGTCTTCCGGAGCGCGTTACGCGCGATCTTGGTTACCCAGATTGTCACGATAATTGTCGCGACAAGACCAACACTCATGAATGTCCAATATTGCCAGCCGTGTTTCATCGCTTCGCCACCGGCAGCCGCTGATGCAGCAGCTTTGCCAGCCGTGCCGATATAAACGTAAAGGAATGTGCCGGGCATCATGCCAATCCAGCTCGCCAGCACATAAGGCCAGAATCTCACTCCGGTCAGACCATAGAAATAATTGCTTAGGTTGAACGGAATCACCGGACTTAGCCGAAGCAGCAAAATCAACTTCGCCCCTTGTTTGCCGATAGCGTTGTCGATCCTGCGGAATTTCTCATTTCGCTGCGCGATCGCTTCAATTTTGTCGCCCGCAATGAATCGCGCGACGAGGAAAGCCAAAGCAGCGCCGAGAGTTGACCCGGCGGAAACGGCAACAAAACCTTTCCATAGCCCGAATGCGAACCCTGCGCCGATGGTCAGGACGGATCCCGGCGCGAGCAATACTGTGGCTACTGCGTAAACGATGATGAAAATAAAAATTCCAACCACGCCCATCTGGCCGACCCAGTCGTTAAAATTTCTCAGCCATTGCTGGACCGGCAGGAATTTCATTGTCAGAAAGAGCGCAATCAGGATGCCGATCACCACAATCAGCCGAATGATTGCGCTCTTCGGCGCAGTCTTTTTCGCGGTCACTTGCGTGCGCGCTCGTAGAGCCAGGCGAAAAACTTTTTCGCGAGCGGCGTTAGCCGGGTCTTGTTGTATTTGTCACCAGCTTTGCGCGCCAACTCGGCAAGCGTCGGATAGGCATGAATGGTCGAGGCAATCGTGCCGAGGCCGACGCCCGTTTTCATTGCAAGCACAACTTCGTGCAGCAAATCGCCTGCGTGCGGCGCGACGATTGTCGCCCCGAGAATCTTGTCGGACCGTTTTGCGGTCAGAACCTTGGCAAAGCCCATCTCTTCGCTCTCGACCACGGCACGATCGACATCCTCGAGTGGCACGACAAACAAATCGTACTCAACGTTTTTCTGTTTCGCTTCCTTTTCGCCCAGCCCGACGTGCGCAACTTCGGGATCGGTGTAAGTGCACCACGGCACGATTGTGCAATCGACTTTCTGCCGCAGAAATTGGAACGGCATCAGGATATTTCGAACAACGACGCGCGCAGTGTAATCGGCGGTATGGGTAAACTTGAGCCGGTTCGCAACGTCGCCGGACGCATAGATGTGCGGCTGTGAAGTCTGCATGTAATCGTTTACTTCCACACCGTGCTCGGTGTACTTCACGCCGGCTGCGGCAAGATTTAGGTCCTCGATGTTTGGCGCGCGTCCCGCGGCGATTAGCAGCACCTCGCCGTTCAGTTCACCTGCATTCGTGTGCAAAACGACTTTGCCATTTTGCAATCTCACGCGCTTCGCGGTCGCGTTGAGCCGCACATCAATACTCTCGGCCATAAATCGCTTTTGCATGAACTCGACGACATCAGCGTCCTCGCGCGGCAGCAGTTGATCGCGATTCTGGACGGTCGTGATCTTAACGCCGAGCCGGCGGAATGCCTGGCCGAGTTCGCAACCAATCGGGCCGCCGCCGAGCACAATCATGCTTTCCGGTCTTTCTTTTAACCCATCGAAAATGGTTTCGTTGGTGAAATACGGGATGCTGTCGATGCCTTCGATTTTGGGGATGACAGCGCGGCTGCCAGTAGCGATTACGAAATTTTTCGCGCGTAGCTTCTGACCATTGACTTCGGTTTCGTATGGCGAAACAAAACGCGCTTCGCCGCGGAAGACATCCACGCCTAAGGACTCGAAGCGTTCTTGCGAATCGTTCGGCGCGATCCTGGCGCGCCGCGCCCGCATTCGCTCAAAGACTTTTTCGAAAACAAATTGCGGTTGTTGTCGATCCAAGCCCCACTTTTCAGATTCGCGGATTTGCTGGATCAACCGCGCTGAGGAAATGAGCGCCTTGCTCGGCACGCAGCCGAAGTTCAGGCAATCGCCACCCATTAAATTGCGTTCGATCAGCGCCACGCGCCCGCCGAGTCCAGCTGTTCCAGCGGCGGTGACCAGACCGGCCGTGCCAGCGCCGATTACCACGACATTATAGATGCCTTCACCTTTTTTCATCTGGAACTGCTGCGAGGTTTCAAGGCGCGAGTTGCTTTGATTATTCCGTTGCAGGCTGGTCGTTAAAAGGAATAAAGATTGGCAACAGTCATCCAATGAATGCAATGCTGTGGGCGCGAACATTCCTGAGTGAGTTGCACGCTTGGCAATGGATCGGAATTCTCGTAGCGCGCGTAATTGTCGGTCTCCTGTTTTTCCTTTCTGGGCGCGGTAAGCTTTTTGTGCCTGAACGCCGGGAACAGATGCGCCAAACACTGATCGAGGCCCATGTTCCGTTTCCCGAATTCAACGCTCTTTTCGTTTCGACACTTGAATTTGTTTTTGGTCTCTTACTTGTCTTCGGGGCAATCACTCCTATCGCGTGCGTGATGCTTAGCGGCGTGATGATCGTAGCCATTGCAACTACCGCGATTCGAAATATCAAAGCGACATCTCCACTCGGCTGGCTCGCCGAATTTTTCTATCTTCCGGAGGCGCTCTGTTTAGTAATTCTTGTGTGGCTGTTTTTCTCGGGTCCCGGCTGGCTTAGCTTCGATCATTTGATTGTGTCGAAGATTCATCTCTAGCTAACTTGCAATGCTCTGTGATGATCAGGCGTTGAAGGTGGGCGCGGTGGCAAAAGCGGCCGGAGTGGGTGTGCAGACGCTGCATTATTACGAGCGACTTGGATTGTTGCCGAAACCGGAGCGCTCGGCGGCAAACTACCGGCTCTACTCACCGGAAACAATTCGTCGTGTGCAATTCATCAAGAAGGCGCGGGCCGTGGGGCTAACACTTGAGGAGACAAAGCAAATCCTGGATTTGAAGGACCACGGACGCGCGCCATGTCACCGGGTAGTCAAGCTCGCCCACAAACATCTGCAGGAGATTGAGGCTCGTCTAACTCAGTTGCAGGCATTTCATCGACTGCTCGCGAGATCCGTGAATGAATGGGCAAAAGACGACAAGCCGAGGCGCGTTTGCGCGGGCGAATTTTGCGATCTGATCGAGCGATTGCCCTAGCCCACAAACTTTCGAAAAAACGTTTGACCCTTTACTTAACTAGAGGGTCTAGCGTGCGGGCATGAAAGCGAAATACGCCGGGATTCTTTCCGCCGTGCTGGGATCGATTTGCTGTGTTGGGCCGTTGTTGCTGATTGCGCTCGGTCTCGGCACCAGCGCAGCGATTATCGGTCGATATCACTGGATCTTTGTCGGGGCGGCGATTGTAGTTCTTGTCTGGGCTTGGACTAAACATTTCCGTGAGAAAGCGCAATGTGCTTGTGAGCACCGCGCGATGTATGGCCGACGCATTAGCTTGCTGACATTGATTGTCGCCTCGGTAATCGTCGTAGCTTTCGCCGCGCTTAACATCAGCAGCTATGCATTTCCCGGTTCACCCGCTCCGGTTTCGCAAAGCCCAACCTTCCAGCGAATTGTCATCCCGGTTGAGGGGATGAGTTGCGCCACTTGTGAAGTCGCCGTGCGACACGCGCTCAAGCGAATCGACGGCGTCAAATCGGCGCATGTCAGCGTCGCGACAAAGACCGCAACGGTCGATTATGACGCAGCCAAAACGAACACCGAGCAGCTTGTTGCTGCGATAAATTCTACGGGGTATCGCGCTTCGTTGCCTGACAACGTGAGTGATTCAGCATCTATGGCTAAAAATAGGAACACTAAGGATGCTGAAACAAAAGTCGCCAGAGTGAGCGTCGGTGAAAACGCAGCGGCCACCACAGCGAATAGGATCAGCGTATTTAGGGCTCCGTTAGTCTGTCCGGCCGCGCCGCAGATTGGTTGCGGCAGTGCTTCGAAGCCGATTCTTGTAGACTTGGAGCGGCAGGCCGTCGTGCTCGAAGCATGGTTAAACCGCGCGTGAACAATAATCGCCGTTGTGTGGAAACCCGAGTCGAATGCTGAAACTCGACGCAACGTGGCGACGGAGCTGAAAGAAGACCACGCAGTAGAGATGCAAGGAAAGTCTCGCGATGAAGCCGTGAAGGACTTCTTGTCCGGCAAAGGCTGGTATCGAGGCGCTGACGTGGACCGATTGAGCGAGGAAGAGGCGGGAGTTATCGCGGCGAGATTTGTTCGCAGAGTGCAAGCAAGGACCGCATTGGCGAAAGACAAGGCCGATGGGCTTGAACGCGACCTGACAGGCGCTATTCGCAAGCAGTTGACTGGCGAGTGTTCTGCCCCAGACCAAAAGCAACCGTCCTGCGAGGACGTAGCCGGCAAATATCTCGATCAAGAGCAACTGAAGATTTTAAGGGAAGCCATCGAAAAAGGTGCGCGTCCGTTGCCGAATGAAGGCTAATCCTTGAATTCAGGAGCAAATATGACAACCGGTGTATCTCGCGAAAGACTAACCTTCGCGCAGCAGACATGATGTTGAGATCGATAATTACGTGCCCAAAGTGCGGAAATCGCACTGAAGAGACGATGCCGGCAAACGCTTGTCTCTTCTTTTACGATTGTCCGGCGTGTGGTGCGAAACTAAGGCCGAAGGCCGGTGACTGCTGCGTCTTTTGCACTTACGGATCAGTGCCATGCCCACCTGTTCAGATTGGGTCACTATGTTGTTCCTGAAATTCGCCCCCCAGACTATACAAAGGTGACTACAGCTTCGCTCGATTCTCAGGCGTTGGTCCAACAACCGCGCAAGGCACCGCCGGTGGGTCGTGTGGTCCGCATCCTGCTCGGCCTCGTGTTGATTGCTTACGTGGCGCCCGTTTACTTTCAAGTCCCGGTGCGAGTTGCCATGGGGTCGTTGCTTCTGGTAATCGGGTTGATTGGCGTCTACAGCCTAATCCATATCGTTGTATCGCGACGCATCGTTGCCTTTGGCTCGTGCATTGGAGCCGTCGTCGCGTTTGGGTTGCTCGTTACGCTGTATGTTGCCGGTGGCTCGGTGTTACCCATCCTTGGCCATGGCAAAGGTCAGCTCGCAGCGGCTACCTTTTTCGGCGTCTCGTTGGTGGTTGCCGGCGTGCGCGCTGCTCCCGGCTGCGAACTCATGGCGATCCCCGGCATCTTCTTTGGAAAGCACACCGAGCTGGCGTGTCTCATCTTCTCACCCCTAGACAAGCTTGAGCGCAAGTTGCGGAGCAAGCGCGATGTCTAACATCGGCACTTTACTTTTTCATCTTCGTCGCATTCAACAAAGTTCTTGCCAACGTCAGCGTGCCGGGCTTGCTGATTGCGAGCTTCCTCAAGGTCCTGCTGCCTCAGCGCACTTCATGTTTGTCCTCGCGCTTTACGCACATCCTCGCTCATCATTAGGAATGAATTCGCTCGATGATCGCAACCGCGTCGGGGTAGCGTTGCTGGTTCTGCGCGTCACAGTTTTTGCCGTTATGCTCGTTTGGACCATCGACAAGTTTGTTCGCCCGGCGCACGCCACATCCGTCTACGAGCATTTCTATTTCTTGCGCGGGCTCGGTCCGGCGATCATTTACTCAATTGGTATAGCCGAACTCGTGCTGTTGATTGGTTTTGTGATGGGCTTTGCGCCGTGGCTGACGTACGGTCTAGTGCTGCTGCTTCACGCAGTCTCAACTTTTTCCTCCTTCCATCAATATCTGCATCCGTTCGAAGGCCCGAATCTTCTCTTCTTCGCTGCCTGGCCGATGCTCGGCGCGTGCTTTACTCTCTATTACCTGCGTGATCTTGATACTCTTTTTAGGCTGGGTTCTTCCAATCGATTGAGTGCTCACTAGAAAATCCGCCTGCGACGCGAAGGAATAAAAGCCGCGGCGGAGCATCCTCCATATTGTCACCATGAAAGCTGACTGCATTTGCCACGTGCGTACTGCCTGCCTCACTCGTTTCCTCGCCATTGGGCTCCTCTGTTTGGAAATGCCATCCGCGCTCGCGCAGGAGGCTTCGCCCGCGAAGACGCCGGCGCCAGACTGGGAACTGACCGACCTAACTAGCAAGCTGGTAAAGTCTTCCGATTTCCGCGGCCACGTTCTTATTCTGGATTTCTGGGCGACGTGGTGTGCTCCGTGTCGCATAGAGATCCCGCACTTTGTCGAGTTACAAAAGCAATACGGTGACAAGGGTTTGACGGTCATCGGCGTTTCGCTGGATGAACAAGGTCCGGAGGTCGCGAAGAAGTTCGTTAAGCGACTCGGCGTTAACTACACGATTGTGATCGGAAACCAGAAAATCGTCGAGGCGTACGGTGGGGTCTATGTTATTCCCACTACCTTTGTGGTTGATCGACAAGGTCGCATCGTGAGCGAGCACATAGGCTACGATGACAAAGCGGCCTTCGAAAAAGAAATTAAGTCACTGCTGTAGCAGCGGTTCAAAAATCTAGCATCGGATTCCAACCAGGCGGGCAAACAATGAAACTAGTCGCTCCTATTTTACTCGCGGGCTTGACCCTAGTCGCTATCAAGGCAATCACCGTCGAGGGCAGCGACGAAAAATATACCAATCGCCTCATTCACGAAAAATCACCGTATCTGCTCCAGCATGCGCATAACCCCGTGGATTGGTATCCGTGGGGAAAAGAAGCGTTCGACAAAGCGAAAAAGGAGAACAAACCGATTTTTCTCTCCGTTGGTTATTCGACGTGCCACTGGTGTCACGTGATGGAGCACGAGTCGTTCGAGAACCCCGAGGTCGCAAAACTGATGAACGACAACTTCGTGAATATCAAAGTCGACCGCGAACAACGGCCGGACATCGATCAGATTTACATGACGTTCGTCCAGGCAACGACCGGCAGCGGCGGATGGCCGATGAGTGTGTGGTTGACGCCAGATTTGAAACCGTTCGTTGGAGGCACCTATTTTCCGCCTGACGATAAGTGGGGCCAGCCTGGTTTTAAGAAGATACTGAAAAAAATCGCGGAGGCGTGGAAAACCGACCGGGACAAGATCGTTGCCAGCTCGGATCAGATTCTGCGTCAGTTGCAGAGTGTGGTCGAGCAACCGGCCGGCGCCGACAAACTAGCGGGTGGCATTGGCAGCAAGGCCTACGAGCAATTCGCCTCACAGTTTGACGATAAATTCGGCGGGTTCGGCGGCTCGCCGAAATTTCCGCGACCGGTCACGTTGAATTTTCTCTTCGATTTCTACGCCAGCGATCCGGAATCAAGAGAGGGCAAGCGCGCGCTGGAGATGTCGATCTTCACCTTGCGCAAAATGGCCGAGGGCGGGATTCACGATCACATCGGTGGCGGATTTCATCGATATTCCACAGACAAGTTCTGGCACGTCCCGCATTTCGAGAAAATGCTCTACGACCAGGCGCAGCTGGCCATTGCGTATCTCGCCGCATTCCAGATCACGCGCGATCCGCTCTTCGAGAAAACGGCGCGCGACATTCTCAATTACGTCCGCCGCGACATGACCGACAAAGACGGCGGGTTCTATTCTGCGGAAGACGCCGACAGCTTGATCGCGCAAGGCAAGCGAGACTGGGGCGAGGGCGCATTTTATGTTTGGTCAAAGGACGAGATCGCTCGGTTGCTTGGCGCGGAACGGGCGAAGGTTTTCGATTATCAATTCGGTGTCGAAGAAAACGGCAACGCGCCCGAAGATCCGCAGGGCGAATTTAAGAATAAGAATATCTTAATTCAGCGCCACGATGTCGCCGAAACCGCCAAGAAGTTCGGCATAACGAAAGAGAAAGTCGAGCAAGTGGTCGCGGAAAGCCGGAAAATACTCTTCGACGCGCGCGCGGAGCGTCCACGGCCAGCGCGTGACGACAAGATCGTGACGGCATGGAATGGCTT